>JAAUYH010093567.1_pt1 | contig 10755 bp, 10 predicted proteins | sample 7278061 | NCBI WGS metagenome assembly JAAUYH01 (sample SAMN14350203, study PRJNA611818) | marine sediment metagenome | isolation source: surface marine sediment (0.6m) | place: French Polynesia: Moorea | collected 2018-08 | reverse complement strand
TCAGATTTTCTAATAAAAGTTACAATAGTTAATAAAATCGTGTATTCTTGGAATATAGGAATAAGAGAGAAAAAGGGAATCTAGAGAAGATAGGTCCTTGGTTGAAATAACCATCAGCCGAGAGAGTCGCAGCCAATTATCCTGCCGTCGATAGTTGACATTTTGACTCTTTATTCTAGATTGTGCGTAACAAAAGTATAAAAAAATCTCATAAAACCACAACCAATTCTAATCAAAGCTGTCAACTCAAATTCTATTGTCAGCGAGTCTAATTTTATAGATTCCGAATTCAATCTCAATTACAAAACCGCGTCATGAAAACAGCCAAAAAATCTAACGATTTAGTTAGAAGCTATCTCAAAGAAATAGGTCGCGTTCCTCTATTAACTCATGAGGAAGAGATTCTCTATTCCAAAAGAGTACAAAAGGCGATCGCTCTAACTAAGATTAAAGAAACACTACAAGAAGAATTAGGAGTTGAACCCACAGAACAAGAATGGGCAACAGCAGCTAATGTTTCTGTAGCCGAATTAAAATCAACCATTGAATCTGGGGAAGCAGCCAAACGTAAAATGGTGGAGGCAAACCTCCGTTTGGTAGTATCAGTAGCCAAAAAATACCTCAAGCGCAATCTCGATCTTCTGGATTTAATTCAAGAAGGAACGATTGGTATGCAAAGGGGAGTAGAAAAATTCGATCCCACCAAAGGCTATCGCTTTAGTACCTATGCCTATTGGTGGATTCGTCAGGCAATCACCAGAGCGATCGCTGAAAAAGGTCGTACTATTCGTTTGCCCATTCACATTACCGAAAAACTCAACAAAATCAAAAAAGCTCAACGACAATTGGCGCAGCAAAATGGTCGAACAGCAACCATTGCCGAACTAGCTGAAGAACTAGATTTAAGTCCCAAACAAGTCAGAGATTATCTGGAAAAATCCCGTCAGCCAATCTCTTTAGATGTCCGAGTAGGTGATAATAACGACACCGAATTGGGAGACATGTTAGAAGATACAGGACAGTCTCCTGAAGACTACACCACCTATTCTTCCTTAAGAAGAGATTTAGACAAGTTAATGTCCGATTTAACTCCTCAACAACGGGAGGTAATTTCCTTAAGATTTGGACTTAGTGATGGTAAACCGATGACTTTGGCAAAAATTGGAGAGTGCTTGAGTATTAGCCGCGAACGAGTCAGACAAATTGAAAGAGAGGCTCTATCTAAGCTACGCAAGCGCAAAATAGCGATTCGCGAATATTTGGCTAGTTGATAAAGATTCGGCAACCCCGATGTTCAGAGTTCGGTTCTACGTAACAGCCATTGGTCACAAAACTGTTAACATTAGTTAATAAGATAGCCAAAAAAATATGGTTTAGTAAGCCAACATTGCTAAAATTAATCACCCTAGTAGGGGGAGGTAGCTAGTGAATCAAGAAAATCGCACTCAGAATATCTTTGAGGGACAAGGAGAAAATAATCAACTATGGCAGTATGTTCAATCTCTCAGTTCAGACACTATTGCCCAACTTTCTCAACCAGAGTCTCAAGAAGTATTCCAAGTAATGGAGCGTAATATTATTGGTTTATTAGGCAATCTCCCTGGGGAACAGTTTAATGTGACCATTGAAACCAATCGCGAAAACTTAAGCAGGTTACTAGCATCAGCAATGATGAGTGGTTATTTTCTGAGTAAAGCCGAACAAAGACTTACCTTTGAACAATCCTTTTTAGGTAGTAATGTTGATGACTCACATAACCAGTCTAAGTAATGGCAGCGTGAATTGATTAATAGATAATAGCGACTAGTACTAGTATAGTTAACCTGATATGTCAGAAAGATCGACTCCCCTGCCTCATAAACAGATTGGGGTTGCCGTCATTAGAAATCGGCAGGGAAAAATACTCATTGACCGCAGATTAAACCAAGGTGATATGGCTGGTCTTTGGGAGTTTCCTGGGGGTAAAGTTGAGCCACAAGAGACAATCAATGACTGTATCAGACGAGAGATCAAAGAGGAATTAGATATTGAGATTAAAGTGGGCGATCGCTTGGTAACGATCGCCCATACTTATGCTAATTTTAAAGTTACTCTATATGTTCACAATTGTGAATATATAAGTGGAGAGCCGCAGCCGATAGAATGCCAGGAAGTTAGATGGGTACATGCCGCTGAAATGGAGCAATACGAATTTCCTCAAGCTAACAGTCAAATTATTAGTATTTTGCAAGCAAGAGACGCAGCCAGATGAATGTCAAATCCCCTGCTGACAACCCGATCGTCACCTTGTCAAACCTATCAGAACTTTTTTGGTGAGCTATTAGGCTTCGTCGTAAGCTTCAATATCTAATAAATGAAGATAAGGTTCGACTAACTCTTCCCGTTGAAAAGCGATCGCTCTTAACAGATGCCAATCCTCTAAGGCTTCAAAAGGGCTATTATATTCATCTTGTTCCAAACGATTAGCTATAGCAGCCACGTCTTCAGGAGTCAGATCGGCTATCTCCCGTCCCATTAACTTTAAAGTTTTCATTGCCCTATCTCCCTAGTGAGTCAAGTCAGAGATTACTCCGCCCTAAACGGACGGAGCCTGCTCTGACCGTTGGTCAATTGTAGCTGTACCAGAATTTTAACCTATTTATGCTATTGCTCGTATAGTTCTGATATCAACTGCTCAATTATTGATAAAGTGAGCAAAATCAACGTGTCGCACTAAATTCAATCGAAGAATATTCAAGATTGATATTTATGAAGTTCTATAAGATTGTTATATTAGGAACGAATTTTTATGATTGTTAACAACTTTTGTGCTGAACAGCATTTTGCTGAAGTATGAAGTTAAAACAATCGAAATCTTAACCACAATGGCAAATATAAATTTTGTCTGTATTTAAGGTTAAAAATTATCCTAAAAGTATATCAGGAGTGAGGAGTGGGCAATACCAATAAGATTATACAAGCTGTCGGTATAAGTACGGCTGTCATGCTAAGTAATGTCGCCATGGCTGCGGCAGAGGAAATAACTGCTTCAGTTAACCAGCAAAATCTCGATCAGTCATCTAATTCTCAATCACCAGTTTCTTTTTCTGCCAGTGTCTTACCCAAATCTGTAGGCATTGACAAAAACCAGGGTAAATATTCCCAGCCATCGGTCAAACCGATGCAGCTCTCTCAATCTACCAGCTCTCAGCCTCAAATTGCTGAACCTTCTCAAGAACCTATTCCCGATGCTCAAGAGCTAAATCCTAATGCTAATCCCTTATCATTTCCCACTCAACCCGAGGAAGTGGAAGTGGATGAGCAACAACCTATTTCTTTGGAACAGGCAATTGAATTAGCAGTCAAAAATAACAGAGAGATACAGACATCGAGACTTGCTATACAGAGAAATAGAGAAGCACTCAGAGAAGCGAAAGCAGCACTTTATCCCAATCTAGATTCAAATATTACCTATCAAAATAGCGATGATGATGCAGTGAGCGTAAATCCATTTACTGGTATTGAAGTACCAGGTGAGGGAGCTACTAATCAGGTTAATGCCGATGTTAGCTTGACTTATGATATTTATGCTGGGGGACGTAGAGGAGCAGACATTCGTCGTGCCAGGAAAGAATTAAAGGTAAGCGAACTAGACTTAGAAACTCAAGTAGAGGACACTCGTTTTGAAGCTGCCAATGCTTATTACCAGCTACAAAGACGAGATTCTGAGGTCAATATTGAAAATGCTGCTATTGAAGATGCTCAACAAACCCTGAAAGATGCGCAGTTACTCGAACAAGCTGGTTTAGGTACAAGATTTGATGTTTTGCGAGCCGAAGTTGAATTGGCACAGGCACAACAAAGACTAAATCTTGCCAAAGCCAATCAAAATATTGCCAGGAGAGATTTGGCAACAACTTTGAGCTTAGGGCAAAAAGTAGCACTTAAAACTGCCGATGCGATTGCAGAAGCAGGCACTTGGAAGTTTTCTTTGGCAGAAACTATTGTCCAGGCATATAAAAATCGCGCCGAGTTAGAACAATTTTTATTACAAAGAGAAATCAGCGATGAGAACAAAAAAATTGCTTTGTCTGCGATAATACCAAATGTAGGAGCTTTTGCACAGTATTCTTTTGATGAAGAATTTGATGATGAGATAGATTCGACCAATGGTTATACTGTGGGAGCTAGATTACAGTGGCAAATATATGATGGAGGAGCAGCAAGGGCTCAAGCCAGACAAGCCGAGACCGATAAGGAAATTGCTGAAACTGGATTTGCCAACCAGCGTCAGGACATTCGCTTTCAAGTAGAACAAGCTTATTTTGCTCTGCAATCTAATAAACAAAATATTGGTACGGCAACCAAGGCGGTTGAATTGGCAGAAGAAAGTTTGCGACTGGCAAGATTGCGTTTTCAAGCAGGTGTAGGTACACAAACTGAGGTAATTGATGCCCAGACACAATTGACTGCGGCTCGTGGCGATTTGCTGACGGCAATTATCGATTACAATCAGTCTTACGTTCAATTGCAAAGGGCTGTTACCAATTTACCTGATGGTGGATTACAGGATTTACCATAATCTGATCTAGAACTCCATCTAATTAGGGCTTACCGAAAACCTGAGATTAAAGAATAGATTTTTAGAAAAGCTATTAGCTATTAGCTATTAGCTTTTTATTTTTTGGGTGCTTCATTTTGCTACTAAATAAATGTCACAATAAAGAATAGTAAAAAAAATTTAATAAACGTAAAGAGGGGAGATGGTAGCAACACCAATTACAACCCAGAAGCGGTTAACCATACAAACAGCGAACATTACAGATGATACTACTGTAATTCGTTCTTTAGATTGGGACCGCGATCGCTTTGATATTGAATTCGGTTTACAAAACGGGACAACCTATAATTCTTATTTAATTCGTGGTGATAAGGTGGCGTTAGTGGATACCTCCCACGCTAAGTTTCGCCAACTTTATCTAGATACTCTTACTGGTTTAATCGATCCTCAAAAGATTGATTATTTAATTGTCAGTCATACCGAACCCGATCATAGCGGTTTGGTTAAAGACTTGTTAGAGTTAGCACCCCAATTGGTTGTAGTGGGGGCAAAGGTGGCAATTAAATTCCTGGAAGATTTAGTGAATCAACCCTTTGAGAAACAAATAGTTAAAAGTGGAGAGAGTATCGATTTAGGTCAAGGTCATATTATTGATTTTGTCAATGCCCCTAATCTACATTGGCCCGATACTATTTTTAGTTACGATCGCGCTACGGGGATTTTATTTACCTGCGATGCCTTTGGCATGCACTACTGTTCCGATGCCACTTTTGATGAAGACCTCAAAGCGATCGAAGCAGACTATCGTTTTTATTATGACTGTTTGATGGCTCCTAACGCTCGTTCTGTCCTCTCGGCAATGAAGCGGATGGATAAGTTAGGAGAAATCAAGATGGTGGCTAATGGACATGGACCTCTATTAATTCATCATCTAGAAGAATTATTAGACCGCTACCAAAAGTGGAGTAAAGCCCAAACTAAAGCCGAGAAAAACGTAGCTGTCTTCTATATTTCTGATTATGGCTATAGCGATCGCCTGTCGCAAGCGATCGCCAGAGGGATTACCAAAACAGGGGTGGCAGTGGAGATGGTAGACTTGCGTTCGGCTGATAGTACGGAAGTCAACGAAATTGTATCTCGGGCTACGGGTATCGTTTTGGGTATGCCTCCTTTGGGTGGTAACAATCAAGCAGAAATTACTGCCAACATCGGCACCTTGTTAGCAGCAGCCACCGAAAAACAAGTCATCGGCATGTTTGAGTCCTATGGTGGCGATGATGAACCCATCGATCCTCTTCTGACTAAATTTAAAGATGTGGGCTTAAAATCTGCCTTTGGGTCTATCAAAATCAAAGATACCCCCACAGAGGCAGAATATCAAATCTGTGAGGAGTCGGGGACAGATTTGGGTCAACTCTTAAGCCGCGATAAACTAGTCAAACAGATGAAATCCCTCGATAGCGACCTGGATAAAGCGATCGGTCGGATAAGTGGTGGACTCTATATCATTACTGCTACTAAAGGAGATGTCAGTAGTGCCATGCTGGCTTCTTGGGTATCTCAGGCTAGTTTTGAACCCCCTGGTTTCACTATTGCTGTGGCTAAGGATCGGGCGATCGAATCTTTGATGCAGGTAGGGGATACTTTTGTCTTAAATGTCCTGGAAGAAGGCAAGTATCAGGGATTAATGAAGCACTTCTTGAAACGGTTTAAACCAGGTGCAGATCGTTTTGCGGGAGTAAAAACCCAAACTGCCGCCAATGGTTCTCCTATTTTAGTCGAAGCTTTAGCTTATCTAGAATGTCAGGTAGAAACTCGGATGGAATGTAGCGATCACTGGATTGTTTACAGTAAGGTAACATCTGGTCGTGTTTCTCATCCTAATGGTTTAACCGCAGTTCACCATCGTAAGGTAGGCAATCACTACTAATTGGTCATCAAAGGGTAAAACTATTATTTGTTATTACAGCATCAGTAACTGCAATTACTGATGCTATTTTTTTCTTCAATACACGACTTGGTAGGAGTAATGAACTTACAAAAAAAGGGACGCGAGAGTGGTCGCGTCCCTTTTTTTTACTTGTTTAGTTCAAGTGCCTTAAATTTTTAACAGGCTTAGTTTAGCCCTTGAAGGCAGTGGTTTAAATTCCCTCGTGCCTTCATTTGATTTTTAGGGGTTCTCTTGGCCGTCAAACATAGATTTGATCTTTTGTCTTATGCCATTTTCATAGAACTTGATCACCTCGCTCGCTAATATTAACAGTGTTTGTCGCTTGGTTTTCCCTTCATTTTGACATTGTTCTTGGAGCTCTTCTAGTTGTTCAACGAAGCCCTCAACATAGTCTATCGTTAATAATCGCTCCTTTTTTTCATCGGTGGATTTTTTGTTCTTTTTAATTCTTATATAAACTATTTTAAAAAACTCGTAGATAAGGATTGCTGATAAACCTTCAACTAAGATTCTTATTTCATGAGGTATCCAGCCTAGATGAGCCTGGCCGTAGTCGATAGCCTGAGAGAGCATTATACTAGCTTTCTCTACTAAAATTGTCACAAACGTTACAATAGTCATAATCTTTTATCTCCTTTAATCTTGTGATCGATAGTGAATTGCTGCATAACATCATTATAGCCTAGTTTTATTTTGAACATAAAACTAGGTCTTTATAATACTGCTTGTTAGTCAGCATGTTTTATGTTTACAATAAAAGTAATCGAGTTCAGATAATAATTATGATTGGAATAAACCATCCTGTTTTACTCCCTATTGAAGCTGAAGAGGCTAATAATTTATCTTCGTCTACAGGTTATCGAGATCGAGCAAATGTTCAAGATCAGATATCTCCTATTGAAGAAGAAGTTTTGTGCTGCCTTTACTCACAAGAGCTTTATGGTTTACAAATAGTTGAAGCCTTTAATGAGGTCAGCCAAGGCAAGCGTCGTATGAGTATCGGTACGCTTTACCCAGTTTTGGCACGACTAGAGAAAAAGGGGCTTTTAAGTTCTCGTATGAGTTCTAAACCAATTCGTTCTAAAGGCGGAGCACGCCGTAAATACTTCAAAATTACTGAAAGAGGGACTTATGCTTTGTCTAATGCAGAGGCATTCAGAAGAAGCCTAACTAAATGGGAACCAGCATTAGTCTAATGTCAGATGAGAAGTTGTTATTGAATAACAGAGAAAATTAAGGATAAAAATGCGATCGCTTGTAATGAATACAGCGGTCGCTAATCATATGTAGAGTGTATAGTGATGACAACACACTGTTTACCGACCACGACACACTATGAAACTTGGAGTTCAAGAACTTTGCGATCGCTACAACATCAAATCTAGAAAGAGTCTCTACAGTAGATTAGATGGACTGGAAATCACTCTAGCTTTTGCAAGCCACTACAATTAATCAACGAAAATTCTTTGAGTTGCACTTTTTTATTTTCTCAAAATCATCTTCACTTTACTAAATTCTGGACTTAAACAAGAAGTATTGACGTAGGTTGGACTTTTATTAATTTTGTCTTGAGAATTTGTGTTGCTTGCCAAAGTGTCTATTCTATCAAAACAAAAATCTCGATCTACGAGATAGTATCAGAATAGATTTTTGTAAGTACAATGAAATTTATTGTAATTTTAATCTCTTTACTAGTTTGGCTGACACCAGCAACAGCTTGGGCAAATAGTTCCAACCTCAAGTTAACCACTAAAGAAATTCAAGAGCTACAACAAGCGCAGTGCAGCTTAAAAACTATCGAGGAATTAGTCTCTGAGGGCATAATTTCCACAACAGAGGCAAAAAACATCCAAACCGATTATTTAGCTAAATTCAAAAACATCTTGCCTCCTAACATAGACTCCAGTGCTGATTTAGATGAGTTAATTAAAAACGTTGGAGATTCACAAGGTTTTTGGCAAAGCATTCAAGGAGTATTTTCCTTTGCCAAGATCATTGCCATTTTTTCCAGCTTTCTGTTAACCATCGCTTTAGGCTGGTTAGCAAGTTTATATTTAATTCCCCTGCTCAAATTAATTCCCCTTGCGGTTTATGAAGTTCTAGTTTATTTAGTTTGTCTGGGTGCAATCTCTACAGGATACTGGATAGGAGCGGACTATATTCAGTACATTACTTTATCGGCATGTTTAGGACTTATAGGCGCGCTAGGATTTTCTTACGGGCAACACAAAAGTTTTTATCAGCAACTAAAGGAAAAAATTGGTATAGATGCTTTTAGTTTAGATACCCTACTTCTGTTTCTTGTATGGTCGGCAGTCGCCATTGTTTATCAAAACGTATTAATAGGTTTTTTGGCAATAATTGCCTTGGAAGCATTTTGTGGATTTTCGATTGTAGTTATGCCCCTAACTTACTTTATCGGCTTTCGCCGTCGTGATGCGATCGCCAGGACCATGTCGATCTCTTTAATACTGTTGATTGCTGAATTGACTGTGAAGATTAGCGATACTAATTTGCCCTATTTCCACATTTTTGCTCCAGGAATGAGATTTATGGGAACTTTTGTCTATTTTTTGGGTTTATTAATTGTATCGAGTAAATGGTATTACTCTAAAAATTCTGGGCGTTATTTGCTAATGCAAGGATTAACTATTGTTTCAGGCATAATAGCTTTCTACATTGGCTCTGTGTGGCAAATTTCACAATTGCAAGGGATTGGTGGGACTCTATTTGTTTTATATATCCTCGAAAAATACTTTGAATTACCTTGGTCGCGTAAAACTTTTGCCTGGGCAGCATTAGGACTATCTCTCCTACTTTACGATTGTGCTTGGTTAATTGGCAGCTATCCCGAACTATTCGTAATTAATTTCAGTTGAGGTAGCGATCGGCTTGAGGAGTGGGCGGAGAGCGATCGCCTAATTCAAATCACAACAGTAGGGGCGCATGGCGATGCACCCCTAAGTCAATGTTATGCTCTTTCCCAGAAATCACCTAAGTTGTCATCACCCCTTAAAACTGTTTAAGAAAACGCAGGTCGCTGTTGTAAAGACGACGGATATCATCAATTTCATGTAGCACCATAGCAAATCTTTCCACACCAAAACCAGCGGCAAAACCCGTATATACTTCAGGATCGTAGCCAACAGCCTTGAGGACATTAGGATCTACCATACCGCAACCCATCACCTCTAACCATTTGCCTTGCCACTGTACATCTACTTCGGCTGAGGGTTCGGTAAACGGAAAGTAACTGGCGCGAAACTGTACGGGGAGTTCGTCACCGAACATGCTTTGTAAGAATACTTTAATCGTACCTTTGAGGTCGGTAAATTTGAGTCCTTTATCGATCGCCAGTAATTCAACCTGATTAAATACTGCTGAGTGGGTGGCATCTACTGTATCGCGGCGATAAACTCGACCAGGGGCAATAATGCGGATGGGTGGTTCGTGGCTTTCCATATAGCGAATCTGTACCGAGGAGGTATGAGTCCGCAATAAATTACCTCCAGGTAAATAGAAGGTATCCTGCATGTCTCTGGCGGGATGATCGGCAGGAGTATTAAGAGCCTCAAAATTGTAATAATCTGTCTCTATTTGGGGTCCTGTAGCCACTGTATAGCCCAAGCCAACAAAGATATCTAATACTCGATCTACCACACCGTTAAGGGGATGAACCCTACCCAAAGGACGACTTTGCCCAGGCATGGTGACATCCAAGGTTTCAGCTTTAATTTGTGCCTCTACTTGAGCCTGTTGGAGGGATTGTTTTTGTTGGTCTAGGCTGGTTTGAATAGCTTCTTTAACTACATTAGCTTCTGCACCAACCGCTGGTCGTTCTTCGGGGCTAAGTTTGCCCATCCCCCGCAAAATTTGCGATAATTCGCCCTTTTTACCTAAATATTTAATTCGCAGTTGCTCAAGCTCGTCCAGACTAGAAAGAGCAGCGATCGCACTTGTGGCTTCGGTACGTAATTGTTGTAATTGAGTCTGAATGGGGGAGGTACTCATGCTTTGAGGGTCTACAATTTGCGGGTACTAAATTATTTTTAGCACATATTAGTGTACCGAAATTCGCCCTCAGATACTTACCGAGTTTTTATGGCGATCGCTGAATGCTAAAGTTTTCAAAGCATAACCAATGTCAATTTAACGAGCCTATCACTCAAAAATTTCATCAAAACCCAACTGCAATAAAACTGCTTTTTTAATATTAAGCCAATATTGATCTTCAATTACCAAGAGCTGGCGTAAAGCACCGTCT
>JAAUYH010010582.1_pt1 | contig 10755 bp, 6 predicted proteins | sample 7278061 | NCBI WGS metagenome assembly JAAUYH01 (sample SAMN14350203, study PRJNA611818) | marine sediment metagenome | isolation source: surface marine sediment (0.6m) | place: French Polynesia: Moorea | collected 2018-08 | reverse complement strand
TTCTAATTATGACCAGCAAATACTTATGGAAATCGTCCAGATATTAGAATTTAGAATGAAAACTACTAGCAGCAGTACCAAAGAACTGATCTATTTTTTTGTCCTGCAAAATTATCCATATGATAAATTAAGTTGGGAAATTCTGAAGTGGAAATATGTTTTTTTTCGTTTCAAAATGATTTAATTAAACATGGCTATTAGATCATTAGGCTCTCTGCGCCCAGACCAAAATCCTTCTGGTATGCTGAACAGTCATTTTTGGCCAGAATAGGACTTAATGAAGCGATGAAGTAGAATTTACACCAATTATGATTACAGGCGGTTAAACTTACCACCGAGTATATCACAATATCAATTTGAATTCGATTTGAAGAAACTTTTGTGGTTTTTATAATTCTTATGTACAGCTATAATCCAAATTCTCCTTGGATTTATGTTCTCCACACTCTTTAGTAACAGTTTATTCCTCTGGTTATTTTAGGTCTGGATGAAAATTTTCGATGTTACATAGTAATCGAAGTTGTCCTCCGCCAAAATATTCATTTAATACAGAAAACTCACCAGCAAAACCTTAAATAATATACGCTAGATATTGACAGAGTTCATGCAATAGAATTCGATAACAAGTGATCTGCTTTTATTGCATCAATCATACAATTTCTGTGAGATTCAAAGAATTCATACGCATACTTCTTTTGCATTCTACAGGATATCCATATTTTTGATTCATCTGCTTTAAGTAATAGTCCCATTGGGCATGGACGTGCATGATCTCCAGAATATTCCTAAAAACGCCGATTCAATTCCATTAGCGCTTTCAGGTCGGTTGTTAGTACAGCAGAAAGAAGAATTGGACTTTGAGACTTCAGAATTATGTCCAGCTATTGCTTGCATAGAAGCCTGTGCGGTTACTCAAAATCCCAAGTGGGACGAATGTTTCCTTTCGACAACATACATAACAGTATTGTGTACAAGGGTATTATCTGAACCAGGAAAATCACACGAGCATCGTTTGTTCACTTCACTTATAGGAATCAGTTTGTGAATACTCCCAGGCTGGTCATCTAGGGCCAATAAAGCACCTCGGATCAGTTTAATATTCTCGCTTCCAGGGATAAATGTAATACCTCCCCACAGATCAGAATTGGTCGAGAAAGCAGAAGTTCTTTCAGAATCAGGGTAACAAATATTTTTACTGAAGTACTTTTAATATAGACAATCTGATGCAGCACGGGCAGATATAAAGGCCAAAACGACAATGAGAGCTTCGACTTATCTTTTCCATACAGCAGCAAGCTGACCTCGGTACTTGCAACCATCACCTTCCCTTTTGTATGGTAAATTAAGTTTCTCCCAATATTATACGAATGAAAAATCAGCCATTTAAATAATGAAAAATGGTAAGAAATAATCTGATAAACTAAAACCTAGTTCATAATCACTGGTCTAAGTTTTTTTAAGTAACTGCGATATTTTCCGTTATCAGGAATTGAAAATACCTTAAATAAATCATATTGTAAACTCTCACATGCTATCTGAAACTGAAGAATAAGTTTTAAGTGGAAAAAATGGTTCTCTAGAAAGTTATATGATTCTGCAACAACCTTCTGAACAGAAGCTTCCATCAAGAATAACAAAAAATATTTTTCGAATGATTATGAGCTAATAGAAAGTTGACGAACTTCTTGGCAGGCTCATAAATTCAATAGGAAACTCTTGCTTGTCTAGTTCTAGATAATGAAGTCTAGCTTCTAGATTGCCTCATAGGACATAGTTCGAGTAAGAATCTTACTTCTAATGAGAACTTTGCTGATGAGTTACCTTCGAGTAAATAGAAAATTGATTATAAACCACCAAAGTAGCCTCAAAGCATGCTTTGATGATTGGACTATTTAAATAATTGAACAAAGGGAGAAACGTCGTGGGTTTAATAATTCAAATCAGTTTGGTTAGTCATGAGTTTGAACCTCGCCGTAGCTCAGACGGTAGAGCATTTGATTGAATGCTTGAGCTTCAATCTAAGTGTCCCTGGTTGAACTGAGAAAAGTTCTTGCTATCGAGCTAGTTTATAGATATTGGAATGTTTTAGAATTTTTGCTCAAAAAACTAATCCTTCTTCGTTTTCCGTCTGTTATAAATTTCTAGATCAAAGTTCGAAGCGATAAAGTATATAAAATAGCGTCTCCCATGTTTAGCTTCGATTTTTTAAGCAGCGAAGCAGCTTCAATATTCGAACTATTGGTTGATTGTCGTATAGCTTATACCATAAGCAACCTGGATTCGTTCACATCGTAACTTAGATACAATAATTCTGAGAATTGGCGTATGAAACTTGCATTTGACCAGTACTTCAAGCATGCTTAATCCATAGTAGCTAATTAATCATAGCTAGTTTTGCAATTTATCAATTGATTTATAGTGGATAAAAGTATACTTGCTGTAGCTATTCTGTAGAGTTTTGATGAGGAGAAATAAACATCTTCGCAACTACATTTATGATTTTTACGTTTCAGAAAAAATATGATTGAAGAAAATACTGTCTTGGATACTCTAGTTTTGAAAAGGGTAGAGTACGATGTGGATGCCAGAGATATTATTTAAAGATTTGATCAACAAAAACACACCAATGTTTCTAATATTTTAGCGGTGGTCAACAATGATGAACATACAGTATGTCACAAGTGTAGAAGTTGAATTAGACACTTTGACATGAGTTGATAGATTGAGATGTGATGAATGTAGAATGTTTCATGAAATTCAGTAGGATAAACAGGAGCCTCAATTGACATAGTATAGCCGCTATCCAAATGACTTTAACCAAGCACATGTTTCATTCGAATTACGAAAAATATTGTTTGTGCAAAATCGTCGAAAAGAGTTGAGAAACAACTTAGAATACTTTCTGGTTCTGAATGCTGAATAATTTGTACGATTGAATTCGCTACCGAAATAAAAGTCGATGAACACTGCATATCAGAGATCAAATGCATGTCAGGAGTAGCACGGAAAAGTTTTGGAACGATTCTTTGGAGTATGCAAGATGGAATAGAAATAAGATATGCCGGCCGCATTTGTTACTACTGCTCCCTTGGCCTGACGTGGGAAACGAATTTCCCAGGGAACCCTGGGTATATACATCTTCTGCATGATCTACCGATATGAAACTATAGGATAAAACTCAGTCAAAAATCATTAAATGCCAGGTATATAACGAGAATGAACTGGGCATAAGGAGCGGAAACCAAAAATTAAATAGCAATTCCAAATTTTAAGGCAAAACGATGGGACGAATTCGAGAAAACAAGTGAACTCGATTAAGACTCGTTCTTCTCAAGAAAATTCCGCGGTCTATTGCCCCTAAATTTCCTAGTTTATGGATGCCGAAGTGAAGACAGGCCATGGATTTATGCAATTCATGGTACGTTATTCTACTTGGATGCCGAGTGATTGACCCAAAAATTGTCACACGACTTAGTTTTGTTCTAGAGATCAATGGAATTAGCCAGTATAATCATATTTTGCTTCGGCTGATTGCAGGCATTAGGGATAATTCAAAGGAATAGGAAGAGCTGAGCCCAAAAGACAATGATTCTGAAGTAGACAAATATAGCGGAAATAATCCCATGATTTATGAAGTCAAGACATTATTGTCGAAACCAATTGATTTCAGACGGAAATGGTTTTGAGGTTTTACTTTCCACGTTCAACATCTGGCATTTAGAGATCCGTTTTTTAAATTTCCATCATATTGTTGCGTAAATATTCAACATTGCAGCTTGAACATGCAACAAGGAGCTTGAGTAATCTATTCATAGAAAATAGAAATTGTTTCGATCGCTTGGGAAAATCGTGGCCAGGTCATTCAACAAACATCGCAGATGCATGGTTACAAATATAGTGCGTTTCAGGGAGTGTGATGTTCATAGGATTTGCATTTTTCTATGCTTTAATAATCATGATAGGTAAAATTTTATGCAAATCGTGGATTTGAAAGCGAACGCATTTTCGCCCACAAGATTTTCAGGCTAATGGGTTATATACTGTAGGTGATTGTTGCTGTAGGTGTGTTTTCAAATTACCGATTTCCGAACGCTGCGTAAAGATGGATACGTTTTACTCCTCCCGATGTCTTTTCATGCATCATACAGTTATTCGAAAATCTGCATGGCCCCAACGGAATTTGGCCACAAGTACTAAGACAAAAAATAATACCGAGCTTGTTCGTAAAAGAACGGGAGGTAGAACAACAGCGGTACGCGAATAGGCTACCCTGTATCAATGGGACTATTAAAATAGTGAAGATGTAGTAAACGGTATCGAATAAAATGATCATGCATATTTGACCAATAAGTCCGCTAGCATTTCGTATCGGAAAACTGTACGCTGTCTGAAATTTCGTAGAAAAGCATTTTGGGCAGATTCAAAGGCCGGCGGGTTGAAAAATGTCAATCACAGAGTGGGGGTTTTACTTCCGTAGTATGTTCCTGCAAACTACATATGTCTGTAGTAAAGAAGTGATCACAGAAGGTGTTGGATTAGTTCCATTCACAGTCGGCTGATTTGTGTTCTGATTTATTTGCAGTTACATTGAGTAAAAAGAGCGGTACTGTCACTGCACGGGGCTACATTCGATCAGTTTCAAATTAGATCAAAAATGGAATCAAAAATTTCATTGAATAATGTATTTTTTCTAATCGTATGCTTTTACACAGGACGATCTTCCACTCGAATTCTGGTCTTCATGCTTGAAGCAGATTGAATTATTGTCATTAGAACGATGCGAATAGACCAGCTGAACTTCAAATGAGGGAACAATCTAAACTTCAGTTCGATTCGGAGTTAGCGAGTTGAATGAAACAGCGCATCTTCATTCAAAAATCATTTATGATCAACTTAGCCAAAAGAGTGATCTCAGGGGTGTAAATCTTTCAGCGTTCAGTACAGTACCACGATTTTCGAATAATCGATCTACTCTAACCATCTAGCTCAATGTTACTACCGTATCGATTTTTTCAAGTATAAAAGTAATAACAATTCTGTTCGTCATTTGTTGCATGTTCTGTGCCTTTTCAGGCATAGCATTTTATATTTTCTTTCTTGCTTGTTGCACTACCGATTTTTTGAACTGTCTCGTCAAAATCACTATCACTTCGCGAGATATCGAGCCCATAGTGTTCATAGCGTCACTTACAATTTGACTGAAGTACAAAGACGTGACTCGGACATTATCAGATAAGGACATTCAAATAACGACTGTGAGCATGATTTTTAATTGATTCTCTACACTTGCTTGATCCAATTGCTTGCAGATCCAATGTAGTCACCTCCTATAACAGTACCAAAAGGACTTATGAGCTCGAACTCATTCTCTGCAATCCCAACGAAACAATAGAAAAGTTTATTCAGATTTATTGACATATACTAAAAACCAAGAGAACTAATGACGCGATACTTGAATCGTATGAGTTCAAGTGGGGAATTTTTTCAATCTGTATGGAATGAAGGTCATTTATTCTTCCGCTTTTATAAATTTTCAACGTCGCCGATACTCCAGAGATGATTGTTCAGATGCAGAAAAAGTTATTGTTCGGAGTTGGCGGGACTTATTCGAGTATGTCCATCCGAAAAAGTGTGCTTACATTTCGAAAGGAAGCGATCGTGTTGGTTTGAAGTGGCTAACAAAAAATAAAATCAATCACCTGCTTTTCTACTTCGATCTACACTTCGACGTTTTAGAGCACCTTCAGTCAAGTTCATCTTGTTCAATATTTGAAAAAGGTCAACATACTCTTCATAGATGTGCGGAAGAGATAATTTCAGAATCCATCATGCAACAAGCGGGTCGAATCTAGTGAACTTTACTAGGTTCAGAGGCAGAAATTGAAAGCCTGTGGCACTTGTCGAAGAAATTTTCGATGCTCGATGCGTCGTTTCCTGAGATAGAAATTCGGTCGACTATACTGCGCCACTTTCTTCGATCAGTGAAGTAAATTTTTCAGGCGAAATCCTATTCTTTTGACAAATCCAGGTCCTAAATTTTGACATATTTAAACAGCGTTGTTATTGTTCTCTGCTTGAATCGGTACGATCTTTCTGAGTTCGAACGCTAGTTTCAGTACCACGAAAATGTATAATCCAGCCCGTTGCTGCGTTCCTTAAAGACACATACTGCTTTACTTAGATACTAATTTTCATTCACTTATTGTATTTTGGACATAAATTTCCTCGCCCATTATGCCTTGGGCGAAGAAAAGTGTAGTCAACGATTCGACATGCCATCAAGAACGGTCGAATTATAGTTACCGACTGCCAAATGACCTTAGAGTTACATCGTTTCATCTTAATACTCAGAACGGAATGTGAAACATAAGGAATCCCTTCCTAGTCCAACCAATAAATTCGAGAGTGTCATAAGACTTCACAAAAAATCGGCATTTGTTCATGATGTTTGATTCAATTTTCGATTTGTAACCTATGATAGGAAGAAATGAGGGGTACGGACCACAGCTCCCAATCGCTAAATCACTGAACTGCTACTTCGAACATAATTTAAATGAAGTAATTGCTGATTTCTAATTGTTTTTTGTCTTTTTTAATGCAGCTGGCGTTCTTTACACTAAATCTCCTTTTACAAGTAGGGTCAGATTTAGGCAAATTAAGAATCTAGGGGATGTATTATATACCGGTGTGTCAGACCAAACTAATTCGTTCTTCTCCATCATACAGGCGATAAAGTCGAATCAAGCAGTGCAAACCATAATGAATTAAATGAATACATCGATGGCCATCTGTGGATCAACTTCTGTACCGACAAACGATCTGTTACATCCCTTGTTATTGTAGAACTTTTACTGTACTCGAGCTGTTAACATATTTCGCAGTAAATTAGCTCTCGAACCTTGTCTACATAATTTTTCGCAATTTTCAAAGGAGCCTCGCAAGCATACAATCCTAGGCACTAGCAGGCCGACGAAGATCCAGTAACTTACCAAACAGGTTTCGGAAAATCTTAGGCCTGGCCCAAAAATAAGCTGGATTACGGATCGCAGCGTAACGAAAAGTGCCGAGAGCACCTTTGCCCTATTCTGACACTCCTATAAGGAGACTATTACGCCAGGATGGCTATGCATAATGGACAGATCTAGTGACAAATTTTTTACTGATCCTTATCTAGCACGGGAGATACTTTCTTTGCATTCATTTTTGGCCTTGGAAAGTGTTTTCACTATCATCTAAAGATTAGGGAAGACATCGTGCAAGCAGAGATGGCCCTTTATAGAAGACTACGGATATGATGATGCTCTTTCGAACCTGCAGACAGACTAACACAACGCGTTGAATGTTTTGTCCCAGTCGGAGTTCCGTCGAGAAATTTCGCATCGTGTTTCTTTAATTTGAAAATAGATTAAGCATTTTTCGAGTGGTTACTGTAATTCAAAGCGCCTGTTTGGCGACGTTACGTACGCAGGCGAGCTGGATATCCAGCAGGCGCCTATGATTTGCAATGATGGTACAGGCTCTCTTCAACAAGATAACCAAGACGATGATTTACAATAAAGGTGTTACAACACGTACAACATGCCAACTTTGTCTTTTTCTATGTGGACGACGGAGTAGTTCTGTCCCAAAAAAAATTTGTGTTGATGTTCCGGTGCTTCCGCAGGCATAGCCGCACATCTCGGAATATCAGGAAAGATTATTCCCTCACGCGCAAGAACAGAACATCAATTGGGCATTCTCCAGAGGACTGTCATCGAGCACAAACTTTAGCCATTTCAGCAGCGTTCTTCTAGATGCTCACCGAGCACTCGTGATCTTTTTGGTGCGGTAAACAACTCCATGACCATATCCACTTCCATTGTCGCTAACGTCTTTGCATGAAACAGTTTCATGCGTTGTACATTTTGGTATACTTGATGTTTGATTCGGATTCCTTGAATTAATCTCACTTATTGAAGGTAGAAATTAGCAAATCATTGATGAACACGTGTTGCCAATTTTATTTTGATTGCTTGATTTGGAAAATGCTATCATGCGTACATCCTTACCTTTATTTTTCCGTATCTGCAGTAATGAAAATCCATTCTAAAATTCTTAAATATTGCTATTTGATATATCTTCTGAACTGCATACTTAAAGCTCAGATTGGGAGCTGTTCACGAAAACAAAATTAATCCCACAGAAAAATTCGAATAGATCCAGCTCAGATTGGTAGAATAGAACATTCGCACGTTTTTCTGATTTGTGGATTACCTAGATTTTAGAGTCATCAATTATTGGCACATCTAAATCTTCAACGCATTACCAGGCTGCTTCAGAAAAAATTAATTAGAGTATGATTCTAATCCTATGTAACTGATCTAAAGATCTATTTCCTCCTAGTTGTTATGCTGTATGTGTTCACTGAATCATAAGTACCCATTAATCAAAGAAAGGACGCAATTATCTTTGCCAAAATCGTAGCACTACACTAAAAAATTTGAATCAACTCTAAGTATTAAAACTATCGGATATTGCAATTGGATAAAATCTAATCTGTCCCGTCGCTCATTTCGTGTGGCCAGCCTTCTCTAAGTGAAACTCCGCGTACGCAGGTTATTAGTCATTGGCAGAGTTTGTGTAGAAAACGATGACGCAACGAGCACATAGTACGAAATGATGGGTACAAAAATTTGTGTTGCATTGCAGATCCATTCCAGGCAGTAATTCCAATATTATTAAATCAAACTGAATCCATCTTTTACCGACCTGGATAATTTCGTTTTTAGCTTTGTCATCTCTCTTTTTGAAATGTGTCATCATCGCAGTAGACTAGTTTAACCTCATTTGACTTCAAAGAACAGTGAATTTCTTCTTCTCTAGTTCCACGAAGTAACCTTTAAAGTGTAATGAAACTTAACAAGCTGAACACTACGATTTATTCAATTATATGAAAGAATACCGCAGAAAACTTCCTGTGCTAACTGTTTCATTTCGAACTTCAACGGATGTATCAGTGAAGGAAGAATTATCTGCTAACAGGCAATCACACGGTTTGAATCCTTTTTAAAATGCACCTTCGAAAGAGGAGACACTGAAAATGTAGCTCTTGTACAGAGAAAACGCCTTGAAAATACAAAGATATCGGAGTGCTAAAATCTTTGATGGCCGAACATCCACGTTGATCATTAAAGCGATGATCATGGCATGTTTGACCGAAGAGTTTGGGCGCTCTGCAGTAGGAACCGAACCAATGACGAAAGGTGGGGTCAGGGATATGTGTGTGCAGACCGGGCGTCGGAGAGCACTTGAGCCATTCTTTCGCTGCGGGTAGTGTTCGACAGGCGCGGAACGCTTGTGTGCGGCTGTCCGCTGTTGGCAGGCGGCTGATTTGTGCTTTGTGTATTACCGCTGTTAGCGCGGTTTGTGACACAGCTTCGGAACTGTTCACGAGATGTTGCAGGGTAGAGAGGTTGTGGTCATGCTGTTGGTGAGGAGGTTGGGGAGTTGTATCGTTAGCGGCCGGGTCGTGTGCCGGTAGGTCTTGGGGTGGAGGTGCAGTTGCAGGTGCTGGTGCAGGTTCTATCCTGGCGTTAGTACAAAACAGTGCGTGCGTGTCTCTGGCGTGGGGATTTATTGGAGCCATTAGACGCACCGACTGGTGTGTAGAGTATTCGCGCAGAAGTAGACAGTTTGCAGCGTTGGCGGAGGCACACCAGGACGCCAAGAAGGCGGCGGGCGCGATGGTGACTGCAGAGGTGATCCCAGCTCCCAAATGTGGGTGTGCTGTGTCGTGAATACGCACAGGAAGTTGCAACTCGCGGAATATTTGTGTCGATAGGATTCGACCAGCCAGATGTCGGATGATGCTCTCGAGAGCGTTGTCGAAATTCTGGGCCGACCTGGCGATTGGTTGTGGTGGAGTCTTGCGTAAAAGATAATTGACGCGACAAACGCCCAGACAGACCCGCAACAATGTGAACGACGTATGAGCATCACCGAGGTGTTTCAGCAGATTGATGCGGTCGCTCGCCTTGGAGACTGTGCGATCGGCTTGGTTCTTCATGTAGTGTGCAGACCCGGTAGGTGAACCCAATACAGAAATCCCATCTATGTTGGTGGAGTTGTAGACCTTGATTTCATCCTGGTATAGTTCGAAACCACAGCTCTTCGCCTAAGCGAGAGCTGCCGCTACTGAGCGCACTAGCTCTATAGTGTCACCTTATCCGATCTATACTACAACCCCTCTACTACTCTTCGTTCCGACTTCGACATCTCCCACGGTGCTAATACCTACCCACAATCGTATATCTGGCACAAATTCTCGCTCTCGTAGACTTTCGCAGACCACCCACACCCCTGCACCACCCGCCTCAACACTCAAGTCTGGCATACGCAAGAAACGGCGCAAGACTCCACGGCAAGTGCCGCGAAAGGTTCCACCCAAGACACACCCGTTGCAATCTGCGAACAGACCCGCACATCAATCACTACCTTCTTGATTCATCATTTGACATCTGCATAGCATAGAACATGACTTCAATTATTATTACCATCAGTAGATGTCTTCGAAACCTTTACATTTCAACTTGAGCAGAAAGGCTGTCATAAAGGAACTCTATTGTTCCTGATATATGGAATTTTTATAAACAGCACTTTCAATTCCAGAAAAAACGATTCCATACGGTAATTTACAGTTAATGCTGTAAGACTATGCTGAATCTTTCTTTTTACCGTCTGGGAAATTTTATATCGATGGTCAGTCATACTTTGTGC
>JAAUYH010118072.1_pt1 | contig 10756 bp, 7 predicted proteins | sample 7278061 | NCBI WGS metagenome assembly JAAUYH01 (sample SAMN14350203, study PRJNA611818) | marine sediment metagenome | isolation source: surface marine sediment (0.6m) | place: French Polynesia: Moorea | collected 2018-08 | reverse complement strand
TAATGACATCATTTATCAGTTTGGAGAGAGTAAGGATATTTTCATCGTAATGAGTGAAACTGCAACCGCACCATTAACAGGAAAAGCACTGCTAGCTAAGGTCAAAGAACTTTCTAATTTACCACGCCGAGAAAGAGCAAAGCAGTGTGGTTATTACACTGTTACTAAAAGTAACCAGGTCCGTGTAAATCTCACTGATTTTTATGACGCATTATTGTCGGCGAGAGGAATTCCTCTAAGTCCTGAATCGCCGAAAGATGGTCGTGGTCGCGAACCAACTTATAGAGTTAGTGTTCATCAAAACGGTCAAATTGTTATTGGTGCAACATATACCAAAGCAATGGGATTACAACCTGGAGATGAATTTGAAATCAAGTTAGGATACAAGCATATTCACTTAATTCAAATAGATAGTGATAAAAAAGAAACCCAGCTTGATGAAGATGCTGAAATAGATGAAGAAGATGAAGAATACGAAGAAGAAGAAGAGGAAGAAGAGGAAGAAGAAGAGGAATAATAAATAAAACTAACTTTTTCTCTGGTTAGGGGATAAGTAAAATCTAAATTATGCATGAATAATATAGAACTTTCCCCTTGCAGACAAAAATAGATGATTGAAAATATTTTATTGTTCCTATAAAAAAATCAATGAGATATCTTGCCTAAAAAAGTACTAGTATGGGAACTTTATTCATAAAATATTGAAAATTAGACAATGGTCAATAATTGTTTCAGTAATAACAATAATAAAATTACTGTAATTCAAAATTGATCTATCGTTCTGAAAAGTAAATCTTTTACCTTACTAGATTTATTTGTTTGCAAGATACTTACTGTGTTTTTTCTTCCGGAATTTCTATCAAAACTAGAGCTGTCTGCCAATAAATTAGTACTACTTGTTGAACATATGCCAGTACTAGTTGTGGTGATGGCTTTTTTTGCTATTTGGATAATTAGTTGGTTACCAATTGGGTTGTTATCAGCAATCGCAATAAATTGGCGACCAAATCAACCTCTAAAAGCAGAACAAAAATTACCTTTATTAATTTCTCTTTACCTTTTAGCCCCTTTTATTGTGTGGTTGATTAGTAGCTTTACTAATAGATCTTTTTCTGATTATGGTTGGTTAAATAAATTTTCTACTTTGATTTATTTAGGGCTAGGTTTTATTTTAGGAGTTGTAGGTATATTGATAATGTTTGCTTGTCAATTATCATGGTGTTGGTGCACTTTAAATTATTCAAAAATTCGACAAGCGAAAGTTCAACAACTACCCATCACAATGCTATCAATTTTGCTAGTAGCTTTATTTATCGGTGGTGTGGAAGAATTAGTATTTCGAGGTTTTTTACTCACAGAATTACAAATAGATTATCGACCATGGGTCGCTGTAACTGTATCTAGTTTAATTTTTGCCCTTCTTCATTTAGTTTGGGAACGCAAAGAAACACTACCGCAACTACCCGGTCTATGGATCATGGGAATAATATTGGTACTAGCTAGATTTGTAGATGGTGGTAATTTAGGACTTGCTTGGGGTCTTCACTCGGGTTGGGTATGGATGATCGCGACTATAGATACCCTGGGTTTAATTGATTACACAGGTAATGTTTCCGAGTATGTGACGGGTAGACACAATAAACCTTTGGCAGGTGCAACAGGTATTGCTTGTTTGCTGCTAAGTGGGGGAATATTGTGTTTCTTTAATTAATTTTCTTAATGCTAATACCAATTTCCTTTAATATTGCTACTCTTCCCTTATAGAAAGGAACAGGGAACGGTGAACAGGGAACAGATTTAAAGAGTTGCTCAGAAAATTGATCTGTAGCAGTGTTTTTTGAAATTGGTATAAAATTATCTTATTCTAAGAGGATGTTTGTTAGTAAGTTTCTTTGATGGTTTTCTCAATGTTCTGTGGTGAGAATCTTGAAAACTTTGCAGTTAAAATTGTCACGGGGTTTAGTGGTGCAAAGCGAGTCAATTCTCCTACAGGTATAGAGCGTGATAGTTGAACCTGTAACAGCTTGAACTCCCAATTATGGAATTTAAACCAAGACAAAGCGGTGTTGAGGTGCTCTAAAGTTGCTAAAGCTAAAACTACTACACCATCAGGATTTAGATTTTGACTGCAGACGTTAAGGATTTTATCTAAATTACCCCCACTACCACCGACAAAAACTCGATCGCATTTGGGTAAGTTCAATAAAACATTTGGTGCTTTACCAGAAATCGTAGTGATGTTATCAACTTGGAAGAGATCGCAATTTTTTTGAATTAAGCTAATACCTGCAGCAGTTCTTTCAATAGCATAAACTTGGGAAGTGGGAAACAGACGGGCAACTTCAATGGATACAGAGCCTGTTCCTGCACCAATATCCCATACAACTTGTCCTGGATGTAATGCAAGTTCTCCTAAAACTAAAACTCTCACTTCTCGTTTTGTGATTAAACCAGGGCGATCGCTAAAACATGTAAAGCAATCGTCTGGTATTCCCAATTTGGGTAAATTCTTTAAATTTAATTCTTTGTTCTTATTGTGACGCAGTAACACCACAACATTAAGTGGTGAAAACTTTTGCTTTTGTAAATACTGTAAATCTAAATTTTCTAAACCTGGAATTTCTAAAATGCGTTCGCGATTACCACCAAGGTTTTCGCAAACCCAAATTTTATATTGGCTGGGTAAACTTAAAGATTTGAGTAAACTTGCGATCGCATGAGGATTATTAGTTGTATCTGTCAAAACAGCAATTTTCTCTACACCTTGCTGCAATGCAGAAATCAACTCATCAACAGAACGCCCATGAACGCTAATAATTTTCGCATCTTGCCAAGGAATTTTAAGGCGGTTAAATGCTAACTGAACCGAGCTTAAATGGGGATGAAAAGTTAATTCTTCTGGGGGAAGTTCTGTTAAAAGTAGTCTTCCCAAACCAAAAAATAAAGGGTCGCCGGATACTAAAATTACAATTGAATTTTTACCCTGCTTTAGGTGCTGTCTAATTTTTGTAATAGTTTGACTTAAATCTCCTAGCAGTAGTCGCTCAGTTGGAGTATCAGTTTGACTTTGAGAAAAATAATCCAGATGACGCGAACTACCTATAAGCAATTTTGCTTGTTCTATAAGTTGTTTAACTGTTTCACTAACTCCGGCTAAACCATCTAAACCAACACCTACCACATGTATTTTTGTCATCAGTTGGGAGTTATGGATTTTACAATTACGATGGATATCGAGAATGATACGTTACGGACATTAGCCTACGCCCGTAACGTCATAACACACCCAAAACTTGCACGCTTTTGCAATTTTTTTAGTGTGAATATAAATTAGATTCACAAATATCAGCTTAAACTACGTGCAAATTAAGCTTTAATCATCCACCAAAAGGTACCAAACGCCTCAAAGCACGACCGGAAACTTCACCGTATCGTAATTCTCCGCAGAGAATTTTACCCATGATTTGAGCTCCAGAAGGACGCTTAACCCCAACTTTATAACCAATTCCAGGAAAGCGATAAAATGCACCGGCTAATTTCTTCGCCCAAGACATTTCAGAACCCCATTCATCATTGATGATTTGGGAGTATTTCTCTAAAGCATCAACTTCACCACCTACAGCTTTGTCAATAGCTTCTGCTGCTTTTATCCCACTAAAAATCGAAGGACGAATACCCTCAGCAGTAAACGGATCGACAACGCAAGCTGCTTCTCCTGCCAAAATAGCATTTTGAGTATGTAGCTTTTGATTCCCATCCCATACACACAATGGATGACCGTATTGCTTAGCACTTTTAAGATCTACATTAAAAGATGAAGCATACTGGTCTAATATCTTCTTAAAATCTTGTTTCCCACCACCGATGAAAGTTCCTACGCCAATGGAATAACCGTCCGCTTTAGGAAAATTCCAAATATAGCCATTTTTAACTATACCAAATTCAAAATGAAGCGTAGAAGCATCTTTAATATCAGCACTTACTTCCGCTTCTAAAGCAGCAGCCAAGCGACGTTTGCGTTCTTTAAAACCCAGCCACTTTGCCATGGAACCTTTTGCACCATCTGCTGCAATTAAATAACGAGCACTTAAAGGACCATATCCGGTGTCTACTTCCCAATGGTCACCCTTGAACTCTATTCCTTTTACTTCAGTATTATCTTTAAGTTCAGCTCCTTGTTTTTTCGCTTGCTCGATTAAAAAGTTATCAAATACATCTCTTCGTACCATCCAGACTGGCTCAGAAATTTCCAGTTTAGATTCGACTGGATCTTCCATTTTCCAGGTACAACGTAAAGTATCTGCTTTCACTGAAATTGCTGGACTAAAGTCAAAATCAAACCATTTAGCAATAGCAGGTGAAACGCCACCACCACAGGGCTTATATCTGGGTAAAGACTCTTTTTCTAAAACCAGTACCGAACGTCCGCGTTTGGCAAGATGATATGCAGCACTTCCACCAGCAGGTCCGGCTCCGACAATAATGCAGTCATACATACTACTAATTCTTCGCTCCTGAATTAATTTACTTCTTGGTGTTTATTTTGACTGTAAGTATGGTCACCTCGAGAAAAACTTTAAGCAATGACACCGAAATTTGTTATTGGAAAAAACTGGATTAACAAGTAGAAAGTATTAGATTTAACTTGACTTAACCTTTATTCCTAATAAGTAGACAATTTCAGTATATTTTTCACGTGCTACTCAGATTAGTTTTTATTCGATCTCGATTTAATTGACCTTAGATTTAATTGAATTTGAGCTAATTATTTATCTAAATTTTAAATAGTATTTGAATTATGGTTTTATCTTTGCTTACTTTTGTCTCTACTTAAGTTACAAGCAAATATTAAAAATGATTACAAATTTTTTGCCAAGTAAAATGCAAATTCTATAAAATTTTAATAAAAATATCAATCATATTAGAAATTATCCGAGGGTTTTAAGCCTTACAGAAATAATCAATGGGCACAGACAATAATATTCAGCCGTAAAGATATTGGACATAGTCAAGAAAAGTAAAAGGCAGGGATAAGCAATTGTATCCCTGTAAACCCTTTACCTTCAGACAACTTATACCGTTGTGATATCTTTTTCTTTTTCCGCTAATAATTGATCGATTTTAGCGGTATATTTGTTTGTCAACTTTTGTACTTTGTCTTGCAAATCCCGCGATTCATCTTCAGAGAGATCGCTATTTTTCTCATCCTTACGAATAGTGTCAAGGGCATCGCGCCGGATATTCCGAACTGCAACACGTCCCTCTTCAGCATATTTAGCAGCTATTTTGACTAATTCTTTACGACGATCGCTCGTCAAAGGGGGTATGTTTAACCGAATGGTAGAACCATCATTGTTCGGTGTCAAACCCACATCTGACATAGAAATCGATCTTTCAATCAGACTCAGGCTACCAGGATCGTAGGGTTGAATTAAAATTGTCGTCGCATCAGGCGTACTAATATTTGCCAAGGATTTTAGAGAAGTGGGGGTACCGTAGTATTCCACCATCACCTTATCTAACAAGCTGGCATTGGCACGACCAGTACGAATAGTGTTAAATGCGCGTTGAGTCGCATCAACACTTTTTTGCATTGTACTCTCAGCTTCAGCTAACTTCACAAGAACCTCCCACAAGCGTGCCAATCGATTCTCCCATGACTGCTCGGTAGATGTTACCCTTTACCGAAATATCAAATATGAGAATCGGGATATTATTTTCCTTACATAAGGCTATCGCGGTACTATCCATTACTCGCAAATCATTGGTTAAAACATGTCCATAGTTAAGAGACTGATAACGTTTTGCTTCAGGGTATATGTGGGGATCCGCATCATATACCCCGTCAACTTTAGTTGCTTTAAATATTACCTCAGCATCAATTTCTGCTGCCCTTAAGGCTGCTGTTGTATCAGTGGTAAAGAAGGGGTTTCCAGAACCAGCACCAAAAATAACCACCCGCCCCTTTTCTAGATGGCGGATGGCTCGACGACGAATATAAGGCTCGGCGATTTCCTGCATTGCGATCGCAGTTTGGACTCGTGTTTGTAGTCCGATTCGTTCAAGTGAATCTTGTAGCGTCAGGGAATTCATTACTGTAGCAATCATCCCGATGTAGTCAGCAGTTGCTCTGTCCATACCCCCTGCTGCGGCCTTGACACCACGAAATATATTCCCACCTCCCACAACAATAGCCATTTGAACACCAGTGGCTACCACTTCTGCTACTTCTGAGCCTATTCGCTTTACGATTTCTGGATCTATTCCATAGCCCATATTTCCCATTAAGGCTTCACCGCTCAGCTTCAGTAAAACCCGTCGGTAATGTGTTCCCATGAAGTTACGCTTGATCTAAAAAATATTGTTGCAATGACCTCCAATTTAAGATAGCAGCATGGTGAATATATGTCTCTAGTTACGCCATACTAAAGGAGTACCGAAAGGCTCTGTCTCTGTAGTAATTATTACTTGGTTGTTTAACAAAGATGTAATTGCTTCTTTGAGATAGTTCACTCGTGCGGCTGTCTGATTTTGGGGGTAACTATCAATTTGTCCCTTGTAGCGTACTACACCATCTTTATCAATGAGGAATGCCATTGGTGTTTTTGTTGCACCAAAACTGCGGGTTACATCTTGTGTTGAATCCCATAAATAAGGAAAATTCAATTCATGCTCTTCGGCAAAAGCTTTCATATGCTTAAAATTTTCTTGGGGCTCATTGTGGGCATCAGCACCATTCATTCCAATGGAAGTAAAGCCTCTTTGTGAAAATTCTGCTTGGATATTTTTCAGCCTTTCTAAATATAGATTTACATAAGGACATTGATTACACATTGAAATTACACAAATCACTTGGAATTGATTTAAGTAACGATGGAGGTGATGTACTCGCTCATCAATTCCTGGGAGCTCAAAATCTGGTGCATAGTTGCCAACGGGAGTGTTCATTTTTTCTAATTTAGTCATCTTCCCTGATCTGAAGGAACTAGGAATAAATCAATATTTTTTAATTTAGTTTTTACTTATAGATTTCAACCTATACCCAAGTCAATATCTGAATATTTCTCAATTTTATGTGTAGCTTAAATAGCTGTAAATTGTGAAAATACTGAATGTAATAACTAATTGTCTTTAGTTGTATTTATTTAAATCCAAGTCCTGACTTCAATCCACTAATAATAACTAAGGGGAATCCAAAGAATTTAATAATTAAATATTTAGTATCAGTAAATAATATTTTTGATTTTAACTATATTATCATCTGTAAACTAGTAATATTAAAAGCATATCTTTAATTTCAGCTAGTTATTAGTGTTTCGATTTGAATAGTTTCAAGCCAATTAAGATAAATTATTATAAATTCCCATCGCTCAAAACAAAAACTTGATGTCATAAATAAAATTTAAATTATTTAAAGTAAATTAATCTGAGTAATATACTTACAATGTTAAATATATTTAATATAAAAAATCTCAATAAAATACGAACTTATTAATGCCAACATAAATATTTTATTTGATATATTTTTATGAGATTTAAGTATTTTTTATGCCAATCATACATAGTGTTATCCTGTTAACTGTTTGAATTTAGCTTACATCATCAATTACACAAAAAAATACAATTAGAATAGATTGTTGCTTCACACAATATTTAAATTACGGGAATAAAAATATCCATACTATTTATCTTGCTTCACAAACTTAGCGTGCGATCGTTATGTATGAATAATATTTGAAAAATATTTTGATATTCAGTGTTTTAGCATAAGTGATAGCACTGAATAAGTGTGTATATAAAAAATGTTATTTTCTTGATTTTTAAGTAAATAAATACCTATGTAAATTTTTTTTCGTACTATTTTTTCGTTATACTATGTGTCAAAGCCAAAACACACATGCTAACAAATTTCAAGACCTATAAATTCAAGGTTTAAATTTTATAATCTAAACTTCAGAGTCTAAAATTTAAAATTTAATATTTTCTCAGCCTGGGAAGTGGTTCGAGTAAATTCACACCAAACCTGATACAGATAAACATAAAATTAATATTGAGCTTTCGGATTATTACTGAATTTAAATCAATGACCACTTTTGCTTCTGAGTTAGGATTAAACCCTGTAAAAACCTGGATTTGGAAGGGTTTCCCCATATGTTATCAACAGCAGGGAGAATCAGGACCAGCCATTGTGTTAGTACATGGCTTTGGTGCATCTTGGGGTCACTGGCGAAAAAATATTCCCGTATTAGCACAAAAATGCCGTGTTTATGCTTTAGATTTAATCGGTTTTGGTGGTTCGGCTAAACCCTCCCCCAATACAGAAATTAACTATACCTTTGATACTTGGGGTCAGCAGATAAAAGATTTTTGCCAGCAAGTAGTTGGTAAAACAGCCTATCTTATCGGAAATTCTATTGGCTGTATTGCAATTATGCAAGCTGCTGCGATCGAACCTGATATATCATCAGGAATTGCTCTGCTTAATTGTTCTTTGCGATTACTTCACGAGAGGAAACGAGAAACTTTACCATTGAGTCGTCGTTTGGGAACTCCGCTACTACAAAAAATTTTGACTTTCCGAACTGTTGGTAAATTCTTTTTCCATCAAATAGCTAAGCGTAGTACTGTGAAGAAAGTTCTTCAACAAGCTTATATTGATGATAATGCGGTTACGGAAGAATTAATTGACATCATTATAAAACCAGCTAAGGATCCAGGAGCAGCAGATGTTTTCCTTGCATTTACCGCATACTCAAGTGGACCTTTAGCAGAAGACCTTTTACCAAAACTTTCGTGTCCTGTAATTATTTTATGGGGAACTGACGACCCTTGGGAACCAATAGATCTAGGTAGAGAATTGGCTAATTATCCGCAAGTCAAAAAATTTATTCCTTTACAAGGTGTAGGACATTGCCCTCAAGATGAGGCTCCTTCTTTAGTAAACTCCATTTTACAAGATTGGATTCAGGAATAAATATCATAATCCCATTAGCTCAATGAAATTGTAAATTGCAAAAATTTATTATATTGAATTTGAATTTAAAATTTAATTGAATTTGAACTAAATTTAGTTTTGTATTTGATTTAAATTTCAAATTTTAATTTGATTTTCAATTTCAATTGAGTTTGGATTTGAATTTAATTTGAGGTTAGGCAGATTAAAGGTTTAAAAAAAAGCAAAATTAAATTGCAGAAAATATTTACTATTATGCTTATTGATTTGTATTTTATCTAAGGGAAAGAACAGGACAGCTAAAAAAATGATTTATCTTTAGTTACAAATTATATACCTAAAATATACCCTAGATGATAAATAAAGCTGATTTGTTAGGCTGGAAAATAATAGGTCATAAAGATAAGCAACAATTAAAGATTTTACTTAAATTACTTTTCATCCAATAAATCTTTATTTTTTAACCAATCTTGACCCAACTGGATACTAATATCGGAACTCAAGGTTCCAGTACTTTCAACCCTTACCTCTCCAAATCCTAATGCATTGCGAATTAACTCAGCGCTGTCTCCATCACCTTTTTGGGCAACAATATGAGTTTCTTGTAATGGTATGCTCCACGGGCTAGATATATGAATATTGCTATAACCAGCCCTTTGCAAACCTCGAATTAAAGGTCGAAGTTCCGCACGACTACTATTAGTACTATCTTGAATTGCTATTCTTAAAGAAGACGGATCGCTTATCTCTAAGGGAGCATCTGATTCCAATCCGAAATTACGCACCATTAGATTGGAAATACGATCTTTGTTTGGTATCCAGTAACTAGCATTAAATTCACTTTTTTGGCTAAAACGACCAGGTAGCATTAACATTTCCATATTGGAGCGGTTGGTTCGGACGCCAAAACTAGCAAGTGCTAATAGTTCTTCTAGAGTTAAATTCGTGTCTAAATGGGACTGAACAACATTAAGGATATGAGGTAATCTTCCTAAAGTCGCAGGATTAAGAGATTGATCTATTAATGCTCGCATAACCATTTGTTGGCGTTGAATGCGACCAATATCTCCCTTATTATCATGACGAAAACGTAGTAATTGGAGTGCTTTGTCGCCGTCAAGATGTTGTTTCCCTTTTTTCAAATTGATGTAAAGATGTTGAGAATCATCTTGATATTTCATATCTTTAGGAACGTAAACTGTTACACCTCCTAAAGCGTCGATTAATTTGCCAACACCCAAAACGTTAATTCGGATATAACGGTCAATTGCTACATCGTCTAAAAGATTACTTACTGTTGTTGCTGTTAATGCTGGACCGCCGACGAGGTTTGCAGAGTTAATTTTTCTTTTACCATACCCTTCGACTGTAGTGCGAGTATCCCTGGGAATGGAAAGCATGACAATTTTTTTCTGCTGTGGCTCGAATCTGATTAACAGCATTACATCAGCGAGACCATCAAATGCATTAACCTGAGGCAAGTATCCTAGTTCTTTTGTGTCAACAGAGACTTGACGGCTATCCGGTGGTAATACACTCATCCCCATAACCAAAATATTGACAGGGCGAGTTAATTCTGAAAAACGCAGCCCACCACCAGCAATCCGATCGCTCTCAAACACCGCAGCTTCATCCGGGCTGAGATTGGCTTGCATCAGGGGTGTACTTGTTAATGAAACAGCGAGCAGTGCTCCTGCAGTCGCAGATACCATGGCAACTCCACTCATTCCAACCCAAAACCACAACCAACGTCCTGATTTCCCTTTTTGGGTATTTCTTGTACCCATATTGGAAGTGCTAGCC
>JAAUYH010007872.1_pt1 | contig 10757 bp, 10 predicted proteins | sample 7278061 | NCBI WGS metagenome assembly JAAUYH01 (sample SAMN14350203, study PRJNA611818) | marine sediment metagenome | isolation source: surface marine sediment (0.6m) | place: French Polynesia: Moorea | collected 2018-08 | reverse complement strand
CATGACAACCGGCCACGTTGTGCCCTTGCTATGGATACGTAGCGTCCAGTTATTACATTATATAATCTACTTATGGCGGCGTGTCGTGTTCATTTCGGTCGTCGATTGTTTCTCTTCCCGGTATTTGAAATCTTCCGTGAACAACATTAATACAGCCGTTGGGCATTGCTCTGTTGTATATTTGATCGCCGTAGCAGTAGCAAACTCCACCAGATCGCTTCTCGCACGACCTTGCGGGTTCACCAGAGTCGCGTATATATTCCGTGGGTCGAACAGGCGGGTTTTCAGCGCCTGTAAAGGTTCACAACAGAGCGGGATCATAGTGCTTCAGAATCTGCTCCGTTTCCAACATTTCATTTTGTGACCCCACAAATTTATCTGTTTCGATGCAGTTGATGAATAGTCAACTTGATTGAGATTATTATCACTCGTCGACGGTGGCTGCACTCCGATAGTCTGAGATATCCTGGTGCATTTTTGGTATATCATCGTGCAGTAGATCATTAAGCCAGCTACGATTACGAGGAGAACTTGGTATTTAATGGGATCACGAAAATTCAGAATTCATCGATTCGAAAGGCAGTGTCATGATCTCACTCATTCGCAGAATGTTTCGGTGTTCTTTGTGCAACTAGCATATGTGCTTAGGAGATCATGATTAAGGCAGGCAAAACTTAAAAGACCACCTAATGCTTCATAAATTTTGATAAAATACCGTTATCGAATTATAGTTGAAAGACTGTTGTCGTACATTTCTACATCAGTCAGATTGCTAGGCTTTTGTCTCCTCATTTCTACTCCACATTAAATTAAATCGAACGCAGAGACATATATCGTTTCCATTTTTCCTACTCTGTACTTTATTTTTTATTCTGAGACTGTTCCTTTTATTTCCATTGTTCTTCACAAATGCAGGATGTTATTCGGTCGATGAAGTTGCCAGAAAAAATGGAGATAGCGTCCCGTTTGTGATTATTTGAAAGCCAAAATTATGTATTATGCTTTTGAAAACAGATGGATTATGCCACTGCAGTTATACCTTGTGCCGTCTATGTAATAACTACTCTCGCCGCCCGCAGAAAAAGCTATGAAATATGTGAGCTCCGTACCACAAAAGAGAGATATAGAACAGAATTGTCTCAGCGAAAATGCCAGTTGTACTTTACTAGCGAGCAGTGAATGAAATGTTCATTTGAATTTAAGTTCGAATTAGATCCTTAAATTTTTGGTTTCGTAACTTCAAAAAGAAACAATTTCCGGGTTCTATAGCAATCATGTTTCAGAACTTCTACTCGTTTAGCGTATTAATCAACATTTTAACTATTCAATCTTGCACCGTAGAATACGCTGGTATTTACATTGTTCTGCAGAAGTGCTGTTGCTCTCAGTCTACAATATACATTACTGATATGCATCAGTCATTGAAGAGCAGATATACTAGGTTTGAGATTTCGGAGAGGATTTTGCACGCAACTTGATTGCCTTCGCGAACTTAGGTGATTCTGTAGTAAAAATTCCTGTAGCAAATTAATCAGCATCCGAATTCAAGTCGCGTTCGGAGCCTATACTTAAGATCGCATCTGCTTCCATAGAAGACCACGACAAGTGATCTGCGTTTGCGTTCCAGGATCCTGGCGAATACTCCACCTCAAAGTCATATTCAGCAAACAGACTCATCCACCTCGCGATCCTTCCGTGCGGGTCTCGTGTGTTGATGACGTACTTCAAGGTTTCATGGTCCGTGCACAATTTGAAGCGATGGTACAAAAGGTAGTGCAGAAACTTCTTGAGTTCGAAAATATACTAATCTGTCTCGTTCGTACGTTGAGTAATTCATTTCGGCGTGGTTCAATCGAAGGCTTGCAATATGTATGGGAAGTTCTGTCCTGTTATCATCCTTTTGTGGCCATACTTCTCCAATTTCTCTGCTCGATGCTTTGATAGCAACAATTAATGGCATTCGAAAGTCGGGATACGCGAGGACGAGCGCTGTAGTGGGTGCCTCCATCAATTAGTCAAATGCTGCTTGCATGTCTTCATTCCACTCGAACTCAACTTCCCTGAAGTCTTATTTGACTATGGGGTTGCTACCTTTGCGAACCATTTGATGAACCTTCTGTAATATGGCGCAAGACCGATGAAAGATCTTAATTATTTCGCGTCATGTGGCGGTCGTTCGCACCTCATCTTCTGTAATTTCTCACCATCAGTACGTAAACAATGTTTGCCGATTACATGACTAAGCTATTTTACGCAATTTACTTCGGCCTGGTTTTTATCCCCACTGCTCACTTCGGTCTTCTTTTCGCGAGCGCCGTACCCCTTCCCCTGCTGTTACTTCGCGGTAGTCACTTCGCCCCGCTCTTCCTTATCGCCATTACCGTCAGCCTGCTCTTCGTTTAGATCCGCGACGTCCGCCTCGATCAAAGTAAGAGCTACGGTAATGCGCGTTATGTTTCCCTCCATTTTCTTGTGTAACGTTAGCTCGGTATCCAAAGGAGCCTGCACTTCTTTCATCTTGATATTCAAGGCGTCGAACAACACCTGTATCACGGTACTATAGTCGGATTGGGTCATTGTGCGGGAACTTCTGTGCCAGTGGCCAATGAAGAACCGACAAGAGGAAAGTGAAATGTTTGTGAGAGTGTGCAACTAGAAATGAGGGAACCGAGCAGTCGTGTGATGGTGTTAATAGTGGGCGTTCGTTGACAGAGTGTGTCAAGTAGAAGTACCAATTAAATATACGAGCGAGAAATTTAGCGGAACGCGTGCGATATGTTAAACGGATCAAAGCTAGAATTGAGTGCTAGCCGTTTGATTCCAGATCTTGCGTTGTATTTTTCTCAAAAAGAATTGAAACAAAATGAAAGAGTGTTGTTTTATCTGGCCCTATTGGAAATAATTGGACCTTATCGGACCCCATCAGCGTATTATGACCTCTATCCGTAGAGAACTAACAAACTGTAACGTACAGCTATTTGTCGGTGTACAGTTCACAGAGTACTGTGCTGTAAGAAAGCAGTTTGTTGCTTCAGATGCGGTAGATTAGTTTACATTAAAGCAGATTCATCCTTTTGAACGGTGACAACTGAAACAAAACTGTACAGTAGTGCTTTCGAACTAGTCCCACTTACAATGCTGCATTTCATATTGCGACTATTCATACCTACCGCGTGCGATTCAGTTGGTGAAAATATCACTTGTTTTTGAGTATACTCACTCTTCGAATGAAGGTGTGCAACAACGCTCGGAATCATTGTGCCCCATTTCGAATACTTCATGTTTCTGTTCATCACTGGAGTACAATGCTTCCAACTGCGCGAACACTTTGTCGTTCAATGGGGACGAGTAGAACTTGGTAAAATTGCCCATTGCAAAGTGCCATTTCATGATCTGACTCGCTTGTACAGTATTTTGCCGCAATAGAATCATAAAGCACAATTTCTTAGTTTTCAGTATTTCTTTTACTTTTATGTTCCAAGCGTTACGAAATTAGTTAGTAAAATTTAACGAGAACTTCTCACTTTTCCGAATTGGGATAACGTTGATTCATTGAATTCCAGTCGAATAAATGTTGCGGTGCTGTTTTACAGTAGCCGTCTTTCTGAACTCAAATTTTTTTATTTCGGATATGGTATCTAATTGAGACGTTAAATATATCTTTATTTTCGTTTACCTTGTATTCAGAATTTCTTCGTTTCTTCATTTTCTCTCATCCTTATTACTCGTCGGAGGTAGAGAAAAAAATATTTTATTTAAGTACGCTAGAGCGATTCAACTGAGTGCATCCGAGTAAGAATATATTATTCTTGGCAGGACCTTGTGCTCGACTGTTTATTCGTAAAAACATTAAGTTCCTGTATGAATGATTCAACCTCTTGGAGCGGAAGAATGGTGTCAACTTAAAATTTTGAAGCTCCAACTGGAACAACAGGTGCAAACAGGGTGATACTACCTGCTTCCAGACCATCAATTCTTTTCTAGATGTAAATTCAGAGCGAAAATCGAATAAATCGAGGAATACCCAAATCTTATAAAAAGCAGATACCGTAAGAAGGGCCCCTTTATTTACGGAAATTTCTTTCCAACTTGCATTTAATACACGTCACTTTTATTTCATAGTGTAGATCGTTATGAATCATTTGTTCTCACTTCGTTCATAGTCAGGTAACTTGCTCCCATGACAATTCCAACGCCACATTCCAGACAAATTCCTCATTGTCTATCTACGAGTAATACTCGTCCCAAATGAAGGGTTAGATTCGAGCAGTAATATTGCTAGTAAACATAAAACATATACGTTCGCACTACACTACATTTATGATTCGCATGTGCGCATTATTGTTCAAGAGCAATCCGCAGATACCACAGCACTGTATAATGAAATGTGCATACCGCAACAGCGATATCTGATACATTCTTTTTGAGGCACTCAGCCGCGTTCTATATGCCTTCTGTCCAATCTAGAAACACAAACGAAATCAGCTGGCTGCCTACCAACCGATAGAAATCAGTGACGGTACAACCTATCCGAAAACATTACTTATAATTTTAGAAGTAAGAATAGATGAAATTTTTGCTTCGAGTTCGAAAAATTGAGACTGTAGAATTTCGAATTCTTCGACTGCAGGAAGAGCAAGATATCAGATCCTATAATAATCAAATGGCAGCAGCTATTAAGCTTGGACCGTATTCATTCAGATTCGATCAGTTCATTCTAGCTCCACGAAAAATATCGGAATTTATTTTCATTCTAGAATAATAGATTCTCTCAAGCACACCCTATTACCATTGTATACCGATTATTTTGAGGACAACAATAAAATCGGATTAAGGTTCTCAACAAGAGGCAGGTAGGTAATACTGTTCAGAAGGTCGTAAAACACAAAAGGCTCTGTAACGCTTGTATTCTAATTCAAGATTGCGGTATGATTCACAGATTGCTCCGACAAGGTATAGAGTTGATTCCAGTTTTGGGTATTCTTTAACGGAAAAGTTCAATTTATCGGGATACCGCATATCGATTACATTGCGGGAAATTAGAAAGGCAGCTGTCATTAAAATGCCTTTTCCAATGGATTCATTAAAAAAGATACATTAAAAGAAGTCATTGATTCGAAGAAAACCGTATTTCTACCCTTTGTTCACTTCGATCCTATTTGGCTACATCATAAAAGGCACAGTGCATTCGTTAGACGCGGGCTCTTTTTATCACCGAGAGCGAATGTTGACTGAACCGAATACAATAGAATCGCAGATTGTTCTAGAACATATGAAATACATGGAATAGGGCGTCTGAATTCAAAAAATGCAATACACAACGGACTAATATTGTAGATCCCTACTCCCGATCCTACATTCTCGGGGTTCTTGCGAAGGCAAGGTGGCGATGACGGAGGTCCGAGGAAGTGGGTATTCCACACTTTACTCGGTATGCCATCGCTTGAAGATGGTCCTCTAATCTAATCTATTGATATTCGAAAGAGCTGAGTGATGTGCCGAGTTGTTATGTGCTATAGGTAGATGATTTCGGAAGCAACGGTCAGATGTTACACTGTTTTCTTTGAGACTACTGGTTGATCTGTGCTGTAGACAATTGTGCAGGTAGTATCGGTTCGGCTTTCACTGGCAAGCGGAGGTGTACGCGAAGTGGAATCAATCATGTTGACTGTTTGGATGTAGTGTCGCGATCAGTTGACATGTTGTCACGAAATTGAACTCCATCAACTTCCCTCAGTTTTGAACTATTTATTTAAAGAAAGAAAATAACAACGTTTCATAGCGTGCAGAACATAATACCGGTCAGTTATGTGCCGCTAATATCTTAAATCTCGTGAGAAAAACATAGAAATAGGATGCATCTTTTCGCCCATTAGAATTAATTCGAGCAATTCGGAATGGTCAGTAAAGTGCCCGTTGACGCAGCATTGGTAGAGTGATGATTTGCCTAAGCATTTCGCGTGAAAGAGACTTGAACTCAAGAATCTTGTTTTAATGAATTTGGAGAGTACTATATTCAATAGATTCAAATCCAACGTGAGGAGAGTGTGCTTTTCTGGACGTCATTATCTACAGAAATCCTATTTAATTATTCATTGAGTATTGCTGTATGCACTTGACCGAATACCTGAGCAAAATACCAACGCAACATAAGCGTGGCTAAATAATTCAAAATTATTTATAGACAATGAACGTTTCATCACCTTCTGATCGAATCGCACCCATACAAAAATAAATTATTCGGTCACATTGTGAAGAGATAGAACGCTTCTTCTGAATTATATGCCAAGGGTGCGACTTCATTCTTCCTTAATTAAGAGAAAGTGAATATGGCCGGTTGGATTTTATGGGTATTCAAACTAGATCGTGTTATACTATCGAAAAGATTAAACATTTATGCTGCACTGTACTGTTCTTACAGTCCGTAAACGTTGGAACGACCGCACAGCTAATATGCTGATACTACCTCCGGCTCATGAAGCTTGACAAATTTCTTGGAAATCGACTTCACGAGGACGGCTCTGTGTTTTATCTAATAAAAAGGGGTTCCATTGGAAGAGAGACTGTTATATTAACCACTTATGTCTTTTAGATGCAGTATATACGCGCTAAATCTCATGATACGTGCAGGCATTTTTGTCATCTATTAAAATTTTTTACGGCCACTCGCATTTTTCGAATTTCAACACATTCTAGACTCTATTCTTTGGTAAGGTCTCCATGAACAAGGCCTGATTATCTAATACGTAGATTGTACGCCGAAATCACATGTGAAATCCGGTTTCATCCGAAGTCATGAACTATTTATGAAGATTGATTTACTGCGCCGCACAGCATGGAAAATATGACGTGTAACAGTCACTAGCTGTTGATATTTTGGAATTCGAGAGAAATGCATGAGATTCGATTCATCCATTGCATCATTCGATATGATTCCACCTATTTTGAATGATCAGTTACATACTAATTCGAGCAAATTGGATGAAAAACAAATTTTCAGTGCTGTACGGGTGACAAATGCTTAATCTCAGCTGCGGGAAGGTCAGAGCAGCTTGCCAACGAAAACCCGACTATAGAGAGACGTGATATGTTTGTGAGAGTGTGCGAATAGGAATGGGGGAACCGAGCAGTCGTGTGGTGGTCGTGGTCGTCGTGGTGATCGTTGAAAGAGAGTATCAAGTAGAAGTACCGATTAAATGGAGTATTAGAGTGGTGAATTGATGGCAAGCATGCGGGATGTTTAACGGATGAAAACTGAAATTGAGTGCTAGCCGTTTGATTCCTGATGTTGCGTTGTAGTTCTCGCAAAAAGAATCAAAACACAATGAAAGATGCCTATTTCGATTGGGCCTTATTGGACCTCATTAGACCTCGTTCGACCTCGTTCGACCTCATCAAACCTCTTCGGACCTCTTCGGCGTATTATGAAAACTACCCCTAGATAACTAACAAACTGTAATGTGTAGCTGTTTATCGGTATACAGTTCATAGAGTACTCTACTGTAAGAAAGCGGTTGTTGCCACTTATGCGGCAGATCACTTTACAGTAAAGTAGAATTATGGTTCTGAACCGTGACAATTCGAAACAAAACGGACAAGTAGTGCTTACAAACGTTTTCCACTTACAGTACTCTATTTCTTATTGCGACTAGACATATGTATCCCGTGCAATGCAGTCGGTGAAAATACCACTTGTTTTCGGACTAAACTCAGTTCTCGACAGTAGATCGGTTTCGACGCTCTGAGCCATTCTGCGCCATTTTGCATACTTCCTCATTATGTACATCACATAAGTACAATACTTCCAACTACGCGAAATTTTGCTGTTAGTGGGACAAGGAGAACTTGGGAAAATAATCGATTTGAAAGCGCAATTTCATGATCTCACCCGGTTGTACCTTACTTTGCCGCAATAGTTAACCATAAATCGAAATTTTCAAGTTCTTCGGAATACAGCTCACCCTTATGTTCCAAATCTCACGAAATTGGTTGGCAGCATTTAAGCGAGAACCTTTCGACTTTCCAAATTGCAGTAAAATTGATTCATCGAATTCCGGGCGAACAAATGTAGCGGTCCTGTTCTGGAGTAGTCGCCTGGCTAGACTAAAATTTTTGATTTCGGAGATGGAACATGATTGAAACAATAATTATATTGTCATTTTCGTTTACCGTGTATTCCGTAATTTCTTCATTTTATCCTTTTCTCTCATCCCTATTACTCGTCAAAGCTAGAGGAAAATATATTGTATTTCAATACATTGAAGTTGTTCAACGGAGTTATTTGTCCGCAGTAGCACTAGGCTAAGAATAAGTTAATTTTCGCTTACCCTATGCACGATTGTTTATTTTTGAAAACTTCAATGTCTTCCATAAATAATTCTACTAGTTTAAGTGAACTAAGGTTGCTTCAAATTAAAATTTTGAACCTTCAAGATCAGGTGCAAATGCCGTGATGCAAGCTACTTCCACTCCATCGATTCTGTCCAGATCGAAGCATACACCAACTTCCCGACGAGCAGATACTGTAAAAACAGCCGTCTGACTTCCAAAAATTTCTTTCTAGCTTGCATTTTACATAATTCGTATATATTCCAGAGTGCAGATCACTCTGAATTATTTTTACATTTCTTCTATACTCAGAAACTTTATTCCAAGGAGAAACCTAAAACCATGTTCTCAAGTAATACATTATTCCCTGCTTCCGAGTGATACTCATCCGAAATAAAGGATTAGATTTGATCAGCAACATTGTTAATAAACATAAAGCATATAAATTTCCGAACCGCTACATTTATGATTCGCATGTGCCCATTCTTGTTCGCAAGCAACCCTTAGACATGATAGCACCGTACAATGAAAGGTGCGTACTGCAACAGTGACGTTTCATACACTCGTTTCAAAGCACTCAGCAGTGTTCCATAACCCCTTGTCCAACCCAGAATCACAAACGTAATCAGCTGCCTGCCTACCAAACGACAGAAATCAGTGGCGGTACAGCCTATCCGAAAGCAGTCCCTGTAATTTTAGAAACACCAATAGATGAAATTGTTTGCTGCGAGTTCGAAAAATTGGGACCGTAGTATTTCGAATTTTCCGAGTACAAGAAGAACAAGGTATCAGGTTCTATAATAATCAAATCGTAGCACCTATTTAGCTGAGGCCGTATCCATTAAGATTCGATCAAGTTATTCTGGTCCTACGGAAAATGACGACATTCATTATTCCTTCCTGAATCAACGAATTTTCCTACTTACTCTATTAATATCGTACAACGATCAGCTCCGAGACCACAGAACCCGCATGTGATTCTGTGCCATCCGCTGAGAGGTATCGTAAGACACTGAAGGCCTTGTCGCGTTTGTATTGGAATTTCTAGATTGCGACACGATTACTACATCTGCCTGACAAATCATGAATTTTACCCGACGAGGGGGTATTCCTGAACACAAGAATTCAATTTTATTGAAAAACTCTTATAACTTGCATATTGTATCACTAAAAATGCGCCCATGGCTGTTGTGTTATAGAGCTTAACGCATGCACTTCTACTGCGCTGCATACTGCTCAAGATTAGCTGAAATCACACAAATCTATTTAATTGTGCCACTACATTCAACCTTGCACCGTAAATCATACTGAAGCAGGCCATATTATACAAATTATCCTAATCGGTGCTACGTGACAGCATAAAGCACTGCCCAGCTATATATAATTCTCTATATGGATTCAATGTTATAGTTTCTGACTGTAGAAAAATACGGAACACGATTTTTCATGCAAACTATTTGGTTTGCTTATTGAAAAAACATTTCAGTATGTTCGTTTGCAGCTTAACAGAAGCTGACGTGTAGCATATTTAGCAGCTCGGATATGCAAACGACCGATATCGTTTCAGAGCATTTCAAGACAATGTACTACGGTTAATTAAGTCCTACCTCTCAGCATAATATGGAGTTCACCGATGATTTCATACCACTCTACGTTTTAGTACGTCATGGAAAGCATCGTACATCTATATAAACGTTTTTGGGATCAGTACCGTTAACCGTACTGGTAGATTTTTTTCTCAATATTCCACACTAACAAGAATTATTTCTTTCTCGAGATACCATACATGCGCTGACTCTTCTATCACAAATCTGTTACAGGATGGAAGTAAGAGACATTTCGTCACATTGAATCGTTACAGAGCGAAATGGCAACCAGTACTCATTACTGAAACTATTGTCTTGTAAGCAAAGAATAAAAAACGATAATTAGATAAACTCCAGATCTTTTTCTGCACGATTCCCAATTATTATGACTCGGTGTTCTAGGGACCTTCTACTCGTTTATTCCTTTCGCCGGATACATTTAATTTAAATTCTCATTACTTCTAATTGTTCTGTCACATTTTCCGCTTAAATCTAGGCAAAAATGTAACTTCTCTACATATTCAATCGCAAACTTGATCAATTGATTACAAAAATTCGTACATTGCGTCAAATTGAGATTGTTGAGTGGATGCAAACTTAAACCTGAATTTCAGATATTTGCTTTCCAACTTACTAATGATGTTTTGCATCCCAGTATTGCAAATGCGATGAATTATCTATGAATATTCGTTTTCTTCTAGTTTTGAAATTTTACCTTCCCTCTGATTTGTACCGGAACAAAAAAGTAGTATTCGAACGCCTCCCTGTTTAGGTGTGCCACCAACCTTTCTACCTTCCCTTCATCCGTCTTGCCCTTCAAGAGCACATTATCATACACGTAGT
>JAAUYH010211096.1_pt1 | contig 10758 bp, 2 predicted proteins | sample 7278061 | NCBI WGS metagenome assembly JAAUYH01 (sample SAMN14350203, study PRJNA611818) | marine sediment metagenome | isolation source: surface marine sediment (0.6m) | place: French Polynesia: Moorea | collected 2018-08 | reverse complement strand
GCCTTCTGCGCGTCCGTGAACCTCGATGCCTTCATCGTTCTCAACTCCTCTCCCGGCCAAGGTCAACCTAGCCCGAAATTCCAGTTTCGAACGGCACAGTTTTCAGGGGAAAGAGCACATACAGCATCGGATTTGACGCCCTGGAATTTGCAGCTTCCGCTACGGTTGCCCAGGGCGGCTTGTTGCCGCCCTCGAATTCCCCAATGTCCACTCTGGAAATACTCAGTTGCTTGCCTCGCATATGCAGAGAAAGCCCGCTTTCCGCCAGAGTGTCGGATGCTGCGCTTCGCACCAATGTTGTGGGTGGGTTCGATCCGGACCGACGCGGTGCAGAACGCACCCGGATGCAGCGCGAGTCAAAGCCGGACGATCTAACCAAATCACCTGCGGCGCAGAATCAAGCGATTGAAGCAAACCTCGGTCATTCGGATTCCGAGACCTGCCATTCGCCGCTTTGGCCTTGGAGGTCGGCCCGGAGCCCATCCTGTAAGTTCGTTTTTCACGCTGCGAGCGCGCGCAGCACAATGGGAACGTCGACTGCTTAATTGCTTGTGCCGCCACGCGGCGGAGAAACCAGTCTTTCAAGCAACGTGCAGCAACTCTGAAGCCGTGAATTCACAAAGCACGGAACAAAGCCGTCGATTGGCCAATGAAATGATGTGTTTGCGGCGGCCGCTCTCCTGAGGCGAACGAGGTCCGATAAGGTCGGCCTCACAAAACCAGCCGTGAAGGAGAACGACCGTGTCGCACTACGTTGGCCTCGACGTATCCGTCAAATCCGTTTCGATCTGCGTGGTCGACGCAGGGGGCGTGGTACTCGCTCGCGGGGAGACCACATCCGATCCGGATGAGATCGCCTCGTTCGTTTTTGAGAATGCACCCGACGTTGAACGGGTCGTGCACGAGAGCGGCATCCTTGCGATCTGGCTCACCCGCGAGTTGGAGAAACGCGGCCTGCCGATCCTCTGCATTGACGCGCGTCTGGCGCATAAGGCGTTGTCCGGCCGGATCAACAAGTCGGACCTGGGCGATGCCGAGGGTCTGGCGCATCTTGCGCTGACCGGTTGGTTCACGCCCGTGCATATCCGCAGCGTGGCGTCTGAACGCGTCCGCGTTCTGATCGGCACGCGCGAGCGGCTGATCCGCCTTCGCAAAGATTTGGAGGCGCATGTCCGCGGTGTTCTGAAGGTCTTTGGCATTTGCATGGGCTCGGTCGGTCGCGGCGGCATGCGGCAACAGTTCCGCGATCACCTCGCCGAGGCAGGACAAACCGATCTGGCGATCAGCATCATGGCCGACATGTTCATACCGATCCACAAGGCACTCTGTGCGGCAACCGAGGCCATGGATGATGAGCTGAAGGCCATCGCCCACGAAAGCGACCTCACGCGACGCTTGATGACAGTGCCTGGTGTTGGTCCCGTGGTTGCGCTGGCCTTCGCTGCCACGCTTGACGATGTTGGGCGATTCCGACGGGCGAAAGATGTGGGGGCCTTTCTGGGCCTCACGCCCAGGCGACATCAATCAGGCGAAACGGATTGGTCTGGACGCATCTCCAAATGCGGGGACCGGGATCTCCGACGGTTGCTCTATTCGGCCGCCACGACGCTCATCATGCAGGTTCGAAAGCCCTCTCAGCTCAGAACCTGGGCGAAGCGCCTGCAAGACCGCAGAGGCTTCAAGAAGGCCGCTGTGGCCACATCACGAAAACTCGCCGTCGTCATGACGTGCATCTGGCGCGACGGCACGGTCTTTGAACCAACGAGGGAGGCACGCGTCTAAGCTCAAATCCAATCCTGCCTGGGTGAGCCTGGGTGGGTTCGACGTCCTTCGGGACGGAGGCGGATCGAGCCAGTGTAAAGCGGCAGAAGGAGCGCAGCCTCACTTCGCCAATGACATTTTGGCCGATCAGCTCCCGGACGCCATCAGGAAGCGGCAAGACCGACTTCGTAGAGAACCGCGACCCCGAACGACACAGAAACCCGCACTTGACCCCACCGCAAACAGAGAGCTGCTTACTGCCGACAGGAAGATTTCAAGTACATCTCTCGATTTCTACCAGTTTACCACCACGATCCGAGAGCAACCTGTGAATCACAAGAGGTCGAAGGTAGACACTGAGAAAACGACATCCTGGAAGTCATTGTCGCCGCCGCCGGTTAGGTCCTCGAAACCGACCGTGATCGAGGTGCCGCCCGGATCCACACCCGAGAGGGCGTGGGAAATTCCGTCGACATTGAGACTGGCGTCGAAGCTGTGGAACACCGTGACATCGGCATTGGCTCCGTTGACCGCGAGAAGCACGTCGGACCCACCGCTGGTCGTTGCCGAAGGACCGCCAATTCCGTCGATGAAGGAGAACGTGTCCGAGTCGCCAAGACCGCTTGCCCAATCGGCGCCGTCCTGAACGATGAAAAAGCCAAGCCGGTGTCCAGCTTCGACACCGGTTATATCGACGCTGGCGCCGACTTCGGATTTCACGTTGTCGATCAACAGGCGCACATCGACGATGTTTCCTGACGCATCGACCTCGTAGACACCGACAGTGTTGTCAAAGGCCGCACCCATCTTGGCGCTGTCGAGCGTGAGGCGGAACCCGGTCGCTCCGTCGCCGGTCAGGAAGGCCTGGTTATTGATGCCGTTGATAGCGCTGGCGGCAATCGCCGATCCTTCCGCCAGATCCGGCAGGAAGGTTTCAAAGGTCACCGCCGTATCGGTCCCGCCGAACACTGACATGAAGTCGCCGCCGCTGAAATCGCCTTCCAGCGTGAAAGAGCCGTCATTTGTACCGTCGCCGTCGCCATCGATGGACAGGACCGCCGACCCAGGGGTCACGGTGATGGCCTCGCGGTCCACCCGGCTGCTTCTGAAGATAATCTGATCATCGACGCCGAAATCGCTGATCGTGTCATCGAAGAGATCGGACAAGGCACCTTTGACCGTGTCGCTGCCGGCGCCGAGCGTTACCGTGTCCGCTCCGCTCTTGCTTTCGATCAGGTCGTTGCCGCCCGCGCCGTCAATTATGTCGATGCCGTCGGTCCCCGACAGAACGTCGTTTCTGCTGGTTCCGAACACGCTTGTGGCAAGGTCGTCGCCGACTATTTCGACAAGCGCGCTTGACGACAGCACCTCTGCGCTGCCCGAAGTCACCACGAAGGAAAAGTCGAGCATTTCGTCGCCCTCGGGTAATTCATCGCCGAGCACGTCGATCGAAACAGTCTTGGTCCGTTCACCTGCCGCAAAGGCCACGGTGCCGTTTACAGCACCCGCGAAGTCCGCGCTGTCCACATTGCCGCCGATTGCAAAATCGACAGAAATCGCGCTGTCGACGTCGCCTGTGCGGTAGATGGTGAAAACCAGGGTTTTGGCGCCGCTATCGCCCTCTGTTACAGTGGTTTCAGATGCAAGAACGCCGATGCCCGACTGAATTGCCGGCGCATCCTGCGGCTTTGTTACCACCAGCGGATCGGTGATCGTTTCGTCGATCGAGTCGGCAGCTTCGATGAACGACGCGTTCCCCGACATTAGAAAATCGAGGATTGCGGCATCTCGCAACGCGGGATCGGCGATGCCGGCGGCGGCGGCTGTTGCAATCGCCACGATTTCGGTCGGGAAGTCGCCGATGTCCGGAACTGCCGTTGGGAAATCGGGATCGGTGAAATCCGCGGTGCCTAGACCGATCGGATAGTCGAACAGCGAACTGGCGTCGGTGATCCGCCATTCATCGGCGTAGGCGCCGTAAAGAACGGCGAAATCGACAGGTTGGCTTAGGACAGTGCCGTCTCGCAGCGCCAGGTCGTTCGCCGTGTCGCCATCCGCGTTGCCCAAAAGCCCGCGCAGGTCTCGGCCCGCCGCGACCGAGACGGTGGTGCTCATGAACCCGTCATGGAGGTCGATGCGCAGCTGCTCGCCATTGGCGTAGACCACGGTGATCGACTCGCCATCGAAGAACAGCTGTCCGTTGCCGACGGTGGTCCCGCTGGTCGCCGAGTTGATGTCAAAGGCAACCCCCTCGACCTTGACAAGGTCGAGGGCGCCCAGATCGACAACCACGCGTGCAGTGCCAAGCATGGTGGCGACTGCCGTTGTTTGGCTGGCCACGCTGCTGCCGGGCACCGGCTGGAACCGGACCTGGATGTCCAGCGGATCGCCGGACACGGATTCGATCAGGGTGAACTCGCCGACCGCCTGGAAGTCGTAGCCAAGCCCGTCCAGCGTCACCAGATGCGGGTCGCCATAGTTGCTGCCAGTGGCGCCCACGGGCAATGTCGGCGGGACGCCGTCATCGTTGCGGATGCTGCCGATGGCCTGTGCGACGCCGACGGTCAGGCCAGCGGGCCAGTCGGGCCGCGACGAGATCGTGGCGACGACATCGTCGTGCAGTTCCGATACGGTATCGGCGACAATCGCGACGTCAAAGGTCGCCTGGGCATTGCCGGCGAGGATCGTGACGCTGCCGCTGGCGGGCAGACCGCCGACGACATCATCGCTTTCGGCGCCCTGGATACCACCTGCGGACTGCAAGTCGAAATCGACCACGAGATCCTGGCTGAGGTCGCCGGTGCGGGTGACGGTGAAGGTCAGGTTGCCGCTGTCTTCGGGCGACTTGCCGCCGGTGATGTCGACCGAGGCCGGGAAATCGTCTGCGATGATGCGGATGAAGGTCTGGTCGCCGCCAAGCAGCGCGCCGCCAGTGCCGGTCGAGGTCGGGTTCGACAGCGTCACGGCCAGATCCTCGGTTGGCTCGATAGCCGTATCCTCGGAAATATCGACCGTCACCGTGGCCTGGGTTTCGCCGGGCAGGAAGGTCACGGTCTGCGCGGTGCCGAAGGCGGATGAGATATCCGCCGCATCCGCCGGATTGGCGCCGGTCCCAGTGACGGTGACATCGACGGTCGCGGTCGAGCCCGTGTCGCCGGATCGGGTGACCGTCAGATCGACGCTGGTATTGCCCTCTTCGACCGCGGCCGAGAACAGGCCGTCATTCTCGATAGAGATGGTCGCAGGCGTGGTGCCCGGAACCGGCCCGCCGACAGAATTGATCGGGCCGGAATACCCGTTGGTCAGGAACATCGTCGCGTTGGCGTTGCCGTCGCCCGTGGTGTCGATGCGCACCTCGTTCCCCACAAGGGTGATATTGGCGCCGATCAGGTTAAAATTGCTGTCATAGACGCCGATGCTGTCGATTGCCTCGAAGTCGGTGATCGTGTCGCCGTTCAGGTCGTCGATGCGGCCAGAGAACTCGTCGGCGCCCGCGCCACCGGTCAGCGTGTCGGCATCGCCGCCGCCGAACAGCAGGTCGTCGCCGCCGCGGCCTTCGAGCAGATCGTTGCCGCCGACCCCGGCGAGAAGGTTATCCTGGCCGTCACCCCGAAGGGTGTCGTTGGCATTGGCGGAAATCGCCTGTTCGATGGACGTGAAGGTTTCCGCGTTGCCGAAGCCGTCGGTCGCGGTTCCCGCGGCCAGATCGACCGTGACCGCGCCGGTTCCGCCGCGATTGTCGTCGAACGAAAAGTCGATACGGTCCAGATCGGCGGTGCCGGTGTAGCTATCGACTCCGTCCAGCCCCTGGAAGATCGTCAGCGGCTGGCTGCCGCCGATGAAGGTGTCGTTGCCGCTGGAGCCACGCACGCCCTCGATATTCACGAAGGTGTCGTTGCCGGCAAAGACCCCCGTGGCCGTACCGGCCCCGAAATCGACCGTGACGGCTGTCTCGTCCCGGTTGTCCATGATCAGCCAGTCGCGCCCGCCGCCGCGCCCGTCGATGAAATCGTCGCCGAGCGAGCTGAAGAACTCCTGCGATCCGGCATCGTCGTCACCCAGCAGGGTATCGTTGCCGTCGCCGCCCTGGACATTGCGGATGTTGGTGAAGACATCGGTGCCGCCACCGGTAATCTGGGTGGTTCCGAGCGCGGTATCGATGACGACCGATGCGCCCAGGCCTTCATACTCGATGCTGAAAAAGCCGCTGGTCCCGCCGTTGATCGTATCGTTGCCGAGGCCCGGATTGGCTCCGCCGCCTTCGCCCAGCAGGTTGATCAAGTCGTTGCCGTCGCCGCCCTTGGCATAGTCGTTGTCGCCGCGCGCGTTGAGCGTATCGTTGCCGCGTCCGCCGTCGAGGAAGTTGTTCTCGCCGCCGAAGCTGTCGATCAGGTCGTTGCCGTCCTCGCCCTCAAGCTCGTTTCGGTTGGCGTCGCCCTCGATGGTGTCGTCCCAGTTCGACCCTCGGATCCGCTCGATATTCTGGAAGGTGTCGGTGTCGCCGCTTGTGTCGGTGCCGGTGCCGGTGTTCAGGCTGACATCGATTCCCTGCGACGCGCCATTGTCGGGCCGGTCGTTGCTGTAGTCGACTTCGTCCTCATCACCGGCGCCGCCGTCAAACGTGTCGTTGCCGCCATAACCGCGGTAGGACTGTTTGCCCGTCGTGCCGGTAAAGCTGTCGGCATTCTGGGTGCCGAGTATCTGTTCGATGCCGCTGAAAGTATCGGTGCTGCCGCCGTAGTCGAGGACCGTGCCGCTGTTTTCGCCGGTATAGCTGACGGCAATGCCGTTCGCCGTGCCGCTGTCGAGCGCGTCCCAGATATAGGAAAGCTGGTCTCTTTCAAAGAGCGGTCCGTTCGCGCCGCCTTCGACGATGTCGGTGCCCAGGCCGGGCTGAAGGAAGTCGCCGCCGACGCCGCCAGACAGGCTGTCGTCGCCAATGCCGCCTTGCAGATCGTCATTGCCGTCGCCTGCTTCAATAGTGTCGTTGCCGTCGCCGCCGCGCAGCCGTTCGTGCTCGGCACTGCCAAGGATCACATCGTCGAAGATGGATCCCCGGATTTCCTCGATATCGATCAGCGTGTCGATGTCGCCGAATGTGTCGGACACCAATCCGGTGACCAGATTGGCGTTGATGCCTTGGGTGCCGCCGCGTTCATGATCGCGGTCGTAGCGGGCGGTGTCGCCGCCATTCCATGTGACGTTTTCGCTGCCGCCGTCGAGCGTGTCGTTGCCCGCGCCGCCCATAAGATCGTCGTTGCCGCCCCGGCCTTCGATCAGATCGTCGCCGCCCCTGCTTTCGAGATAGTTGTCCTCGGCATTGCCGCGCATGGTATCCATGCCGTCGCCGGTGGTTGCCTCTTCAATCGAGATCAGCGTGTCGGTATCGCCGAAGTCATCCGTCGCGGTGCCTGCCGCGAGATCGAGCAACACATTGCCGCCGCCGTCCTGATAGTCTGCGTGATCGCGCTGCCCGGCCGAACCAACCAGCGTGTCGTTGCCCGCGCCGCCCTCGAATTCGTCTCCGCGGTCGCCGGTATTGGCCACGCCAACAAGCGAATCGTCGCCCTCCTCGCCGCGCAACCTGTTGAACTGATCATTCCCGGATATCACGTCGTCGAACCGCGATCCGCGTACACGCTCAATCCCGATCAGCGTGTCGGTATTGCCGAACGTATCCGTTGCTATGCCCGCCGCGAGATCGACATTGGCGCCATTTGGCCCGTCGTCGTGGCGATAGGTAACCTCGTCGCGGTCGCCTGCGCCGCCGTCGAGCGTATCGTTGCCTGCACCGCCTTCGATGTAATCATTGCCGCCCCGACCCTCGATCAGGTCGTCCCCGGCGCTGCCCTCGAACTCGTTGTCATTGCCGTCGCCGCGCAGGGTGTCGTTGAATTCGGATCCGCGCAGCCGTTCGATGCCGATCAACGTGTCGGTGCCACCAAAGCCATCCGTTGCGGTGCCGAGTGCCAGATCCGCCAGGACGGCGGCCGGGTCAGAGCTGTATTCGGCGCGGTCATCGTCGCCGCCCGCGCCGTCGAGGATGTCGTTGCCGGCCATGCCGCGCAGGTCGTTGCGCCCGCCATCGCCGCGCAGCGTGTCGTCAAGATGAGATCCGGTAACGCGTTCGATGCTTGAGAGGCTGTCGGTGTTGCCCCAGCCGTCGATGGCGGTTCCGGCGGCCAAATCCACGTTCACGCCTTGCGTGATCGCTCCAGCGGCGTCGAACCCGTCATCGCGGAAATCCACGCGGTCGCGCTGCTGGCCACCGATCAGCGTGTCGTTGCCGCTGCCGGCGATGAAGTTCACGCTGTCAGCGTTTGCACTTTGGTCGGCGGTGACCTTATCGTCGCCGGCCCGGTCAAAGACATGCACCCCGACGCCGGCCGGATCGCCGAGGAAGATCAGGTCGTTGCCCTGGCTGCCGTTGAAACCCTCGATATCGATCAGCTGATCGACGCCGAACCCCTTGTCGACCGTATGCGCCAGCGCAAGCGTTGAGACGCTGTTCCAGAGGTCGGTGATATTGGCGGCGGTGTTGTTGATGAACACGCCGTTCGTGGTGAATAAACCGCCGTCGAAGATCGCGGTGTCGTAATCCGAACCCCCGTCGAGCGTATCGTCGCCTTCGCTGCCGAACAGCAGATCGTCGCCGCCCAGCCCCTGAAGCAGATCGTTCTGGGACCGCCCGAACAATAAGTCGTTGAACTGCGAGCCCGCGGCGGCCTCGATCGAGACGAACGTGTCGGTATTGCCGAACCCGTCGGTCGCGGTCTGACTGCCAAGGTCGACCGTCACACCGTTCGGGTCGTTCATGTAGGTCGCGGTGTCGGTGCCGGCGCCGCCGTCTAGCGTGTCGTCGCCCGCGTCGCCGCTGAGCGTGTCGTTGCCTTCGTTGCCAAAAAGCGTGTCCATGCCCGCGCCGCCCGACAGAAAATCGTCGCCGCCGACCGGGATCGCTGTGGAGTTGTTGGTCTGATAGTCGCCAAAGATTTGGTCGTCGCCGCCGCCGCCGAGCAGGCTGTCATTGCCGCCGAACAACTCTGCGACCGAATCCAGCCGTTTCGTATCGCCGAAGATCTGGTCGCCCTGTGCGCCGCCGATGATCGTGTCGTTTCCGCCGAAAGTCTGGGAATCACTGAACGGGAATATCGTTCCGCCGGATTCTTCGGCATCGCCGAACAGCATAGACCCGCCGGAAGAGATGGCACTGACATCGATCAGATCGTCGCCGCCCTGCAGGGTGGCGCTCTCAAAGACGCTCCGGGCATCGCCCCAGACCGTGCTGCCGGTACCAAGATCGGATGAAAAGACGATGTTGTCGTTGCCACCGGCCAGACTGGCCGTCGTCAACAGCGATTGCGCATCGCCCGAGGCAGAGCTGAAGAAGCCCGTAAACTGGTCGTCGCCGCCGATCAGTGTCCCGTCGTTGACGTCGTCGGCGTCCCCGTTGGTGGCCTCAAATTTGGTGGCGATGCCGGTGAATATGTCGTTTCCACCAGTGTTCAGACCTGCATCGACTTCGGGGAAGTCGCCATTGAGATTCAAAAGCCCGGTAGGGCTGTCGACAAACTCGGTATCTCCCGCCAGCACGTTGTTGAAGAAAGTATTGCTCGCCGCGCCGCCGGCACTGAAATCGAACGACGTCAGGGCGATAATTGGCAGCCCGGTTATCGACAGATCCGGAGTGCCGGGACTGTCAGAGTTCATGTCGATTGTGATGTCAGTAATGGTTCCGGCGGTCGGGATATTGCTGCCGTTGGTCGCTATGCCAATGCCCGTGGCCACGATGGTGTTTCCATCGGTTGTCAGCCAGCTATAGGCAGTCGACGATGCCGATAGGAAGGAAGCAAAATCGGCTAGTCCATTGGTATACCAATCGATTGAAACTGTAGCGTTGCTTGCGTCAACTCTTATCATTTTAAATCTCCCCTACAGGCGATTCGCCGCAATTTCCTCGATCAATCCGATCGAGCATTCCTGCCGACCGAACCAGGGCGGAGCCTGGACAGAAATTTCCCGCCGCCTCCATGTATTGGCCGAACTTTGAGAATTTCTTGAGTTTGTGGGTGGTACAGGTTCAAACGAGTTCGAGTTGAGGGAAACCAGATCAATTGACCACGAATAAACCGCGCCGGACTAGTTGCAGCGGGCTCGGCACTTTGGAATTTGGGTGAGTTCGACCGAGATGGTACGTTCTCGCCCGTGCAATGTTGGTTGCTTCTAGGCAATTCACCCTCCCAAATACGGCCGACAGGCCTCTTTAAGGTCTCTCGATCGACCGGACGTATTTGTTTGGATATCGGCCTTTTCGGTTGCGCGGCCACCCGCCAAAAGTTGCAAGCAGAACTGTAGTCCAACGCCGATCGGAATGCCGCCGACGAAAAGTTTCTAACGTCATTGTTCCAGAGAAACCGGGACATTTGAGGGTGCAATACACCCAACAAATAAGCGTAAAAATCCTCAAACAACATCACAATACGCGCGCCGATTCCCCAAAACGATAGCGATATTGAGGCACGCGAGTCAAGCACGGGTGATTTTCCGGGATCCACCCAGCTAGAATCAGCCCTAATTTGGAAATGGACCTCAATCGGACGGGCTTGAAGACAGGGTTATCATGCGCGCTTCGAGCGAGGTCGGACCTGAAACCCGCTGCATACTCATCCCGCTATACTGGCCGTCGATTGGTTCGAAAGACACCATTGATTGCAAAACAACCTCGCCAGGATGGGCGACATTCTCGGCAGAGACACCGTCGCGTGCGGACACCCACCTCAACTTCGAAAGCAGTCCGGAGCAACTGGAAGTATTTGCAATTGCCGGACTGCTTTCGAAGTTGAGGTGGAGTATTGCAGTCACAACTGCCTTTGTGGCCAAGACGCACTTGGAATAGCCCCCTGAAGGTGGTCCGCCCACTGGGATAGGAATATCCTGTTTTAGGAGGACCCGAGAATGGCTGGGAAGCGAGACAAGCCCGAAGAGATCATATCGAAG
>JAAUYH010204475.1_pt1 | contig 10758 bp, 7 predicted proteins | sample 7278061 | NCBI WGS metagenome assembly JAAUYH01 (sample SAMN14350203, study PRJNA611818) | marine sediment metagenome | isolation source: surface marine sediment (0.6m) | place: French Polynesia: Moorea | collected 2018-08 | reverse complement strand
TGTAAATTTGGAGCTTGTAATTTGTTTTTTTAGGTTTATCGGACGTAATTTCATATGTACCCATAAAGAAACAACCACAATACGCAAAAGATACAATTCCAACACCCGCCCACCGGGATATGTTTTGCGGCAATATTGCACAATGTCGACCCGATCGCACTCCGGATAGAAGTGGGTGAGCACCAGCTTTGCGACCCCCGCGCGGGTTGCTATCTCGCCCGCCAAAGACGGCGTCAAGTGCCCTTTTACGCCTTTATCGTCCGGCATGGCGGATTCGCAGATTAAAAGATCCGTGCTTTTTGCCAGATCAATAAGATTTTCATTGTAGCTCGTATCACCGGAGTAAACCACCGAATATCCGCTGGCGTTCGTAATCCGGTAGGCAATGCTTTCTTCATTATGTTCCATTGGCGCAGATTCAACAGTAAAATCCGGAAACCGGTACGAATCCCGCGAGTCGTTTGCCAGCTCCATCATTTCAAGCAGGCCCGTGGCCAGCTCGATCCATTGACCGTAGACGGCTTTCAGCCCCGCAAAGAAACCTTCAAATCCCCGGCCGGCCATAATTGTAATGGGTGTTTTGCGGCGATGGCTTTCCGGATATTTGGTGGCGAAAAGCAAAGGGACCAGTTCTGCGGTATGATCCGGATGAAAATGACTGTAGAATATATAGTTGAGGTCAAAAATGGTGATCCCCGCCTCCAGCAGCCTTCTCATGGTCCCCGACCCCGAATCGAATAGAAGTTTTGTGTGGTCGATCTGCAGCAATACCGAACATGAACTTCGTTTCAGCGAAGGCACACAAGTGCCGGATCCGAGGATGGTAACGGTGATGGCGGATTTCTGACTTTCCATATTCATTCCCAGACGAGGCGGTTGTTGTTTCAGGGCTTTGAAACTACCGTCCTCTAATATCGCTCACAAATATTAATCAAAATAAGTTGGTATTACTCATGCTGGAGCGGCTACCGGCCACGATTAATCGAATAAGATTTTAAATGGATCCGCCGAAGGCGAACCTCAAATCTTCAATCTTCAATTGAAAATATTCAATTATTTTTTCCCCGCTCTTTTCTCAACGCGATTAATTAACCACGCCAAAAGCTTCTTGTCATCCCGCCAATTAACCTGATCGGAGAGATCGGACACTGCGACTTCAGCGCGGGCCATGTTTTTATGTCCGCCGGCGGAGCCGTATTGACCGAAACTTTCCTTGGCCACCTTACCGGCATTTTTACGGATACCGTCGTTTCTGAAAATAACGATGAGCTTTTTATCGCAGGTGCCACATACAATACTCCAGGTGACGGTGACAATTCGCATGAAAAAATCCGCAATAATGACACAGACATCCGGGTTGACGACGTGGCCCAGACAAACAAACACACGGCCTTTTCGAAGGCGTTTGGTTTGCAATGCGGTCTTAAAGTGCTTTAAAAACTCGAGCCTAAGGTCCGCTTGTTCTATTTTGCGGGCCAGATGTGTGTTTGCATAACGAAACAGATACTGAAATGCGCGTACGTCTTCGATTAATGTTTTTCCCTTAAAACTGTTGGTATCTGTTTTGATGGCTTGAAACAGGCCGGTGGCCAGCTTTACCGAGGGCGTTATCCTTGCCGCTCTCAGGTATTCGGTGAGGATGGTGGCCGTGGCGCCGTAGGCGGGTCGGATATCAGAAAAAGACGCTTTTGCGTTGGTTTCCGGATGATGGTCGATGATAACATCCGGCTGGAGCTCTGCCATGAATTCGTTATGGTCGGGTTGTGAATCCACAATGACGACCTTGCTGTACTGTTCAATGTCGATGTCTTGAAACGGCGTCATGGTCACTCCCAGAAGTCGTATCATCGCCAAATTGTCCGGGCGATTGATTTTATTGACGTGGGAAAGCGTGACATTTAACACCCTGCGCCACAGCAATCGACTGATGGCCATTGCACTTGCAATGGCGTCCGGATCTGCACTGATCACGATGAGGACGGAATCATTCCCCGAAAACTGATCATATAAACGGCCTAATTTTTCAGTGGCTGAACGTGCCATAATATGGGGATAGTACGATGAGTTCCAATGGATTACAATAGGTTTTTATTTAGATTGTTTTAAAAACTATCCGGTCGCTCTCAACTTCGGCGTTGATTTGATCACCTTCGCCGATGTTGCCCTTCAGGATCTCCATCGACAGCGGATTTTCAATCAATTGCTGGATCACCCGTTTTAGGGGCCGTGCGCCGAAAACCGGATCATATCCATTTTCAGCAATCAATAACATGGCCGCATCCGATAAATCCAGCTTGATATTTCTATCTGCCAGTCGGCTGCTAAGCTTTTCAATCTGAATGGAAACGATTTCAGTAATTTGTTCCGGCGTCAGATTCTGGAAAATTATGGTTTCATCGATACGATTTAAGAATTCAGGCTTAAATTGGGCCCGCAGCGCCTCTGTGACCCGTTGCTCCATCTCTTCACGGCCGGTGGCGGCGGCCTCCTGAATCCACTGGCTGGCGACATTCGAGGTCATGATAACGATGGTATTTTTAAAATCCACCGTACGGCCCTGCCCGTCGGTCATTCGTCCATCATCCAGTATTTGCAGCAGCACATTGAAAACTTCCGGGTGCGCCTTTTCAATTTCGTCAAAAAGCACCACCGAATAAGGTTGACGCCGCACTGCTTCGGTCAGATATCCGCCTTCCTCATACCCAACATAGCCCGGCGGCGCACCGATGAGCCGCGCCACGGAATGCTTTTCCATAAATTCGGACATGTCGATGCGGACCATGGCCAGTTCGCTGTCAAAGATGAATTCAGCCAGTGCCTTGGCCAGTTCGGTCTTTCCAACGCCGGTAGGACCCATAAAAATAAACGAACCAATGGGGCGATTAGGGTCCTGCAGCCCGGACCGCGCCCGGCGCACCGCATTGGATACCGCCGACACGGCCTGGTTTTGCCCGATGACCCGTTTATGAATCCGTTCTTCCATCTGCACCAGCTTTTCTCTCTCGCCTTCGAGCATTCTGCTCACCGGAATCCCGGTCCAACGAGAGACCACCTCGGCCACATCCTCGTCGTCGACCTCCTCTTTTAGCATCTTGCTATGGGCTTGAAGTTCGCTAAGTTTCTGATTGGCCTCCTCCAGGCGGCTTTGAAGTTCTGCAACCTTGCCGTAACGGATCTCGGCTACTTTGGCCAGGTCCCCATCCCGTTCAGCCCGCTGGGCATCCATGTTCAGCTGTTCCAGTTGCTCCTTAATGCTGCGGATGTCCTGGATCATGACTTTTTCATTTTGCCAGTGGACCTTCATCCTCTTTAGCTCATCATTCAGATTGGCCAGTTCGGCTTCCAGTTTTTCGATCCTTTCTTTCGAAGCCGAATCGGCTTCCTTTTTCAGGGCCTGGCGTTCAATTTCCGCCTGGGTAGCTTTTCTCTGAATTTCGTCAATTTCCGCCGGCATGCTGTCAATTTCGATGCGCAGTTTGGAGGCACACTCGTCAATTAGGTCGATGGCCTTATCCGGCAAAAAGCGGTCGGAAATATAACGATCCGAAAGGGTCGCGGCAGCAACAATGGCCGTATCCTTAACCCTGACGCCATGGTGAACCTCATATTTTTCCTTCAAACCCCGCAGAATCGATATGGTATCGGCCACAGTGGGTTCCTTTACCATCACCGGTTGGAATCGCCTTTCCAGGGCGGCATCTTTTTCGATATACTTGCGATACTCATTTAAGGTCGTGGCACCCACACAGCGCAGCGTACCCCTGGCCAGGGCCGGTTTGAGCATGTTGGAGGCATCCACGGCGCCTTCGGCGGCGCCTGCGCCCACCACAGTGTGGAGCTCATCAATGAAAAGAACGATTTCGCCTTCAGCACTTTCCACCTCTTTTAAAACCGCTTTAAGGCGATCTTCAAACTCACCCCTGTACTTGGCCCCTGCGATCAATGCGCCCATATCCAGGGCCACCAACCGCCTGTTTTTGAGGGACTCGGATACATCGCCGTTGACAATGCGCTGAGCCATCCCCTCCACGATGGCTGTTTTGCCGACGCCCGGTTCTCCGATGAGGACCGGATTGTTTTTCGTTCGTCTGGAAAGCACCTGAACAATGCGCCGTATTTCTTCGTCCCTTCCGATCACAGGATCAACCTTGCCACGTCGGGCCAAATCTGTCAGGTCCCGGCTGAACTTTTCCAAGGCCTGGTATTTTTCCTCGGGGTTCGGATCGGTAATGCGCTGGTTACCGCGAATTTCCATCAGTACCTTCAGGATCGCATCCAAGGTGACGCCGGCATTGTTGAGAATTGCGGCCGCCTGGCCGTTTTTTTCATCCAGGATTGCCAATAATACGTGCTCAATGCTGACGTACTCATCTTTCATCCGGGTGGCCTGAGCAAATGCCGCCTCCAAAACGGCTTTGGTTTTCGCAGACGCATAGATATCGGTCAGCCCGCCGCCGCTGACGGTGGGTAGATTTTCAAGTGCGGTCACGACCCGTTGCGCGATTTCGTCGGGTGAAGCCCCCAATTTGCGAAGCATGGCGCCGGCAATTCCCTCCGGCTCCTTGAGCATGGCAGCCAGCAAGTGTTCAGGCTCCAATTGCTGGTGATTATACTGTGACGCCAGGGTTTGGGAATTTTGAATAAGCTCCTGAGATTTTATCGTAAATTTGTCAAATCGCATTTTTCCTCTCGTAGAAATGCTGTTCAAAATTTTTGGTCTGAAATTTGCAGAACCAATATAAACACATTCTTTTTTGTGTCAAATTGTGCGGTATACGGGGTACTGAAGGTTTTGCTAATAGGAAATCGACAGCATTCCTTTATAACTCATTTCAATTTGCCATGTTCGCTATATTAGTTAGTGTCAATCAATTGACGAGGGCTGGTAGAATTTGATTTCGCATAAGGAAAATGAGCGAGGCAGCGCGGAAGGCATCATCATTCCGGTTGCATCCGGGAAAGGGGGTGTCGGGAAAACCTTTATCTCGGCGAACTTGGCAATTGCCCTGGCGGAACTTGGCCACCGTGTTATCGCGGTGGATCTGGACCTCGGTGGCGCCAATCTTCACTCCTTTTTGGGTCTCGCCAACCGCCATCCCGGGGTTGGTGATTTTCTCAAGGCCCGCACTGCCGAATTGGAGGAATTGCTGGTTCCCTGTCAGACAGCGAACCTACATTTTTTGCCTGGTGACGGTAAAACACCGTTTATGGCAAACATCGCCTACGCACAAAAAACGAAACTCATTTCGCGAATCCGCAAGCTGCCGGCCGATTTTATTTTGCTGGATCTTGGCGCCGGATCCTCCTTTAACACACTCGATTTTTTCCGTCTCTCCCCACGAGGGCTCTTGGTCACAACGCCGGAACCCACGGCGGTAATGGGGATGTTGGTTTTTTTAAAAAACTTCCTGCTGCGAGCGATTAAAAGGGAGATGGTGCGTTACCATGCAGTGCATGGCATGCTACACGCGTTGGATAAATTGCCGATGGATGCGCAAAAACTGTCCATCAGAGATTTGCATCAAAAAATTGTTGATGAAGATCCCCAGGCAGGCGAGTTGGTCGGTCAAATTTATCAAAACTGTCGCCCCCGTATCATAATTAACATGGGAGAAAATCCGGAGGATTCCAAGATGGCATTTAAAATCAGCCAGACTTTGGGGGATATTCTCTCCATCGAGGCGGATTACTTCGGGTTTATTTTCAGAGACCGGTCTGTCTTAGCGGCGATTCGCAGCAGTAATCCCTTTCTGCCGTATTATCCCAATAGTCTGGCGGCTGAAAACCTTACCCGCATCGCAAGTCGGATTGTAAAATTCTGGGATCGACCTGTAGCGGACAGCGCCGCTTTGCTTTTCAACCATGTCCAAAAAGATTATAACAACCGCCAACGTTCCGATATTGCGGCCTGAACTCATTTGTTTTTCAACACCGGATGATAATGATCGCCGTATCGGACATGCATCAGCGTCGCCACTGGCCGTGAGCGGCCAGTCTGATCGTAGAAGAAACTATAAAAGGCGATTGACGAATAACGAGCATCGAATAATCCGCCGGCGGTGGATCGAATTCAGGAATTGTTGTATACTATTTAATCGGAGACCAACCATGAAACGGCGCTGCTGAACGCAGACTCTCATACAACGCGATACCGGCTGCGGTGGAAAGATTCAACGATCTGGTTTCAGCTTGAATGGGGATGTGATAAGTGCATGCTGAATAACGGTCTAAAAGCGCTTCCGCAAGACCGCGGGTTTCCGATCCGAAGACAAGAAAAAGCCGCTTTGCCGAAGGCATGGTCCAGAAAGGTTTGGCACCTCTTTTTGAGAAAACGGCCATCTCGCCTGATTTTGGTAACATTTTCATTAAAAATCTATCAAAGTCATCCCAAACGGTCAGCTTGACGTTTTGCCAATAATCCAGCCCTGCTCTCCGTACCTCGCGGCTATTCAGGGAGAAACCCAGGGGCTTGACGAGGTGCAAATAAGCGCCGACGGCAAGGCAGGTACGCCCGATATTTCCGGTATTCCAGTGTATCTCCGGAGCTACTAGAATAACGTGACGTTCGATTTCTTGGTTGCTGTTATTTCGAAGATGTTGATTCACTTGAGGTTGTGGTTAATCGGGTGTCTCGAAATTTTTACAACTTGTTAGAAAAAAGTGTTTTTATGGCCACCCACCTTGGTATGCCACTTGGAACGATGGAATAATTGTGAACTAAGCAAACTAATCTCTAGAGCGAATACCAGTATCCGGTGACAAGCTGCAATGAAAAAGTGTGCATACTTAGGTAGGTTTACCGCAGTATGGACAATATTTAAAATCCCGATCCAAAGACCTTTTGCAATAATGACAGGTTTTGGGCGTACCGCCGGTCTGTTGTGAAAAATCCGGTCCAAATTCAGGAACCGCCTTTTCACAGCGATCACACATAATGAAAGGATCACCCTTTTTCACTCTTAAGAGCGGAATAAAAAAGAGGCTAAAGTAGTAGTCTAAGCGTCTAAAATAAGCCTGGTGCAAGCCGCAAATTGGGCATCGCCTCGGGTTTTGGTCGAGTATCTTCGTTTTGGGAGATACGCCGGCAATAAAAATCATGGTGACTAAAACACCCTTGGTTTACAAATTATCTCCCGGATTCTCAAATCAAAAAAATTGTTTTGGTGAGCCGGTTTTAAAACCAGGGCGGTGTCCGCACCAGTGCCCGAACCGCCGATCGAGATAATATCGACGCCCGAAAGGGCACCGGCATCTGCTGCCATAACGGCCACTTCCACGGCCACTTTGGTGCCCTGGCCCAGCAGGCGCAGCGTGTCGGCAATCAGCAACACCGGATAGACACCGGAATGTTTTTTGGCCACCGAACGTTCCACTCCGGAAAGCGCGTGACTGGAAGCAATAACCCGGATGCCTTTGCTCTCAATGTCCTGTCTGACCTCATCGGTCATCCGGTTTTTAAAGGGTTCCTTAAAGCCGCAGTGATAGGTAACCACCGTCAGCCGTAAACCGTCAAACATTTGCATTGCTTTGTAAGCCGTCTTGCCGCTGGTTGATGCCACCACCACTTCCTGCGTTCCCAGCGCTTTGCCTCTCTCGGCAGCAAGTTTCAAGGTCTGATCTGTATTGTCTTTGCCGGATTTATCGAAATACATTGCGTTCCTCCTTAAATATTCAATCGTCAATTTTCAATCATCAATGCCAGCGGAATGCCACACCATTTTATCGAAATAAAAAATACAGTCAATATTGATTAAAATTGACAAATGATGTATGAAGTCTAGGTTAATTTGTGAAAAATGCAGGCAATTAAAAATCCGTTCATAAAAAGGATCTGTAAATGGAAATCACTCACAAAGAGAAAAACGGGATTGTCTCCATTACCATAACAGGACGATTGGATGCCGATTCTTCTCCGGAAGCTGAAAAGGTCGTCAACGAGGCGCTTGAAGGCCAAACAAAGCAGGTGCTATTCGATCTGGCTTCGCTGGAATATCTCAGCAGTGCCGGTCTGCGGGTTTTATTGAGCACTGCCAAAGAAATGCGACGAAGAAATGGTAAACTCGTCCTCTGTTCCTTGAATGAATTTGTCAAAGAACTTTTTGATGTCAGCGGTTTTCAATCCCTGATTCCAATCGCCGATTCGGTTGAGTCGGGAATCGAGATGCTTTCCTAATATCCTATGTTGCAGCGAAGTGCTTAGTTGCGTTATTGAGCCGGAGAATGTCTACAGCATACCAAAATTTCAACTCATTCTTGCCCGGCTGGCCCTCCGTCAGTTCCCAGTAACAAACACCTTGGTCCGTAGAGACTGCTTTCCCTAAACTTGCCCCACGGTCCAATATCGCTGATTTCAACCGGTGTTTCATTTGCTCTTGACAGACAAAGTTAAGTCGATTATAGTCGCCCCCTTCGGCCGGATCCACCGGTGTCAGATAATCTGCCTATCCTTGCCAACGTCGCGATATTGGCGGGGAAAATCTGAATAAAGCGGGAATTACACAGCGATGATTAGGTTTTCCCGATAAAGCAGTAAAATATTCATCTGAAAAAACCGGATTCATCGCAACATGGATTTATGCCGCGATAACACCTTAAGGGTCGGGCTGCCGGGAGTGTAAATGGCGAAAGATCTGTTAAAAATAATAGAACAGAAAAAAGCTGCCATCGTTAAAAATTGGTTTGACCTGACCGCGCAAACATATGCGCCGGATACCGCTAAATTCATAAAATCCAAAACGGATCCTTTTGCCAACCCGGTTGGTGGTTCGATACTCAACGGCCTTGACGGTTTGCTGGATCAGTTGATCCACGATATGGATCCCCAGATCATTAACCGGTATCTGGATCCCATCATCCGGATTCGGGCCGTCCAGAATTTTACGCCCTCTCAAGCCACTGCATTTATTCTGTCTTTGAAAAAAGCGCTTAGAAAGAATCTGACAAAAGAGCTCCGTGACATCAGCAATATAAAAGGTTTATTAGAACTCGAGTCTAAAATTGATCAGCTTAGCCTGATGGCGTTTGATATCTATATGCAATGCAGGGAAAAGATCTATCAACTCAGTGCCAACGAGACGAAAAACCGGACATTGAGAGCCTTTGAGCGTGCCGGGTTGGTTTCCAAATAGCTGGAAAAAGGGAATGTCCGTTGAACAATAACTAACATTCATATTTTTGTCGGGCAAATCGAAGATCGACACAGCGTATCTTCGGTTCGCGGCGAAAAGTTTGAGATGCAAATTTAAATAAGGTGGGCTTCAGTCTGTCCGGAAGCAGACGGCGGGAAGCCTTCAAGTGAGGTGCGGGTCAATGAATTCAAGGTACATGTTTTCACTCATCGCTGTTATCGTGCTGTTTTTGATTGCCTGGGCAGGAACGGCGATTGGACTGCAAGTTATTTTCGGAATCATCATCCCCTATCTGGCGTTGATAACTTTTCTGGTGGGTTTTGCCTACAAAGTCGTGGGCTGGTCGCGTTCGGCGGTACCCTTTCGCATACCTACCACCGCCGGTCAGCAAAAATCGCTTCCTTGGTTCAAACACGCACAGCTGGACTGTCCCACCAACAATTGGCAGGTTATTGCGCGCATGGCGCTGGAAATATTGACCTTCCGGTCTTTGTTTCGCAATACCCGTATGCGGTTAAAGGAGGGCACCAAGCTATCATATCAACTGGAAATTTTTTTGTGGATCGGAGCGCTGGCCTTTCATTACGCTTTTTTGACGGTCCTCATTCGCCACCTGCGATTTTTTACCGAACCGGTGCCGTTTTTCGTCACCCTGCTGGAAAATATAGACAGTTTCTTTCGCCTGGAAGTATTATATCCAAACATTCAATTCGGTTTGCCGGGGGTATTTATATCCGGTCTCGTTCTGTTGGCTGCCGTAACCTACCTGTTTGCTAGGCGGATTTTTATCCGTCAGGTCCGATATATTTCCATGGCAAGCGATTATTTCCCCTTGTTTTTAATTTTCGGTATTGCCTTGACCGGCATTTTAATGCGCTATTTCACCAAGATCGATGTCACCGCCGCCAAAGAGCTCACCATGGGGCTGGTAACCTTTCGTCCCACCCTTCCCGAAGGTGTTGGATCCGTTTTTTATATCCATCTTTTTTTAGTCAGTGTGCTACTGGCCTATTTTCCATTCAGTAAATTGATGCACTTGGCGGGTGTCTTTCTGAGCCCGACCCGAAACCTCACCACAGATACGCGTGCCAAAAGACATATCAATCCCTGGAACTATCCGGTCCCCATTCATACTTATGATGAATATGAAGATGAATTCAGAGATAAAATGATAGAAGTTGGGTTACCGGTTGAAAAAATGCCTGTGGAAACACCTGCCGACGAGCCAACCGAAGAAAAAGAACAAGGCGAGGATAAGGAGTAGATTATGGCAGAAGAATTACCCAAACCCGAGCAACTCATCCAGATTGATCATCGCCCGCCCGATACGGACTGGATGGAAGCACCGATCGATATCCGCAAAGGGATGTATTGCTATGCATCCAATCCAAAAAGCGTCGAATACGTGGGGCTTCCCAATGCCCGCGCCTGGAATCCGGTGGAAGATGACTGGTTATTACCTGATAACTGGCAAGAAATCATCCATCAGGGCTTCAAAGAGCGCCTTGAACGGTTCCGATCGTTTAAGGTTTTCATGGACATTTGCGTACGTTGCGGCGCCTGTTCCGACAAATGCCACTATTTTATCGGAACCGGCGATCCCAAGAACATGCCGGTGGTCAGGGCCGAG
>JAAUYH010100445.1_pt1 | contig 10759 bp, 8 predicted proteins | sample 7278061 | NCBI WGS metagenome assembly JAAUYH01 (sample SAMN14350203, study PRJNA611818) | marine sediment metagenome | isolation source: surface marine sediment (0.6m) | place: French Polynesia: Moorea | collected 2018-08 | reverse complement strand
TTCGATCCGCTGCGTGAGGACCTGGAGGCTTTCCTCGCCTCGTGCCAGCGGTCGGTGACCGGTGAGGTGACGGTGACCTCCACTGGCGGCACCGTGCACGCCGCCGTCGTGTCGTCGCCGCGCATGCTCACCCGCGAGGGTGCCGTCTATGCCCAGAGCGCCGACTGGACCGCCGAGCAGGCGACGACACGACGACGGCGTGCACGGTGCCGCCACTGGAGGCCACCGTCACCTCGCCGGTCACCGACCGCTGGCACGAGGCGAGGAAGGCCTCCAGGTCCTCGCGCAGCGGATCGAAGAACAGCCCGCTGTACACCAGGTCCACCCACTGGCGCGCCACGTCGCCCTTGAAGCGGTTCTGGTGGCGGGTCAGGGTGGTCTCCTCGAGGGCCCGGTGCGCGGTGTTCAGCGCGGTCAGGCCGGGGGCCTCGTAGACGATGCGGCCCTTGAGGCCGACCACGGTGTCGCCGGTGTACATGCCGCGCCCGACGCCATACGCGCCGAAGCGCTCGTTGAGGCGCGACAGCAGGGCCGGGCCGTCTACGGCCGCTCCGTCCAGCGTTACCGCCACGCCGTGCTCGAAGCCGATGCGCGCCTCGACCGGTTCGTCGGGCCATTCCTGCGGCGGTCGGGTTATCTGGTAGGTGCCAGGGCCCGGTGCCTGCCACTCGTCGATTTCCGAGCCGGACACCGTCACGCCCAGCAGGTTTTCGTTGATGGTGTACTGCGTGGTCTTGGCCCGCACGTCGAAGCCGCGCGCCGCCAGGTAGTCCTGCTCGAACTCCCGCGGCCGGTCGGTCTGTTCCTGGATCTCGCGCACCGGCGCGACGATGTCGAAATCGCCGAGGGCCGACACCGCCAGGTCGAAGCGCACCTGGTCGTTGCCCATGCCGGTGCAGCCATGTGCGAAGGCCCGCGTGCCGCGCTCGCGGCACAGTGCAAGCGCGCGTTCGACCACGACGTAGCGGTCTGAGCACAGCAGCGGGTACTGTTCCTGGTACCACTCGCCGCCGTGGATGAGCGGCACCACCACCGACGACCAGATGTCGTCCGCGGCGTCCACCGTGACGTGCTCGGCGGCGCCGAGCTCCATGGCCCGTTGCTCGATGTACGCGCGCTCGTCGCCATCGACGCCACCGGTGTCGGCGAACATGGTTATCACGCGGTAGCCCTGCTCCTTGAGCCACGGCACGCAGAAACTGGTGTCGAGGCCGCCGGAGAAAGCCAGCACGATCGTCTTGTCGGTCATATCGGTCTCAAAGGTTCGGTTGCTTCAGTGTCGGGTCTGGCGAAGGCCCGGCGTCAGCCGCGCACCAGCGTCGTCATGACCGCTTTCTGCACGTGCAGACGGTTTTCGGCTTCGTCGATGGCCATGCAGTAGTCGGCGTCCATGACCGCGTCGGTGGCCTTCACGTTCCGGCGCAGCGGCAGACAATGGCTGAACACCGCGTCGTCGGTGAGCGCCATCTTCTGCTCGTCCACGATGTAGTGGCGGTGCGCCTCGCGGATGGGCCGCTCGTCCTCCCAGCGGCCGAAGTAGGGCAGGGCGCCCCAGCTCTTCGCATAGACGACGTGTGCGCCGGCATAGGCCTGCGCCGGGTCGTGACTCACGGTGAGCGACCCGCCCTGTTCGCGCGCGTCGGCGGCCGCCTGTGCCATGTAGCGCTCGTCCAGTATGTACTCGTCCGTCGGGCACAGCAGCGTCACGTGCATGCCGAACTTGGCCGCGATGATGAGGGCGGAGTTGGCAACCGCCGTATTCAGGGGTTTCGGGTGGTAGGTCCAGGTGAGCAGGAAACGCTTGCCATCGGGCCGGCCCACCCGCTGGCGGATTGCCATCATCAGCGCCAGCTCCTGGCACGGATGCGTGATCGTCTCCATGTTGATCACGGGCACGTCGGCGTGCTCGGCGACGGCGCGGATGACCGCATCGCGGCGGTCGACGGACCAGTCGACGAATTTGGGGAAGGCGCGCACCGCGATGAGGTCGCAGTAGCGTGACAGCACGCGCGCCACTTCGCTCACGTGCTCTTCGGCCTCGCCGTCCATCACCGTGCCCGGGGCAAACTCGATGCCCCACGCGTCGCGGCCGGGCTGCAGTACGACCGCGTGGCCGCCGAGCTGCCAGACGCCGATCTCGAAGGACGAGCGCGTGCGCATGGACGGGTTGAAGAACAACAGCGCCACCGCGCGCCCTTTCAGGCTGTCGCCGTCGGGTCCTGCCTCCGGGCCCCGCCCGGCGTCGCGATACCGCTCGGCCATGGCGAGCATGGTTTCCAGCTCCGGTCGGGACCAGTCGGCGGTGGTTATGAAATGCTTCATGGCGTTCGCTCGCTGGACGGCTGCCCCGTCTAACGCAACGAGCCCGGCATCGCTGTCCGGGCCCCGTAAACGGCCTAGTGTCCGACAGGCGGCTGTTGGACGCAATATGCAGATATACTTGGCGTCCAACGCATCCCTGTGCCCGTTTCCCGGAAGGAAACCCATGACTGCCTGCTCCCGAACCCGATTCGCCGCCGCTCTGGCGTCCTTGCTGCTGGCCGCCGGCGGCTGCACCACCTCCTCGCCGCAGGTCGCCGAACCCGTTGCCCCGGTCACGACCGACCCGGCGGCCGAGGCTACGGCGCTGTACTCCGCCTACTTCGACGGCTACCTGAAGCTCAACCCGATCCTGGCCACCTCCATCGGCGACCCGCGCTACAACGATCGGCTGCCGAACTTCATCGGTCCGGCCTACCGGGCCGACGCCGAGGCCTTCCACCGCGAGTTCCTGGAGCGGGCGCGTGCCATCGACGGTACGGCGCTGTCCGGCCAGGACCGGTTGAGCTACGAGATCTTCATCGCCGATCGCGAGCAGGCGCTGGCGGGCATGGCCTTCCCGTCCCACCTGACGCCGCTCAGCCAGTTCTTCAGCCTGCCCAACTTCTTTGCCCAGCTCGGATCGGGCAACAGCATCCAGCCTTTCGCCACCGCCGACGACTACGACCGATTCCTCAGCCGCATGGACGGCATGGTGGTCTGGGTCGACCAGGCCATCGCGAACATGCGCGAAGGCATGGCGACAGGGATCGTGCAGCCGAAGGTGCTGATGGCCAAGACGCTGCCCCAGCTGGAGGCGCACCTGGTGGACGAGGTGGGTGACAGCCTGTTCTACCAGCCCATCGTCAACATGCCGGATACCGTTTCCGCGGCCGACCGGGCGCGGCTGGAAAGCGCCTATGCGGCGGGCATCATGGAAGACCTGCTGCCCGCCTACGAGCGCCTCAGGGATTTCGTGCGCGACGAGTACCTGCCGGCCTGTCGCGACTCGGTCGGGCTGTCGGCGCTGCCGGGCGGGGCCGACTGGTATGCGTACACGGTGCGGGTCAACACGACCACCGACCTGTCGCCGGACGAGATCCACCGCATCGGCCAGGAAGAGGTCGCCCGGATCCTCGGTGAGATGGATTCGGTGCGCCGCCAGGTGGGATACGACGGCGACCTGCCGTCCTTCCTTGAGCACCTCAAGACCGACGACCGCTATTACTTCGAGAGCGAAGAGCAGCTGATCGACGCCTATCGGGAGGTGCAGACCCGCATCAACGCGGTGCTGCCGGAGTACTTCGACCTGTTCCCGAAAACCGATTACGAGATCCGCCCGGTGGAGGCGTTCCGGGCCGAGGCGGCGGCGGGGGCTTCCTACCAGGCGGGTTCGCCGGACGGCTCGAGGCCCGGCATCTTCTATATCAATACCTACAACCTGAAGGCGCAGCCACGGTTCATCGTCGAGACCCTGTCGCTGCACGAGGCGTCGCCCGGCCACCACTTCCAGATCTCCATCCAGCAGGAGATCGGCGATCTTCCGATGTTCCGGCGCTTCGGCGGCTACACGGCCTACTCCGAGGGGTGGGCCCTCTACGCCGAGTCGCTGGGTCGGGAGATGGGCCTGTTCACCGACCCGTACCAGTACTACGGGCGCCTCAGCGACGAGCAGTTGCGGGCCATGCGACTGGTGGTGGACACGGGGTTGCATCACCTGGGCTGGAGCCGGCAGCAGGCCATCGACTTCATGCTGGCCAATTCGTCCATGGCCGAGTCGGACGTGGTGGCCGAGGTGGAGCGCTACATCGCCATCCCGGGCCAGGCCCTGGCCTACAAGATCGGCCAGCGAGCCATCACGGCCATGCGTCGCGACGCCGAGGCCCGGCTCGGCGAGCGCTTCGATCTGAAGGCCTTCCACCGCCAGGTGCTGGTCGACGGCGCCCTGCCGATGGGGGTGCTCGAGCGCAAGATCGCCCAGTGGGCGGCGGCCACGGCCGCATCGGGTGGATAGGGCATCGAGCCCCACGTTTCACGTGGATGTAACAATCGGCTGATTAAATTCGCGCCACGAGACCAAGAACCCCCTGGGTTGCGTGCGGATGTGACCATGATATTGATCGTCGATGACGAACAGCCGGTTCGCGAGATGGTCGCGTTCGGCCTGCGTCGGGCCGGGTTCGAGGTGGCCGAGGCCGCCGACTGCCGCGATGCGCGGTCGCGTATCTCCGAGCGCCAGCCGGATCTGATCCTGATGGACTGGATGTTGCCCGAGATGAGCGGGCTGGAGTTCACGCGCTCGCTGAAGCGCGACGACGGCACCGGCGACATCCCCGTCATCATGCTCACGGCCCGCGCCGACCAGGACGACAAGATCGCCGGGCTGGAGAGCGGCGCCGACGATTACGTGACCAAGCCGTTTTCCGCCCGTGAGCTGCTCGCGCGCATCAACGCCGTGCTCCGCCGGGCGGCGCCCGGCGGCAATCGCGAGCAGGTGGTGTTCGAGGGACTCGTCCTCGACCTGGCCGGCCATCGCGTCATCGCCGACGACGTCGAAGTGGAGCTCGGACCCACCGAGTTCAAGCTGCTTCGCTTCTTCATGACCCACCCGGAGCGCGTTTACAGCCGCGCCCAGCTGCTGGACCAGGTGTGGGGCGCCAATGTATACGTGGAGGAGCGGACGGTCGACGTGCATATCCGGCGGCTCCGCAAGGCGCTGACCGACAGCGGCTATCACAGGTTCATACAAACGGTGCGCGGTGCTGGATACCGCTTCTCGACCCGCTGACTGGCTTCGAATCCTGGCTCCGGCCACCTACCGGACAGCCATCGTTCTTCTTGCGGGTGCCGTCCTCGGCTGGATGCTCGGATCCGTCTGGGGCGGACTCGTGGCGGCAACGTCGGTCGTCCTGTTCCTGAATCTCCTCGCGCTCTACCGCTTCAACGCCTGGCTCAACAGCGGCCAGCACGGCTCTCCGCCGGAGATGCCCGGCGCCTGGGGCGCCGCCGGCCGGCAGGTGGCATTGCTGCACGGGCGCGGGCGCCAGCATCGCCGCCGGCTGAGCGCGGCCGTGACCGAGCTCAAGAAAGTAACGCGGGCACTGCCCGACGGTGCGGTGGTGCTCAACTCGCTGTTCGAAATCCAGCGTACGAACGACGCCGCGGCGCGGCTGGCCGGTATCCGCGGCGACGACCGCGGCCGCCGCATCGACACGCTGCTGCGCCAGCCCGAATTCACTTCGGCGCTGGCGCACGGTGACTGGGACCGGTCCATCGAGATCCCGTCGCCGCAGCGCGACGGCGTCACCCTGGCCCTGCGCATCGTCTCGTTGGGCCGGGACGAACTGCTGCTGCTGATCCGGGATGTGACCGCCGAACGCGCCGCCCAGCGGGCGCGGCGCGACTTCGTGGCCAACGCCTCGCATGAACTGCGGACACCGCTCACGGTGATCAGCGGCTACCTCGACACGATGGAAACCGACGACACCCTGCGCAAGGACTGGTCCGGGCCCCTGTCACAGATGCAGCTGCAGACCCGGCGCATGCGGCAGATCATCACCGACCTGCTCGAGCTGTCGCGCCTCGATGCCGCCGGCCCTGCCGACAACAGGCCGGTGGATGTCGGCGGCCTGATGACCCTGATCCGGGAGGAGGCCCTCAGCCTCAGCGACCAGCCGCCGGACATTTCGCTGGAGGTGACCTCGGCGACCCGATTGCTCGGGGCGGAGGCCGAAATCCACAGTGCCTTTTCCAATCTCGTGGCCAACGCCGTGCGCTACACGCCCGCGGGCAAGGCCATCCGCCTGCGCTGGTCGGTGGACGACGAGGGCGGTCACTTCGAGGTGCTCGACGAGGGCATCGGCATCGAGGCGGAGTACATCCCGCGTCTGACCGAGCGCTTTTTCCGGGTGGAGGCCGATCGCGGGCGCCCCCGGGAAGGCGGCGGCACGGGTCTGGGGCTCGCTATCGTCAAACACACGTTACAGCGTCACGATGCCCACCTGTCGATCGACAGTACCCCCGGCGTCGGCAGCCGCTTCGCCTGCCACTTCCCCGTGGAACGACTCGAAGCGGATACGTGAAAACACGGATCGTGATGCGCCGCAGCACGCTGTCATAATCATGCAACGTAACCGCAACTTTTCCGTCACCCGGGCTCGGTAACCTGCGCGCGTCTTGTCGTGGGCCGGCCGGCCCGGGACGCATCCGGGGGTTCCTATGAACATGCCGAAATTGCTTGCAACTGGTTTGATTTCCTTGAGTTTGTTCGCCACAGCAGGGATTGCCACAGCCGATCCGACCATGGAGTTTGCCGGTCGCATCCAGCTCGATGCAGCGCTGTATGACGAAGACGTTACGGAGCTGGGAAGCGGCACCGAGTTTCGACGGTTGCGCCTGGGCGCCAAGGGCGACCTGGCTGAGGACTGGTCATACAAGGTGGAACTCGACTTCGCCGACAATGATCTCGACATCAAGGATGCGTACGTGGCCTACGCCACCGACATCGGCAAGATCAAGGTCGGCCAGTTCAAGGCTCCGTTCAGCCTGGAGGAAATGACCAGTTCCAGGCACATCACCTTCATGGAGCGGGGACTTCCCAACGTCTTCGCCACGGGCCGGCGCATCGGCATCGGACTGGAGCGCAACGACGGTCCGATGCATTTCGCCGCGTCGATCTACGGCCAGAATGCCGACGAGGATGAAAATGCGGACGAAGGGCTGGGCCTGGGTGCCCGCTTTGCTTTCGCACCGGTCATGGAAAAGGACACGGTCGTGCACCTCGGTGTCTCGGCGGCGTTCGAAGAGCTCGAGAGCACCGATTCGGACTCCGTCCGTGTCCGTCAGCGGCCCGAGTCGCACCTGACGACGCGCCTGGTCAGCACCACGCTGGTGGACGTCGATGACAGCACCAAGTACGGGTTCGAGGCGGCCGGCGTGTTCGGTCCGTTTTCGGTCCAGGGCGAGTACATGATGCAGTCGTTCTCCAGCGGCATGGGCGATGCGGACCTGAGCGGCTACTATGCGTACGCGAGCTGGTTCCCGGGGGCAGGCATGCGCCCGTACAAGAAAGGTAAGTTCGACCGCGTCAAGGCCGAGAACGCCTGGGAATTCGCGGTTCGGTACAGCAGCCTGGATCTGAACGACGGCCAGGCCTCGGGCGGTGAGGAAGACAACATCACCTTGGCGATCAACTACTACGTGAACCCGTACCTGCGCTTCATGTTCAACTACGTGCTGGCCGACGTCGAGGGCGGCGTCAACGGCGACGAAGATCCGAACATCGCGCAGTTCCGCGCATCGCTGGACTTCTAGTCCGACGATCGGGGGCCAACGACCGGGCGGCGGCGCCCGGCGGGAGGGGTACATGGACGGTCAGGACCTTGGACAACACATCTCGCACAGCTTCGATGCCGAGCTGGAGCAGCTGCGCAGTCGCGTCATGGCCATGGCGGGCCTGGTCGAGGAGCAGCTGCGCAAGGCGCTGGACGCCATCACCAACGGTGACAGCCAGCTCGGCGAGGCCGTGGCGCACGATGACTACAAGGTCAACAACATGGAAGTGGCAATCGACGAGGAGTGCAGCCGCATCCTCGCCCGCCGCCAGCCCGCCGCCAGCGATCTGCGGCTGGTCGTTGCCGTCATCAAGACCATCGCCGACCTGGAACGCATCGGCGACGAGGCCGAGAAGATCGGCTTCCTGGCGTCCCGCCTGGCGTCGGTCGAGCGGCCGAAGGGGGCCTACAGGGAGCTGCGCAATCTCGGACGACACGTGCAGCTCATGACCCACAAGGCACTCGACACCTTCGCCCGGCTGGACGCCGATGCGGCGCTCGAGGTCGCCCGCTCGGATGCGCGCGTCGACGAGGAGTACGAGGCCCTGCTGCGCCAGTCCATCACGTTCATGATGGAAGACCCGCGCACCATCGGCCGCATCCTCGACGCGACCTGGGCGGCGCGCTCCCTCGAGCGCATCGCCGACCACGCGAAGAACATCTGCGAGTACGTGGTGTACATGGTGCATGGCAAGGACATACGCCATATCAGCGCCGAAGACGTCGACCGCGAGCTGGGAAAGCAACCCTGACGGCGCCGCGCACGGCTGACATACGTTCGTAACATCCGCCCGCTATGGTGGCGCCAGCCTCGGGGGCTGGCGCCAACAGTCGGGTGCATTCCCTGCAATTTCGGATTCATGACAGTTTGATGTCACGGAGGAAACAGTGACCAGAACGACGACACTACTCATGGCCGCCGGCCTGCTTGCCGCAACCTCGGCAGCGACGGCGCAGACCACCCGTGATTACATCAGCGTGGTCGGTTCATCGACCGTGTATCCGTTCGCCACCGTGGTGGCGGAGCAGTTCGGCAAGACCACCGATTTCCGTACGCCCAAGATCGAGTCGACGGGCTCCGGCGGCGGCCTCAAGCTGTTCTGCGCCGGCGTCGGCGTCGAGCACCCGGACATCGCCAATGCCTCGCGACGCATCAAGCAGTCCGAGGTGGAAACCTGCGCTGCCAACGGGGTCAACGACATCGTCGAGGTAAAGGTGGGCTACGACGGCATCGTCATCGCCAACGACCGCGGCGCCGACAGCCTCAACCTGTCGCTGCGCGACGTCTGGCTGGCCCTGGCCAAGGACGTGCCGGACCCGGGCGGCGCCGAGAAGCTGGTGCCCAACCCCTACAAGACCTGGAAGGACGTGAACAGCCAGTTGCCCGATCAGGCGATCGAGGTGCTCGGTCCGCCGCCCACCTCGGGCACCCGGGACGCCTTCGTCGAGCTGGCCATGGAAGGTGGCTGCAAGAGCTTCGCCTGGATCAAGGCGATGAAAAAGAGCGACAAGAGCCAGTACAAATCGGTCTGCCACACGGTCCGCGAGGATGGCGCCTACGTCGAGGCCGGCGAGAACGACAACCTCATCGTGCAGAAGCTGCAGGCCAACCGCAATGCGCTCGGCATCTTCGGCTTCAGCTTCCTCGACCAGAACAGCGATGCGGTGAAAGGCGCGGCCATCGACGGCGTCGAGCCCGAGTTCGAAGCCATCGCCGAGGGCGACTACCCGATCTCGCGACCGCTGTACTTCTACGTCAAGAAAGCGCACGTGGGCGTCATCCCGGGCTTCGCCGAGTTTCTCGCGGAGTTCTCTTCCGAGAAAGCCTGGGGCCCCGAGGGTTACCTGACGGACAAGGGCCTAATCCCGATGCCGGACTACGAGCGGGGCTGGATGGCCAACAACATCCAGCTGCTGGGCGAGCTGATGTTCGCCGCCAACTGACCGCCGGCATTCACGGCTGATCGCGCGGCGGCGACGGGTCCTGACGACCTGTCGCCGCCGTCGCATTGATGCCGCGACGTCGACCAGGATACCGCCCGGGCGCATCTCGTGAACACCACCACCGTCATCATTGCCATCGTTGCCGTCTCCCTGGCGGTGTACGTCGTCGGGCGACGCCGCTCGGTGGTGCTCGCGGGCAATGCGAGCGGCGGCGCGGGCATGCGCATGCTGCATTCGCTGCCGGGCTACTACGGTGTCTATGCGGCGCTGTGGTGCGGCCTGCCGGCGCTGGTGCTGCTGGCGTTGTGGTCGGTGAGCGAAACGTCGGTCATCGTCGGCATGGTCGAGGCCGAACTGCCGGCCGACGTGCTGGCCCTGTCCGACGCGGAACGCGGGCTTGTCATCAACGACGTGCGCAACCTCGTCGAGGGCAACATCGTCGCCCGCGAGGTGAGTCCCTGGATGCAGGAAGCCGCCGACCGCTACGCCGAGCTGAAGGCCGGCGGTGCGCGCCTGCGCACGTCGCTGGTGCTGCTGATCGCGCTGGCCGGAGCCGCGCTGGCCTGGCGCCGCATTTCGCCGGACCTGCGCGCACGCAACGCGGTAGAGCGCACCGTTCGCGTGCTGCTCATCGCCTGCAGCACCATCGCCATTTTCACCACCGTGGGCATCGTGTTCTCGGTGCTGTTCGAGAGCCTGCGCTTTTTCAGCCAGGTGCCCTTCTGGGAGTTCCTCTTCGGCACCAGCTGGAGCCCGCAGATCGCCATCCGCGCCGACCAGGTCGGCTCCTCCGGCGCCTTCGGTGCGGTGCCGCTGTTCGCGGGCACGCTGCTGATATCGGCGATCGCCATGCTGGTGGCGGTGCCGATCGGGCTGATGTCGGCGATCTACCTGGCCGAGTATGCCAACCACCGCGTGCGCGCCGTGGCCAAGCCGGTGCTGGAGATCCTGGCGGGCATTCCGACGGTCGTGTACGGCTTCTTCGCGGCGCTGACGGTGGCGCCGGTCATACGCGATTACGGCAGCAGCCTCGGACTCGACGTCGCCTCGGAAAGCGCGCTGGCGGCGGGCCTGGTCATGGGGATCATGATCATCCCCTTCGTTTCGTCGTTGTCCGACGATGTGATCACCGCCGTGCCGGCGGCCATGCGCGACGGTTCCTACGGCTTGGGCGCGACCCGGTC
>JAAUYH010013573.1_pt1 | contig 10760 bp, 14 predicted proteins | sample 7278061 | NCBI WGS metagenome assembly JAAUYH01 (sample SAMN14350203, study PRJNA611818) | marine sediment metagenome | isolation source: surface marine sediment (0.6m) | place: French Polynesia: Moorea | collected 2018-08 | reverse complement strand
GAATTGACTGAGTTTACATGCAGTTTTATTACAAAAGACACAAAAGGGTAACGCCAAGAACCCGTAACACTGCGACAGCGTAAAATGGATCCTCGCATCCGTTATTCGGATAAGTGTATCGCAAGACACTCGCACGACACGTGTTTACGACTAAATTTTGGACACCAATGCTGTGAACCTAGCAGCGCATCATTTAGTAGCAGCTTGTCGTCCTGGTGTCAAGCATTCGAATATGGGACTTTAATAGAACTCATGCGATTTGCTTTTAGTCAGTGTGTCATCAGCACAATTAAAGCGAGGAAGCCGTGGGCCGCATTTTGCCTACCACGAATTCGCCTCACTACCTAAGCACAACTGCTGAAGTAATCGTCTGCATCACGTCTAGATGGCACTCAGCGCGAATCAACGTACCATGTTGGCGATTGCAATGGCAGTTACTGGATATTGGACTATCTCGATCAGTTTGGTGTTCATTAACAAAATTGTATTCTCAGGCGCAGAGTACCGGATCGATGCGCCTTCGTTTATCAGTTGGTATCAATGCGCCTGCACTGTTCTTATGTGCTACTTCCTTGGCGAATTGAACATCCACAACGTCCCTAAGGTTGAGGTTAAGCGCAATGTTGCGCACCAAATCATGCCGCTATCCTGCATTTTCACGGCGTCGATTGTCTTCAACAATATTTGCCTCAAGTATGTTTCGGTGTCGTTTTTTTTCCTTGCTCGTTCATTGACTGTTGTGTCCAATGTAATTTTCACTTTCATCGCCTTGGGTCAGCGGACTTCGCTTCCAGCTATCGCGTGCTGTGGCGTCATCGTTTTTGGTCTATTCCTTGGCAATGACCAGGAACTTTTTTGGTCTCTGCAAGTTGTCGCACTTGGTGGAACGTCTTCGATTCTTACCGCGCTGACCATCATTTACATCAAGAAGATGCTTCCTCTGGTCAAAAATGACCCTTGGCGACTCATGTTTTACCATAGCTTTAACACTTATGTGCTCTTCCTACCGCTCATCGTGTTGTTCGGTGAACCACCCGTAATTTTCGCTTCTCTGAATGCTGTAAGTTTCAAGTTTTGGGATTGGATGGCCATGTCTGGGGTGTTGGGTGTGTTCGTCTCTTTTGCCGCAGTCGCACAAATCAAGTACACATCCTCACCTACACACAAAGCGTCTGTCACTGTGGCGGCTGCCGCGCAAGCCGTCATCGCACTTGCCGCTCACAGAAATCCCATTAACTTTTGGAATGCACTCTCTTTTGCGATTGTTATCTTAGGTTCCCTGTTCTATAAACTGAGTAGTGAGGAGAATGGAAATAATGGCTGGAAACGGTGCAAATCCTGTCAACACTGTGCCACAACAATTATTACTACAGACTTGAGATGACAGTGAAAATGTGAACCACGTCAGATTTGTTTGGCGTGTTTTCTTTTTTGCAGCTGCCACACAAGACAAGTACAACTGCTTATTTACTCGCAGTGTGTCCACTATTGCGAACGCTATCGCGTAAACCGTCCTCGCATTTGTCGTATACGAAAATTCTATTAAGCTCTGGGAGGACTTTCTGTTGTGATTGTTTCGTTAGGTTTGTTAATATACACATTAGTGAAGAGGTTGGAGATGAAGGAGAAGGCCGAATGATGGAACAATGGCTCTACTTAATGGCACAGTTCCTGGTTCAATCGTTTGCTGGATTATTAGCCTCTTCCACTGGCAAACCTTCTTGTTTCGCACCAGTTGATGGACTAGTAGAGTCGCCCATTGGCAAAACTTCTACCTTCGTATCGTTCGTTGAATTCGAGGTAGGTGCCGTGCTCACAGCTTCTTGTTCCGCACCTTCTATAGGATTCGGGTGTCTCCTGCTGGCAGAACCTCTTGTTTCGTATCGGTTGGTGGGTTTTCAGAGACATGCATTGGCACAATTTCGTGCTTCCGCTCGTTCGTTCAATTCGAGGTGCCTTCTGGTTCCACAGCTTCCTGATTCCCATCTTTTGTCGGATTGTTGCTCTTATCTGGTAACACAGCTTCTCGTTTAGCATCACCTGCTGGATTCGTACCCTCTTCTACTAGCACAGACGTCTAGTTCACGTTTTCTGTCGGGTTCGGGGTCACACCCACTGGCACAACTTCTTGTTCCGCATCGGCTGGTGGATTCACAGAGTGGTCCACTGGCTCAACTTCTTGCTGCGCATCGTTTGTTGGATTCAAAGTGTTTGCCGTTTGTACTACACCTTGTTGATCATCAATCATCGAATTCCCAGCATCTCCTGCCGGTACGACTCCGTTCGCTGCGTTCTCCGAAGTTTCGCCAGTCATTTCTATTTCTGTATTGGTAACGTTTTCTGATGCTGCATCTTGCTGCTCGTTATCTGCTGGCGCGTTCTGTTTCGACTTCCCAAGCGCCTTATCCGTCAGTTCCTTAATCTTTTCCTGCAGTTTCTTCGCGAACTGCGGATTGTCCTTCGTGAGTTTATACGCAACCATTTCGTCCAAATCACCCATTCCACGAATACCAAACTTGGCATCGTCCAACGTCACATAGTCTTTTAACAGCACATCAGCCATTTCTGCACGGCTTCGTTTCTTTTTTTGACGTTTCCTCATATTGCCGTCCTGTTCTGATGATGGATTGTTCGCAGTTTCTGGTTCAGTTTCGTTATTGGCCGTTTCCGTACGGTTTCGTTTAGCTTTTCGACGTTGCTTCCTATTGGCGTACTGTTGCGGCGACGGATTGTTCAGAATCTGAGGCACTGTTTCGTTATTGGCGGTGACATCGGAGTCGACCCAACTTGCAATGGCCAAAAACCTGTGCAAACTCTTGCATTTAATTTTCTCATCGGTACGCACACGCTCAAGAACTTGGCGGAAATTCGCATACTCCAGGGTGTTAATCGCCTTCAATGTTCGCTTCAGGTGCAATTGCTGTGCCAGAAAGCGGGCCATATTTCGGCGCACTTTCGACAAGCGCAGTCGAGTACTTGATTCGAACAACATTCCACAACACACGGATACATGGACCAAATCGTCAAGCACTAAACACGAGAGATAGCGAAGAATCTGTTCTTCAAGATGGCTCATCTTGAAACACTTCGTAACCGCCATCAAACGAATGGCAGGCCCGACTTCCGAAACAGACAGTTTTTGGCCGTACATGTAGTCGAGTATCTTTTCTAAGTCGATGGCGCCCACCCCGTGTCTCGTGACATTCAGCACACGTATCCCATCGTTGTTCGGTTGCTTTGTACTCAGTTCGCGTTTGAAATGCGGTGATTCTTTGTTGAGCACAGAGGAATGCAGATTGTAGCTCCTTTTCGCTAACATGAGTTTGACGTCGCATTTCTTGCCCCTTCGTCGCTCATACGCGAGGTCGCTGTCATGGTCAAATTTCTCATTCTTGATAATGGGCATGATGATTGCACATCAGTTGTAATCTCGTAGCGGCGCACGGCGAGTGTGGGTACGATAGATGAGTAGGTAACTGGGAATACTGTAGATCCCTCTAGCACACGTGGCACAAACTCTTAAATTTTCCTTAGTGACCAATGAAACAACTGTTTGGTGATCTTGATATCTAAAATACAATTGTTCTCGTTGTCACATCCTAGTAACTCATTGGCCAGAGAATATGAGAAATCTAAACAGTGCCGTCGAAACTTGACTGAACTCTATGCTTTCATCAGAGAGAATCAAGCGCATTGCTTATATGATTGAAGTTACGGTGAGTTCTCTGGTTGCAAGGCAGAAAGACTCTAGTACACAATATTCGAACGCTATGAACTACAGCAATACTGAGACCGTACTGCGCCTGTACTGTAAAGAAGCGATTGTCGAATTTCTTTTCTCATTGTAAGTAAGAATCACCAACATAATGGACTGTTTACGGTACAGGCTCGGGATTCGTTTAATACTGGTGCAGTAAATTTTAGTCCAAGTTGGGACTGTATAAATAGGGTTCTACTGTGTCTACAGTATTCAGAATTCTTGTGGAACGAAACACAGGAAAAATGAAGCAAAAGCAGCACAAGATATATAACCAATAAAAAAGCGGGTGACAGCACATAGGGTAAGCAGTATTACAGTTAGTTGACTGAGCGCCGTCCTTACAGTTATGATTCTATAATGAACGGCAGTTTCGCACCGCGGGTAGTGTACAGGTTTGCCAACACTCAACAAATCCACGTCGAAACGGACGGCATCGACGTCATCCACTAGTTGTATACCATTCGAATTCGCCGCACCACCGGACCACACCTGCGGAGTGAAACGACTGTGTCACGTCGCAATGGCACGCACTGCGAATCAGCGCGCCATGTCGGCGATAGCGATGGCGGTGGCAGGGTACTGGACGATCTCGATCAGCATGGTGTTCATCAACAAGACGCTGCTGTCGGGCGAGGAGAACCACCTTGACGCGCCGCTATTCATCACGTGGTACCAGTGCGTGTGCACGGTGATTGCGTGCTACTTCTTGGGCGAGCTGAACACGGCCAACATCCCCAAGTTCGAGGTGAAGCGCGACATGGTGCGCCAAATCATGCCGCTGTCCTGCTTCTTCACGGCGATGAACGTGTTCTACAACCTGGGCTTCAATTATGTGGAGTTGTCGTTTTACAAGGTTGCTCGATCGCTCACCATCGTGTTCAATGTAATTTTCGATTTCATCATACTGGGGCAACGAACGTCGCTTTCCGCCATTGCGTGCTGTGGGCTCGTCGTTTCAGGCTTCTTGCTTGGCAACAACCTGGAGCTTCGCTGGTCGTTGCAAGGAGTTACATTCAGTGTAACGTCTTCGTTTTTCATTGCGATGAACGCCATCTACATGAAGAAGAAGTTCCCTCTGGTGAATAATAACCCCTGGCGACTCATCCTTTACAATAACCTGATCGCTGTCGTGCTCTTCCTACCGCTTATCATCCTATCCGGTGAACCCGCGCAAATTTTCGCTTTCCCCAACATTCTCCGCCTCCAGTTTTGGGTGCTGATGACCACTTCCGGCGTGTTTGGTGTGCTGATTTCGTTTGCCGCTGCCGCACAAGTCAAGTACACATCCCCACTTACTCACAATGTGTCCGTCACTTCGGTGTCTTCCGCGCAAACCGTAATCGCATCCGCCCTGTACAGGTATCCCATCAACTCCTGGGCTACACTTTCAGTTGTGATTGTTTTGTTAGGCTCGTTAATATACACGTTAGTGAGGAGGATGGAGATGCAGAATATGGCTGGAAAGAACGACGCAAATCTAGCAAACACAGAGCAACAACCATTACTATCATAGACATAAAATGACAACGAGAAGGCGAACCACATCTGATGTGTTTTGGTGTGTAGCTGCTTGTACTGACGGTAATGTTCGTTCCTTTGATGTCAAAGGGTACCGCTACGAACTTGTATGGTGGCTCGCTTCCGTTTATCGTACTGTACGAGGATCTTACGGTATCCTCGTACAACGTTTGCGGACGGCTAGACACTCATCCTGTCAAAATAAGGTCAGCAGATTCTTTGAAGCAGTTTGTCTATGCCTTGCCCCCAGTATTCGAAGGCGCGACTTGATAAGAGTTTGCGCAATTTGCTTTTAGTCTGTGTGTCAACAGCAGACTTAAAGCGGGTGTTTGACCTACCCCGGATTCGCCTCACTATCGAACCGCAACTGCCAAGGCAGTGCTCTGTATCACGTCTAGATGACACTCAGTGCGAATCAACGTACCATGTCCGCGATTGCAATAGCTGTCGCTGGATACTCGGTCACTATAGAGTTTATCAAAAGGACTCGATTGTAAGCCGTAGAGTACCGCATCAGCATGCCTTGTTCATCCGTTGGTATCGATGCGTCTGCACTGTTATCGCATACTACCTCTTGTTGTGTTAGGTTTCCTGTTCTATAAACAAGTGAGCAGAATAGAGATGATGGGTGGAAACGGCGCAAATCCTTTGGAAACATTCTTGAGAGTGGAACTGATTCATTTAGCACACGCTTCAAAAGATCTGGAGCATTCGAAAATCTGAAAACATTTTAGGATTAACCTGGACATTCGAACAACAGCTAGCAAATTTTGGATTGGCAAATGAAAAATATTTTTTGGATCATGAAATGCGAACACAGCAAGTACTGTATCACTCTCGATATCCATTATTCGAAGCTACAGATGACTATCTTCCGAAGCTTTGTAATCTGCACTCCTATTTCAATCTGTAAAACACCCTGAAAGACTTTACGCGCGAGAGAAACATTATATTGCTGTCATTATTCTGATCAACACACATTCGCTTACGCTGAGCTCCGTCAGTAATCGCTATAAGAGTAATTTTGTTGTGAAAAACGAAGTAGAACTTTGACAAATAGAGAAAAAATGAATATAATGAAATCGGGTTCCGAAATAGTGAAACGTTGCTTCATCACTTTCTTCTGTAAAAAATCCATAGCCTGCTCGAAACGGCCCTTATGAGATGAAACTCTGTATCTCAACCGGTAGGATGTGAGCGTTATCCAGAAGATTTGAATTTCAAAGCCTTTAAACACCTATTGTGTGTAGTTCGTTCTCTACAGTTTTCCTTATATTGCCAGTTGCACTGAGCTTCCGCTGTTTCATCCTAACGAATGACAGCAATGTACTATAGACTATTCCGCAATTTGATCTGCTTGATACAGAATGTATCGCTTAAATTACAAACATAGAGTGAAAGCTGAGTGTTTGAAATTGTAAATTTACTGAAGACACGATGAAGACGATAACCTGTATTTTAGTGCACTTAGGATAATTACAAGTAAAACCCGACGGTCCTTCGGACTAAAATTGATTCTGAAATAAATTGTAAATTTAATTGTAGACGGAATTGTTGATTTAGCGATAATAGAATTAATTATTGGCATTTTTGATTTTTGTGCTCTCGATAAATACATCTACAATAGTCCAAAGAAAATATTTTGGTGATAATAGGAGTGGTTGTATGGAGATGTAATTGAACCGGTAAAAGAAAAAGTATGCAATGGTATGTAATGTTGTAAAGAAAAGCATTTATTCTAATAAAAATGAAAGGTTACCTTCTAAAAGACACAGAGCAATAGTGAACAGATAATTTTTGGAAGTAACTTTGTCCGCAGTAAATTCTAGATTAAATACTCCGCAAAATGTAAAACACGCGTTGAGCATGGTAAAAACGCCACAGTCATCAGAAATACTCTGCTGGATTGAGCATACTTCTTCGCTTAATGTCCAATTTTGATGCCAACAAGTAGATTCAGTACCGAGTGTGGAATGAATTGACTCTGCAAGTATCCTTAAGTTTATCAGTAAGCTCAGAAACGATTGCAGGTGCAAAAGGGAGTCGTACAAATATGTGGTTGCTGTTTCTTTTCTTAGTACAGAAAAAACACTAATGATTGACATTTCCTGTATGAACACCGTTAAACGGTATAAGCACTGATTTGTACTGGTGGAGCCGATGAATCAATACACGAAGGCCATCAGAACTGTACTGATGTGAAAGAAAATCGGCGGCTGATTCAATTGATCCGTGATGGAGTGCACGCTTCATTTGAATTATGAAAAGAGAATCAAATATAACTGTCTCTTCGCTGTCAACCAAGCCGAGAAAAGCGCTAATGGGTAAGTCATCAACACAACTGCCAAAGTACATTACGGATTTCAGCGCGGATGCAGAAACAGTTTTTCCTCCGCATGATATTTGATCAGGAATCACACCATAATCTTCTTGAAACTCTTACACTGAAGACTTCAATCTCTGACATATCTTCCTTGATTTCAATGACATAGCTCTTGGAAGCTGTTTTGGTGTTTTAAGCGGCGTAATAAAGGTTTTTTCCTAATAAATGCGGTTGAGTTGCGCCATAGAGCTCTTGGATTTGAATCTAGAGATAAAAACTTCGGGATAAACGACGTATCTAACTATTTTGCTCTTGCTTTCCGTGCATACGAATACATTTCTAGGATTAGTTGTTCTGGATAGTGCAACATACAACTGACCGTGAGAAAAGCATTCTGCAGACAGGTCGATACCGAGGAAACCCGAGATATACTGGCATTGTGCTTTGTTGATTGTCATGGCGAAGCAGATCCGAATTGGAAATTGACATCTCCGGAAACCAAGAATAGGAAAATTATCAGTCCGCACTGAAAAATTCATTCGTGGAAGAGTCAAGGTGGCCCCTTTGTGAGTTCCGGAGATAACAATAAGAAATAGTACGCTGGAAGTCATTCGATCCAGAATGTACTTGCTCCCATTAACATGACCGCAAGAGGGCTTGATGTTTCTCAAAAGCATAAGGACAAAGCCTATCTTCAGCATCAGCTCATGATCAGGCAGTGAACCACCGGTATCAATTGAGCTCAGCAGCTCTTGAGGGTACCTGAGTTCAGCTGCATCTCAAAAATCAGGTGAATCGCATTGCACTTAATCTGCCTCTTGTAAGTACGAAATTTTCCAGGAAAGCGTTCTGCGATCTGTGAATTTAAATCATGAAGTCTGCTGTTTGTCGGATCGAGAATAGCACATGATGCAAGCCATTGGACATCATTGAACCTGCTCTCCAATCCATTTAATACAGTGGTGACTAATTCCTGTGGGGAATGTACGACATTGACGTACTTTGGAAATTCAATGCAAGAACCTTTAGCGGTCGGTACTTTTCCTTCCCCAACCTTCAGTAAATAATCCGGATATCCTATAGCATGAGCGTCAGCTCTAGGATCATTCTTCATCGCTCGAACTCGCATATTCTCGGTCAACGTCGATCTATGCATTTCAGGAAATAATGGCGAAGATTTCAGACTTAAATGCACTATCGTTCTTCGTGAACCTCTTGGAACGACTGGAAGTATTTGGCGAAAATCATCACTAAATAAGATACACTTACCTCCAAACGGCACTCTCGGTGATTGCATCATGGCACGAAATATACTGTCCACTGCTTCTATGCAGTACCTAACGCACATCACAATATCATCCTATATAATTAAATGGGATCGACGAATAGAGTCTGCAAATTTCGAATCCATTGACATGGAACAAACGCTATCTTCAGAGCAAGGAATTGGTATTTTGAATACCGAATGCGCTGTTCGCCCTCTTTCCAAAAGTGATGCGGCTACTGCAAAAGTAGCTACCGAATTACTCTTTGACCTCTGAGCTGCAGTGTGGCTTGGATAGAGCAATGGTGAATGTCTTTCCAGTCCCACCTGGAGCATCAAGAAATTACGCACGGGATCTCGAACATTCGTGGTTGAATGGTCGATGAACAGAGGAAAATGTATCTTTTGCTGTCACACCCGGCAGGATTTCGTTCAAAAGCGTATCGAAAACTATTCTTTGTCCCTGATTGAATTCTTTCAAAGAATTGTGTCCAATTTCTTTCAGACTTTCGTTATTTCTTGATGGTGCTTCTGGAAAGTCAGGAGACGTTTCAAGTCCTTCGGTCGGTGTCAGAAGTCCATATGCTTCGAGTGATGCTCTTGAGTTCATTTCAAGAAGCGACGTTTGAATTTCTCTCAAAATGAAGTTCAAAATGTCTTGATCACTTCGTTTGGCATCGATTTTGTGATTGCCATCGAAATTTCTTCTATAATAATCCATGATTAAATTTTGCTTTTCAGCTCCCACAGTTTTACTGGATCGAAAGGTTCGCAAAAAAACAAGCATAGCTGGAAATACTTCGGTTAAAGGGTCGAAAGCTGAATTAAAGGCTTCATTCAGACATTGAATCCATCCGGAGTCATCTACCAACAGGCCCAATACTCAGCATGTTTCTCGGTATGTAGAGTACTCAATTCCATCTACAACTCGGGAGTTCACGGAAGGAAGTCGCACAAGATTTGTTCAACAGCAATGTCCTTAAGAATTATCTCTCTCCTTCTCGTGGGGGTGATACTGTACATTCATCCAACGACGTGCTCGCGAGCGTGACTGAAATCGTACTGCGCCGGATTTGAACCCGTATTTTGTACTTTTCACGAGGACTCCATCTACAGGCACTCTTGTTCCACGTAAAATATTTGGGGTATTCAACATATGGAATATGGCAAGAATTTGAGTACTGATGGTTTGATTGAAACCATGCCATAAGTTTTGTCCCCTTCTCTTTTCCTCTGGCCGCAGCAGTATCATGTTTACCCTTCTCGAAGTACACAACATGATGTACCTCCAAATGTACTTTAAGTCTTTCGACACAGGGAATATGCTCAACCATAGAAAAGAGAACAATCTTTACGCGGCTTCTGAGGCTGAAACATAACGTTCATCTTAGAATCGGCGTATTTCATCAATAGCTGGAACTTCTTCGACAACAGTATCTGAACATTCATCAGCTTGACCTGCTTGAACTTCAACAGTAACGCGATCAGGTCTTTTGCAAACATACTTGAAGAGACACTTGATGGATCCAACTTTTGAAATGCGTAACTCCACCTTCATATGAGCTTTAAACTTCCGCAGCAAATCTGGGGAATACGGTGCCTCCCATTAATTGTCGACTGTTATATTTTGGGCCTTGCTTTCCTGTTTCGTGCTAGCTGTGCCACTTCACCGCCATCTCGAAAACTCCTTCTTTTGTAATTGACATAATAATCAACTTCAAAGATCATATTTCAAGTCTATACTTCTTCAAGACATAGATCAAAAGCAGATGAGTTACAGGGGTTATGAATCATGTGCCACAAAACTGTCTCGCGCAAACCGGTATCCGATAATGGAGGAATTTCTGCGGATGTGTGCTTGTCAATTTGAAGTGGATCTTGAAAAGAAAACTCCG
>JAAUYH010080772.1_pt1 | contig 10761 bp, 9 predicted proteins | sample 7278061 | NCBI WGS metagenome assembly JAAUYH01 (sample SAMN14350203, study PRJNA611818) | marine sediment metagenome | isolation source: surface marine sediment (0.6m) | place: French Polynesia: Moorea | collected 2018-08 | reverse complement strand
ATCGAACTGCTCGACTTCGTTACCAGCAAGGTCGACGGCGCCGTTCCCGCTGAGATCGAGCGAGGATGTGACAGTGCGAACCTCTCCGTCAAACACGCTCTCTTCCAGCGTCCCCGACAAGGCGAGCGAGACGGCTTCGCTCAGAGCGCGGCCAAGGATAGTGTCTCCCTCAAGCCCCGGAGCGATCTGCCCCAGAATGCCATAGGTCCCAGCATCATTGGTGATCCGGAACCCGGCGACGCGGGTGCTCGCTTCGTCGGCAATTTCGCGTTTCACCAGCGCATGACCGAGCCATTTGGTCCAGGTGCCCTCACCAATGACTTGCGCGCGATAGGCAGCCTCAAGGCCTGCAATCGCAGCAATTGGGCCATCATCAGCAGCGTAATAATCGAGCGCGAGATCGAATTTGTCGCCGTCGGGTTCGGCATCGAGCAGCAGCTCAATGCGGTCCTCGGGACCGAACCTCCCTTCAGCATCAACCAGCGTGCGACCTTTGCGGATATCGACCTCGGCAAGGAAATCGACCCTCTGAGCTTCCTCCCCTGCAACCCCTTCAGCAAGCGTGAGATTGTCGATCTCGAAACGGTCGATACGAATGTCGAAATCAGGCAGGAGCGGCGCGTCCGGGTCGCCAGGGAGCAATTCGGGCAGCCGCTCAAGCTTGCCGCGCCGCGCAGTCAGTTCGCGAATGTCGAGCCCGCTCCACAGCCACGCCAGCGGCCGCCAATCCAGTTCGACCTCGGGGATAGTCAGAAACGTCCCCTTGGGGTCCTTCACGATCACATCGTGCAGGGTCGCTTCGCCGAAAACGTCGCCTTCGATCCGACCGACTTCGAAACGCAAACCCGATGCAGGAGCGACCTGTGCAATCTGGTCGGTGATGAAGCGTTTGCCGATGGGGGTGCTGAAGAATGCGGCGAGAAGCAGAAACGGCGCGATTATGATCGCGATGGCCCAGCCCAGCCGCTTGACCCAGCGACGCTTGCGCTTGCGCTCCGGCGCATTCTCCTCGGTTTCAGGTAGAATGATGTCGTCTTCGGCCATCAGAATGCCTGCCCCAGACTGACATAGACTACCACCGGCGCATCAAATTCGGTCGGGTTCAAGGGCACGCCGACATCGACGCGGATCGGGCCGAAGCTGGTCTTGTAGCGCACACCAACGCCAGCGCCGAACTTAATGAAGCGAAAATCGGGCGTCGATCCCAGCGCAACTGAGCCTGCATCAAGAAACGGCACCACTTCGACCGCTCCATCGAACAGGCCAGTCTGAATACGCGCTTCGACTGCCGCTTCCACGACAGAGCCACCTCCCGTTGGTTCGCCGAAATCATTGCGCGGACCGATACCTTGGAAGCCATAGCCGCGCACCGATCCACCACCGCCAGCATAGAGCCTGCGCGATGGCGCGATCTCGAACGCTTCGGCTCCCTGGATTGTGGCGAGCGCAATTCGTCCTGCAATGACATGCTCGCCCACGGGACGGTACGCGCTCGCATCCATTCGCGCGCGCAGATAGAATGTTTCCGTGCTCAGCGAGCGGGAAACCTCGGGCGCGAGGAAGCCGGTGACGCGAAAGCCCTCACGTGGATCAAGCAGATCGTCGCTGCTGTCATAGGTCGCACTCGAGAACAGGCTACCGATCAGATACTCCTGACGCGGGCGCGAGACACCGCCGATCACGCGGTTGCGCTCGTCAGTGTAGAGAACCTCGGCACCCACTTGCCAGCTAAAAGGCTTTTGAAACAGTAGGTTGGAAACCCGCTCAAATGATCCGCGCAACGCCACCGTGCGCGCATCGACCGCTTCGGTCACGATGTCGCTGGCATAGGCATCCACCGTCAGAACCTGATCGCGGTCTAGGAAGTTGTTGCGGCGATAAGTGACGCTGGCAAGCTGTTCGCGGGTGCCGAAAATGCCGCGCAACCGCAGCGCGCCTTCAGGCGGAAAGAGGTTGCGGTGCTCCCACGCCGCCTCAAGTTTGAGGCCGTCTTCGGTGCCGTATCCGACAGCTCCCGAAATTGTCCTGAGCGGGGCGCGTTCCATCTCGATATCAAGTGCAACCTCGCCCGGCTCACCATTGGTCGGGGGCGTCGTTTGGCGCGGAGTGATAACAACGCTTGAGACAAGGCCGGTCGCCAGGATCGCGCGGCGCAGGTCGGATTGCAGGCTGGCCTTGTACGTTTCCCCCGGCTCGAACCGAGCTATGCGCTGCAAATGGCGGTTGGACAGGAATTCGGCATCGGAATTGTTGATCGTGCCGAACACGAATTTACCGCGCGGATCGACCGGCAACGTCAGGTCGCCCCGCTCGCGCGAATGGTCGATCAGGAGCGAAGGCGTCCCGATTTTCGCGAAGGGATAGCCGTTTTCACCCAGAGCGAGACGCAGAGCGGATTCCTGCCTGATGATCCGGTCGGCATACAGCGGATCGCCGGGGCTAATGCCGAAGGTTTCGCGCAAGGTGCTCCCGTCAGGGTCCGCCAATGCGTCAAGCGCGCCGAGATCGATCCCTCCAAAACTGTAGCGCGCACCCGGGAGGATATCGAAACGCACTTGCGGTTCGCTTTCCACCGCACGCTGCGCATCGTTTCTGTCCTGGTCTTCAAAGCCGCGCCGCCCACCGGATAGTTGCCGCACGACTTCGCCGTCATAATAGCCATAGGTGCGCAGCATCTCGACCAGCAGGGCTTCATCGGCGCGCGCTCTAGCTGCGAGTTGCGGCACGGTGTCGTCACCGGAATCGAGCGACTCGATCGAGGAGAGCGCCTGAAAACGGGCGACGAATTCGTCTTCTTCCGGGAAAAGGCCTCGCACGGCTGGGAAGGCGAGGATCAGGTCATCGCTGAGCTCAATTTCAACGAGGTCGGGTAGGTCGACAAGCTCTGGTGCGTCGATCTCGGCAAAGCTGGGGCGGTCGGGGTCCTCCTCGAGCCGCTCCGGCACCGGGATATTAAGCCCGTCGAGCGCGGCTTCGACGTCGAAGGGCAAGGTGACTTCGCTTGCTTCCTCGGTGAGCGGCGTTTCGTCGAGGGGATCGGATTGTGGTGGCGGAGAGGGTTGCTGCGGGACCTCTCCTGCCCCTTGCGCCGCCCATTCCTCTGAATTTTCGACCGCATCGCTTGGAATAAGATCATCGAGTGACAGCGGGGATGGCGGATCGGAGGGAGGAGGTGCTGGTGCTGGCGCTGGTGTCGATGCTGGTGCCGACTCGCTTTCTTGCACATGCTGCGTTGCAGGCACGGCTTCCTGCCCGGCGGCCAAGGCGCCAGACGCAGTCAATCCGGCCAGAAAGGCCAGCTTCAGCCTTATTATGCGCAAATACTCAGCTCGCTGGGAATTTGACGGGTTGTCCGTCTTTACCCCGAGCACCGTTCATTGTTCCAGCTTCTTTGTCGCGCGGTGCCGTAGCTGCGGCGATCAGTTTGCTCTGCTCGTCCTCATCCATGCGCTGCCAGCCTTCGCGGGTGAGCCGTTCAAGCGGCCGATAGCGAACCTTGTATTGCATGCGCGGTGAGCCATCGACCCAGTAACCGAGGTAGACGTAAGGCAAGCCATCGCGGGCCGCGCGCTCAATGTGGTCGAGGATGATGTAATTGCCCAGACCTGCCCGCTCGGCATGGTCGGGATCGTAGAATGAATAGATCATCGAAAGGCCATCGCCCTGACGATCAGTGAGGCAGGCGCCGACTAGGCGGCCCGGCTCACCGTCAACAGTCGGCTCGCGATACTCGACCAGAGAACTGGTGACCGGCGTGTGCTCAACCATGTCGGCATAGTCGAGTTCATCCATCGTCGACATGCCGCCATCGGGATGGCGCACGCTGAGATATTTGGTCAGCAATTCGAACTGTTCATCGGTCGCCCAGGGGCGGCACTCGGTGACGACGAGGTCACTGTTGCGCTTCATATCGCGCTTTTGGGTGCTCGATGGCTTGAATTCCCCGGCAACCACGCGGACCGAAACACAGGCCTGACAATCCAGACAGCTGGGGCGGTAAGCCACTGTCTGGCTGCGGCGAAAACCGATCCGGCCAAGCGCTTCGTTCAGCTGATCCGCATGCGCACCCTTAAGCTCGGTGAACACCTTGCGCTCACTACGACCCGGCAAATACGGGCACGGCGCAGGGCTTGTCACAAAGAAACGGGGAAAGCGGATCGGGGCCGTCACGGGTCTGGCGGGTCCTCTTCAGCGGAGAATCGACAATGCGGTTGTTAAGACATTCTTATGCCTTCTCGGCCCCTGCGGTAAAAGACCCTTAACCACAAAACACGGTGAATTTTGCGTTACTTTGCACAATCGGCGGGGTGAGAATGGACCGATGCGGAGTAATGATTGGGCTAACGCCAGCTGCCCGTCGCATGATGGGACAGGCGCACAAGCAGCCCTTAATCGGGCCCACCACTCCCATTTGCGCAAGCCGACTCGGGCGAGCTAGTTCAGCTCCACCACCTGCACCGAATACTTTGCGTCGCGCAAAGCTTCGACCAGCCGTTCGACCTGTTCCGCGTCACGCGCTTCGCACTCGATATCGGTGATCAGGCCCTTTGCCGGAAGCGTCGTGAAGATGCGCTGGTGATAGATCTCGATGATGTTGACATTGTGCTCATCGAACAGGCGCATGACCTTGAACAGCGCGCCCGGGCGATCCTGCAGAGTAACGCGCAGCCGTGCCAGACGTCCCTGCCGGGCCAGATCGCGCAACAGTACATTGGCGAGGAGGCGCGTATCGATATTGCCTCCGCACAGGACCAGCCCGACCGACTTGCCCTTGAAGCGTTCGGGATAGGTCAGCACTGCGGCAAGACCCGCCGCACCAGCCCCTTCGACCACCGTCTTCTCAATCTGGAGCAGCAACGCGACGGCCTTTTCGAGCTCGGGCTCGTCAACAAGGACGATGTCGTCGACGCGCTCGGCAATCACCTTTGCGGTGAATTCACCCGGCTTCTTGACCGCGATCCCTTCAGCAAGTGTGTCTCCGCCGCAATCGCGCTCTTCGCCCTTGAATTTGGAGAACATGCTCGGGAACAGCCCCGCCTGCACTCCGATCACTTCCATATCGGGGTCGAGCGCCTTAGCGACCGTGGCCATGCCTGAGATCAACCCGCCCCCGCCAATCGGCGTGACGAGGCAATCGAGGTCAGGCTTCACTTCGAGCATCTCGAGTGCAACCGTTCCCTGCCCCGCAGCGATCTTCGGATCATCGAACGGGTGAACGAAGGTCAGCCCGCGCTCCTTTTCAAGCTCACGCGCATAGGCATTGGCGTCGTCAAATGTCTCCCCATGGAGAACAACATTGCCGCCCACGCTCTCAGTCTGCATGACCTTCACCGTCGGCGTGGTCTTGGGCATGACGATGGTGACAGGCACGCCGAGACGGGTGCCGTGATAGGAAAGCCCTTGCGAGTGATTGCCCGCCGAGGCTGCAATTACGCCGCGATCGCGTTGTTCCTGTGTCAGCTGCAACAGAGCGTTGAGCGCGCCGCGTTCCTTGTAGGCGGCGGTGAATTGCAGGTTTTCAAACTTCAGCCAGATATCCGCGCCGGTAATCTCCGAGAGAGTAATCGAATGCATCATCGGCGTCTTGACCACCGCGCCCTCAATCCGGGCGGCGGCAGCGCGAACATCGTCGATGGTCAGGTCCGCAGGCGTGGCTGCGGCAGTGATGCTGTTGTCTGGCGCATTCATAGTGCCCGTTGGGGTAGGCTGACATTGACGCAAGGGCAATTCGAATTGGCACGCGTCGGTCAAGAATTCCTGTACGCCCAGCCAAGCTGCGCTTTGCGATGGAGCCGTGCATTGGCAACCCGAAAGAATGGCACTAGGCACAACGCCCATGAGTTCACACCCGACAATCGCCTTTATCGGCCTTGGCGTGATGGGCGGCCCGATGACCGGGCACCTCGCCCGCGCCGGACACCGCGTCACCGCCTACAATCGCTCGCCCGAACGCGCCCGCAAATGGGCCGATATCTGGGGCAACGAAGATCTCGACATCGCCTTTGCCGATACGCCTGCACAGGCCGCGCAAGGCGCCGACATCGTTCTTATCTGCGTCGGCAATGATGAAGATCTTGCCAGCGTCACCACAGCAACTGGCGGCGTGCTGGAGACCATGAGCGAAGGCGCGCTGCTGATCGACCACACGACCACTTCGGCCGACATGGCCCGTTCGCTGGGCGAAGCATGCGCGGCGAAGGGCATTGCCTTTGTCGATGCTCCCGTCAGCGGCGGACAGGCGGGCGCTGAGAACGGCCAGCTTGCGATCATGTGCGGCGGCTCTGATGAAGCCATGGCGCGCGCGGCTCCCTTCATGGAGCCATACGCCAAGGCCATCGTGCATGTCGGACCGACCGGCGCAGGCCAGACTGCAAAGATGGCCAACCAGATGTGTATCGCTGGTGTTCTGGGCGGGCTCTCCGAAGCGATCCGGCTGGCACAGGGCGCGGGACTCGATCTCGACAAGACCTACGAAGCGATCTCGGGCGGCGCGGCGCAAAGCTGGCAAATGGATAATCGCTGGGCGACGATGACGCGCGACGAATTCGACTTCGGCTTTGCTATCGACTGGATGCGAAAGGATCTTGGCTACGCGCTTGACGAGGCAAAGCGCCTTGGCTTGTCTTCGCCCATCTCCGCACTGGTCGACCAGTTCTACGCCGATGTGCAGGCGCAGGGTGGGAACAGGCTCGACACCAGCGCGCTTATCACCCGGCTACCCAAATCATCCCACACCAAATGAGACCTTCCATGATCCGCACTCTTCTCGCAGCAAGTGCCGCGCTCATCGCCGCGCCCGCAGCCGCTGACACGCTTGTCTACAATGTCAACGGCATCACCATCGACGAAAACGGCGAGGTGAAGCGCTTCACGCAGTTGGTCTATGATGATGACGGGATCATCACCCACACGCTTGAACGCGGTGAGCAACGCCCCGAGGGCATCGAATTCGCAATGGACGCAAATGGGCAGGTGATGCTGCCCGGCATGATCGATGCACACGTCCACGTGATGGATATCGGCTTTGCCGCGCTGACGCTCGACCTGTCGGACACGAACAGCCTCGAAGAAGCGCTCGAAAAGATCGCACAATTTGCCGAGGAGAACCCAGGCCGACCGTGGATTCTTGGCCGTGGGTGGAACCAGGAGAAATGGGGCCTCGGCCGCTTCCCCACCGCCGCTGAGCTCGACGCCATCGTGCCTGATCGCCCGGTCTGGCTCGAACGCGCAGACAATCACGCGAACTGGGCGAATACGGCCGCGATGGAGCAAGCGGGGATCACGGCGGAAACGCAGTCTCCGGAAGGCGGGCGCATCATCCGTGACGAAAGCGGCAACCCTACCGGTGTCTTCATCGACAATGCGATTTCGCTGGTGGGTGAGTTTGTGCCCGCTCCGCGCCCCGCAGACCGCGACGCGGCCTTTGCCATGGCTCAGCAGCGTCTGCTCGAAAACGGCATCACCGCAGTTGCCGACATGGGCACGCCGGTGGTCGACTGGCAGACTTTCCGCCGCGCCGGGGACCTTGGACAGCTGCGCATTCGCATCATGTCCTATGCCGATTCGGTCGAGACGATGCAGTTGATCGCAGGCCCGGGCCCGACCCCGTGGCTTTATGAGGACAGACTGCGCATGGGCGGGATCAAGCTCTATGTCGACGGCGCGCTGGGATCGCGCGGGGCGACGCTGAAAGAGCCCTATGAGGATGAGCCGGGAACGACCGGACTTGCACTCACCACCCCGGCACAGCTTCGCAACCGCATGAGCCGCGCGGCGATGGATGGTTTCCAGACAGCGGTTCACGCGATTGGCGATGCGGCCAATGCCGATGTCCTCTACGCAATCGAGGAGCTGTCGGAGAGTTACGAAGGTGACCGCCGCTGGCGGATCGAGCACGCGCAGATTGTCGATGTTGAAGACCTAGAACGCTTTGGCGATCACGGCGTCATCGCTTCGATGCAACCTCTCCACCAGACCAGCGACATGTTCATGGCCGAAGCGCGGCTTGGCGAAGACCGCTTGGGCGGCGCCTATGCCTGGCGCAGCGTGCTCGATGTGGGCGGGCGTCTCGCTTTCGGTTCGGACGCTCCGGTCGAACCGGCAGACGTGTTTGCGGGAATTGCCGTTGCGATCAGCCGTACCGACGCCGATGGCCGCCCGTTTGGTGGGTGGCGCGCACAGGAAGCGGTGAGCCGCGAACAGGCGCTGGCAGGCTTCACCTCGGACGCAGCCTTTGCAGGCTTTGCAGATGGCCGTTTCGGCCGCCTGATTCCGGGCGAGCGCGCCGACTTCATCTTTGTCGACCGCGATCCGCTGCTCGCTTCTCCGACCGAGATTCGCGAGACGGTGGTGAACGAGGTCTGGGTTGCAGGAGTGCGTGTTCACGCTCGCTGATTGGAGGCGAACCGGACGCCGCATTCGAGTATTCTACCAAGACCATTTGGATGACTAGGTATGAATACCTAAAGCACTGATTCCCTGCGTCATTTTCATGAATTGGTCACCAACTTGCGACAGTTGGACCAGCGTGGCTCGCGCTTTTGAATGCAATCAATCCAGATCGGTCAGATCTGGAGGAAAGTGCAAGCCAAACCCGTGTTTAACCTCCAGATCGGTTGCATTTGCCGCTCACGGGGTTGTCACTGAAAATGTGCTCACATAGCTAGATCAACGAGTTGAATCGCAGAGAACTCGCTTAGGAGATGACTTGATGAAGTTTCGTACAATGGCCCTGGCCAGCGCAGCGCTCGCCCTTGCCGCAACCCCAGCTATTGCTGAGGCTGCCTTCGAACGCTCCGTTGCGCCCATTGAAGAGGCGAATGAATTAAGCGACTCCGAGCTTATCATTGGTGTGCTTGTCACCGCCGCAATCATTGGCGGCGTGGTCGCAGCGACAAGCGACGATGACGACGACAACCCGGCAAGCACGTAGGCTTTGCCAAGCATTCGGTTTCAAGGGGCCCCTCAAACGGGGCCTCTTTGCGTTCTAAGAGAAGCGAATACGTAAAATCCCCTAGGAGACCCTCATGAAATTCCGTTCCATAGCCCTCGCCGTCGCAGCCCTTTCAGTCGCCGCATCGCCTGCCATCGCTCAGGCGAGCCTCGAACGCGCCGTTGCGCCGCTCGAAGACGTCAACGAAGCGACCGGTGGCGACGGGATCCTCATCGGTGTTCTAGCAGCTGCCGCGATAATTGGCGGCGTCGTCATCGCCAGCAGCGGCGACCAGAACGACGAAGACCTTCCCTTCAGCACCTAACCCGTCCAGCAATTGAACCAGAAAGAGGCTCCCGTTGCGGAGCCTCTTTTCTTGTCCGGGTGAGATTTCGAGAGGCGGTTCGCGCCCAGATCAGTCGGCCGGGAGAGTGCCCTGGTCTTCGCTTTCCGAAGCTTGTTGGGAGGTAGCCTCTTCAGCGTCCTCACCCTCTTCCTTCGGCGACTTCATCGTGCGTTCCTGCAACCGCATCAGCACCAACGAGCCTTCGAACAACAGAAGCAGCGGGATCGCGAGGATCAACTGGCTGCCCGGATCCGGCGGCGTGACAATCGCGGCGAGCGCAACAATCCCGACGATGACGTAGCGCCGCGCCGCGGCCAGTTGCTCACGCGAGACAATGCCTGCGCGGTTGAGCAGCATCAGCAGCACGGGGAGCAGGAAAGTCACCCCGAACGCAAGGATGAACTGCATCACCAGATCAAGGTAATTGCCCGTCCCCGGCAGCGCCTCGATATCGAGCCCGCCGACATTGCCTTCAAACCCCAGGAACCAGCGGAATGCGGTGGGCATGACGACGAAATAGGCCAGCGCGGCTCCTGCCGTGAACAACAGCGGTGTTGCGATAAGGAACGGCAGAAAAGCGCGCTTTTCATTGGCGTATAGCCCCGGCGCGACAAACGCCCAGAGCTGGTTGGCGATTATCGGAAAACTGACGAAGAAGCCCGCAAACAGCGCAACTTTCAGCTCAACGAAGAACGCCTCGTAAAGCTGCGTGTAGATCAGCTTGCCGTCACCTTCGGGAAAGGCAGCGGTCAGCGGTCGCACGAGAAACCCGAAAATGTCGTCGGCGAAATAGAGGCAGACCGCAAACGCAACCGCCAGCGCGAAGATGGCCCGGATCAACCGGGTTCGCAGTTCGATCAGATGATCGAGCAGCGGCGCGCGGGTTTCGTCTATGTCCTTGATCTTGAATGCCATGACCTAGTCGCCCGATTTCGATAGGTCAGGTGATGCAGGCTTGGCAGCGCTTTCGGCACTGACGCCCGGCGGCGGATCATCGGCTTCGATCTCGGCGCTCTTTGGCGGAGGCCCGGTCATCACCGGTTCGCCATTCTCCGCTTCGGTCGCAGAGGCGGATCTTTTCATGATCGCCTCGTTCTGCGCCTTCCACTTCTTCTCCATGTCCTCAAGCTCAGCCTCACGAACCATCGCGTCGATGCCGGTTCGAAAATGGGCAGAGACTTTGCGCACCTTGCCGATCCAGCGACCGGCCGTGCGCATGGCAAGCGGCATGTCTTTCGGCCCGATCACAATGACCGCGACGATGATGATGACCAAAAGTTCTGCGGCGCCGATATCGAACATTCTCAGAGCCTTTCAGCGCGCGCCCAAATGGCTGCGCAGCTGCGGTGGATTAGCTGTTCGTGTCGCTCGTATCGGGCGACTTGCTCTCGCTCTTCGAAAGATCGGGCGAAGACGAGTTTTGCGGCGCTTCGATCTGCGCCTTGGAGGCAGAAGAGCTATCTTCCTCGTTCATACCCTTCTT
>JAAUYH010197233.1_pt1 | contig 10762 bp, 8 predicted proteins | sample 7278061 | NCBI WGS metagenome assembly JAAUYH01 (sample SAMN14350203, study PRJNA611818) | marine sediment metagenome | isolation source: surface marine sediment (0.6m) | place: French Polynesia: Moorea | collected 2018-08 | reverse complement strand
TCAGCCTGCCGACTGGCTAACCGCAGCGAAATACTGCCGCCCCGGCGATGTCATCGCCTGGCGTGCTACGAGGATTCCCGGCGATTGGTGGGGTCACGTGGCGCTCATTGTCGATGTCGATCGTGATGCAGGCACCATCGTCACGATCGGAGGGAATGAAGGCGGAGCCGTACGCGAGACGGAATTGGACGCCGATCAATGGCCCTGGCGCCGACGGGGTGGGCTCTACGGCGTGGCCCAGCTTCACCGGTCTGAGTAAGGGCGTTTAGCAGGGCTCTACCGGACAGGACCCGTCCACGATCAGTATCGAGCGTGCCGCTAGCACGAGCACCTAGCTCGTTGGGACGGTCGTGGATTTTCGCAATTGTTCATATACGTCTAGTATAGTTTTGCTGTAGCATTTTTGAATGCTTATTCACAATCGCTAACAGTCGGAAGTTGTTGTTGATCTAATCCGACGAGATGTTTTGTTTCTGACAGCTCGTATGCTCGTTCAAGTATCTCAATCTCACGAGCAAGGCTTCGGTAGTCACTGTCGTCGCGAAGTATATCGAATAACACTAATACACTAACTATAGAAATTATCGAAAGAGGGCTGAATATTAATAATTGACCAGGGCCGACGAGTGGGGAGACCCAGTCTGGCAAAGATGACTCACCGGCTATCCTGGTGTACAAAAACAGTAACAGCACAAGCAATGCTAACACCTTGGCGAGAACCAGTTTGTTATAGTTTCCACCAGGATGCATCGACCCAACATCGGCCTCACTAAGCAGTCGTTTCTTGCGCACTATTTCACGCAGGATGCGTTCGGGCTCATATGACGAAAATTGCAGGGCAAGTCTATGATTTTTCTCGATCTTCTTTCGCAGTCTCTTGAGGTTGCCTTCCATCATACTCAAAACAGATAGCGGAACAAATAATGCATTATAAAACAATATCACAAAGCAGCAAAGACCAAAAATTATAATGTTACCCCATGCACCCAGAAGTTTGGGGAGAGCTGTGTGTAACCCAAATGTTGATATAAGAAGGGCCGTAAAACTTGCAGTCGCAACGAGAAAAAAGTACTGCGCCGGGCCATTGAACTTCTCATTGAGAGCCGTTCGGCAACCTAATTCTTTGGCGATTGCTTCCGAGATTGTAGTATCTTCTCGCGACGATTGCACAGTGATGGGTTTAGAGTGTTGAGCTTGGACGTCAACAGAGCAGTGTATTGAACTAGCCACACTATTATGGACACGAGAAGCTGACTCCGCTGCGGATGACGCCATAGTTACGAAAAAGGCAGCGGCTACTTCGTTGATACGCTGCCAACGCTTGGGCCGCTCTCGGTGCAGGATGGCGAAGAACGCGGCATCGACTAGTCCACGTTTAACCGATTTGCGTAAGAGCTCGTCTGCGAGTACGCGTAGTCCCAGATTACGACCGAAGAGTTCATTGTAGAGCCCTCGGTCGAGTTCATGTGCGATTCGCAAGAGTTCATCGGGGTCGAAGAGCTCTTCGAGAAGGGTGGTCAGGGCGCGTTCGCGGTTGTCGTCGGCAAGCATAGTAAATCGGCCCATTGAATCCCATGCCTGCATGGTGGTCAACGTTGTGTATTAGCCCAATGGGCTACGACTGACCCATTGCGCGGCAATCATTGTCACGAGTTAGACCACCCGGGTCACGTGGTAGTGATATAAATGTATGAAATGGCTAGTTTTTCGAGAATAGTCCTCGTCGGAGACCTCCGGATACCGTTCATGGCCCCGGCCCATTACTTCTGCCTACTATGGCCCACGTTAGCAATGTAGTCATGCAGCGGAACGCCGACACATGCACGCGATGGACTGGATTCTCCCTTCAAGGGCCATCTCGTCGCTGTCAGGGCTGGCCATCATGAAACTAACAGTCAGGATATCGACCATATCAACAGGCTCAGCCGAGGCTGAATCTCTGGCTGGCTGCCGCATTCGCTCTTCGTGCCATAGCGCGGCCACCTCATCAATACGTGGCCGAAGCCGAGGCCGCTCGCGATGCAGGATGGTAAAGAACTCGTCATCGATCAGGCCGTGCTTGAACGCTGTGCGTACCAGTTCCGTCGCCAATTCGCTGAGACCCATATGACGGCCATGGAGTGCGTTGTAGAGCGCAGCATCGAGCTCACGCGTGATCGCCATCAGCTCATGGGCGTCGAATCGCTCCTCAAGCAGCTTGGCCAGCTGGCGTTCTCGGTTGGGCTTTGCGGGCGTAGGCATGAGTTACGAGGCCAGTGAACTCCATACCAGCGCGCCGGTCAATGAGACTCGTCATAGGTGTGGATAAAGGCAGCGGCATCGTCGGTGGCAACAAGTGCGGTGTTTTCCGGTATACAGTAGTGTTTGTTCAGGTGGTGCGTCGATACTGTCGTCGAGCGGCGCGAATCTGGAGATCGGCAGTCGTCCAATCAAGTCTATCTGTCGCACTTGTTATGGTGTCTCTGACCTCGGAACAAATGTGAACACATGGCGGAGTGGGGGGAGCGATGATAGCATACGTAACTGAATGAACGTGTTAGAGCGCATGGGCCGGATCGGGTTGGCCCCGCGTACGGTGTATTTAATAGGCGTGGGCCTGATGGCCGCCAGCATTGGTCTGCCATTGCTGGCGCTATGGCAGGGGCTCATCCGCTATGAGGCGGTAGGTGTGGACGATGCAACGCGGGAGCTGCGGCCGGAGTTGATGCTCTTGCCTGGTGGCAGCTTCCGAATGGGGAGCCCAGCAGACGAGCCGAAGCGAGGTGACAACGAAGGCCCGCAGCATGAGGTGACAGTGAGTCCGTTTTTTCTATGCCGCACCGAGATAACCCAGGAGAACTGGCAGGCAGTAATGGGAGAGAACCCCAGTAATTGTGATTCGGGCTGTGATAAGTTGCCAGTGCACAGTATCAGTTGGCTGGATGCCGTCGATTTCATGAATAGATTGACGGAGCTAGAAAACACTGCTTACGCCTCGGATAAGCAAATGAGCCTGTGTTACGAGATATGGGGGGAAGAGGTGAGCTGGGATAGAAGCTGCACAGGCTATCGATTGCCGACCGAAGCGGAATGGGAGTATGCAGCGAGGGCGGGGACGGTAACGGCCTACAGCTTTGGCAATGACGCCTCAGAGCTAGGTGAGTACGCGTGGCACGCTGGAAACTCCGACAATCGAGTGCACGAGGTGGGAACGAAGCGAGCGAACCCTTGGGGACTATACGACATGCACGGCAATGTATGGGAATGGGTGTGGGACTGGTACGACCGCTACGGGGCCCAAGCGGCAACAGATCTTACGGGACCTGGAGATGGTTCTACGCGTATACTCCGTGGCGGCTCTTTCTTCTACGATCCCTGGTACCTGCGCGCGGCGCTTCGGCTCTCGGACCGGCCCGTGTTCCGGGACCTGGTCAGGGGTCTCGGGGTGCGGTGCGCTCGCGCGGGGCCCCGAGCATCATCCCCCCTTAACCCATGAAAAATTCAAAGAAAATGGGATGACCGAGAGCGTAGTAAGTATCGCAAAAATTTTTTCAGAGGTATTTTTGTCACTGGGAATAACGAGGAGTGTCACTGCCAGTGACACAGGTGACAAAGCCTCAGCCACTGCCAGTGACACTCCATGGGTCCGCGAACGAGCGCACCTGGACGAAAAAGGCCTATTCCCAGTGACAAACTGCCCCTGCGAAAAAAATTTAGCGGTGCTCGCTTCGCTCGCGGTTATTTTCTTTTCTTTAAATATTTCAATAGATTAAAGAGCAATCATGCTCGGGCCCCCGCACGCACACACCGCAAGCCGCGGTCCCTGAGCCGGTACCCGGGACCGTCCCCGTCCCGGCCCGCCGAGCGCAGATCCCAGGGAGTGAACCAGAAAGAACCGCCGCGGAGCACACGCAACGAGCCTGATTCAGGGCCGGTGGGGTCGGTAGCAGTTTGGGATGGGTAGGGCCCGTACCAATCCCATACCCATTCCCATACGTTGCCGTGCATGTCGTAGAGTCCCCAGGGATTCGCTCGTTTCGTGCCCACCGCTTGTACTCGATTGCCCGAGTTCCGAGGATACCAGGCATACTCATCAAGCTCTGAGGCATCGTCGCCGAAGCTGTAGGCCGTCGTCGTGCCCGCCCTCGTCGCGTATTCCCACTCCGCTTCCGTTGGTAATCGGTACCCCGTACACGAGCGATCCCACGCAAGGTTCTGAATTGTCTGACGGTAGCAAGGCGTCAGGCCCTCAAGCTCTGACAGTTTGTTCAAGTATTCGATCGCATCCAGCCAGTTGATGTTCTGCACCGGCAGCTTGGCTCCGCAGCCATAGTCACAGTAGCTGGGATTATTCCCCATCACCGCTTCCCAGTTCTCTTGTGTTATCTCGGTCCGGCACATGAGAAAACGGGTAATTCGCACTGTGTGTTGTGGGCCCTCGTCACTGTCGCGATCTGCCTCGCCCACTGGGCTGCCCATTTGGAACTGGCCCCCGCGAATGGACACCAGCGCAGGGCGATTGGTGGTTGCTCGCATATCAATTTCTGCCGGTTCTGGGGCAAAAACGGTTTCTGGAGCACGAACGTCAGGTAATACATCGCTGCCCACAGGGGCACCTATAGCGGCAAGTGTCGTCTGTGCGTCCACAGCTGGCATCTCAGGACCCATCGCAGCATCCACAACGATGGTAGGGCGAATCCTTCGGGCCCCAGCGTCCATACGTGGCGGCGGCACAGGCGAAGCTTCCACTTCCGTCGCTGCATCCACAGGCCCCGCGTCCACGGCCAACGCACCGGCATCTACCTCTGGCATCGGTGCCTGCCAAATGGGTGGAACCGTGTAGTCGCGGGCCACTGTCGTCTTCGCGATGAGGATTGCACCCAGTAACACCGGCATGAAGGCCGCGGCGATGGCCAACACCGCACCCTGCCACCGGGCCCATGACGGCCACGCCAGGGTCGCCAGGGTGACCTCGACCCGGCGCTCTACCCAATCACGGATGCTGTCGCGGTTGTGCGTACGCCAGCGCGCGACAACGGCACCTTCTTGTTGCAGTCGCCCTTCGCGCTGGAGAAACTCGCGCAGCTCCGGTTCCAGGGGGCTGCCGCGGAATTTTTCGAGCAACTCTTCAACCCGCGCGGGATCGAGCACGGCCAGGTGGCAGGCGAGTTTGAATTCGCGGCGCACTTTGGCATACTCGGACTGGGGTTCGGCCTGCTTTAGTTGGTCGAAGATGATGCGCCGGGCCCGCCGCTCCAAGCTGCCACCGTCGCGGTGGCGCTGCTCAGCGATGAGGCGATCTTCGAGCCCGTCTGGGGTATTCAGGCCGGTGCCGCCGCCGGTCACGGCTGCGCGCACCTCGGGTTGCTCTATAAGCCACTCAATGAGGCGCACAACATAACCGGGCTCGGTGAGATGCCGGCCGATCTCCGCATGCAGGCTGTCATGCCGGCGCAGGGCCTCCAGTTGGCGCCAGTCCGGCTGGGGCACGTAGGCGGCGCACGTGGCCCAGCAGCGCACGGCATCGGCGATCAAGGGCTTGTCGATGGAGGCCAAAGGCGGCCAGGGCGGCGGCCGTAGCGGTTCCCCGGCCAGATGGCGGGCGGCCGCCTGGATGCCCTCATCGCTAAAGGGAAAGGGCCCCAGGCCAGCGTCGGCGCACGCGTCACGCACCCGGGCGATGTCGTAGGCGCGCTCATGCACGGGGCGCGGGTCGAGATCGATCACGGCAGCTGCGGGCCACTCCGCCAACACCGGAATCCACGAGGCCCGGCCACCGCGGTCCTCGGGATGGACCAGAGCCGACAGCACCAGCACCACCGCATTGGGGCGTCGGCGAGCCAATCGTTCCAAGGACACAGGCGGGCCGCTGGCGGCCGGGCGCAGCATATACGGGCGATAGCTGTAGTGATAGCGCTCGATAGCCACGCCCACCTTGCGCCAGCGGGTGAGCAGCAAATCGACGTCATCGGCGCAGGGATGATCGCCAGCCTCCATGTCCACCAAGGCCAGGATGGTGGTCGGTCGCTGGCGGGCGGCAAAATAGGGCTGAAGCTCGCCGGCTCGGCGCAGAGTATGGCGGAGGGTGGCTGGCACGTCGAGGTCGCGGCCGCCGCTGTCCACGCCGATGAGGCCGAGGGTGCCAGCGGCGTCGTTGATGGCGGTGCGGGCCAGGGGGAGGTAGCGCGGGATGTGATAGGGCACGGCGGTGCCAGTGTCGGACTTGGCGAGTTCTGCACGTTTGGCCATTGCCTTCTCGGCCTCGCGGCGGTGGCGGGCGCGGGTATGGGTGGGCGCGCGGACGGCTGCCATGACGGCGATGGGGCCGGCTATGGCAGCGAGGACGGCAAGGATGACGTAGAACCAGAGCCAGGGCGAGATGTGCTGTTGGTAGTCGGGCGCGGGTGCGGCTGGGATGTCAATGCGGGATGCTGGCACCAATAGAGTCATGGTCGGATCGGCACCAGTTATTGCCTCTGATGGCAGCTCGGAGGCTGTTTTGGGCTCCGCCTCTGATGGTAGCTCAAGAGCGGTTTCGGATTCTTCCTCTGGTTGTTGCTCGGGGGCCGTCTCTAGTACTACTGTGGCCTTGTCTCCGACGGTCAACGATAGCGTCGGTTCTGGCGGTAGAGGCGATTGCAAATCAGCGGCAGCAAATAGTCCGGTATCCGCTGGCAGTGGTAGTTTGCCAATGCTCCAAGACCAGACGATGACACCGACCACGACGAGCGCCAGCGCGACCCCCGAAGCCAGGATTATCCGCCAGCGGTTGGGACGAGGCTTGCCGTTCGAGCTATTGTCAAACCTGGGCTCTGTTGGTTGGGGCTTCGCGGGTAATGCTGGTTGCGGCGTTGGCGCAATCAAGACGATGAGGTTCTCGACGTCGCCATCGGCATCCAAACCGGCGATATCGTGCGCGAGCAAGTAGCGCAGGCGCTTTGCGATCTCGCCCCAGTTGTCCTGGTCCATGGCCAAGAGCGCGGCCAGAGACTGCACCAGCACCGGCAGCGGCCACTCGCGACGGCGACACAGTAGCGCTTCGACCTGCACCGCCTGCCCAGGCGTGAGGCGAATCACGCCATCGTCGCACAGGCGACCGAGCATATCGAGGATAGTGAGCTGGCACGTGGCCATAGCGACAGCCTGTTAGCCTAACATGGCGTGCTTGACCGCAGTTCTTAGGTCTTGGTGAGTCTTGAATAAGCAGCTGAGACCTGGCAGCTTGGCCCACGGCAAGGTGTCACCGGCTCGCATGCGGGTGGCGAAGTCTTGGATTTGGCGCTCAGATGCGGCGGGATCGCCAGTGCGCACGAGCGCTGCGGCCCAGTTGAGCATTTCGGCCGTGCTCGGCGGCTTGTTCAATTCGGGGATTTTGCGGGCGTACTCGAAGACTTCGACCAACGTGTCCAGAGACAGCGGGCCAGGCTCGGGCATCCGTTTTTCCACGATATTCAGCAGGCGTTCATGGTTTGGAAAGAGCAGGTGGTAGAAGGCACAGCGGCGCAAGAACGCTTCCGGCAACTGCCTTTCGTCATTGGAAGTGATGACGACTACGGGCTTGCGTACCCGCTGCATACGGCGACGCAAAGGGACGCCGGTAATGGGATCGCAGACCTCCTTGTCGGTCATGGACGGCCGTCGATTGCGCGGCAGCTCGGGAATATCGAATTCGCCGCGCTCGATTTCGCGCAGGAGATCGTTTGGAAGATCGCGTGGGGCTTTGTCGATCTCGTCGATGAGGACCACACGGAGATGAGATGACATCAGACCGATGCCCAGGGGTTCCAGCTCGATGTAGTTGCGCGGATCGCGGGCAGTATGGCGGGTGTCGTCGTCACCGTGCTGACTGTCGCCGAAGCGGACCATGGCATCATATCCATAGAGCAAGTCGCGGGCCCGGCTGTCGGTGCGCACGTTGCATTCGAGCAATCCATGGCCGGCGTCGTCTTTGAAGTTGACGGTATGCGGGTCGTGTCCTTGTGCAGCAGCAACCACGCGGGTCAAGACATAGGCAAAGTCGGTTTTGCCGCACCCGGGCTGGCCGGTGAGCAACAGCGGCATCTCCAGGGCCAAGGCCACGTTGGCGGCCGCGATGAGGCCGGGGTCGGCGAGATAGGGACCGAACTCGCCCCAAAGCTCCTGATGTGCGGAAATTTGCGGTGGTGGCGTGGTATCGGGTATGGGACGTGATGGCGGCATGGCAGAGCTGATTGCGGTTTAGCGATTTTGTAGATGGGCATGGACCAAATCGTCCAACGCCTTGGCCAAGCGGGCAAAGCTGCGACGATTGGGATCGTTGGCCACGTCATCGTACGCCTGCTCGCATGCGTCTTCGACTTTCTTGAACAGATCGCGGCCCAAGTGCCTGCGAAAGTCGAGCTCGATTTCGTCCCAGCGGGGAAAATGCAGCGACTCTAGGGGCTCGAAATCGATGCCTGCGGCGCGATCGAGAACCTCATCGAGGGTCTGTACCAGGGGATCTTTGACACGGCGCGCGGATGTCGTGGGCTCGCCATGTTCGACCGCCAGTAGCAGGCGAATGGGATGGGCGAGTTTGGCCTGGCTCAGGCATTGCGGCAGATCTTCGCCAAGGAACGTCTCAAGCGCAGCGAGGGCGTCGCCCCCCAGCTCTTCCATCGCGAGCGGGGATTCACAAAAGAGAAAGAGCACCGGATCATTGGCCGTGGCACGCTCCAGGGCTTGCTGCAGAGGCAGCGCGCGATAGTCGGCGGCGTGACGTAGATGCAAGTCCCAGTCGGCGGCGGTGAGGGCCTTGGTGCCGTCGAAACGCAAGGGCACGCGCTTGGTGCGATGGAGCAGCGACGCGCATTCCTCCTGCCAAAAGCGCTCGATGCGGTCGAGAAAGAGATGTACATCCTGGCCGCTATCGCCGTGGACCAAGAACGCCAAGTGGCGGTTGGGTTCGCTGATGCAAAGATGGGTGAGGGACTTCCACTGCACGTTGCGGTCGAGGATCAGGCGCAAGCTCGAGGGCATGCGCTGTAGTGCTGGGGTCGATCCCGATGATGATGACGGCGGGCGAGGCGCTGACTGTTGCCAGAGAGCGGCGACTTCGTCGATGCGGTGCCGCTGCTTGGGCCGCTGGCGGCGTAGAAAGGCGAAGAAGTCGTCGTCCACGAGCCCGCGCTTGCCTGCCTTGCGCGCGATCTCGGTCGCCAGCTCTTGGAGACCTAGATTGCGGCCCGCGAGCTGGTTGTACAAATCCTCGTCGGCGTAGTTGGTGACGGTCAAGAGCTCGTCGTGGTCGTAGAGCTCAAGGAGCAGCTCGGCCAGGGCGCGCTCGCGATTGGCTTTGGAAGACATCGGCACGGGGAATTAGTTCATTGAATCCCATGCCGGTGCGATGGTCAACCTCATAGCGTAGCAGGTAGGCGGCTGAGACTCAGATCACACGCGTGTGGTGAGGCTGTGTTTGTCTGCGGTGCTAACTTTGCGTCGTGATCGGCTGTGTGCGAAGGTGCGGCGCATGGAGCCGAGAGAAGATGAAATCATTGGGCTGTGCACCCAGGGGAAAATGTGGTCATGGCCGTATCTGCCGGGTCTGAAGCTGTCTCGGCAAGGGAAGTATTGGTCGCTTGCGGAGCTGGGTTTGGGGAATGGTACCGATAGCGTGGTTGTTGGATCGACGTCTGAGTCGGACGTATGCGTGCGGGATGTGTATATGTCGGGCCAGCATTTCGAGCTGCGCCGCACGGCCGAGGGCAAGCTGGAGCTGCGCGACTTGGGCAGCAAGAACGGGACGGTTGTCGGCTTGGATAAGGTAGAGGAGGGGCAGACGGTTGAGCTGTGGTCGATGGCGCAGATAGAAGCGGGCAAGACGGTGCTATACCCGGTGACTTGGGAGACGGCGCCCGGGGTGTATCGCCAGACCAGGTTTTCGCTACGCAAGAGCGTGAGCAACTGGTTCAGTTGGTGGATGCGCGAGATTGGGGTGCGGTATTTTCCCGAGGACGGGGAGCGAGTGAGGAAGGCGGCTTGACTCCGTACGATACGCGATGAACGCCGCAATGAATGAGAATTGATTAACGGGGCGATATACGCGGAATCGGGATTGTCGTGTTCCCTATGCTTCTCTAAATGATTTGAATTCGTTGAGCACGTTATCGAATACAACTGGGCGACTCTCAGCTGGAGGTGGTTGACCCACCATCATTTCGAAAAGAAGCGCTCCAAGATCATTGAGATCATCTCGAGTGGTCACCTCCTCTGTATCGGCCGTTTTCGCTTGGCCAAAATCACCCAGCTTCACAGTGCCTTGAGGAGTAATGAGGATATTGGAGAAGGTAACACCATGGTGGATGAATCCGCTGTCGTGAATATGGCTTAGTGCATTGAGAAGCTCGCGCGTAATGTGTATGAGCATGGGGTAGCGCTGTCTCGGATCTTCCGAGGGCGATTTTTGAATGCTCTTGGCGATCTCCCCAAGCGTAGTGCCCTGGACAAGCTCCATGGCAATGTACGGCCGTCCATCAGGCCAATGACCAGAATCGAGGGTCGTAATTACATTCGCGTGTGGTTGCGATGTCACCTCGTGGCCGATGCGCGCCTCGCGGAAAAACGCCTCGACTGCGGCATCGTCTTGCGCATGCGCATGATGCATCAGCTTAATGGCACAAACACTCCTGCGAATGATAGACGAGCCAATTCGACCCTCCCATATCTCAGTTCGTGAGCCACGAGAGAGCTGTTTGACTAGGCGATACCTGCTATTCTTGGATGGTTTACGCTTTGATCTACGCTTACTTTTGGTCATTGCATCGCC
>JAAUYH010089471.1_pt1 | contig 10763 bp, 11 predicted proteins | sample 7278061 | NCBI WGS metagenome assembly JAAUYH01 (sample SAMN14350203, study PRJNA611818) | marine sediment metagenome | isolation source: surface marine sediment (0.6m) | place: French Polynesia: Moorea | collected 2018-08 | reverse complement strand
TTAAGCGCAAAAACAAGCTAAAACTTTATGCTCAACAAAAAGACAAAACTATGACTCAAGTAATAGAAGAAATGATTGATAAATTAAAATTAGAAAAGGATACAGGAGGCTAAAGCCTCTCGTGTCGCGTTTCCACCCTCGGTTAAAACACGAGGGCTATCACGCTCCCGCTTTATTATTGTATATTTTTAGGATTATCCCCTTGTGCGATCGGCAATATAGCAAGATTACATATTTAAATTGAGGTCAAAAGTTACACAAAACTATGGTTATTTTCGATTTTTTAATAATTTTTATCACGTGTTTAGCTCTGGCTCTGTTCAGTCTACAAAATACTCAAGAAGTAGCTCTAAAAATTATGCCCGACCTTGAAATTCAAGTCTCTTTGGCGGTCGCGCTGATTGTTGCTATGGGTCTTGGAGCTATCTTATCGGGACTTTATCTAACCTGGATTAAAGTACGAAATTATTTTCAGTTTTGGGGTAAGGCACGTCAAATTAAAGACCGAGAAAAGCAAATTAAGCAACTAAAAGAAGATATTGAATCTCGTCAAGCTGAATTAGAACTATTGCGTCAGGAAAAAACAATTTCAGAATCTGAAGTGGCTTAACAGCGGTTTTATATTGAGTAAACTACATTAGTAAATTTCCAGGTGTAAATTTCTCGTTGATGGCAGGGTTTCTTTATTGGCAAGTGATCGAAGCATTTAGATAATCGATCGAGCTGCTTCAGATGCTTGGTAACATTTGTGGAGCGATCGCCACAACTATCGATCGAGTGCGTTGATCGATAACTCAATTTCCCATCAACGAAAAATTTACAGGAGAAAAAACTTAATGGCAAATCAATCGACGTTTTGATTAATAACGCTGGTATTTTAGAACGAGTTAGTCTCGATCGTCTAGACATAGATAGTATCCGCAAGCAATTTGAAGTGAATGCGATCGCTCCATTAAGACTTACTAAAGCTTTGCTTCCCAATCTAACCAAAGGCTCAAAAGTTATTATGATGACCAGCCGTATGGGTTCGATCGAAGATAATACTTCTGGCGGTTCTTATGGTTATAGAATGTCGAAAGTTGCTTTGTCAATGGCGGGTAAATCTTTATCTGTAGATTTAAAATCCCAAGGAATTGCCGTTGCTATTCTTCATCCAGGGTTAGTAAAGACTGGGATGACTGGTTTTACTAACTCTGGAATTACCCCAGAACAATCAGTTAAAGGATTACTGGCTCGTATTGACGAATTAAATCTAGAAAATACGGGAACTTTCTGGCATTCTAATGGTGAAATTTTGCCTTGGTAAAAAAGATATTTGTTGAATTATAACTACGACTGCTGCCGTGTACGAGCCGAAAAAATAGTCAACAAAATACCAGGAAGTAAATAATGATGAGCGATCGCCGATAAACCATTTTCTCTTCCTAATTGCTCTCGTTGCTGCCGATTATATAATCTCATTTCTCCAATCCAGGGGACAAAACTAGAAAAATTATGTTCTCCTCCATAGGCATCGACTAAGTAAAAATGTCCTCCAGTGGCTAGAACGCGGTTGACTTGACGAAAAACTTGTTGTGGATGAGGATAATGAAGAAAACTCATAGTGCAGAAAACAGCATCAAACTGCTCATCTGCAAAAGTGAGAGATTCTGCCCTACCACTTACAAAAATGAGTCTGTCTCGGTATTGATTCCGCGTTCTTGCCTCTATCAGCATTGACGGAGAAAGGTCTAAACCGATTGCCCTCATAGTAGGGAACTTGGCAGCCAGACGACTCATTAGACGACCGGTACCGCATCCTAAATCGAGGATAGAAGCATTTTCTTTTAACTCCACATACTCTAGCAGCCGTTGATGAATTGCTTGATAAAAGACAGTAGTAAATAAGCAATCGTAGTAGGAAGCCCAAAGATTAAAGAAATTTTCTTTCTGTCGGTAAAAATTGTCAGTCATTGATTTTAGGAGCGATCGCCCTACAGGTTAAGTTAATAATTAATGCAGTAATTAATTATCAACATTTTTGAATGAATCTTCGATCGCCTGGCTAATTTTGTTATGAACAAGAGTTAACTCTTCAGGACTTGCCGATTTTGCCCGTTCGGGGTTTAGCTCATTGCTTGAATTAACTGAAGGTGAACGTGAACGTGGGGAACGCCAAATCCTTCCACAGCAATGCCTCCGCCCTACCCGACAAGCAAAATTATCTGTATATTATGAAGTATAGTTAAAGTCATCTTTCCTCCCTTGCTTCCCCTGCTCCCTCTGCTTCCAAAAAGTACAAAATTAAATTTGCCCAGGTACTTATTAGGCTATTTGACTTGGTTGAGAGTAAAAAAGCTGCCGTTTAAGATTAAAAACTAGATTGTAGGCAGGACGATCGCCTTGGCTTTGGTATTGTTGCAAAGCGATATTTATATCAGCAAACGCAGCGTGTTCGTGTCCTATTTGATAATACAAAATCCCACGATTGACATAGGCTTGAGTAAGATCGGGTTTGAGTTGCACTACTTGAGTAAAATCTTCAATGGCTGCTAGATAATTTTCTTGTCGATGATGAGCGCAACCTCGATTAAAGTAAGCATTATAGTTATCGGGTTTTAGAGTAATGGCTCGCTCGAAATTGGCAATCGCTCGATCGTAGTCCTCTAACATCATGTAACTTAAAGCGAGATCGTTATAAATAGTAGTTTTTTGTTCGGCATCAACGATACGAGGAGACATTAAAGCCAAATGGTAATCTGTTATGGTTTGTTGATAATTTTTCAGAGCAAAATTAGCTAAACCTCGATTGTAATAAGCTCGATAATCATCGCGATCGCGTTGAATAACTTGTTGGTATTGAGCGATCGCTCGATCGTATTCTTCTCTACCGTAATATGCTAGTCCTAGATTGAGATAAGCCTCTATATTATCAGAATTGTATTGTATGGCATTGGTACAATCAGCCTTAGCAGCAGAATAGTTTTGTAGTTGTAAATTAACTAAACAGCGATTGCTATAAGCAGCACCAAGTAAATTATCTTGGCGATCGATTACTTGCGTAAAATCAACTAAAGCCTGTTGATAGTTTTGTTGATGAATATGGTTGATTCCCAAATTAAAGATATCTGAAGTATTTCGCTCAGACGCAGCCCAAACAGGAGAATTAAACCCCAAAGTAATTGTCAAGATTAAAGACAAGCTGTATAAAAAGACTCGGTGCAAAACAATCATGGAATTTAGTTACGACAATAAGTAACCACCAATAGTAACAAGCAATATTTATTAGTGTCACTTTTGCCATTTTATGCGGTAGAAAAATCGGTGATTTTAGGTTATTCGGAGGGGGGAATGAGCATTCGCCCGTACATTAGTTTTTAGTTAGAGAGTTAAATTGGTTTTATTTACATGTAGAGCCAACTTGAATACCACCACTAGAAAGTTTTGTCACCCAAAAATCCAAATTAGGGTCATTAATAGCCTCTTTTACTTTTTGCTTACTAATTAAAGCTTGCTTTTCCGACTCGCACAGAGCAAAAACCGTAGGGCCAGAACCAGACATCATTGTACCTAATATTTCTGTTTCCGCAAAAGCCGATCGCAGTTGGGCTACTTGGGGGTATTCTGGTAAAACTACTTTTTCTAAATCGTTGTATAGTAACTTACCAATTTCTTTAGTTTGTTTATGGATAATTGCGCTAACTAAAGGACTAGAATGAAGTTTAGCCGTGCGAGATTTAATTTTTTCTGCATCAGAAACATAAGTATTGCCATATTGCTGACGATAAGTTTGATAAGCCCAAGCTGTAGAGACGCTCAAGTTACTATATTTAGCTAAGACTACCCACAGATTAGTTAAATCCTGAATAGGGTCTAATTTTTCTCCTCTTCCCGTAGCGATCGCCGTTCCTCCAGAAATACAAAAAGGGATATCTGAGCCTAATCGAGCAGCAAGGTTTTGTAATTCGGGTTGAGTCAAGCCTAACTCCCACATCATATTAATTCCTACTAATACTGCTGCTGCATTAGCAGAACCTCCCGCTAATCCTGCTGCAACGGGAATATTTTTTTTGATGATAATATCTACTCCACCAAAATTATTGTAAACATCAGGAAAAGCTTCACACATTAATTTAGCAGCGCGATAAGCCAGATTAGTTTTATCTAGAGGAACTTGAGGATGATTAGCATGAACACTAATACTTTCGGTACTGTTAGCTTGGATATCAATTCGATCGGCTAATTCAATACTTTGCAAAATCATGACTAACTCATGAAATCCGTCAGGGCGATCGCCAATTATTTCTAAGTGAAGATTAATTTTAGCAGGAGCAATTAAAGAGTAAGAGTGCATGATTGGCAAACTATGTATAGGCAGGAATAATCATACCAAAAATTTTACAGAGGAAAGTTTACTCGATCGCTTTATTGTTTCCTCACTTTTTCTTGTTACTATCAATTTAAGAATTAACCATATTTATAAGCGATTGCTGCCGATTTTGCTCTAATTTAGTTAAAAATTACAGAATATGCCCAAAATAACTGGTGGTGAAAGAGTTGGGACTAACTTTTTTCATAGCTTCGAGGAGTTTTCTATTCCTGAAGGTACAGAAGCTATTTTTGAGAATGCGTCAGATCTTGAAAATATTTTTATCCAAATTACTGGAGATAATATTTCTTTTCTCGATGGAATGCTTCAAACTACAGGAAAGGCTAATGTTTTTTTGATTAATCCCAAAGGCATTGTTTTCGGTGAAAAAGCTCGTTTAGATATAGGTGGCTCTTTTGTAGCAACAACAAGCGATCGCCTCGATTTTGCTGATGGCAATCTTAATGAAGTTCTTACAGCTACTCTTCCCAAAAAGATTAACTTTAATGGTGACAATGGCAGTATTACTGTTAAGGGTACAGCAAATCAAATCGTTAATAAATCTTTTCTCGCACCCATAGAATTTGCTCAAAAACCATTAGGACTTTCTGTAAATGATGGTCAGACTCTAAGTTTAGTAGGCAATGGCTTAAACTTCCAAGGTGGTGTTGTTACTACAGAAGGCGGAAAGATTTACTTAACCAGTATAAAGTCTGGCTCAGTCGAAATTAACCAATCTGAAAATGGACTGGCTTTAATTAACAACGATATAACTGAGTATCAAGATATTAATCTAGATCGAAAATCTCTAATTCAGTCTACTGGTAAAGAAATAGAATCCATTTCTCTGAGGGGCAAAAACATTCATATCAGCAATGGTTCTTTTATCTTGGCTCAAAGCCACGATAATTTACCTAGTGGTGCTATAAATATTAAAGCTTCAGCAACATTAAAACTTTCAGGTTGCCCTCGATCGCCTAAACTGCCTAGTGCTATTCGTTCAGAAACATTAAATACTGAGAAAGGCGCAAATATAAATATCTCTGCTCATGAGCTATTAGTTCGAGATAGTGGCAGAATTAGAACTTATTCATTTAGTGATGGGTTGGGTGGTGATATTAATATTAATATCTCTGATTCGAGTCAATTTTCTCAAGGTAGTATTATCGCTACCACTTATGGCAAAGGAAATGCAGGGAATATCCATGTATCAACTTCTCAACTTCAATTAAATCTTGCAGGGATAACTTCGTCTACTTTTGGCGAGGGAAATGGAGGCATGGTAGATATTAATGCTCGTTTAATCGATATTGCTGGCAAGGGTTCAGGGGATAGAGGAAGTATAGCAGCCACATCTTTTGCTTCTGGTAATACTGGCAGTGTAACAGTTAATACCTCACAATTACGAATAATAGAGGGAGCATCATTATCATCGTCATCTTTCGCCTTTGGGAATGCTGGAGACTTAACTATCAAAGCTGCGGAATTAGTAGAAGTAATTGGAATAGGTTCAAGCCAAAAATCTCAAGGAGGTAATAACCCTCAAAGTACAATTAGATGTGCCGTTCAAACTGTATCACCTGGAGCGAGAAAAGCATTCAAGCTACCTGATGTACCAACTGGCGATTCAGGTAACTTAATTATTAATACTCCCATTCTTAATATTACTCAAGCAGGAGTTATTACGGTAGAAAATCAAGGAACAGGCAAGGCAGGAAGCCTTAAAATAATTACCGAAAGTCTCAGCTTAGAGGATGAAGGAAGTATTACTGCTGCTGCTGAATCTAAAGAAGGCGGAGAAATATTTGTATCTACTCAAAATTTACACATAGGAAATAATAGTAAAATTACTGCTGCTGGCAATAAAAATGGTGGCAATATAAATATCCAAGCTAACCATTTAAACGTAAAGTGAGTTTCAATCAGATAAAAGTAAAATCTAATGCTCGATCGAGTTTTGCTTAACAATGCCCGTTTACCAGGATATCAAGGCTTGCATAGGGTTACAGTTGATGAAGAGGGCATAATTAAAACTATTACACCTCAAGAACAAAATACTAGAAAACCAACAAAGAAACGAATTATAGATATTAAAGGAGACTGGCTATCTTTAGGGGGGATAGATTTACAAATTAATGGAGGATTGGGTTTAGCATTTCCCGATTTAAAGCCAAAATATCTAGAAAAACTAGAGCAAATTTGCAGCTTTCTTTGGCAACAAGGAATAGATGGGTTTTTACCGACAATTGTAACTACTTCTGTCGCCAAAATTCAGCGATCGCTTTCTGTTATTGCTGAGTTTATGACACAACAAAAAGATTATCAGCTAACAGCCAAAATTTTGGGAGTACATCTAGAAGGACCTTTTCTCAATTATGAAAAAAGAGGAGCGCATCCAGCCGAATACTTACTACCTTTGACTTTAGAAACAGTCCAACAATTCCTAGGAAACTATAGTGAAACTGTCAAAATAGTCACTTTAGCTCCAGAATTAGATAGTAGCAGTGATGCAATTAATTATTTACGTTCTCTGGGAATTACTGTTAGTTTAGGGCATTCTTTAGCTACAGCCCAACAAGCACGAGCTGCTTTTAAACAGGGTGCATCGATGGTAACTCATGCTTTTAATGCCATGCCCAGTTTACATCATCGTCAACCAGGTTTATTGGGGGAAGCAATTATTAACAATAATGTATATTGTGGCTTAATTGCTGATGGTAATCATGTCTGTCCGACAATGATAAAAATATTACTTAAAGCTAGTAATTATGAACGAGGTATTTTTTTAGTTAGCGATGCCTTAGCACCCATAGGACTGGCGGATGGCGTTTATCCTTGGGATAAGCGAGAAATAGAAGTAAGTAAAGGTACGGCAAAATTAGCAGATGGAACACTAGCAGGAACAACTTTACCTTTGTTAGTAGGAGTTAAAAATTTAGTGGAATGGAGAATTTGTAGTATTGAAAGTGCGATCGCTATGGCAACAGAATCTCCCAGAAAAGCGATTTCTTTACCAGGTATTAGTATGGGACGATCGGCAAATTTATTACGTTGGCATTGGGAGGAGGAAAAAGGGGAATTAACTTGGCAAAGACTTTAGAGAGTTCGGAATTATCGGGATTATACTGAATTTGTTGACTAACGACTCTAACAGACATTAATTTACTACTAAATAAAAGATTGCTACTGAATCTATGCCCAACGCTGAAATTATTGGATTAGGAAGATCGGGAATTGCTGCTGCCAGACTACTCAAACAAAATGGCTGGAATGTAACTTTAGGTGATGCTGCCACAGAAGAAAAGATCGCTCGACGTTCTAATGCTCGTGAATTACAAACATCGAGGAAAGAGTTAGAAGCAGAAGGAATTACTGTTAAATTGTGTTATACCCTCAGTCTAACTTCAGCAAATACACCAGATTTAATTGTGGTTAGTCCTGGTGTACCTTGGGATATTCCTGTGTTAGTAGCAGCAAGAAAACAAAACATTGATACTATTGGCGAAATTGAATTAGCTTGGCGTTACCTAAAATCTATTCCTTGGATAGGTATTACAGGAACCAATGGTAAAACAACAACAACTGCTTTAATTGCTGCCATTTTTCAGGGGGCTGGTAGGAATGCTCCTGCTTGTGGCAATATCGGTCATGCAGCTTGTGAATTAGCATTGGAAAAAGATAAGCCTTTAGATTGGATAGTAGCGGAATTAAGTAGCTATCAAATTGAGTCTTCTGTCGAACTCACACCAAGAATAGGTATTTGGACTACTTTTACTGCCGATCATCTCAGTCGCCACAAAACCTTAGCTAATTACCAGGATATTAAAGCTTCTTTGATCGATCGCTGCCAACATAAAATATTAAATGGTGACGATCCCTATCTGCGTCAAATGAAAGTAACACAATGGCAAAATGTTTATTGGACTAGCATTAAGGGAAAAGATAAATTAGTTGGTTCTCCAGATAAAGGAGTCTATATAGAAGATGCTTGGATAGTGGCATTTGGAGAGTTAATTGGTCCTATCTCTCTGTTTAAAATGCCAGGAGCGCATAATCAACAAAATCTCCTGATGGCGGTAGCTGCTGCTAAATTAGCAGGAATAGACAAAGGCGCGATCGCTCAAGCCGTTGCTACTTTCCCTGGAGTACCACACCGTCTAGAATACATTCGCACCTACCAAGGAGTTGATTTTATTAATGATAGTAAAGCTACTAACTATGATGCAGCAGAAGTTGGGTTAGCTTCAGTTAATGCTCCTGTTATTTTAATTGCTGGTGGCGAAGCTAAAGAAGGAGATGATACTAAGTGGATCGAGCAAATCAAAGTTAAAGCAGCCAAAGTATTGTTAATTGGAGAAGCTGCGGATACTTTTGCTCAAAGATTGTCTCAATGCAATTATAATGCCTACGAAATTGTGGAAACTATGGACAACGCAGTAACTCGATCGATCGAAGTAGCTAAAACACATCAAGCTGCGGTAGTTTTATTATCTCCTGCTTGTGCCAGTTTCGATCGATATCAAAGTTTTGAACATCGTGGAGAGCATTTCCGCCAGCTTTGCCAACAGCTTTAAATTAGACTTGTATCTTAAGGATTTATGGGGCTAGTCCATTCCATAAAAAAGAAATTGTATCAGTTACATTACTATCAACATTTGTTTTCGGTGCGCCAATCGCCTCGTACAATGCAATATTATGCAAGTGAGACAGCAAAACATTAACAGCGACAACCAGATTATCTTGACGAACTCGACCTAACTTTGACTCCCCAACGAGATAATCTGTTAGTTTTTCGCTAATTTGCATAGCTGGTAAATTATGCTTTTCCAAGAAAGTAAAAAATGGCATTTTTGAATCATAATAGCGATCGGGCAAAGCCTGGCGTGCTGTCGCCGATCGCCAAACTAATTAAATCAATTCTCCATATAGATTTATGCTTGACTGCAAACCTTTTATAAAATGGGTAGGAGGTAAAAGAAAACTGCTTCCTGAGCTAGTAAAACGTATTCCTCAAGATATATATATTTATTTTGAACCTTTTATGGGTGGTTCTGCTCTTTTTTGGCATCTTAAACCTAAAAAAGCGATACTTATTGATATTAATCGAGAATTAGTCAACACTTACAAATGTGTACAACAAAATGTTGAAGCCCTTATTTTAGATTTACAAAAACATCCATACGCTCGAGAATATTACTATCAAATTAGAAATAGCGATCGTACTTTTGAATATACGAATTGGACAGATATTCAGCGAGCGAGTCGTTTTATTTACCTGAATAAAACCTGTTTTAATGGCTTATATAGAGTGAATTCCAAAGGACAATACAACGTCCCTTTTGGTCAATATAAAAATCCCAAAATTGTTGATGCAGAAAACCTCCGCGCCTGTAGTCAAGCCCTCCAAGATACTGAAATCTTAGCAGATTCGTTTTTATCGATCGAATCAAAAATCACTGTCCGAGATTTTGTCTACTTCGATCCGCCCTATATTCCTCTCAATGAGACTTCTAACTTTACTAGCTATAGTAGCAAGGGGTTTGATACCGAAATGCAGATTGCGCTACAAAAGCTGTGCCAGAGATTAGATCGCAGAGGAGTCAGGTTTATGTTGTCTAATTCTGCTGCACCTTTAGTTTTCGATCTCTACAGCGAATTTCAAATTGAACTTGTCGATATGCCACGTTCAATTAACTCTAATGCCAACAAACGAGGAAAGATAAAAGAAGTACTCATTACTAATTATTAATGATAACTAGTTATTTAATCTTTAAAATTGTCTCTTCAGACTTTAGCTGTGTTAGCTCGATACTGGCTTTCCATAGTTTTCTTGCTTTATCGAGATCGTAAGATTCTTGAGAAGAATCGATCGTGTTAAACCCACTAAAATATTTCTCTGTAACATTGGTTAATTGAGGATCCAGTACTAATCTAGCTAAGGCTTTACCTGCATTGTCCATCGTATTTACATTTGGCACAAATTTAGACAAAATGGGCAGTTCACGGGGTGACAACCGAGTGGAATGGATGATGAACCCCACTTTCCGCACGTCAAAATGTAATATATGAAAATTACTTAATTGGGGTCATTTGGCGATCGCATTTTACCCAGTTGGCGTACGCCAAAATCCCCCAAACTATACTACAGAGCATATGACAACTTGACGTGCGGAAGATGGGTTCTACCGTTTCAGCTATTCATGGAGTTATCCCTATGCCTCTCGGCTAGTAGAAGAATCGAAAAATTCTGGGGAGTGCCAAGCACCCCGTCCCTAACATTGACTCAAACTATTACAATCTAAGTTTTTCTAGAATGCTAGAGATTTTGAACTTCCACACGGACGGCTTAAATTTTCGAGGACACCTCGAAAATCGCGTCCTCCTTAATAGGTTTTACGCAGCAAAAGGTTTTGGT
>JAAUYH010139007.1_pt1 | contig 10764 bp, 7 predicted proteins | sample 7278061 | NCBI WGS metagenome assembly JAAUYH01 (sample SAMN14350203, study PRJNA611818) | marine sediment metagenome | isolation source: surface marine sediment (0.6m) | place: French Polynesia: Moorea | collected 2018-08 | reverse complement strand
AGGAATTCAGCTCGGCACCGCGCTCATAGAGGTGGTTCTCAAATTCGAACTCGTTCTGGTCGCTGTCCGACTCTGACCAGTTGAAGCCGTCGTTGTAGTTGTAGGTAAAGGCTACACGCTGGTTGTCGCTGAGGTTCCAGTCGAGTTTAAGGAGCAGCTTCTCGTCTTCGTGCGGACGGCTGCTCGGGATAGCACCCGGGTCATACTGGTATAGCGTCTGGGCGATATTGACGATGCGGTCCAACTCGGCTTGCTCGATATTGATCTCGTTGACCGCGCCGGAGCCTTGTGGGCCGCGATCAAACAGGTTGGCGCCTTCGAGTTTTTCGTAAGCCGCGAAGAAGAACAACTTGTCCTGAACGATCGGACCGCCAAACGTCAGGCCGTAGCGCTCCTCGTCATAGCTGCCGGTGGAGATGGAGTCGCCTTCGAGCGAATCGGCGCGCAGGTCGTTGTTGGTGAAATCGTAGAACACCGAGCCCGAGAAGCTGTTGCCACCCGACTTCGTAACCGCATTGATATTGCACGCCGAGAAGCCGCCGTACTCGACATCGAACGGTGCCAGCTCGACAGCGACCTGCTGGATTACGTCGTAGGAAAACGGCATGCGCTCGGTCGGGTATCCGTTGGCGTTCAGGCCGAACGAATCATTCATACGAACGCCGTCTACCGTAAGGCTGTTGAAGCGCGAGTTCTTGCCGCCGCACTGGACCGCGTTGATACCGCCGCGAGATTCGTCGACGTAGACACGCGGGTCGGCGCGAATGACGTCCGTGATGTTGCGGTTGATAGCCGGTGCGTTCTGGAGCTCGGCCAAGCCGAACGAAGCGCTCGGACCGACAGCGGTCTGGCTGACGATGTCCCGGGTACCAAGAACAACAACCTCCTCGATCTCGGCGCCGAACGACAACGCGAAGTTGACTTCGGTGGTCTTGCCTAAATCGACACTCAGGCCTTCGGCTCTCTCGCCGCCGAACCCTTCGCTGGAAACGGCAACAGAGTAGTTTTCATCGATGGGCAGGTTACGCACATTGAATACGCCCGATTCGTTCGTAACGGCCGTCCGGGTCAAACCCGAATCTTCGTTGCGAACCGTGGCAGTCACACCCGCGAGCGGATTGCCGTTGTCGTCGGTTACGATTCCGCGAATTGCAGAACTGGTTTCCTGTGCGTTTGACGCAACAGGTATTGCGAACACCAGCACGGCCAGGAGCGTGGCCATAGCGGTACGCAACAACGATGTAAAGCTCGCGCATGAGCTTCTTTTCGGAGTTTTCATTAGTATTCCCCGCGGTTCTTTTCGGATAAGGGAGCGGAATTCTAGGCCACGAATGTGACAAGCAGGTTTCGCTCCCCGCAATCGAATCAGACTGCCGGTACCGGTCACGTGGCGCCGGCGATCTTGTTCTTGCGGCTAATCTATCGCAGCGAAAATGCTTGCGCAATAAACACTTGTACGCGTTTTCCGCTATGTCGCGGCAGCTTCTCAGTACCCGACCCGACCCGGTCTTAGAAGTCGAATTACGAGATTGTTACAAGCTGTTGTTTTTAATTCGATTCGAGCGTAACGACGACAGGCCAGTGATCGGAAACACCGCGGCGTTCGGCGGCATCGTAACGCAATGGCGTGCCGGACAGGCTCACCTGGGCTTCGGTGCGGTTCGCAATCCACGCCGAATCAGCGCGTATCCGCCATGTTGTTTCCGCGCCACGGGCTGGCGAGAACAGGATCATGTCGAGGTACGACCAGTTGTCGTCGCGGCGGTAGTAGTAGCTCCCGAGACACGCCTCGCAGCCGTACTCGTGGGCAATCTGCCAGTAGGGACGAACGAATCGCCCGAGCATGTCTTTCTCGGCGTCTTCCGTGCTCGTCGTATTGAAGTCGCCTGCGGCGAACGCGTGGTGATCGTCGGGCAGTGCCTGGCGAAGATCGGCAAGATGACGGTAAGCGATCTCGCGCATGCCGGTCGGGTGGAACGGCGCCGGGAAGTGCACGGAAAACCCCGTGAGTACCGAGCCGTCGGGTAACTCGAAACTCGCCTCGAGGATTTCGCGCGTGTCACCCGCCCGATCGGGGAATGCGTCAAACGACGCGACGCGGTGCACGGGCTCGGACACCAGCGGCAGACGTGACAGGAACGCCACGTCTATTCCGCGGCGGTCGTCACCCTCGAGCAGGATCGGCGACAGGTAGTCGGAACCCGGCAGTCGAGCAACGAGCCGTTCGAGAATCGCGACGTTCTCGACCTCCTGCAGGACGAGAATATCCGGACCGCGCCCGTCATCGACTTGCCGGATGGCATCGGCGACGACGCCGAGCTTGTGTTCGACCGTTGCGTCGCTCCAGTCTAGATACAGGCAATCGTTGCGCCAGCGGTCTACTTCAATCTCGCCGCAGGAGCGCTGATGAGCATCGCTCTGCTTGGCTTCTATCGGCAGGTAGGTCTTGTCGTCCTTGCCCGGATCGTCGGCGTTGTCGAACAGGTTTTCCACGTTGAACGTCATGATCGTGACGCTATGTGTCGACACGGCCGGCTGCAGGTCGATATGCAGCACCGGCGCGTTCTTCCCTTCGGTCGTAACGAGCGCCGTTTTGCCGTCCGCTGCGATCGCGATGGATTCGGCGTTATGGATTCCCCGCAAACCCAGCGAGAGGGGCGGCCTGGCAATGGCCTCGTACCACGACTCGGAGGGGTCGCGCCGGTACACGTAGATATCGGCATACGTCAGCACGATAGCGAGCCGGTTGTCGCTGCCGATATCCATCGCGGTCGGCTGCCAGTGCCAGTCTTTCGTGAACGTTGCGCTTTGCACATCGACTCTCTTCGGCCGGCGCAGCGTTTCGAGGCCGCCCAGCCGCTCGGCTTCCACGGTATCGTCGCCATCGGGCCGAAGCGGTAGCGCGTACACCAGGGGCGGGATGTCGCGCTTGGTGAGCAGCAACACCTGGCCGCGTTCAACGTCAACGGCGACGGACTCTGCGTCTCTCGCGCCATCGGGGTAGCGAAAGTCGATTCGCCACGCGATGTCGACCTTGTCCGTCGCCGGATCCGGTTCCTCGATGACGTAAAGCGTGCTCTTCTTGCGCCTGGTCTCGTTGTCGCCAATGTCAGCGACGAGCAGGTACGGCACGCCGTCGAGCTCGAAGGAGGCGAGGTCTTCCCAGTCCCTGTTCTCGGCGCCCCTGATCCCGACCCTGCCGCGCTTGCGACCCTCGCGATCGAGCGCATAGAGGACAGCCGGGCCATCGTCGTTCATCGACCAGAACAGGTTCGCGTCGCGGCCCGAGCGAGCCAGCCCGCTGGCTTCATCGAGCCTGTCGCTCTCGATATGACCGGCGATCCGGATGATGGGCTGCGAGGCCGGAAGCTCTGGAGTCGGGCCGGTGCAGCCGGCAATCAGAAACAAGACGATCGTCAGGCGATGCAAGCGTATCTCCAAAAAAAGCCCGGCAAATGCCGGGCTCTTTTTACCACACTGAAGTGACGTATCAGTCGCCGAACTCGTAACCGATCTCGATGCCCCAGATACGCGGCTCGTTGACGAAGCCCGTGTTGTTGCTGAAATCGATGAACCCGAGCACATTGTTCTCGTTCGTAATGTTGCGGCCGAACGCAGCGATCTCCCAGCCCGTGTCGAAATTCTGGTAACCGATGCGCAGTCCGCCTTCGTACTGGTTGTCGGTCCGGAACTCGACGGATTCGTAGAGCGGCATGTTGATCTCACCGTACCAGGCCCAGTCGGTGAACATGTAGAACTCCGCGCTGGCACCAACCGGCACGCTGTAACGAAGCGACAGGTTGTACGTCGTCTCCGGCGAGCGCGGGAACGGATTGCCGTCGACGAGCACTTTCGGGTTGTTCGGGTCATTCGGATCCTCGAGCGGATCGAGCGGCGTGCACAGACCGGAGCCGCACGGCGCCGTTGCCAGGCTGCTGTCCTTGATCTCGGAATCGTTGAATGCGATACCGGCCGAGACCTGGAAGCCCTCGGTGATCAGGAAGTCCGCGTCGAGTTCGAATCCGGTCGCTTCGCCCTTGTCGGCGTTGACGACCTGGTTGATGTTCGACGCGCCGCCGATGACCGAGAACTGGATGTCGTCGACCTGGTACATGAACGCCGCGAAATTGACGCGGGCTCGATTGTCCCAGAAGTCGATTTTGTAGCCGATCTCGAACGAATCGATCGTCTCGGGCTTAGCCACCGACGGCGCCTCCTCGAAAGCGACGTCGCGGCCCTGCACGGACTGTGCTCGGAAGCCGTTGGAGTAGCGGCCGAACAGGCTCGAGTTGTCAGTCACGTTGTAGTTGAGGCTGAGCTCATAGCTCATGTTGTCGTCCTGCACACTGATCGGCTGGGTGCCGAGGATCGGGCTGCCGAGATCGATGTAGAGCTGTGCGAAATCGATGACCGCGAAGTCCTTCTCGTCGTCGGTGTAGCGCGCACCGGCCGTGACGTTGAGCCGATCATTGATGTCGTAGGACAACTGGCCGAACAGCGCCCAGGCCTGGTTGTCGTACTTGACCTTGTTGTTCTGGAAGTCACCGAACAATCCTGTCGATGCGAAGTTCTCGGTCACGACGGTCAGTGACGAGTCGAAGAAGAATGCGCCGACCTGCCAGCTCAGGGCGTTGTCCGTGTCGCTGGCCAGGCGGAATTCCTGCGTGAACTGCTCGGTGTCGGCGCCGTCCTCCGTTAACGAGGGAATGAAGATCGGTCCCGGCCAGGTCCGTGCGGGCAGGCACGGGAACGGGCAGAGCACGTCGACATCCGCGAACGTCACGCCGGGCGGCGGATCGGGCTGTGCGAAGATATTGACGACACCGCCGTCGATATCGCCGCGGCTGAAGCCGTCCATGACCTGCCAGGACGTAATGGAGTTGACGATGACGTTGTCGAGCGTCCATTCGAGATTCAAGGTCGTGCCGTTGCCATTGTAGCCCTGCGGGTTGTCGTCCCCCTCATCGTAGTACACGACGTCGCGCACGTAGTTCTGGTTGAGCGCGTTGCTGCCCGTGTCGAACACGTTGGCGCGGAAGATCGAGCTCGTGCCGTCGAGGTTGCGCAGCTGGTAAGAGAGCAGCGCGCTGAACCTGTCACTGGGCGTCCACAGCAGCTGGACGCGACCGGCGTATTCGTCGTACTCGCCGAGCGACTTGCGGCCCGTATGTTTGTTCGTTATCCAGTTGTCGCGGCTGCGAGCCAGCACGGAGACGCGCGCTGCCAGCGTGTCGTCGATGAGCGCGCCACCAATTGCGCCCTCGAGGTTCATCGTCGAATGCGTGGCGTACGATCCGCGGATGTAGCCAGACGTTTCCTGTTCCGGGCGACGCGTATTGATCTTCACGATACCGGCCGTCGTGTTGCGGCCGAACAGCGTGCCCTGTGGGCCGCGGATAACTTCGATGTTGCCTACGTCGAACAGCGGGAAACTCTTCAACACCACGTTTTCGAAGACGACTTCGTCCATGACGAACGAGACGGGCTGCGATGCTGCAAGGTCGAAGTCGATGTTGCCGAGACCGCGCAGGTAGAAACGCGGTGCGGCGCGACCGTTCGACGATTCGGCATAAAGTCCCGGTACGCGGCCTGATAGAGCGAGAACGTCTTCACTGCCCGAGAACAGAACGTCGAGCCGTTCGCCCGAAAGCGTGGCGACGGAAATCGGTACTTCCTGCAACGATTCCTCGCGTTTCTGCGCCGTGATGACGATCTCGTCGAGAATTATCCCCTCGAACTCGTCCTGCGCAATGGCGCCCTGGCCGAACAGCAGTCCGGCGACGGCAGCGAGCGCGGGAAAGAGACGAGATGCGTGAGAGTTATTGCTTGTTGGATTTTGGCCACACATCGATATTTTCCTCCTGATGAGTGGCCGCATTATAGCAGTCAATCGTAAATCTTGGCGCGCAAACACAAAGGAATAACAGGTCATCGGAACCGGTGTTGCGGATGCGTTGCACGACATGTGGCGGAATTGCAACGATCGCCCCGGGGCGCACGCGGAACGCGGGATTTTCGCCGACCTGCATGAAGCCCACGCCCTGTTCGATGACATACCACTCGGCGACGGTCAGGCGATGTAACTCGGTCGTAACATCGGGCCTCACGCGGGCGCGCGCGACCGAGATTTCGGGGTGTAACGGCGAGTTCAGGAGCTCCGTGATGTAACACCGTTCGCGCGTCAGCGTCCCGGTTGGTAGTTGCCGGCTCATCGGAGGACAATAACCCGTCAGGTTCCGGGGGGACAGCTATGCTCGATGGCAAGACGGCGCTGGTGACGGGCGCGAGCGGTAACATTGGCAGTGCGATAGCGAGACGCCTGGCGCGAGCAGGCGCCAGGGTCGTCGCACACTATCATCGAAATGCCGCAAATGCGGGAGCGCTCGCGGAGGACACGGATGGGCTGGCCGCGCAAGCGGACCTCTCCGATGCGGCGGCCGTCGACACATTGCTCGAGACGCATGAGCCGGATCTCGTCGTCAACAACGCCGCCGCACAGCCGGTGAATATGCTCGCCGATATGACGGCGAGCGCATGGCGCGAGATGATGGCGGCCAACCTCGACAGTGCGTTCTTCGTGACGCGCAAGGTCGCGACGCTCTGGCAACGGCGCGACGTCGCTGGCGCAATCGTGAATATCGCCTCGATCGAAGGACTCGACCCCGCCGCCGGTCACGCTCATTACGCTACCAGCAAGGCCGGCTTGCTCATGCTGACGCGAGCCGCGGCCCTCGAGTACGGCGGCAGCGGCATTCGCGTCAACGCGGTATCGCCGGGGCTGATCGACCGCGACGGACTGGCCGAAGACTGGCCGCAGGGCGTCGAGCGCTGGCTGGCTCGCGCGCCGCTCGGCCGGCTCGGCTCTCCCAATGACGTCGCCGAAGCGGTATTGTTTCTGCTGAGCCCCGCTGCTGCCTGGATCAGCGGTGCGAATCTGGTCGTCGACGGGGGGATGTCGGCGCAAAACCGTTGGTAACAACAAAGAAAAGAAGCGTATGGCCACCAAACACATGAACGCGGCACCCGGCGACTTCGCCGAGACGGTGCTGATGCCCGGCGACCCGTTGCGCGCCGAGTACATCGCCGAGACATATTTTGACGATCCGCGGCGCGTCACCGACGTGCGCAACATGTGGGGCTACACGGGCACCTATAAAGGAATGCCGATATCGGTCATGGCGCATGGCATGGGCATCCCGTCCGTGTCGATCTATACGACCGAGTTGATCGAGTCCTACGGCGTCAAGCGTGTCATACGCGTGGGCAGTTGCGGCACGACGCATCCCGACGTGAAACTCCGCGACATCGTCATCGCGATGGGCGCTTCGACCGATTCCAACGTCAATCGCATGCGTTTCGGCGGCTACGATCTCGCGGCGCTTGCGACCTTCGACCTCGTGCAGAAAGCAGCGGCGGCGGCCGAAGCGGCTGGCGCGAGTTATCACGTCGGTAACGTGTTTTCGGCCGATCTCTTCTACACGCCGGACACCGACATGTTCGAGACCATGGCGAAATACGGCGTCTACGGCATCGAGATGGAGGCCGCCGGCATATTCCCGATCGCCGCGGAGCGCGGCGTCGAGGCGCTGGCCATCTGCACCGTCAGCGACGACATACCGAGCGGTGCGGCGCTGACGACCGACGAACGCGCGACGACGTTCGACGAGATGATCCTGATCGCGCTGGAAACGGCGCTCGCCTGATGGCGCCCGATCTCAGCAAGGTGCCGGCAGTCGACGAGGTCGGCGTCAACGAGCGTGTTGCTCGCTTCCAGAGCCGCAGCATCAAGACGGCCTCGAAGATTGAAGCTTTGAAACTCGTGCTGAGCATGATCGACCTGACAACGCTCGAGGGCCAGGACACGCCCGGCAAGGTTCGGCAGTTGTGCCAGAAAGCGATACACCTGCACGATGCGATGCCCGGCCTGCCGCACGTCGCTGCCGTCTGCGTCTACCCGACGATGGTCGGCGTCGCAAAGGATGCGCTCGAGGGCACTGACATCAGTATCGCATCGGTCGCGACGGCGTTCCCGAGCGGCATGTCGGCGCGGGATATCAAGCTCGACGACACACGCATGGCGGTCGAAGCGGGGGCCAACGAGATCGACATGGTGATCTCGCGGGGTGCGTTCCTCGCCGGCGACTACGGCTACGTGTTCGACGAGATCGTGGCCGTAAAGGAAGCCTGCGGCGACGCGCACCTGAAAGTCATCCTCGAAACCGGGGAGCTGGGCACGCTGGATCGCGTACGCAGGGCAAGCGTGCTGGCGATGCACGCCGGGGCCGATTTCATCAAGACCTCCACGGGCAAGATTCAGCCGGCCGCCACGATGCAGGTGACCCTGGTGATGCTGCAGGCAATTCGCGATTACTTCGCCGAGACGGGCCGCATGGTCGGCATGAAACCCGCAGGTGGCATATCGAGCGCGAAGCTCGCGATCCACTACCTCGTCATGCTGCGGGAGACGCTGGGCAACGCCTGGATGACGCCCGAGTGGTTTCGCTTTGGCGCGAGCTCGCTCGCTAACGATGTCCTCATGCAGCTCATGAAACAGTCGACGGGCGTATACCAGTCGGCAGATTATTTTTCGAAAGACTAGTCGGTAGATCACTATGGCAACACCGCAGAACAAATTGGCATTCGACGGTGGTTGGGAATACTCGCCGGCGCCTGAAAGTACGGACCACGCAAAGGTCGCGAGGCGCTACGAGCTGTACATCGGCGGTGACTTCGTGAAGCCCGAGTCGGGCCGCTACTTCGAGACGATCAACCCGGCCACCGAGGAACGCCTGAGTCGCGTTGCGCTCGCAAACGAGGCCGATGTCGACAAGGCAGTCAAGGCGGCGCGACACGGCTACCGGACGTGGTCGCGGATGAAGCCGGCCGAACGTGGCAAGTACATCTATCGGATCGCGCGCATCATGCAGGAACGCGCGCGCGAGTTTGCCGTGATCGAATCGCTCGACGGCGGTAAGCCCATCCGGGAATCGCGCGATATCGACGTACCCCTGTCGGCGGCCCACTTTTTCTACTATGCGGGCTGGGCCGACAAGCTCGAGTACGCGTTCCCTGGCCGCAAGGCACGTGCGCTCGGTGTCGCCGGGCAGATCATCCCCTGGAACTTCCCGCTGCTGATGGCGGCCTGGAAAATCGCGCCCGCGCTGGCGTGTGGCAACACGGTAGTGCTGAAGCCGGCCGAGACGACGCCGCTCACCGCGATGAAGCTGGCCGAAGTCGTCGCCGACGCGGGGCTGCCGCCCGGCGTCGTCAACATCGTTACCGGCGCCGGCGAAACCGGCGCGTCCATCGTGAAGCATCCGGGCATCGACAAGATCGCGTTCACGGGGTCGACGGAGGTCGGCCGCGTCATCCAGAGGGCACTGGCCGGCACACGCAAGAAGTACACGCTCGAGCTGGGCGGCAAGGCTGCCAACATCATTTTCGCGGATGCGGCCATAGACCAGGCCGTCGAGGGCATCGTCAACGGCATCTTTTTCAACCAGGGGCACGTGTGCTGCGCGGGTTCGCGGCTTCTCGTGCAGGAGTCGGTTGCCGAACGGGTCGTCGACAAGCTCAAGGATCGCATGGAAACGCTGATCGTCGGCGATCCGCTGGACAAGAACACCGACATCGGCGCGATCAATTCGAAAATGCAGCTCGAGAAGATCGAGTCCTACCTCGAGGTCGGCCGGCAGGAGGGTGGCGAGATGCACCAGAGTTCCTGCAAGGTGCCCGAGCAGGGGTACTGGTGCCGTCCGACGATCTTCACGGGCGTGTCGCAGTCCAACCGGGTCGTGCAGGAAGAGATATTCGGGCCCGTGCTGGCCATCCAGACGTTCCGCACATTCAGCGAAGCGCTGTCGAAAGCCAATAACACGCCCTACGGGCTGTCGGGTGGCGTATGGACGGACAAGGGCGCGAAGATCTTCAGAATGACACAGGGGGTTCGCGCCGGCGTCGTCTGGGCCAATACCTTCAACAAATTCGACCCGACTTCACCATTCGGCGGCTACAAGGAGAGCGGAGTCGGCCGGGAAGGCGGGCTGCACGGGCTCGACGCGTACCTGAAGCTGGAGGCATCGTGATGGCGGCGACACGCGTACCGGTCGCAAAGACCTACAAGATCTACATCGGTGGCAAGTTTCCGCGCACCGAATCCGGCCGCTACTTTGCACTGCAGGACCGCAAGGGCAACGCCGTCGCGAACGTCTGCCGCGGCAGCCGCAAGGATTTTCGCAATGCGGTCGTAGCAGCGCGCAAGGCGCAAGCCGGCTGGGCGGCCGCCAGCCCCTACCTGCGCGGGCAGATTCTCTACCGCATCGGCGAGATGCTGGAGGGACGTCGCGAGCAGTTCGTCGCCGAGCTCGTAGCCCAGGGAGCGACGCCGGCTGCGGCCGCGAAGGAGGTCGACGCGGCGACGGACCGGCTCGTTTATTACGCCGGCTGGGCCGACAAGTACCAGCAGGTGTTCAGCGCCGTGAACCCGGTGAGCTCGTCACACTTCAACTTCTCCGTGCTCGAGCCGATGGGTGTCATCGGCATACTCGCGCCCGATGACAGCGGTCTGCTCGGGCTGGTTTCCAACGTCGCACCGGCGATTGCGGGCGGCAACACCTGCGTCGTGCTGGCGTCCGAACGCATGCCACTTTGTGCCGTCAGTTTCGCCGAGGTGCTGCATGCGAGCGATGTGCCGGGCGGCGTGGTCAACATCCTGACGGGCTACCGCGAGGAGCTATCGCCGCAGTTTGCCTCGCACATGGATGT
>JAAUYH010069552.1_pt1 | contig 10764 bp, 4 predicted proteins | sample 7278061 | NCBI WGS metagenome assembly JAAUYH01 (sample SAMN14350203, study PRJNA611818) | marine sediment metagenome | isolation source: surface marine sediment (0.6m) | place: French Polynesia: Moorea | collected 2018-08 | reverse complement strand
ATTGATAAAAAATGGCTATTCAATCATTTAGTGATCTTATTCGCAATTGATCAGGAGGAATATGATCTGAAGCGCATGAGTAAGGAAAAAATCTTAATCTTCCTGCTGCATGTTACCAGCTTGGATAATGACCTGATGCAAGTTGGTTCACTTCAAACGGATCTATTAAAAAAACTGGAAATCTCCCAGCTTGAATGGTCCGGAGTCAAAAAAACTTTCAAAGACCATGAGTCTGAGATTAAGCATACTGAGGAATCCACAAATATTGAGGCCCACCGATTAACGGCATCAGAAAAGTTGAAAAAAACCATAGACCTTCTCTATATTCAGAGGGCGTATAAACAGAAAATCCTCCTACACTACCTCGTCAAGGGCGTTCCTCCACAATTGGATCTATATATTGGCCTTGCTAAGATGCAGGAGATTCTGGAAGAACTTTTGAAGGATCAGGACAGCGTACTCATAGACTTTCTTGAAAAAAATTACAATAAGAATGAATTTTTAGTAAGATTCAGGGAATTACTGCCCGATGACAGAGTTGAACTTCTGTATACATACCTACGCCATTTTTATCCATTAGAATTTGAAGCATTTTCCGGCAGTTATTCATCTGCTGATAGTACAACCGACTTAAAGGCTGGCAGGACGATTATTGGAGGTATATGGACCGGTGATAATTTAGATGTGTTTACTTCAGTTGTGCTAAATGACTTGCGCTTATTACGCAATTTTTCCAGTCCGCAGTGGAGAATTGACAGTAGTGGTCTTGAGGATGCTTTGCAAGGAATAGGATTGCTTAGGTGGCTGCTCGACCTCTATCCCGAGCCTCTAAAGGGCTCGTTAAATCAAGAGGATTGGCATGAAGTTCTGCTCAGGTCGGCTAAAAGGGCCTTCTTAAAAAGTGCACATTTCGATAAGGAGGAGTTTGCCAAAGATCTTTACCGGAGTTTACTGGGATACAGGGATGAAGAAAGCAATCACAGTTTGGTGGAAAAATTGAGGACCGAATTAAGTAGATCAGAGAATACTCTGTTGAAGGAATTGGCCCGGATATGGTCCGCCTATGGTAGGAAAACGTATGATAAGCCTGAGTCTCCAGAACCAGCTATGCCGAAAGGTGACTCAGTAGAGCTTCAGAAGCTAAATGATAATCTGATCATTAACGTATACACCCTGTCCTTTTATGCTGATCATGGATTTTTACCCTGGTGGTCTCCTTTGCATAAACTTGAAGAGGTAGTTTCAGCCTTGGAAGCATCAATGATGAAAATCCCCGAAAAAGTAGCCGAAGAAATGCAGAAGCAGTTCGGAAAAGAGGCAAGACTTGAAAAACTTGAACAAAGAATACCTTCAGCACAGAAGACAAGGCTTAGAAAAGTCTTGGAGGCGGTACCCGGACTAAAAAAAATGTCCGATAGATACGTTGAAAGTGAATCAACCGATGAGCATATTCGGTACAAATCAATAGACCGTAGTATGCAATTTTGGACTGGAATACGTACAGGAGACAAAAAATCCGTTCAATATAGTTTGAGTTTCTTAAAGGATGAGGAAATACTTAAAGAATGGCTTGGCGGAAAGTCCAAAACTGCTGAACAAATTCGTTCCTATCTGTCTTTATCTGGGTATTTCTACTTTGATAGTATCACTCCACCAATCTGGCGAGCAACATTATATCATTTTGCATTTGCTTATTACACCTCTGATCCTGTTGAAATAAAAACTTCATTTGGCAAAGACTTTGTTCAACATCTTGCCCGTCAGGAAGATGGTATTCCCTGGCTTGATCACCTCTCTTCAGTTCGAAAGATAAAGCAATTAAAAGGTGATAGACCAAATCCGGAAATTCGACAATTTTTATCCCAATCAGAGTACATCAACTCCAAAAAAACCGGCAAACGTGCCCGTAAGCATAAGGAAATTCCTGAAATCATGCCTACACCTTTACCGCAGTTACCTGAAACACGGGTAGGAAACGCCGGTCTGGTCTTGCTCTGGCCTTTTCTCGGGCGTTTTTTTGAAAGATCGGGCTTGATGATAAACAATGTATTTACGGATCGCCAGGCACAGTCCAGGGCTGTACGCTTGTTGCAGTACCTGGCATTTAATTCAATAGAATTTCCGGAATACGAAATGGTCCTTAACAAAGCCCTGGTTGGAATGGCTATAGAAGAAATTCTTGAACCAGCTGAACCACTGTCAGAGCCATCCAAAGAATTGGCTAACAGCCTATTAAATGGATTAAGGAACAACTGGGAGAAAGTTCGTAATTCGTCTATTGAAGCCATACAAGAAACCTTTCTTCAGCGTGAAGGTTATCTCGTATTTAAAGAGGACAAGATGGATCTGCGAGTGGAGAAAAGAGGAGTTGATGTTTTGCTTTCAGCCATACCCTGGAATATTTCATTGGTCAAACTCCCCTGGATGACAAAACCTTTATACATAGAATGGAGATAGTAAGTGAAGCGGGCTGAAACTACATATAGTATTATTGGCAGGCCGTTTCACGGCATATGGTCGAATTATCGCAGCCTGTTTATTTTTCTGCTTTGGCTAATACTCATGTCTTTTCCAGTCCAAGCCACAGGACAGAGCATAACGGCTAAATCAAAGGATAGTATAACTGCAAAAGCAAAAGATACCGCCGATGAACAAGATGTTCTGGACTACCCATTTGGGTTGAGCATTAATGATTATAAGGGGCCTCCTGAGCCCGAAGGTCTGTTAAACAAGATCCTGCAGGTTTTTAAGTTCAAACAAAACAAAGAAGAAAAGCAAAAAGAGCGTTTTAACAAGTATCTGAAAGATGAACTCGATACTGTAAAGTTGGTTATCGACGCACCGAAGGTTGAAGAAATTGAGCAAAAATTAGACAGCATTATGGCCATTTATGAGCGGGTACAGGCCATATTCAACGAAGAAAAAAATGAGACTATTTCCGAAGTGCTCCAGAAAGCTTTTCTGGAACATATGAAAGAGGAAATGGACTCAATTCAGGAATTGTTGAGTAGGGATTCCTTGCTACGCATAGACTCCGACCTTAGCTTGCAGGACAAACTTAAATTTGATCGGTCCCTTAACGCCATTTATAGTGAGCTGCAAGAGGTAAAGTACGGAAAAAATTCTGTGGATTTAGCCGCTCAACCATTAGATAGTACGCTTAGTAAAGACAGTACGGCCTACCACAGATTCAGATCGTACCTAAAGAGAAAGAAACAAGTTCAGATCATAGGTTGGCATAATGGGTTCAAAAAAAGGCGAATAGAAGATTACAAATACAACTTCCTTTCTGCAATCAATTACCATGGGCTTGAGATACAAAGAAATGGTGAGACTTCCGGACCTTCCGAATTGGGTATAGACACTGTATTAGTCCCTCGTGTTATTGCAGATGCCAAAAGGCAGGGTATAGCTGCCTATCTGACCCTTTTCAGCGATCAACCTAATACAATAACCTCCTTTCTTAATAATGAGGATGCTCAAAATAGCCTGATAAGATCGGTTATGAGAAGAATTGACAATAAAAGCTTTAATGGGATCAATCTTTACTTCTCATTTGTAGACCTGAGACAGAAAGATAAGCTTACAGAATTCGTGCGCAAGATCAAGTCAAGACTTGTTGAGAAAGATACTTCCAACAGGCTTGTCCTAACGCTTCCGGGTATCAGGAGCAGGGCTAGCCTGAGCCATGCCAAGGCCTATGATTTCGGGATGCTGGATCCCTCGGTGGATCTCTATCTGATTCAAACGGACAAACTCGCGGATTTGGAGGTAAAGACCTCAGGGCGACTACCGCAATCAGCGAGTCCTTTGGCTAACCAGAACGATCCGGATAGCGGCACTATCCAGTCTATTGTAGATTACTATCTTGATCAGAATGTACCAAAAAAGAAGCTTGTTATTACACTCTCATATGCCGGAATACAATGGGATGTGAACCAGGCTGCCGAATTAGTAAAGGGAACCAGGGGGAAACGCATACCTTATTCGGAAATTCTTGACAGGATAAAAAGGCTCCGTGAATTTAATATAGATCCGCTTATAGTTTTCGACTCAGTGCAGGTAACATCCTATTTAGACTATATGACCAGGGACAACGAAAGTAATATTGCTTTCAGGGAAATATGGTATGACGATCCACGTAGTCTTGGTATAAAATATAAGTGGGTTTTGGATAATGAACTAGGTGGCGTTTCGTTGCGATATTTGAATGACGATGACGGATCCAGTCGATTTGGGGAGCAATATCAGAAACTGTGGAAAACCCTGGGGGCGGCAATGTTGGAAGTGGATATGTTTCATGTGGATACAGTATTTATCAAATCGGACACTGCAGGTATTTCCCTAAGAAATAAAATTAAGATCTTCATGGAAGACTTTCAATGGGCCGTAACTGTAAGGTTGGTCTATTGGGACAAAAACAAGAATAGACGACACTGTGAATACGATGAGCAGGAGATTAAAAAATTAAAGAAAATCCCTGACAAAGAAATCATCTGGCGTTACACGCAGGATTTTGAAAAATATACAATTGATAACCAGGGTGATATTGATGTAAGTATCGTAGAGGAGAGGAACTGGTTCAAACCTGATGTGGTTAAAATAGATACGCTTGATATCGGCACTTATAATGTTCTTAAGTCGAAAAACCATTGCACATGTCTGTATGCAAGATGGAAGTATTATTCCAATTGGATTGGCTATTTTTTTATATTGCTATCCATCTCGCTCGCCGTAATATCTGCGATCATATGGAATATTATTGTAAATCATCCTGAAAACAAATCATTGAGTATTTACCAGAGAATACGTGTGTATTTTATTGTACCTCTTTTGTTGTTTTTTGGATCGCTATTTATCTACCTGGCTCCATATTCAAAATGGATCGGCGCTGGAAGTGAAGGTTCCAATTTTTGGTTGCTCCTAACCACGCTGATTGTGGGGACTCTAATAGGGATATTGTATTATGAATGGGCATTCCGGCGCCGATTTGCTCCCAAAGACATGCCTTAGCTACTAAGAATATAAGGCCTCGTTATCATGATGGGGCAAGTAGGTATTGATAACTATGGAATTAGTATAAATTGCCACTTTATCCAAAAAAAGATTGAATATGAACTATTCAAAAATGAATAATTTTCCGTGTCATAATATTTAATTTCAGGGTCAATTATGGAATTAATTGTTGATTAAAAAATGTCATTCATGAACCTAAGAACCCGGCAATTTCAGACAGCTGAGCATCAAAGCAGTAACGTTAATAGCCGTAAAAGTACTTCACCCGTAAAATCTTCTGACGGTTTTAAGGACAATCGTTCAGAAACTGTACTGCAGAGAGAGATCATGCGGATGGCCAATGAATCATCGCTGAATGATCATCAGGCAGGTGTAAATCAAGCAAATAGAACAGGGTTGACAGACCAGCTCAAAGAGAACATTGAAGTTCTTTCCGGTTATTCCATGGACGATGTGAAGGTGCATTACAATTCTTATAAACCCGCTCAATTAAATGCCTATGCCTTTGCCCAAGGAACGCAGATTTACCTGGGGCCGGGCCAGGAAAAACACCTGCCACATGAGGCCTGGCATGTGGTGCAGCAGAAACAGGGAAGGGTGAAGCCTACGGTTCAAATGAAAGGAACATATATTAATGAAGATCAAAGATTGGAGAAAGAGGCTGATAGGATGGGAGTGATCGTTCAAAATATGCCCGTTGATAATTCAACTAAAAAAAATAGCAAGAACAGTTCCAATTTGCATCCATCTTTGCCAACAATTATTCAAAGAAATGGAGAACAATTACTGGGAATTATTTTGGATAATCCGGAATTTCAGAAGGTGGTGGGCAATCAACCTGCTGCAGTTAAGGATCTGAGGCTAGTGAGTAGGCGTATAAAGACAAAAGTTGATAAAAACTTTGTCAATCCAAATACATGGGCTGTGCTTCATAGCTTAAGAGAACAATCATTTCAAAAATTAGGTGGTGCTTTAGGTGCTAAAGGTGATGTAAAGTCCAGTTTCGAACGCACTGGCTCCAAATATGATCCGACAGCTTATGGTGATGATTATAAGCATACTTGGTTCAAGAATGCTGAATGGCTAAAAAATATTTGTCAACAATTTGACAATGTGGTACTTACCGCTTTGCCTCTGGATAATTATAAAATTCTAAGGAGACCTGAAAATATTCGGCATGGACCTAAACTTCAATTCAGCGCCCTGGCACGTGAGATTGCGTACCTTTTCTTATACGGTAATTTTAGGGTTAGGAATGAGTTAGTAGAGATTGATGACTACCCGGTCCAATATCTGGCCAAAATACGAAATGTGATGGCAGATCTAGTTTCAGAACATAAAGAGATCCTTCAATTGATCTTAAACGGGGATGCTACCAAACTGGAACCGGGTCTGGCGCTTCATGTTTTTGGGAAGTTGGGAATTATGATAAAACAGGACGGAACTCAAGATTATGAGGCTAAATTACAGGAAAGAAAAGATGAAAAAAATACTGATCTGATGAAGATCATTAATTAGATCAGGACACATCCGGAGGAATATAAGGATCTTAAGGACGATCCTCAACAATGGCCGGCAAATCAACTTTCGAAGATTTTGGCTAAAGCATTAGGTGTATATAGAGTGGCTACAAAGGACGTAAAATCATGGCGTGTAGAAATAGTAAAATTCTACACAACCAACCAGGGATGGTTCTAGAAACAATCTAATCTGGATTACCATTTAATCGCAGCAATAAACTTATTGTAATACGACTTATATCAACGATGATGCATTGATTTTCCTGATCCATTTACAGGTTATTACACTTAGGTCAGTATCTGGACTATCTAAAAACACTCTTATTATACCTTAAACAAATGCCAGCGGCCTGATGTTTAGTTTTTCATTAATTTCATAATTCGATGAAAGATTATACCATTACAATGAAACTCGACACCCAATTTATACGCTCCCAATTCCCTGCCTTTTCAGAACCTTCGCTCAAGGGCTGGGCTTTTTTTGAAAATGCAGGTGGCTCTTATCCATGCCGGCAGGTTATTGACTTGCTGACCGAATTCTACACCAAGAACAAGGTGCAACCCTACTATGCCTATCCTGCTTCCATAAAGGCTGGTGAAATGATGGATGCTTCCTACAGCAAAATGGCAGCCTATCTGAATGTAGATTCCTCAGAAATTCATTTCGGCCCGTCTACCACCCAAAACGTCTATGTACTGGCCAATGCGATGCGGCCCATGTGGAAGGATGGGGATGAGATCATTGTTTCCTGTCAGGACCATGAGGCAAATTCAGGTGCCTGGCGAAGACTGAGGGATAGAGGAATGAAGGTAGTCGAGTGGCATGTAAATGCTGATACTGGCATGTTAAGTGTGAAGGAATTAAAGGAATTATTTACAGAGCGGACAAAAATGGTGGCCTACCCGCACTGTTCCAATGTCATTGGCTATATCAATCCGGTTAAGGAGATCAGTGAATTGGCTCATCAATATGGAGCCCTTTCCGTGGTGGACGGTGTTGGCTGGGCACCCCATGGCTTTCCGGATCTGAATGATCTTGGCGCCGATATTTACCTCTTTTCGTCATACAAGACTTTCGGTCCGCATTTAGGGGTGATGTATGTGAAAGATTCACTGATGGACAGGCTTGAAAACCAGAGCCATTTCTTTAAGAAAGGCATAAAAAGGAGTATGATCACACCGGCGGGACCTGATCATGCCCAGATTGGAAGTATCGGCGGGGTATTGGATTATTTTGATGCGGTTTATGAACATCATTTTGATAAAAATAGCACACCGGCGGAAAGAAATAAAGCGTTGAATACCTTATTCAGAGATCACGAAAAAGCACTTTTGGAACAGTTGCTGGAATTTTTAAGATCCCGGGAAGATGTCAGGATCGTGGGACCGGACACGGCAGATCAAAGGGCTCCTATAGTCTCTATTCTTCCGAAAAAGAAACCTATAGAAGCGGTTTACGCAGCTCTCACAAAGCATCAATTGATGCTGGGTAGTGGAAATTTTTATGCCTACCGACCGCTGATGGATATGGATATTCCCACGGATCCCGGGGTGTTGCGGATGTCTTTTGTGCATTATACCAGTAGCGAAGAGGTTGAGCAATTGATCAAAGGCTTGGAAGATGCTTTGTAATTGAATCTCCTTCAATTAATGAATGAATGACTTGTCATTTATCCTTATCTAATACTTTTCCTACATTTATAGAAGAAAATTAAAAACATAGCTAATACCGATAGCCTAAGGGCTTATAATATCAAGCCTATATTATAGTTTAATCGTAATGTGCAAAAACTACACCTATACTCATGACATCACAGGAACTTGAAGTTAGAAAGTTTGAACTTGAACAGAAGGTCAAGCTTGAAGAATTGGAAATTAAAAAAAAAGAACTCGATTTAAGAATTCAAGAACAGAGGAGTAAGAGAATTTCAACCCCACTTATCTTATCGATTTTAGGTGGTCTAATTACATTAATTACGGGAATTACATTGAACTATTTTGATAGCCAATCAAAAATTTCATTGGAAGACAAAAAATTTCAATCTACTCTGCTGCTAAAAGCTACCGATGCAGAATCTTATGAGGAATTTTCAAATATGTTAATTGCGCTTCAAGAAAACGGACTGCTTTCCCTAGATTCGACTAAAGTTGCAAATTTTAGGAAGAAAAGATTCATAGCTGAGGAAACCGAAAAAATTATTAAAGCCGATTCTAGTGTTAATGCTGTTTTTGAACCCGATGTAAATTCAAGATACATTTGGACAATTGTCGCTGGCGGGGACTCAAATCTTGAAGGCGCTCAATATGAAAAATCTAAAGCGGAGAGAAGTGGTTTCGAGAATGTGGGAATATGGTTACGCAATAATTCATACAGGACCTGTATCGGGGAATATTCATCAAATACAGAAGCAATTAATAACCTGTTTGAGATCAAGGAAAGAATCAATAGTACATCTTACGTAGTAAGACTTGATAAATGGTGTCCAAACTCCAAGTTTGATTCTGAGAAAGGAATATATTCTTGCTATTGAAAATAGTCTATCACAATTCGCGCTAAGGAATTTGTTCTAACATTTCATATCCAAATTCATCGAGAATAATGAAACCTTGCGGTCTGGAATTGCCAGAGGCAGGCAGGCAGGCGGGATTCTTTGCTCGCATGGTTTGCAAAGGGCCCAATGAGTGGGCCTGTACTGCAGTAAACCCTCCGATGGCTGCGCCATCATTGTGTTTTTTCATTAAGGAGCTTTAAAGCTGGCTTTATCAAGCGTAAAAATGAAAAAACCTTCGACACTAATTAGAGGAATATTTAAAGGTAGCTTTGACGGGATTGCTTCCTCGTTTCACTCGGAAGCGGCCTATGGAGTGGCATCGCAGAGTAGTAATCCTTTCACCGACTGTGTCGGTGATTTATTTTTTTTGCCCCGCTTTTCAAGTGAACTTGACAGCAGGGCATTAAAAATCCCTTTCACTTGCGTGAAAAGGATTTACTACTCTGCGGTCTGGACGGGACTCGAACCCGCGACCCCCTGCGTGACAGGCAGGTATTCTAACCAACTGAACTACCAGACCAATGATTTTACCCCCGCTGTGCGGGGACTCTGGCAACAGCCAGATTCAAACCTTGTTACATTGCTTTAATAAAGCGTGCTTTGTCCACCGAAGTCCCGATTGCTATCGGGATGAAGGTGGGTGCAAATATACGCTGCTAAATGAATTCCACAAATAAATATTTGCAAATCAAGTAACTCTTTAGACGAATTGCTGCCGCTCAATCATAAAAGTATTCATCACCTTGTGGAATTGCTGGCGGATATCCACATCCACATATTTGATACGATACTTGGCACAGTTGAGTTTCAGGGTCTCTGTAAATTCAGAAATGGCATCTACATAGGCTTCACGGACACTCTCCGCATAGAGATCGATCCGCTGACCTGTTTCTACATCTACATATCTTTTTGGCGTATTCTCAAAATTGAAAAAATACTCGGTCTCCTTATCCAAGAGGTGGAAGAGTACCACCTCGTGTTTGTTGTATTTCAGATGTCTGAGGGCGTCGAATAATTGATTCTCATCCCTGGCCGTCTGGAACATATCCGTAAAAAAGAAGACCAGGCTGCGGCGCTTCATCTTTTCAGCGATCTGATGTAAATATGTGTAGATCTTGGTGTCCTGACCAGACTCCTGCTGTTGGCTGATCTCACTCAATTTCGTCAACAGCATATGATGGTGGCGGTCGCTCCCTTTTTCGGGGGTATAATACTGATAAGAGTCCGAAAAAATACTCAAGCCCACAGCATCCCGTTGCTTTTTTAGGATATTCATCAAAGCGGCAATGGCCAAAACGGCAAATCCAATCTTGTTGAGGTTGTCCAGGTTGAGTTCCCTTACGGCCGGGTAATACATGGAAGCCGAATTATCCAGGATCATATGACAGCGGAGGTTGGTTTCCTCCTCATATCGCTTGGTGTACAGCTTATCGGTTTTGGCAAAGAGCTTCCAGTCTATATGCTTGGTGCTCTCCCCGATATTGTAAATCTTGTGTTCAGCAAATTCCGCGGAAAACCCATGAAACGGGCTCTTGTGTATACCACTGATAAAGCCTTCTACGATCTGGTTGGCTAATAATTCCAGGTTTTGAAAAAGCGGGGCCTTATGTAATTTTGAACTGAGTTCCACGAGACCAATATAAAATAAAAAAGGCTTGACGTTTGCCAAACCTTTT
>JAAUYH010023573.1_pt1 | contig 10766 bp, 10 predicted proteins | sample 7278061 | NCBI WGS metagenome assembly JAAUYH01 (sample SAMN14350203, study PRJNA611818) | marine sediment metagenome | isolation source: surface marine sediment (0.6m) | place: French Polynesia: Moorea | collected 2018-08 | reverse complement strand
GTAACTACTACTGCGGAGGAAAATAGATTAGGTTTTTCCGATGAACAACAGTTAATTTGGGCAACAAAGCAAGGGCGAGTTATCTATACTTTTAACGTAGAAGATTTTTGTTGTTTACATAGCATTTTTCTAGCAGAACATCGCCATCATGCAGGTATAATTCTTGGTACTCAACAACGATATTCAATTGGGCAACAGTTACGGGGAATCTTAAGATTAATCTCTACAAAATCGGCTGAAGATATGATCAATCGATTAGAATTTTTAGGAAATTATCTTAAAAATAAATAAATAAATAAACTAAACAAACTAAAAATAATTTTTAAGCCTGATAACTGATAACTGTTTACTGATAACTGAACTAAATGCCAGTACCCAAATTAGATTTAGCCCCCAAACTCAAACGCCCTTTATCTTTGTGGAATCCTTTAGATTATTTGCGTTTATTGTATTGGGTGTTTTATTTTCCTCAAGCATTGCACTGGTATGTAGAAATCTGGGGGGGGGGAGATCTCACAAGGGTAGGTTTTTTACAAAGATGTGAGTAACGACTCAAAAAGAGTGTATAAGTGAAAGTTAGCACTAAAAACAACTTCACAGAGATGAAATTAAATCAACATCTCAAAGGCTGGAAACAGATTGTCAGTCAAAGATTTCCACAACTCAGTTTACCTCAAGTATCTGGATTAGCAGCTTGGAGCTTTGGGATGGTGATGACACAATCAAGCAGTCTGACGAGAGTGTCGAGTTTGATTGCCAAAATTAATCAGGAAAAAGACAATACGGTCCGTCAAAGATTAAAAGAATGGTACAAAGAAGGAAAAGCCAAGGCTAAGAAAGACAATAAAAGAGTGTCTCTGGAAGTTAAAGACTGTTTTGCTTCACTACTAAGCTGGATTGTTGATTTGCTACCTAAAACAACTCAAGAATTGCCCATAGGATTGGATGCTACCAGCATTGGACAAAACTTTACAGTTCTTTCAATTAACGTTCTCTATCGCAGTTGTGGCATTCCCATAGCTTGGAAAGTAGTCAGAGGAACAGAAAAAGGAAGTTGGAAACCATATTGGCAAGAACTGTTTCAATCTCTCAACAACATCGTGCCTAAAAATTGGAAGGTAATTGTCAGTGCTGATAGGGGATTGTATGCTGATTGGTTGTATCAACAGATTGTGGAATTAGGCTGGCATCCATTTTTGAGAATTAATCATCAAGGTCAATATCGCGAACCTGACTCTTCTTCATGGCAGCCTTTAGCAAGCGTTGTTTCTCGTAGTGGTCAAAGTTGGTCAGGAAAAATTACTTGCTTTAAAACTAATCCGATTGATTGCACACTTTTAGCTCAATGGGATGAGGATTATGCCGACCCTTGGTTGATTCTCACAGATTTAAATCCCAATGAGGGCAATATTCTCTGGTATGGATTTCGTTCCTGGATTGAGAGTTCCTACCGAGATGTTAAAAGTGATGGTTGGCAGTGGCAAAGAACTCGCTTAAGAAACCCAGACAGAGCCGAAAGACATTGGTTAGCAATGGCAGTTGCTCTACTGTGGATGGTGACTTTGGGTGGAGAATCGGAAACACAATCTGATGAGGAGTTAATTTCTGATTCAGAGCAATCCTCTTCGACTAATTCGACTCGACAAGTATCTTGTTTTCTTAATGGTTTGTTAACTGTAGTAGCGCAGTTGCTCAACGGTCAGTCTCTCACTCTTGGTCGCCTACTTCCCATTCCCTTCAGTCATTTCAAGGATTTGGCTTTTGAAGATTCTTCTTAATTGTAAAAAACCTACCCTTGTGAGAAATCCCTCACCCCCTCTAAATATCCCCTACAAGGAGAGACAATCTGTCCCCTCTCCTAATAGGAGAGGGTTAGGGAGAGGTGAAGATCCCCAAACTTGGAGGGTTGGGGGGGCAAAAACAAATTCTTTCCCCACAGAGACTGAAGTCAATCAAACCCCAGAAAATAATGAATTTCTCCTCGACTACACAGGAGAAGCATTAGACTTAATCTATTCTCTAACTTCTGGACAACCCTACTTAGTCCAACTAATCGGTTTTTACTTAGTCCGCAGATATAATGACCAAGTATTTGAACAAGGACGCTCCCGCGATAATACTTTTACAGTAGAAGATATCGAAGCAGTAATCAATCAAAAATTTTTCCAACAAGGCAGATACTATTTTGAAGGAGTTTGGGGACAGGCAGCCCAAGGCGCAACGGGACAACAAGAAATAATTAAAGCTCTAGCACCTCATCTCCAAGGTTTCAATAAAGAAAACCTCGCTTCAACAACTAATTTAGATACAGAAACTTTTGCAGCAGCAATTGAAACTTTAAAACGCCACGATGTTATCGCAGAAAAAGATGGTATTTATTACATTATTGTCGAATTATTTCGTCGCTGGGTTTTAATGAGATAATTGAATTTTATATATGTATAAAACACTGTCTTATCAACTATGAATTAAAGACTCCTCATTAGGCTCAGGATTTTCTGGTGTATCCTCTGCTTCTGAGCTATTTTCTTCGTTACTAGGCTGTTCTGGTGTTTCTTCTATTGCTTCAGAAGGAGTTTCTTCACTAATAGGTTGCTCTGATATATCGGCGATTTCCTCGGAAGTAGTTTCTTCACTAATAGGTTGCTCTAATGTATCAACGATTTCTTCAGAAGTAGTTTCCTCGTTAATAGGTTGCTCCGAAGTATCTGCTGTTTCTTCAGAAGGGGTTTCCTCATTAATAGTTTGCTCTGATGTATCGACTGTTTCTTCAGAAGGAGTTTCCTCATTAATAGGCTGTTCTAATGTATCGGCGATTTCTTCAGAAGGGGTTTCTTCGTTAATAGGTTGCTCGGATGTCTCTGCTGTCTCTTCAGAAGGAGTTTCCTCATTAATAGGCTGTTCTAATGTATCGGCGATTTCTTCAGAAGGATTTTCTTCGTTAATAGGTTGCTCCGAGGTATCGGTTTCTTCGATAACTTGAACAGTAGAAGCTGAAGCCAAATCATTTGGAGAAGAAGACTGCTCAATAGCTTGAGATGGTTCTGCTGGTAATCCAATCAGTGAATATAATTCTTTTTGATGGCTTAATTGTCTAATTAACCCTCCATCCAAGTTTTGCTTACCTTGTTTTTGAGAGATTTCTACAATTTTTTCCCCTAGCTTTTCCCCAATATTGCTAGCTTGTTCTAAACTATCAAAGGAATGTTGAACAATTTTTCCGATCAAAAATTTTAGTTCTTTATTTCCCTGGCGAGTAGTTGTATTAATTCCTTTAGAAGCGATCGCTTTTTTGATGCTTGTTTTGATAGTTTTTTCTAAAACCTTGCCACTAAACTTGACTGGAGCAGATTGGTTCATTTTCTATTCTCTCTGAGCTTTGAGACTGCAATTATCTTAGAGAGAGTGAGTAAAGCCTAGATTAAGATTTGATTGTCAAATGAGAAAGAAATAGAAGTAGTCGGGCAAAATTAATTTCTTGGTTAAAGTGAATAAAAAACAAAAAGCCACTACTCACTACTTACTACTCCCTACTCCCTTACTATTAACTAACTCTTCCCAATTGGCAAAATTCCGCTTAACCCAATCCATACCGACTTCATTATTAAGTTTAATTTTTTGCTGTACATCGGCATAAATTTTACTGAGAATACCAGCATCTTGTTCGACTACTACTTTAACTAAATTAAGAAACTGATTTTTTAATAATTTAGCCAATGGATTTTTGGCTTCTCCGTATAACAATACATAAGTTCTAGTTTGATTTGATGTTTCTGGTACAAAAAAATGACACTGAACAAATTTACCAAGAAAGCTTTTAGCATACAGAATAACCAAAGAAGGGAAATGATTTTCTAAGTGAGCTTTAATGACATCAGGTATCAAAAGTTGATTTGGTTGTTTTAGTTTATCCCAAAAGCTTTTCTGTGCAGTTGGCATATTATAAAAAGCCTCAGAATGGTAGCCATTATCAATAAATTTCTCAAACCTGACTTCGGTAATTTCAAATAAATCTCGATGCGTACCATTTTGATGATTGTAATCGTGCATAATTAATAGCATCGATCGCAAATCTGTCTGAACGCTAGTATCTGCTGTATACCCAATAAAATCATAATCACGGGCAATTTTTTCTAAAATGTCTGGAATAGGGATTTTAGGTTCACAGCCACCATAAGTCCAGATAAAATCATCTTTAACAATTAAATCTAAAGGCTCTAGCTGAGGTAAAGTTTTTTTATTAGTCCCTGGTAAGACAGTACAGCCATTAGCATCAAATTCTAGTGCATGAAACGGACAAACAACATTACTTGTACCATCTGCTTGAACTTCACACCATCCTTCTGATAGCATTGCTCCCATATGAGGACAAATATTGGGTAAGGCATTAACTTGTCCCGTTTTATCTTTCCACATCACATAATCTTTACCGTACAGAGAAATTTTCTGGGGTTTATTTGTATCTAGCATCGATTTATGCGCCAATAGCCAAGGCGCACCTTTTAACATAGACATAATTAATTTCCGCAAAAATTTTGACTACAAAATAGTTTGCGACAAGTAAAATAGAAAATGTCGCAAGTTAAAGATTACTGTCCTCAAAGCTATATCTGGACTAGTAATTTAGATAAAAGCTTGTGATTTATTGTTCATAATATACGACATTTTATTCATATTTGTCAATGAAATCCGATCGCAATCCTTTACGTCGTCAACCACAACAAAAACGTAGTCAAGAAAGAGTTGAAAAAATCTTAGATGCAGCAGCAGCAGTGTTTGATGAGATTGGATTTGAAGCTGCTACTACTCATGCGATCGCTGCTCGTGCGGATACCGCAATAGGTTCACTTTATCAATTTTTCCCCGATAAATTAGCAATTTTTAACGCTTTAGAACTACGTCACGTCGATCGAGTTTATGTGATGTGGGATAAATTATTACGTCCCGAAATAGTACGGCTACCCTTTCCCGATTTTATTCATCGGATTATTGTTCACGTACAGCAACTATTCGAGCAACCCACTTCAAGAATTATTTTCGTACAGTTTTTTACTTCACCTACTATTTTTAAAAATATTGATGATAGCTTTACTCAAGAAGCAATTCAAGTCATGGCAAAGTTGCTAAAAATGCGTAATCCTGCTTTAGTCGAGCGAAGAAGTGAAATATTAGCAGAAATATGCGTTAATGCCACTAATGCTCTAATTTTACTGGCTTTAAGAAAAAATAAACTTCACGATCGAGAAATTGTAGGGGAAATAGAAGCCTTGATGAAAGCTTATTTAGAAGCAGATATCGGCGATCGAGCGATCGATAATAACTCTACCGATTTACTACCAAAACTTACTGAAGTTTACCAACTAAATCACCGCCAATGTCTAATCTTAAAATACGCGATCGACAATGGCTCATTAACCATTGATAACTGTGAAATTATCTTATCTAGAGTATCTCGGCGTACTCTACAAAGAGATATTAGCAAAATGGTTAAACAAAACTTACTCATACCCACAGGTAATACGAATAACCGTCGTTATGAACTAAATTTTCAAAAGCTAGACTTGTGACAACTGGCGACAGAAACAATAAAATCAATGTAATATTAATTATCCATTACTCACTACTTCTCCTTACAAAATAATTTTTAAGCAAACCCTACTTTCTACTCCCTAAACAAAAAAGAGGTCGTTACCGACCCCCAAACAAGCAAACTTACCAACTTTATCTATAAATTTTACATTAAACCTGTATTAGTACCTTGTTTACCAGTAGCCAACTCTACTTTCATGATTTTTCCACCCATTTTCATAATTCTTTGTTGTTCCCTAAACCAATTGTCATAAGGAACGAGTTTAGTGAAGTAGGTGTTTTGTAATTCTCTTTGAGTACGAATTCTGGTCTGACTGGGTACACAAGCAGTAATTTTGAACATTCTCATGATTTGATTCCTCCTAACCTAAGTTGTCAAAAAATTCTTGGTTAAATTGAGAGCCATTCAAACTCTAAGCTCTCAGCTATGTTTTATCTTAAAAGCTACTTTTCTTTTTTCTACCTTTCTTGAAGCGTCAGGTAATCGCTAATCTAACAAAGGTCAGGAGTCAGGAGTCAATACTAGATCGTCAAAACTAATCTTTTACTTCGCGCTCGTAAGACTAAGCCTTAAATGAACTAGCACTCACTCTAGACTTCCTGCACCTATACATTTGCTATTTGCTACAAGCCTGATTCAGCCTAAAGCTAGCTCAAGCCAGAACAAATATAGTCGAAGTAAACACCCATTTCTTTACCAGCATCAGCACCAGTTAGACTAGCAGTGACTTCTTTCATAGCTTGAATAGCTTGAACAGTGGAAGAAACAGGAACACCTAAAGAATTATAGGTTTCTTTCAAACCATTAAGTACGCGCTCGTCTAATATAGAAGGATCGCCAGCTAACATAGCATAAGTAGCGTAGCGAAGATAATAGTCGAGGTCGCGGATACAAGCAGCATAGCGACGAGTGGTATACATATTACCACCAGGACGAGTAACATCAGAGTATAGTAAGGATTTAGCTACAGCTTCCTTAACAATACTGGCTGCGTTAGCACTGATTACGCTAGCTGCACGAACTCTTAATTCACCAGTTTGAAAATAGTTTTTGAGCTTGTCCATAGCAGCACCATCTAGGTACTTGCCTTGAACATCAGCAGAATTTATAACAGAGGTAATTGCGTCTTGCATAGTTTCGTTTCCTTATCTTACCTAGTCTTAAATGCCTTAATACCGACAATTTAGTCTAGTCTTTTTTTTTAGATAGCCTTTTTTGCCAACAGAGAAGTTAAACTACCCTACTGCATTGCTCCGATAACATAATCGAAGTAAGAAGCAGCTTCTGATGTATCTTCAGCAGACATCATCGCAGTAGCAACATCTTTCATTTCTTTAACACTTTGAGCAACTGCACCAATGTCAGTTCCCAAAGATTTGTACATTTCGCGTACTCCTACTAGACCAATTTCTTCGATAGGAGTTACATCTCCAGCAACAACACCATAAGTGATCAGACGGAGATAGTAGTCCATATCGCGCAAGCAAGTAGCAGTCATTTCTTCGCCGTAGGCATTACCACCTGGGGAAACAACGTCAGGACGTTTCTGGAATAAAGCGTCACCTGCTTGTTTAACAATGCGTTCGCGAGATTCTGTTAATGTTTGAGCAATGCGCAAACGGCTTTCGCCAGAAGTAACAAAAGCTTTGATTCTCTGCAATTCGCCAGGACTCAAATAACGAGCTTCGGCATCAGCATTCACGATCGATTTCGTGACGATACTCATAGATGGATTCCTCCCAATAAAAATGAAACCAGATTTGCGTGAGTTACCTTCTCTTGATTTTTAATCTTATTATTCAAGTAAGGTTTCCAGCTACTCTCGTCTTACAGTGTAATCTTTTTTTGCTATTGCAATCAAGGCTTAAATTGAAGACATTATGAGCTAGATTTTGCGAATAATCTCTAGCTTGAGACTAGATAAAAATTCACTACAGATTTTGCTGGCAAACTCTATAGAGTAGATTACTATTTTTTGCCCCTTGATTTTCACCATTTAGCTAGAAATTAGTATTACAGCTAGTTGAACCAAGAGGTTAAATGTGGTTGCTGATTTAACAAACCTTTACATCTACATCAAATCAATACTTAGATTAAAACTGCGAGTTGTCGATTTTATTTTCATTTAAGTGTTGCTTAGTTAGGTGAAATCCACCTTTCTATCCAACACAGAAAATTTTGGCTAATACAGCAACCTGACCCAATTATTTTGCGATATTAAGCTCGCTCACACTGTTTTTTCTTAATAGAATGTAACATTTTTCTGAGAAAAAACTGAATTTCTGGTAAAAAAAGTTAACTTGTGTAACAGCATGAGCAAACTAGCAGACAAGAGTACAGTAAAGAAGAAAATTATTTTCTTTTTACTAGAAAACTCAAGCCTACTTACTCTTCGAGTATTTCCCTTTGATTTGCCGTTGTTAAATATTTAACTTAAACATTTAACTTAGCTGGCTCGAAACTAGGGACTACAATATCACTGTTTTGTTTAGTGAGTTGATTGTATAGCTTTTCAGTATTAGGGAAATTAGCAGCAGGTAAGGTGGGGAAACGTCGGTAAGGGACAGTATCTTCACCAAAAACTTGAAGATATTCCATACTGTCTACCATTGCCCCAATAAAGCCACGAATACCTTTAGTTGCCAAAATACTATTGTATTTTTGAATTTCTCGTTGATTTAGTGGTGCGCGTCCTAAGAAGTGCTTTGTACCTAACTCAATCACTTTAGTGTTGGGATAGGGAGTATAAAACTCTTTAATGTAAAGTTCTGAGCAGCCTAACCCTTCGATAAACTCTTTAACGGTAATTTCTTCGTTACCTAACCTACTTTCTAAAGAAGTAAATTGAGTTTGTACTATATAGGGATCGAGGTCTCTTTCAAAAATCTGACGATAAGCTGCTGCGATCGCATTTTTGAGAGCTACCTTATCCGTAGTATTGGTTAGTTTGAATATTTTGGTTTGCTGTCTTTGTACTGTTACACCCTGTTGTATTCTTTGAGTTAATTCTGCACCTGCGCGGGGTATACTAACCTGACCTAATTCTACAAAACGCGGTGTATCTTTTTTCTCAACCTTCGCCCCAATACCTTCGCCAATAGACCCAGGACGAGCTTTACGCAACTGCAAGCCACCAGGAGTCAAATAACGCTCGTAAGGAACAGTATCTTCCCCAAACGCTTCTGAGTATTCTGGGCTATCAAGAAAAGCATCTACTAAAGCATAGAAGCCTTTTTTAGCACAAATATCAAAGTATTTATTCATCTCTTGGCGACCATAAGTAGGACGACCTAAAAGACGACGATGAATATATTCAACTGCTTTAACTACGTACATAGATGACCAGTACATGTTACGGAAGACATCAGATTTAGCCAAAATCCGAATAAATTCCCGTACAGTAATTTCACCGTTTTCTAGTTTGGTTTCTGCTGCGGTTAAACGCTGACCATCATAGACATCTCGTCCAAATACTTGACGATAGCAAGCGCGAACTAGTGCTTGTGTAGAAGTTTCTGAAAACTTAACTCCAGTTCCATTAGCAGCACCTGGTAACTCATTATTTAAACGGAATACTTTTGCTCCTAAAGACCCAGGAAATTCTCCCCTAGCAGAAGGCTTACTATTTTGGTTATTAATAGCAGGACCACGATGAATCAACAAACGCTTAGTGTCTTTGTTGAAAGGAGATGGACTAGCATTGGGATTGCGAGTTTCTTTAGGGAAGATTGCGCCAAATTGAATCTCTAAGGGGTCATTACCCGAACCATAGACGTGTTGATCTGGTAAAGGTCGATCGTATTTAGCAAAAGTAGTAACAAATTGAGGAACTTTGCGGAAAGGCGCACTGTAGTTAAACAGTTCTTGTTGCATTCCCCAGTTCCGGCACTCTTGGGCTTCTTGACCTAAACCACGAATATAAGGAACTGTTTCTTCGCCAAAGTAATCTGAGTACTCTTGAGAATCTACTAAAGCATCCACTAATGCTCCTAAGCCACCATCAGAGACGATCGAGAAATAGTTTTGCACTTCTTCGCGGGAAGAGGGTCCTCGACCCAAAATATGGCGAAAAGCAAGTTCTAATGCCCGGCTGTTGATAAAAGGCTCAAAGAATTGCTTGCGATATAAAGGAGATTTACAGAGACGACGCACAAATTCTTTCATCGAGATGTCGCCATTTTTTACCTGAGATTCCAGATAAGAAATAGATTGGTTGTAGGCGCGAGTGATATCTCTTTCAAAAATTTGCCGATAAGCTGCCTTGATAACGGATTGTTTTTCTAGGGTTGACAATCCAGGCTTCATCACGAATTTTTGTCTTCTTTCTGCTGCATTAAAGTAGCTTTGGGGTAGTTGTAAGCCCTGAGCATCGGTAGAAGGACGCTGACGTAGCTTGTCTGAAGGAGTAGCTGCTTTAAATTCTGAGATAACTACATTGAAGTACTCAACAACTATTTCTTGTCCTTCGGGATCTCTCGCGAAATAGTCGCTTGCTGCTGCCCGCATTTCCTGCAAGGCTACAATTGTTGCATCAGCAGAACAAGCATTTTCAATTACTTCTCTGAGTCCTCTGACATTAACCACCAGAATATTGGGGTCTCCTGCCACAATTGAATAAGTTACGTAACGCAAGAACCAAGATAAGTCCCGCAGAGATTTCTGCATATTACTAGGACCATATCTGGTTACATTGATGGGTCGAAAGCCTGGAGGAATAGGTCCAGTGCTGGTAAATAAAGAGCGCAAACCACTAAATATACCACCACCGTTCTTACCAGTTTTACTTTCTATATAAGTAACTGTACCTAAAGCAGCTTGCTGTGCCGAAGTTTGTACTCCTGCTAATGCCATTGCTGGTTCATCTTCTGGAGGCTTTTCTAGGTAAGACAGGGGAGATCCACCTGTAAAAATGCGATTAGCTGCACGAGAAACAATTAAGTCAGAATTATTGGTTAAGGTTTGAGCTATTTCTAGCCGTTTTGCACCAGATTTATAATAAGCCGTTAATTCATTAAGTTCCCCTCTTTCGGGAAAGCGGTCTTGCTGTTCTGCTTGCAAAATAGTCGAGACCGCTACTGTTTGATAAAGTTGAGGACGGGCTAATGAACTGCCACCACTTGCCGTTACACTCATTGGATTTTAAGTATGCTTTTTAGTTATAGTTCAGCTTTTAGAT
>JAAUYH010056795.1_pt1 | contig 10767 bp, 7 predicted proteins | sample 7278061 | NCBI WGS metagenome assembly JAAUYH01 (sample SAMN14350203, study PRJNA611818) | marine sediment metagenome | isolation source: surface marine sediment (0.6m) | place: French Polynesia: Moorea | collected 2018-08 | reverse complement strand
CGGCGGCCGGCGGTACGCAGCGCGACCAGGTGGAACCGGTCGGATTCAAGGCGGGCCTCGCGTGCCAATGTCCAGTTGCCGGCATAATGATAGCCCTTTGCAACATAGAAGGCCTGGCATGTCAGCGCATCGGGTCCGTTCCCCGCTTCGCCGCCGGACAGTTGGAAGCGGAAACGCGGCCATTGCCAAAGCAGCTTTAGCGCCGCGACCGCATAGGCCGCGCCGCCAATGCGCTTCTTCAGCCGGGGGTTATGTTCCGAAACGGCGAGCCCGTCCGGCCCGGCGCTGAGGCAGGCGACAAAGACCTTGCCGTTGCAGGTCGCCACCGGCGCTTGTAGTCGCGCCGTATCACCCGCGACCAATCCGGCCATTACCTGGCTGGCAAAGCGGTCCGGTGCGGCCGGGTAGCCGATTTCCCTGGCAATCAGGTTGACCGTACCGGAGGGGAATACGCACAAGGGGATGTCGATGCCCTGCTCAACCGCAGCGGCCACGACAAGTCGCAGCGCGCCGTCGCCGCCGGACACGCACAGCAGGTCGCTGTCACTTTCGAAATTGACCGAGCCATCGACATTGGTCTGCGATACCGTCACCTTTGCGCCGCAGGCCTGGAAGGCGAGGGCCAGTGCATCGAGCCGAAGATCGCTGTGGGTCCCCGAAGCCGGGTTGTAGATCAGCTGGACCTTCATAACGCCGCCAGAGCCTATTCAGCCGCTCCGGTCAATAGGCAGCGGTGCCGGTTTCTCGTCAGGCTGCCTCGGCTTCCAGTGTTTTCAACGCGGTATCCTTGGCACCCTTGTAATCGGCCTTGCCATTGGCCGCGCGCGGAACCGTGTCGACGATGACGTAGGATTTCGGCGCCTTGTAGGCCGCCAGCTGGCCGCGGACATGCTCATTGAGTTGTGCCTCGTCCAGCGCATTGCCGGCGGACGGCGAGATGACCGCCGTGACCCTTTCGCCGAAACGATCATCGGGTACGCCGACGACGAGGCAGTCATAGACACTGTCATGCGTCTTCAGCGCTTCCTCGACTTCCTCGGGGAAGATCTTTTCTCCGCCGCTGTTGATGCAGATCGAACCGCGGCCGAGCAGCGTAATCGTACCGTCAGCCTCGACCGTCGCGAAATCGCCGGGAATCGAATAGCGGACGCCGTCGAATGTCTTGAACGTCGCCGCCGATTTTGCCTCGTCCTTGTAATAGCCAAGCGGGACCATGCCGCCATTGCAAATCAGTCCAATATCACCGGAACCCGGTTCGACCGGCTGCCCATCCTCGGTCAGGACCTTGGTGGTCTCATTCATGTCAAAGGTGGCGGTCTTGTCGGCGTCGACATTTTCCATGGTGGTGATTGAAACACCCATGCTGCCCTCGGTCGAACCGATGCTGTCGACGATGGCGATATGGGGGATATGGCCCAGCAGCCCGCGCTTGACCTCAGCCGACCACATGACGCCCGATGATCCGATCATCTGCAACGACGACAGGTCGTAAGCCTTGCCGGCGGACTTTGCATCGTCCAGCGCTGCGAGCATCGGCTTGGCGAACACATCGCCGACAATGGTAATGTCGGTGGCTTTTTCCCGCTCGGCCAATTCCCAAAGCTCGTTCGCGTCGAAATGCTTGTTGTCGAACAGCACCACCGCGCCGCCCAGGCTGTGCGAAATCATCGCGCCGATCCACATGCCGGTGCCGTGCATCAGCGGGCATGCAGGTATGGATCGGCCGGTCATGCCCATTTCATGCAGTTTCTGAACGAGCGGACCAAATCCTTCCGAGCCGGTCGGAGGCACCATTTCGCGCATTTCGAAACCCTTGGCGAGCAGGTTGCTGGCAAAGGTCTTGTGATCGTACATCACGCCCTTGGGCATGCCGGTCGTGCCGCCGGTATAGAGCATGTAGAGATCATCATCGGATCGTTCTATGCGCGGCATCGGATCGGTCGCCTGCAGCGCTTCCTCATAGGAAACTGCGCCTTCGAGATGTTCGCCCGAGCCATCGTCGATCTCGAGGAACAGCTTCACCTTGTCGAGGGAATCGCGAATGGCGGCGACACGGGGGGCGAACTGCGCCTGGTAGACCAGCGCCTCGCTGTCGCTGTTGGTGATGACATGGGTGAGTTCCGCCTCGAGATAACGGTAGTTGACATTGACCGGACAGACCCGCGCCTTGAACGCGGCAAATTGCGTTTCCATATACTCGGCCGAGTTGAAGGCGTAGATGGACAGCTTGGCCCCCGCTTCGATGCCGTGATCGCGCAGGACCTGCGCCAGCTTTGCGGCACGCTCGTCATATTCGGCCCAGCTGTAGCGCTTGTCTCCGTCTATGATCGCGGGCTTGTCGGGAATCGCGTCGGCGATGTTTTCCCAGATATCTGCCATTTGCCAGGTCATCAGATTCTCTCCTTTTTTGCGAGCATAGATAGGCGAATCCCGCTGATTCGCAAGATCACCGCTGCCGGTCGCCGATAGATATCAGGCTGCCTGCGCGATAGAACGCGTGCCGGGTGCGGGCGGCGTTTCCGGCGGACCGGCAAAACATTGCGCGATCGCCATCCAGCGTGTCGCATTGGGTCCGGTGACGCTGAGTTCGGTATCGGCGATGTTGCGACACTGCGACACCACCTGGCAGAATTCCTCTGCCTTGCCCTCGATCCGCTCGGCATCGCTGGGCTCGCCAAATTCCCAGATGGCACCGGACGGGGCAGTAAGCCTGAGATAGGGAACCGGTTGCGGTGGCTCTTCGCCATTGACGACAAATGTCCAGCTATATGTGTTGAGTCCAATCATGACGACGTTGCGGATGCGATCGGTATTTTCTCGCTCAACGCCCAGCGCGTCGTAGATGGCCTGTGCATGCGCCCAGTTTTCCATCAGCCGGGCAGTGATCGAGCTGCGCACACTCATCGACGGGCCAGCCCATTCGCATCGCGCCGAGGGATCTGCTGAGCCGAATTCCGGGGCCATTTTCTGGTAGAAATCCCGCCATACCTTCAGCAGTTCGGGGCCCTCGAGCCCGCCGAGATAATCCTTCTCGAAAAACCGCATCGAAGTCCCCGGTTTCATGCCGGCCATTGCTTCCTTGAAAAAGGCCTGGAACTTTTCCGGCTCGGTCAACGACCAGTAAGCAGCCATGTTCCAGACATGCAGGTGGCGGATGATCGCGTTGATCGTCCATCCCTTGAACCCGGTTTCCGCTTCCATCTGTTCATTGTCGAGGTCTTTCACGAGTGCGTAGATCGCTTCGCTCTCGTCCAGAAAATCCTGTGCCTGCTCCATCATGTCGCTTGTCCTCAGCTGATCTGTTTCAATATGTCTTCGCTATGCTGGCCCAGTGCCGGGGCGTCGCCTGATGCGGGAATCCGGTTGCCGCCAAAACGGGCAGGGGCGGCAACATTCCTGACCTTGCCAAGCAGCGGGTGATCCTCTTCCTCGAAAGCGCCCAGCGCAATGACCTGCTGGTTGTCGGGCAGGTCTTCCAGCGCGAAACAGGGCGCGGCCGGCACATCATGTTTTGCAAGGCCCTCGACCATCTCGGCGCTTGTCAGCCCGGGCTGCTCACTGGCCACGGTGCGCGCCAGTTCGGCCATGTGCTGGCTGCGATTGGCGAGGCCCTTGTATTTCTCTTCCGATTTCAGGTCCGGCCGGCCAACCAGGTCAAACACCGCTTCCCAATGTTCGTCCGACATGGCCGCATAGGCTATCGCCCCGTCGGTGGTGCGCATCGGCATCTGGTAATAGTCGGCAAAGGGCGGTGCATGGGCGACATCATCATCGAGCAGCGTCAGGTGCATGCCGCCGTCGGGCCAGAGAAAGGCAATGCAGCTTTCGAGCATCGACAGGTCGATATGCTGCCCCGCGCCGGTGCGTTCGCGGGCAAACAGCGCCGCGGTGATCGCCTGGGCGGCGGTATAGGCCGTGACCTTGTCGCAGATCAGCGTCTTCACATAGGCAAAATCGCCCGGATAACCCTGCAGGGTCATGAATCCGGCCATGGCCTGCATGACATGGTCATAGGCGGGCCGGCTGGCCATCGGGCCTTCCAGTCCGAAGCCGGTGATCGCGCAGTAGATGAGCGATGGCTTTTCTGCGCGCAACGCTTCACTGCCAAGACCGAGACGATCCATCACGCCCGGACGGTAATTGTGGATGACGATGTCGGCATCGAGACACAGCTTGCGCGCGGCCGCCACGCCTTCCTCCGACTTCAGATCGAGGGTGATCGAGCGCTTCGCTCGGTTGCAATTGTTGAACAGCCCGGAAATACCCGCTTTCTGGCTGCCCAGCCAGCGCATCGGATCGCCGATGCCGGGCGGTTCGACCTTGATCACATCGGCGCCCTGCTGCGCGAACATCATCGTCGCCAGTGACGCGGTGATCATGGTGGAGAATTCGACGACCTTGATGCCGGCAAGCGGTTGCTGCGCTGTCACTTCGGCCACTTTCTTCTCCTGTTCAACTCTCCAGGTTGGCCGCGAGCCGTTCACAGGCGGTCAGGAAGTCCTGTTTGAATTCCTGAACCACCTGGCCGGCGGTCATCTGCTGGTTCATCAATCCGACGCCCTGGCCCACCCAGTAGGTCGCGAGATCCTTCGCGCCCTGGTTATCGCCCTGGCTGAGCTTGTCTATCGTGCGAAGCGGCGGCTCTGCCACTAGCGATTGTAACGGCATCGGCAGCGGCGTCGGTGCGCCTTCGGCTTCCCAGGCGTCAGTCCAGGGGGAACGCAGCTGGCGCGATGGCTTGCCGGTGCGCGACCTTGCCCGCACCGTGTCGCGCGACGTTGCCGCGAGCATCTTTTCCTTCACGACCGGGTTGGTTTCGGCCTCGACCGTGGTCAGCCAGACCGATCCGCACCAGGCGCCGGCCGCGCCCATCGACATGGCGGCGGCCATTTGCGCGCCGGTGGCAATGCCGCCCGCCGCGAGCACCGGCGTATCGTCGCCGATTTCCGTGAGCGCGTTGCAGACTTCGGGGATCAGCACCATGGTCGAGATTTCGCCCGTATGGCCACCAGCTTCGCCGCCTGCCGCGACGATGATATCGACACCTGCAGCGACCTGCGACATGGCGTGTTCCTTGGTGCCGACCAGAGCCGCGACGGGCACACCATGCTGCCTGCCGAGATCGAGCATGACCTGTGGCGGAATACCGAGCGCATTGGCAACCAGCTTGATCGGGTGCCGGAAGGCGACCTCGAGAATGGCCGCCGCCGTGCCCCCGCGCAAGTTGTCGGTGAATGCGACCTGCCGCTCGCGTTCCTCGTCAATGTCTCCGGCGATCCGGTCCGCGTCGACCCCATGACGCTGCATTATGTCATTGGTAAACCGCTTATGTTCTTCCGGGATGCTGGCGAGCACGGCGTCCGGATCCATCGCCTCGCCCTTGCCCTCGACCTTGTTCGGTACAATGATGTCGAGACCATAGGGTTTGCCGTCGACATGGTCGTCGATCCAGCTGAGTTCCTCCTTGAGCATCTCGGGCGAGCAGTTCACCCCGCCAAACACACCCATGCCGCCGGCGCGCGACACGGCGGCCACGACATCACGGCAGTGCGAAAAGGCGAGCAACGGGAATTCGATGCTCAGCATTTCGCAAATCTTGTTGTTCATGTGCCTATCCTCTCGCTTCTCTGCGCAATGCGGAAGTTCACCCTATTCTCCCGCTTCGACAATCTCCATGATCAGGTCATCCGCGGCAATCTGGGTGCCGGCACTGGCAGCGACAGTCTCGACGACACCGTCAATCTCGGCAAGGATCTCGTGCTGCATCTTCATAGCTTCGAGCACGGCAAGCTTGTCGCCCTTGGCAACCTCCGCGCCCTGTTCGACCAGTATTTCGAGCAATTGCCCGTGCATCGGCGCGACGACCGTGCCGCCACCGCCGGCATCTTCCATCGCGCTTACACCCGTCACGTCGGTAACGGTGAGCGACCGTCCGGCGAGTGCAAGGTGGAGTGTCCGGTGGTGATGCTGGTAGATGGCGGTCTGCGCATGGCCGTCGACACGCAGCTTCGCGCTGTGCTCGCCCAGCGATACCAATTCAATGTCGGCCGATTGCTCGCCGCTGGTGACGCGGTAATTGCCAGGCGCATTGACATGCACGTGGATTGGCAGGACGTCTTCGCCCACCGCATAGCTGATCACCGTTTCCAGCGAGCCGCTGTTCGACCAGTCGAGCATCTCGGGATTGACGTTGAGCGCCAGGCGGTGCGCGGCCTGCTGGTCGAGCTTGTGCTGCAACACCGCGGCAATGGCATGATGTTCGAAAGGATGTTCGCCAAGGTCCACGCCTCCTTCGCCGTAGTTTTCGCCGATAAAGGCCGTGGTGGCCTGGCCATCGACGATATCGGGCTTGTCGAGCGCATCGATAAGGAAATCGCGATTGGTTCGCGGGCCGAACAGCGCCGTTTCCGACAAGGCCGCGATCATCCGCCGCCGCGCCTCGTCGCGCGTGGCCCCGTGGGTGATGATCTTGGCGACCATGCTGTCGTAGAAGGGCGACACCTCGCCGCCCGTGGCAATGCCGCTGTCGACGCGCGACAGGCGCGATGGATGCCATAGCGCGACCGGCCCCGTACTCGGCAGGAAATCATCGGCCGGATCCTCGGCATAAAGCCGGACTTCCATGGCATGACCGGTCAGCGTCACATCATCCTGCTCGATGCCCAAAAAGTCGCCTGACGCGACTTTTAGCTGCAGCGCGACGAGGTCGAGACCGGTAATTTCCTCGGTCACCGGGTGTTCGACCTGCAATCGGGTGTTCATTTCGAGGAAATAGAAGTCGCCAGACTGGTCGAGCAGGAATTCCACCGTGCCGGCGCCGATATAGTCCACCGCCTTGGCGGCATCGACTGCGGCCTTGCCCATCGCCTCGCGCAGCTCGGGGGTCATAACCGGGCAGGGCGCCTCCTCGATCACCTTCTGGTGGCGGCGCTGGACCGAACAGTCGCGCTCGCCGAGGTGGATGGTGTTGCCATGGCTGTCGGCGAAAACCTGTATCTCCACGTGGCGCGGCCTGATGATTGCCTTTTCGAGGATCAGTTCGCCATTGCCGAAGGCGTTTTCAGCCTCCGAACGGGCCAGCTTGATTGCATTGGGCACTTCTGCCAGCTCATGCACCAGCCGCATGCCGCGGCCGCCACCGCCCGCGGCGGCCTTGACCATCAATGGCACGCCGATCTTTTTCGCCTCGGCGATCAGCGTGTCGTCGGCCTGGTCTTCGTCCTGGTAGCCGGGAACGCACGGGACACCTGCATCTATCATCGCCCGCTTCGAGCGCGCCTTGTCACCCATCACGTCGATCGCCTTTTCCGGCGGACCGACAAAGATGATCCCGGCATCGGCGCATGCCTGGCTGAAGGCGGCATTCTCGGACAGGAAGCCATAGCCCGGGTGTACGGCATCGGCCCCGGTATCCTTCGCTGCCTGGATGATATTGTCGATGACCAGGTAGGATTCGTTCACTGGCGGCGGACCGATCCGCACTGCGTCATCGGCCATCTGGACATGCGGTGCGCCGGCGTCGGCGTCCGAATAGACGGCGATGGTTCGAATGCCCTGCGCCTTGGCCGTGCGCATCACCCGGCAGGCAATTTCCCCGCGATTGGCAACAAGCAGCGTGTTGATTTTCGACATCTGTGTTTCCCTATTCCGGTTTCACCACCCAGTTGGGCTTGCGCTTTTCGAAGAAGCTGGCGACGCCTTCCTTGGCTTCGTCACTGACCATGCGGTCGGCGAAGTTCTCGGCCGCGAGACGGATCACCTCGTCGCGAGGCTTGCCGGCAATCTGGCCGAGTAATTCCTTGGTCGCAGCCACCGCGCCCGGGGCTGCGCCCAGCACCTGTTTGCGCAGTTGCATCTCGATCGCTTCCAGTCCGGCGACATCGTCGGCAATGAAATCGGCAAAACCCAGTTCATGCGATTCAGCCCCGTTGAAGCGCGCGGCGGTCAACATCAACCTCCGGCCGGTGGCATAGCCGAGCTTCTGGATCACGAAGGGCGAAATTTGCGCCGGGGTTATGCCGATCGCCGTCTCGGTCATCGCGAAACGTGCGCCGCTCTCGCAGATCACGACATCGGCGCAGCAGCTCAGGCCAAAGCCGCCGGCCATGGCCGCGCCCTCGATCAGCACGATCACCACTTGCGGCGCCGTGTTGACGAGGTCGAAAATCTCGGCTGCACCGCTCGACATGGTGATGATCGCGTTGCGATCGCCGCTCTTCTGGAAATTTTCCTTGAAGTTCTTCAGGTCAGCCCCGGCGCAGAACACCCCGCCGCGCCCGCGCAGGGTAATGCCGCGCACCGCGCGATCGTCGCGGACCGATTTCAGCACATGGCTGAGTTCCGCGACCAACGCATCGCTCAGTGCGTTGCGATTGTCCGGCTGGTTGAACCAGATGGTGAGCCAGCCGTTCTGGAGTTCCAGTTCGAGCGTTTCGGTTTGGGGAAGGTCGGTCATATCCGCGCTACTCCGAATGCGTTGGGGTGCAGTTCACGGTTTTGCGCCTCGAAGATCGTCTCCAGCGCGAAGCCGAGCACCTTCCTGCTGTCTCGCGGGTCGATCACGCCATGGTCGAGCACGCGGCCAGAGGTGAAGAAGGCGCTTTCCTGGCTCTCGAAGATGTCCTTGATGCGATGTTCCTGCTTGGCGATCATCTCCTCGTCCGGCTCGACGCCCTTGCGCTGTGCCTGGACGCGGGCGACATGGCTCATCGTGTTCGCCGCCGATGCACCCGACATCACGCCGGTGCGGGCATTGGGCCAGCTGAACAGGAAATCGGGTTCGAAGGCGACCCCACTCATGCCGTAATTGCCGGCGCCGAAGCTGGCGCCGATGTATAGCGAGAGTTTCGGCACACGGACGTTGGATACCGCCTGGATCATCTTCGACCCCAGCTTGATCATGCCCTTCTGCTCGGACTCGGTGCCGACAATATAGCCCGTGGTATTGTTGAGGAAGATGATCGGCAGTCGCGACTGGTCGCATAGCTGGAAGAAATGGGTCGCCTTGCCGGCCGCTTCCGGATCGAACGGGCCATTATTGCCGATAATGCCGACCGAGTGACCCATGATGCTGGCCTGCACGCAGACCGTGCCGGGGCCGTAGCGCGGCTTGAATTCCTCGAAATCCGACCCGTCGACGATCCGCGCCATCACCTCGCGGACATCATAGGGAATGGTATAGTCGATCGGGACAATCCCGGCGATCTCGTCAATATCGTAGAGGGGTTCCTCATAGTCATTGCGGCGGATGGGCCCGGTATTCTTGTTCCAGTCGAGCCGCCCGATCGTCTCGCGGGCAATGGCGAGGCCGTGCGCGTCGTTGTCGGCAAGATATTCCACCGTGCCGGTCGTCTGGGCATGCATTTCCGTGCCGCCCAATTCGCGGTCATTGGCGACTTCGCCGGTTGCCGCATGGACCAGCGCCGCGCCGCCCAAAGCGGCCATGCCATTGTCACGGATGCCGATCACATAGTCGGACATGCCGGGCATATAGGCACCGCCGGCGGTCGATGGTCCGTGCAGCACCACCATCGTGGGAATTCCGGCCGCGCTCAGCCAGGCGAGGTTGCGGAACAGCATCCCGCCATGGGCCCACAGCTCGACCTTGTAGTCCATCAGGTTCGCGCCGGCGCTTTCGACCAGGTGGATGAACGGCAGTTTGAGCTCCTGCGCCATTTTCTGTGCGCCCTTTGACGCATCCCAGCCGCCCGCCGTCGCCGCGCCGGCCCGAATGCCGCTGTCGTCGACCCAGATCATGCAGCGCACGCCCTTCACGAAGCCGATGCCGAGGATCACGCTGCCGCCGGCAATGCTGGTTTCCGGATTGGGATCCTCAAGCAGGTAGTTGGCCATATTGTAAAGCTGCAGGAAGGGCATGCCAGGGTCGAGCAAGTGCTTGAGCCGTTCGTGCGGGGTCAGCTGGCCACGCTTTTCGAAGGTTGGCCGGCGCTTTTCGGATGCGGCGACGGCGCGTTCCTCCAGGGTACGCAAATGCTCGATCAGCTCGAGCATATCCTTGCGGTTCTGGGCATAGCTTTCGGTGCCGGTGGCGATTTTCGACTTAAACTGGGGCATGGTCAGAGCGCCTCTGCGAGTGATTGCGGGACGGGAATCGGGGTGGCGAGAAGGATTTGAGCATAGCTCTTACCCTGCGGATCATTGCGCATTGATGCAACCCCGCCCCCGCCGAGGACGTCATGAAGCAGGAAGTTGATCGCGCCTGTGCCGGGCAGGTAGAAGCGCTCGACGCTGTCCGGCGCCTCCGGCTGTGCAAGGAAATGGGCAAAACGGCGCCGGACCGTCTCAGGATCCAGCGCGGCCCAGAGCCAGGGCGCATAGGCTGCGTCGCGCGGCAGCACGCCAATATTGGCCTTGTTGCCCTTGTCGCCCGATCGGCCCCAGGCGAGTTTCACAAGCGGTACGTGCACAAAAGGTTCGGCGGTACTGGGGGTGTCGGGCGTTGCCGACCGATCGATCTGGTTGACGTCAAAGGAAGCACCTGATTCGACTTCGAAATCCTGCTGATTTTCGCCAGTGTCGATGCTGATCTGCACCTCTTTCTTCGGAACGGTCAACGAGAAGAGGCGCACGACCGGCGAAGGCTTGGGCCGGCCGCCTGCGAACAGCGCCAAGCCGGGCGGTGTGGCGAGCCCCATTCCGGTTGCTTCCTTGAGCAGCAGCATCCCGGCCTTGGGATCGCGGTGCTTGACCCCGATCTTCAGCACGACCTCGCGCGAGGCGGCCGCTTCGCCGAATTCACCGAAATGG
>JAAUYH010025066.1_pt1 | contig 10767 bp, 9 predicted proteins | sample 7278061 | NCBI WGS metagenome assembly JAAUYH01 (sample SAMN14350203, study PRJNA611818) | marine sediment metagenome | isolation source: surface marine sediment (0.6m) | place: French Polynesia: Moorea | collected 2018-08 | reverse complement strand
GAGAATAAATTCTCTGTCTTATACTTTAAGTCCGTTTAAACGGACTTGATATTTTAGCCAAGAAATTAATTTCTTGGTGCATTGAAACTAGCATGAAATAGCCCTGGTATAAGTTTGGCAAAAAACTGCTATTATACTGCTTGAATATTACTAACAAATTGATTATTGTGAGTTAAATTTCTGGCAAATTCAATCGCTTCAGTTGGACTAGATATTTTGTCTTCAATGTAGGCTATTTGAATTTCTGTTAACAATTTACCGATCGCAGGAGATGGTTTAATCTTTAGTTCTTGAATTAAATCATTACCTGTAACTAATGATTGGGGATAAACAACCCGATCTTGGGGGTTTAAATATCTCTCAATTAGAGGTGTAGTAATTGTCTCAGGTACACCAGTAGCGATCGCTCTAACGATTAAAATCGGAAATATATCCTTAACTGCTAAAAAGAAAAAATATAATTCTCTCAAACTAGGATTGTCTGACATTTGTTGGAGTTGGGGCAAGTACTTTACTGTAGCTACAACTGCTCGTATATATGAGCGCGAATATTTTAATTGCTCTAATTCCTGGGTGGCTAGATCTGGCTGTGCTGAAACTAAGGTTGCTAATTTAGCTAAGATCGGTAAATCTGGACAATGGCAATCGCTAGCTAAATCTTGAATTGGTGAGGACAGGGGGCGTAAATCGCATTCACGTCCGTGAGATGTCCGTGGTGAATTAATAATAGTTTCTATCGCCGCTAATTGAGAGAATTTCTGCTGATTTAGATCGCTAAACCAAGGTTGAATTAAACCATCTGCCGCCGCAGCAGCCAACCACTTATTCCCCCCAGAAGCAAGCAAAAGATAATTCAATTCTGTTTGTATTCTTTCTGCTGCGACTGTAGTTAATAACGGTGCTAAAGAGCGAATAGTTTGGCGCGTATTATCCTCCAGGGTAAAGTTTAATTGTGCTGCTTGTCGATAGGCTCTCAATAGTCGCAAAGGATCGTCTTCTAAGTTTTTGGCGGCGATCATCCTTAGAATTCCTTTGCCTAGATCGGCAACTCCCTGATAAGGATCGATAATCTTCCTTTCCTGCAAATCATAGGCGATCGCATTAATGGTAAAATCTCTTCTCTGTAAATCTGTTTCTATAGTCTCTCCTTCTTGTTGGGCAAAGTCCAAGGTGCCTTGAGGAAAAACTACCCTAGCAATTTGTCTGACTTCATCTAAAACCACAAAACCAGCTTTATAGGAACGTGCTATCTCCCTAGCAGTGGCGATCGCTTTTTCAGGTAAAACGAAATCGAGATCGAGGGGGGTTTTTTGTCGTTTTAACAAGGCATCTCTTACCGAACCACCGACTAAATAAGCCCTAGCAGGTAAAGCAGTTAAATCACAAGGAAAATTAATTCTAGAAAGATATAAATCTAGTTTTTCCATAAAAAACATTAAATAAATTTACCAATATTTTTGGCTATGTAAGTTACATTAACAAGTAGAGAATCAAGGTTGAGTTAAAACCCATGTGTATTTGTATTAACTGCCATTATGTCGATCGCTGTCAAACTTACAATGCAGTCGAAACCCAACACCAACAACCTCATTTAACCGACAATCCAGACTTTGAACCCATAGAACCAACTATCAATGTTAATATCCGCACCAATGGCGATGAAATTCAAACGGAATGGGATGTTGTCGGCTGTGAAAGCTTTGTCGAAGAAAGTGGCAAGTGGGCTAAACTTCGTCCAGGAGAAGCAGTTCCTACTTAGTTGAAAATTGGTTATTATCCATTAAGTTTGGCAAATATAATGTAAAAATTGACACCAAGACCCAATTCGCGTCAAGATATGAGATAAGGTAAATTTTTGTAAAGACTTTCCATGTCTATTGAGCTATTTACACTGGATCGAGTCCAAGGGATCGCACACCAATATGGTTACTGGGCAGTCTTTATTGGAATTGCAATCGAAAATATGGGTATTCCCCTACCAGGAGAAACAATCACCGTCATTGGTGGTTTTTTAGCAGGAAGCGGTGAATTAAATTTTTGGTGGGTTTTAACTAGTGCGATCGCTGGAGCTGTTCTCGGAGATAATTTTGGTTATTGGATCGGCAGATGGGGTGGTTGGCAACTTCTGGTTAAGATCGGGAATTTTTTTAACATCCAAGAACAACAATTAGAATCTGCTCGCAACCGCTACAGCCATAATGCTGCTCAAGCCGTCTTTTTTGGTCGTTTCGTCACCTTACTCAGAATTTTTGCTGGACCTTTGGCAGGAATATCGAGAATGCCTTACAGACAATTTTTATTGTGTAATTTTGGTGGGGCAACCGTTTGGGCAACTGCTATTGTCAGTCTCTCTTTCTTTTTGGGAGAAATAGTTTCTTTGGAACAAATTTTGGGCTGGATTGCCCAAACTGGTCTAGTTGCTTTATTGTTGCTACTGGGTATCTTACTCGTTCCAACTTTATGGGAATACAGTCATAAAAAACTATTACCCAAGGACTAATAAAGGTAATTTAGCTAGGGCTTGCTGAAAAACTGAGATTTGGGGATGTAAACTTAAAAAGGCTTTTAGCTTTTAGCTCTTAGCTTTGGATAGTTTGATTAAATCGTCTTTTTTAATTATTATTTCAAGTTGGGTAAATCTGACTAACAGTCTTTGCTGTAAAATAACAGAGTAATTTGTGACTTTTTCTCAACTTTCAACAATAAAACTTGACTTTCTGTGTAAAAATAGCATCTAATATTTTTTAGTACCTATGTTCTGAATGGACATATCAAGCTTTGGCAAAACTGCAAAAGGCTTGTCCTTACGGGCGACACAAGCTCTTGAACTTAGTTCAAGAGACGCGCCCTAACAAACATACCCTAGAAAAAGTTATGGAAAGTCTAACTCCAGCCCAAAAAGAACTATATGACTGGTTGATTGAATATATTCGTTCTACCCAACATGCGCCTTCTATCAGACAGATGATGAAAGCCATGAACTTGCGATCGCCTGCCCCCGTGCAGAGCCGTCTAGAAAGGTTACGTAATAAAGGTTACATTGACTGGACAGATGGCAAAGCTCGCACTATTCGGATTTTACATCAACCAGAAAAGGGTTTGTCTATTGAAGGAGAAATTGCCGCAGGTGGTTTAGTCGAACCATTTGCCGATGAAAAAAACCGTTTAGATCTATCAGATCTATTCTGTCAATCTGATTGCTATGTTCTACGAGTTGTAGGAGATAGTATGATTGAAGATTTAATCAACGAAGGGGATTATGTTATCATGCGATCGCTTTCTGAACAAGAAAAGGTCAAAAATGGTGACATTGTTGCTGCCAGAGTATCTGGACATGGCACAACCCTCAAGCGATTTTATCAAGAACAAGAACAAGTTACTCTTAAACCTTCAAATCAAAAATACGAACCCATTAAAGTAGATGCTAGTGCTGTCGAGGTACAAGGCATCTTAGTAGGTGTATGGCGCTCTTTTGCGACTAATAATTAACATCTATAGCAGTTGTAGCGATCGCTATGTTCGTGGCAACTGATTAACCAAGAGGTTATTAATTAACGTCTTATCTCTAGGGGTTTGGCAAGCTCTGCCAAGCTCCTTGTGGAAACTAATGATTAATTAACTCTTAGGAATTGCTTCAGCTAAAGGTAAAATGATAGTTACCGTAGTGCCTTGCGCTTCTCCTGCACTATACAAACTGATTTTGCCGTTCATCAATTCAATTAAATTGCGCGATATAGCCAAACCCAAACCCGTGCCACCAAACTTTCTGGTAGTTGAACCGTCTACCATCACAAAGGGATGAAATAACTTACTTTGTTGGGTTTTATCGATACCAATTCCCGTATCCTGCACCACAATAGCTACTTCATAGTTACCATAGTACTGGTCTAAAAAATCCTCACTTGGGAAGTTATCCCAATCGGCAGTTAAAGTTTCCAAATTTTTGACCTTAAAATCTACAGCATAGGGGGCTAAATTATCATCAAAGCCTTTTTCTTTAGTTTCATAAGGGTAATTGATATCTAAATTAGTTAAACTAACTGGAGGCAAAATATTAGTTTGTTTAGGTTGAATTTTAACACTAAGAGCAACAGTTCCCTGGTCAGTGAACTTAACTGCATTACTGACAATATTAATTAAAACCTGCTTTAATTTAGCAGGATCGGCATGAACATAAATGAGATTGCGCCATTCAGGAGTTGTAAACTCTAATGCTTTGCGCTGAATGGAAACGGTATGCAGGTCAATTACTTCGTTGATAATTTTAGCTAAATCGACTTTTTGGATCGTTACCGATAGTTTGCCTGCTTCAATTTTCGAGATATCTAAAACATCATTAATAATTCCTAATAAATGAATAGCAGCATCGTCTGCTTGTTGTAAAAACTCTTGTTCTTCTTCTTTAGAATCACAGTAACCATCTTGAACAATGCGAATACAGTTAATGATGCCATTTAAAGGAGTTCTTAATTCATGGGAAGTAGTGGCTAAAAATTCGTTTTTCAGTTGGTTGGCATTTTGCGCCTCTTTCCAAGCCGAGACAATTTCTTCCCCCCAGTCTCTCAGTCTGCTTACCATTTCATTGAGAGCTAGAGATAGTTGATTAAACTCACGGATGCGAAAATTTTCTGGCAGGCGATCGCCCGCTTGTAATTGTTCTTCTTTAAGGGAATAATCTCTGATGCGTTCTAGAGGACGAGCCAATTCACGGGAGACAAATATAGTAGCGATGGAACTGGCGGCAATTAAGCCCAGAGTCATGCTGACTAAAGCTTGACGCACATCTTTCAGGGGCAATAAAGCCGCATCTAAGGGGGTGACAGCCAGAATCACCCATTTTTCCGATCGTTCGTCGGTTACGGGACTAGCTATGGAACTATGTCCAGCCACCAATTCTACGCCATCGGTTTCCAAATAAAATAGATGTAAAAAATTAGGTTTACTTTCAGGTTTATTGGCGATCGCTTTTTCTAATAAACTACCCAATCTTTGGGCATCAGCCATCTGTTTAATGTTACGTCCCACTCTTTGCACTAAAGGATGTGCCAAAATAATTCCGTCTTGATTGATAACCACAGGATAACCATCAAGAGAACCTGGTTCAACTCTTTCTTGATTTAAAAGAGCAGATTTAACGCTGAGGGCATAGCGTAATTGACCTTGGCGGTCATAAACTGGAGCAGTTAACCACAATTTTAATTGACTATGAAAAGGATTTTCGGTGATATCCTGGACATCTCTAACAATAGAAGTAGAAGGTAATAAAAGCTGGACATGAATTTGCTCGGCAGTAGTCAGAATTTGTGCTTGTTTTCTCGACCAAGAAGTATTAGCTAAATGGATTTTGTCCCCACAGGTATTGGCAGTTGCTCGATTGGTTTGCAGATCGACTAATTGAGCGCAAAGAATATTAGTGGGTAAGATTTCGGTGAGCTGAGAAATAAATGATTGATGATTAGTAGTATCGACTTTTAAAACAGACGCATCACTAGCACTAGCAAGATTGGTACGCAGTGCCTCAATTGATTGCTGAATACTTTCTCCTTTTCTAACTGCACTTTCAGTTAAATTTTGTCTGGCACTTTCTAAAAAAGCCGAGCGCGCTTTGCGATAAGTCACATAAACTCCCATTAACAATATAGGGACGCTCACCAATAACAGACGCGACAACAGTATGCGACGAAAGGAAGATTGACCTGGTGCCATAGAATAGATTATTGTGGCTGGTTCTACATGTCTTTACTTTATCTATTTAATAATAGCCATTGTTCGCCCATTTTCCAGGCTGAACAAAATTAAAAATTCAAATAATTGGGCTCACTTTTCGCACGTCAAAATGTAACATTAGAAGATTACGGATTTTTCTGGAATTAGCGATTGGCTCTGCCAGCTTGCGGAGCGAGATCGCCAATAGAGCATTTCGCGATCGCTCTGTTGAAACCAACTTTGCGATCTACGGAATCTAGTTTGTCTAGTTTTGGGTAAGTTTTACAAAGCAGAAAATTTACGAGCTAAAACAGGTAATATGGGACAAGGCTTTTTAGCCTGCAAACTATCTGGTCGCTCGGCGCGGAACACATTCCAACGAAATGGTCCTAACTCTGCTGCTGACATCCATAGTAGACGTTTAGCTCTGGTCATAGCTACATAAAGTAGACGAAACTCCTCGTCTTGTTTGAGTTTAACCGCTTCTTTCCAAGCGGCTAGCGGTTGAGGAATAGTTACTGCCGATTTGCCCTGATAGCGGTTGTGAACTACTGCCCTAATTTGGGCGCGAGCAACTTCTGAGAGGGTAAAATTTCCCAGAAACTTACCTGCATTGGGTACCCAAGGTTGACCTGGGAGAACATCTTGGTGCAAAAAAGGGATAAAGACATAATCCCAATCTAGTCCCTTGGCTTTGTGCATCGTAATGATGGTTAATTGACCAGGACGAGTATAGCGATTATCATCATCTTCTTCTACCCCCTCAAATTTTTCCGAACTAACTATTTCTTCTAGGGCTTGGAGGGTAGTTTTGAGAGAACTCTGCCCCACAATTTGTAGATTGACCTTTTCTGAGAGCTTATGTACTGTTGCGAGTTCCGAACCTGTATAGTTTAAGGTCATGCCCAAAAAAGGAATTAATTGATAGTGGGGTAATTCAATACGGGCGCGGAGGAGGTCACAACAATAGCGGCGAACCTGTTCTACTTGGGGTTTTTGGGGCGGATCGAGAGGAGTGGGATAGAGAAATTGCTCGGGATAGGTAACCAGGGCATTTAAGTCTTGAGCGGGGATTAAATCCCGCTGTGCCAAAACTTCGAGGGCAGCCTTGAGATTATCTGGAGAATGGGGACGGTCTAAAAATTGGAGTAGCTGAAGAATCTCTTCTGGTATTTGGGAATATCGTTCTGATTCTCCCACCTCCTGAATTCTAATTTTATGTTCCCGCTGCACATAAGCTAGCTGTTCGGCAATGAAACGTCCTTGTCGATTTTCCCTGACTAAAATCGCGGCATTTCTCTGGGGATTGTCTTGCAGTAAGGCGATCGCTCTTTGGGCAATTAACTCTACTGTCTGGTAGATATCATCGGGACGATAAATTTCTAAGCCTCTACCTTCTGGCTGGGGATTAGCTTCTGGTTGGGGATCTTGGCGAGCGACTAATTGGATATCTTGCTCTCGAAAGGGTAAATCTAATGTCTGTAAGCCTTGTAGGTGAGAGCTTTGCGCCCCTACTGCTATTTCTTTACTCCGTTCATTGACCCAACGGAGGGTAAAATTCGCTGCCTTAATAATAATCTCACTACTACGACCCGCACGATCCATCGTCGCTAAACTACCTTGTTGGGCACAGGTTTGACAAAACCAATTAAAATATAGGGGATCGGCGGGGGTAAAGGTGGAATTAATTGCCTGATTGGGATCGCCGACTCTGACTAAATTAGGCGAACTTTGAGGGCGATCGCCATGACTTGCCAAAATCGAAATTAATTTTTCCTGTAGAGGGCTAGAATCTTGTGCCTCATCTTCAAATACGGCAAATACTTGATTTTGCCAGAGGGTACGCATGGGTGCATAGTCTAATACCCGCAATGCCGCTAGGATCATATCGTCGTAATCGATTAAATCTCGCCTAGCCATTGCCTGCTGATATTCTTGATATAGTCCTGCGGCAATTCTTAAGATATCGTATTCATCCTCTGCCAGTTCACTTAGCTGATAGAGGTCTTCGGGCAATAATCCCGAACTTTTGGCTTCTCTCACGGCGGTATAAGCCAAACTGGGTAAAACTTCTGTTCTTAATACCGATTGACGACGCAATCTTTCGGTTTCCTCCCCATCAAACTGAATCCCCTCTAAGAGTTTTTGATAGGGACGAGGATGAGTTAGAATCCATTTTTCTACTGCGCCTCTAATGACCCGATGTCCGATGGTGGGAGAAACAATAGTTACCCGATCTAGATTTAACCCTGATAACTCTTTTTGGGAATTGGCAATATTTAATGCCAAACCGTGGAGAGTATGCACCACAAAACCCCCTGGAGGTAACATTAAATCCTTGAGTCGTTGACGGATTTTACTTTTGATACTGGCTGCTGCCGAACGAGTATAGGTAACAATTACCAATTGTTTGCGGCTGTGTAATTGATTCTTAGCAATAGCGATCGCGGCTGCTATGGCTAGACTATGGGATTTACCTGCCCCAGGTACGGCAGAAACCGCCATTTCTCCAACATTCCAGTCGGCTAAATTTTGCTGTCCTGGGCGTAGATTATGACGTAATAGTCTTAGCTGGGTTTTTAACCATTGTGCTTGTTCTGCTGGGGTTGAGGGAGATAAAACCATTTTGCGTGTGTCTACTAGAAACTTCGGTGGTGGCAGGGGTAGGGGCGATACTCTTACGAGAAGGCTAACGCCAACGCGAATCGCCCCTACAGGGAATAGGGGATTAGAATTATCTCTGAGCCAGAATAAATCAAACGCTGTCGGTGATGCTGCTGAAATGGAAATTATTGACCTTACAACCAGGAATGACACTACTACCACAACGTTGCCCTGTACTTACTGCCTCGATCTGCTTGAGCATTTCGGGTAGGCTTTGGTTAAAACGCAGATTTTTGACGGGATGGGCAATTTTACCATCTGCAATTAAAAATGTACCATCTCTGGTCATGCCTGTCACCTCTAGGGTACGAGGATTAACATAGCGCACATACCAGGCACGACTGACTAAAATACCTCTTTCTGTATTGCTAATTAAATCGGCAACAGTCTGGTTTGAACCAGTCATCACCATCGGACTCATGCCCCCTGTTGGGGTTTTACCTTGTTCCCTTGCCCAATAGCGACTGTAGGAGAGAGTTTGGGGAATACCGTTTTGGATAATATCTAAATAATTATTACTCAAGCCATTACTAAAAAATCTTCCCGACTGTAATAAAGGATGAGCGGGATCGCGCTGTATCTGAACCAGGAAACTAAATAATTGTTCGCCGACTCGATTACCATCAGGTTTGCCCGCCCCGTCGCGACGAGACATAAAAGAACGCCCTTCATCGGCGGCTCTAGCATCCAGATTCCAGATTACCCAAGGCAATAAACTAGCCATAGCAGGAGGCTCAAAAATAACCGTGTAGTCTCCTGGTTCGATATCACGGGGATTACGAGAGGCGATCGCCTTGGCAATTACTTGCTCGGTAATCTCTTCAATGGGTATTTGCTCCATACTCCAAGCTGTACGCCGACTCCAACTAGAACCATCATCTTGACGAGCCGTATAACTAAAATCTGCCTCGGTATGGCGATCGCATCCCCGTAAACCAGCGGAATTACCGATCGCCGTTAAGCTAGTAGTGGTGCTGAGTGTACCAGAACCATTAACCCCTGCTTTTTGACTCAATTTGCCTACTTTTTGAATAATTTCCCCTTTAGCTAGGGGAGAAAATTCCGCCGTCGGGCGATCGAAGGCAGGTTCTCTTTGTTCATAGGTTTGGGGTGGGAGTAACTCCACCCATTCAGGATCTTCTGGGGCAAAACGAGCTAAATTTTCGGCTCGGTTGACAGTTTCGGCGATCGCCTCTCGGTCTAGTTCAGTAGTGGAAGCGGAGGCACTGCGCTTACCAAAATAACTAGTTACAGTCAGACTGAAACGATTTTTATTGACATTCTGACTGATTTGATTTTCCGAAAAACGACTGAGGGCAGATTCGCTAGCACTCAGATTAATAAATATTCCCTCTGCTTGAGATTGACCGATGGCAAATTCAATTAAAGCTAGAGCTTCTTCTTGCTCCATCAACGTGCTGGCAGTAGCAATCATGATGATTAATTATGAGCGACAATATTGATTAAAGTAACATTAGTTTGTAATTTGTAGCGATTGTCTTGATTGTCAAATGTTTAAAGAGATTAAGTTTAAGAAGATTAAGGCGATCGCTAATTCTAGAAAAGCCAATTGTCTTAACATTGTAATTAAAAATATTTTGTTTAATTTTCTTTTTCAAATGTTTGAATAATTTCTTCTATGGTTTTATTGGCGATGTCTGTTTGAGCCGATTTGGAGTAGATAGCTGTAGGTTGGGTTGCACGGAGTAAAACCCAACAAATACAATCATTTTGTGAGCTTGTTAATCCTAATTTTAATGATTTAAGCGATCGTAAGTCTGTAATATAGATTAGCGAAAAGATAACACAGAAACTCTAATATTCACGGTGCTGAAGATTGTCGTTAGGAGTCAAACTCTAAATCCAGGGCAAACGAAATAGCTTGTTTAATTCGATGCATTGTCTCATCAGGTAATTGACCCAGCTTACGTTCAAGCCTTACTCGTGGAATAGATCCCAAACCTTACACATTAGCAAACGAATCTCGATTTAGAAATTTTAGTTTTGGTAATTCCACTTCATACTTACTTTTTCGATTCTGAGTTGTTAACGGAAGGTATGTAACCAAGGCTCGTGGAGGATTTTGGTCGTAGTGAGACACTACTACAACAGGACGAGTCTTCGCAGCTAATCCCAAGTCTGCAAGCCAAACTTCACCTGGTTTCGGGTTCATCGAGTAAATCCAATACCTCTTGCTCTACAGTTCTCGAACGTAAGATATCCAGTGCATCTCGATCTGCGAGATCGATGATTTCAGATTTCAGAGATCAATTGCCGCACTTGGTTAACTGTATCAGGCTGCCATTCTTGGAGCTTTGTGTTTAACTTTTCTGCTAGAGTATCCATGAGCACATCTACCATTCGGCTGTGTATCCTTAGCTTATCATTTTAAATTAT
>JAAUYH010040391.1_pt1 | contig 10768 bp, 9 predicted proteins | sample 7278061 | NCBI WGS metagenome assembly JAAUYH01 (sample SAMN14350203, study PRJNA611818) | marine sediment metagenome | isolation source: surface marine sediment (0.6m) | place: French Polynesia: Moorea | collected 2018-08 | reverse complement strand
TCAACCTCGAGAAGAGCCTGCCGATGGCGCGCGAGGCCTGTGCTTTCGTAAAGGCGACCGTAGCCGACGGCGGCAAGGTGCTGTTCGTCGGGACCAAGCGCGCGGCGCGCGAGGCTATCCAGAATCACGCCACGCGTGCCGAGATGCCGTATGTCAGCCAGCGATGGCTCGGCGGTATGCTCACCAACTACAAGACCATTCGTCAGTCGGTCAAGCGCCTGATGACGCTCGAGCAGATGGCCGAGGAGGGCGGCTACGAGGGGCTCACGAAAAAGGAGGTCCTCGGGCTGACCCGTGAGCAGGAGAAGCTCGATCGCAGCCTCGGCGGCATCAAGAACATGTCGGGCCTGCCCGACGTCATGTTCGTTGTCGACGTCGATCACGAAGACATCGCCGTGCGCGAAGCACAGAAGCTGGGTATTCCGGTTGTTGCTGTCGTCGACACCAATTGCTCGCCGGAAGGCGTGGACTACGTAATCCCCGGCAATGACGATGCAATGCGTGCGATCGAGTTGTACACGTCGCTGGTCGCGGACGCAGTACTCGATGGCAAAGCGTCATTGCCTGAAGTTGCGCTGGGAGAAGACGAGTTTGTCGAGCTCGACGAAGAGGGCAACGTCAAGAAGACGCGCGGCAGGAAGAAGGCGGCCAAGAAAACGACGCGAAAGAAGACTCCCGTAAAGAAGAAGGCGGCCGCGAAGAAGGTCGAGGACAAGCCCGGGTCTGAAGAAAAGGTCGAGAAAGCCAAGGCCGACGAACCGAAGGCAGAGGAAGCAAAGGCTGAGGAAGCAAAGGCTGAGAAAAAGGTCGAAGCGAAAGCTGCCGAGGAGACGCCGGTCGGTGAGTCCGAGGCGAAACCGAAGGCAAAATCTGTTGATAAGGCACCGGCTGACGAGGCCGAATCCGCGACAGAAGAGAAAGCTGAGGAGAAGTAGCAATGTCGATCACGGCATCGATGGTAAAGGAACTGCGCGAACGTACCGGCGTAGGCATGATGGAGTGCAAGAAAGCACTTGTGGAAACGGGCGGCGATATGGACGCTGCAGCGGAATTGCTGCGCAAGTCTGGCCAGGCAAAAGCCGACAAGAAATCGGGGCGGGTCGCGGCAGAGGGCCGCGTTGCAATCGCCGCTGCCGGCAACAAGGCCGCCGTGGTCGAGATCAACTCCGAAACGGATTTCTCGGCCAAGCACGAAGATCTCGTAGCATACGCGACCGCGGTCGCCGAGGCGGCTCTCGCGTCGGGTGCTACCGATGTCGCGGCATTCGCAGAGCAGGAACTGGCGAGCGGCAAGACGGTTGAGGCGACGCGCCTGGAGCTCGTGCACACGATCGGCGAGAACATCACGGTGCGCCGTATCGCCCAGGTCGAGGCCGGCGGCGCCCTCGGTTACTACACGCACGGTGCAAAGATCGGTGCGATCGTCGCCCTCGAGGGCGGCGACGAAGCGCTCGCGCGCGACATCGCAATGCACGTCGCGGCCACGAACCCTACCTGTATCGATGAAGCCGGTGTACCCGCCGAGACGCTCGAGAACGAGCGCCGCATCCTGACGGAGCAGGCACAGGATTCGGGCAAACCCGCCGAGATCATCGAAAAGATGGTCAGCGGCCGCGTTGCAAAATTCCTGAAGGAAATTACGCTCGTCGGGCAGCCGTTCGTCAAAGACCCCGACGTTACCGTCGGCAAGTTGCTCAAGGGTGCGTCGGCCAGCGTCACGTCATTTGTGCGCTTCGAGGTAGGCGAAGGCATCGAGAAGAAAGAAGACAACTTCGTCGAAGAGGTAATGGCGCAGGTCAAAGGCGCGAGCTGAGCTACGATTACATGAGGAGTGCGTATGTCTGACAGTCCGGGCCAGTATCGACGGGTATTGTTGAAACTCAGCGGCGAAGCGCTGATGGGCGAACTGGACTATGGCATCGAGCCTTCCGTAATCAAGCGCATCGGTGTCGAGATTGCCGAGGTACGGAAGCGCGGCATCGAAGTAGCGATCGTCATCGGCGGCGGCAATATATTTCGTGGCGCCGGTCTCGCCGGAGCGGGCATGGATCGTGTCACGGGCGATTACATGGGTATGCTCGCAACGGTCATGAACGCGCTGGCAATCCAGGATGCGCTCGAATCTCTCGACGTCCATGCGCGCGTCATGTCGGCGCTGCAGATCCACGAGGTCTGCGAGGACTACATACGCCGCCGGGCAGTGCGCCATCTCGAGAAAGGCCGCGTCATTATTCTTGCGGCCGGCACCGGCAACCCGTTCTTCACGACGGCCACGGCCGCCAGCCTGCGCGCCATCGAAATCGGCGCCGACGTATTACTCAAGGCGACCAAGGTCGACGGCGTCTACGACTCCGATCCGGCCACGAATCCGGACGCCAGGCGCTACGACTCGGTTTCCTACGACCAGGTCATAGCGGACAAACTCGGCGTCATGGATGCGACGGCGATCGTCATGTGTCGTGACAACGGCCTGCCGCTCAGGATATTCGACCTGACCCGCGCGAATGCGCTGGTGCAGGCGATGACCGGCGACGACGTCGGTACGGTCGTCACCCAGTAGGCCAGGGCCTGTTAGCACTAATTCGGGAGGTACCAACGTGTTGGAAGAGATCAAAAAAGACGCCGCGGATCGAATGGCCAAGAGCGTCGCGTCACTCAAGACCGACCTGACCAAGATTCGCACGGGGCGTGCCCACACCAGCCTGCTCGACCACATTACGGTCGAGTACTACGGCAGCCAGGTGCCGCTCAACCAGGTTTCCAACGTCAATGTCGAGGATTCCCGCACGCTCACGGTAACGCCCTGGGAAAAGGACATGGTTGCCGTGATCGAGAAAGCGATCATGGGTTCGGATCTCGGCCTCAACCCGCAGTCGGCCGGGACCGTCATTCGGGTGCCGCTGCCGCCGCTCACCGAGGAACGGCGCAAAGACATGATCCGAATCGTCAGGCAAGAAGCCGAGGGCGGTAGAATCGCGGTGCGCAACATTCGACGCGATGCTATCCACGACATCAAGGACCTGCTGAAAGAAAAGATGATCGGCGAGGACGACGAGCATCGCGCCGAAGACGAGATCCAGACGATCACAGACAAGTACGTTGCCCAGATCGACGAGCTGCTGGCCGAGAAAGGGGCCGAGTTGATGGAGATCTGATGGAGAACGTGCCGCAGCACGTCGCCGTGATCATGGACGGCAACGGCCGCTGGGCGCGCAAGCGCGGGCTGCCGCGTCACGCCGGCCACCGCGCCGGCGTCAAGGCGGTGCGAACGATCGTCGAAACGGCGGCGCAGCGGGGTATACGTTATCTCACGCTGTTCGCCTTCAGCAGCGAGAACTGGAGCCGCCCCAAAGAAGAGGTCGGCAAGCTCATGGGCCTGTTTGTCGAGGCGTTGCGACGCGAGGTGGACGAGCTCCACAAGAACGACGTGAAACTGCGCTTCGTCGGCGCGCGGCATCAGCTCGATGACGGTCTCGTCGCCAAGATCGCCGCGGCCGAGGAGCGAACCGCGGGTAACACGGGTCTCGAATTGCTCGTGGCTGTAGCCTACGGTGGCCGCTGGGACATCGTCGAGGCTGTACGCGAGATCGCCGCGGGCGCTGCAGCCGGCGAGATTTCGCCCGAAGAGGTTGGCGAGGACGCGATCGCCGGGCGCCTGCAGCTCGCAGGCGTGCCGGACCCCGATCTGCTGATTCGCACGGGCGGCGAACAACGCATCAGCAATTTCCTGCTTTGGAACCTGGCGTATTCCGAATTGTTCTTCCCCGACGTGCTGTGGCCGGATTTCACGGACAAGCACCTCGATGAAGCGCTGACGCGTTACGCGCAGTGCGAACGGCGTTTCGGCGCCACCGGCGAACAGGTCAAGGCTATCGGATGCTGAAGCAGAGGATATTCACCGCGGTAATCGCCGTGGCCGTGCTCGGCATCGTGCTGTTCGTTGCGCCGCCGGCGGTCGCCGAGGCGGTAATCGCACTCCTCATCATCGCCGGCGCCTGGGAATGGTCCGGCTTCCTGCAGGCGACCGGCCAGCGTCAGAAGACCGCATTTCTGATCACTCTCGTCGTACTTGTCGGCATTGCATCGGCGGCCAGCGAGCAGCAAGTCGAACTCGTCTTGCAGGCTGCGCTTGCCTGGTGGTTCATCGCGTTCGTCTGGACGTTCCTCTACCCGACGCCGATTCCCGCGGTGATTCGCTGGGTCGGTGGCATGCTCGTGCTCGTGCCGCTCTACCTGGCGCTCGTAGAGCTCTACCAGGCCGGCCCGTTGACGCTGCTATTCCTGTTATTGATTGTCTGGGCCGCCGACATCGGCGCGTTCTTTGCGGGCAAGGCGTTCGGTCGGGTCAAACTCGCGCCGCAGATTTCGCCGGGCAAGACCTGGGAGGGCGTGATCGGTGGGCTCGTGCTCGTGGTGCTGCTGACGGTCGCACGTTCGTTCGTCATCGATTCGAACCTGGCGTCGCTGATCCCGTTTTGCCTCGCGGTCGCGGCTATCTCGATCGTTGGCGACCTGACAGTGAGCATGTTCAAGCGCAGCGCGGGCCTGAAGGACAGCGGCCGCTTGTTCCCCGGGCACGGCGGTATTCTCGACCGGATCGACAGCGTCGCCGCTGCAGCACCCTTGTTCGTGCTGGGGATGCACTGGCTGGAGACATTGCAGTGAACTGTTCAGGCAGCGTTCAGTCTGAAAATCTTACGCTCCTTCGGGTATGCTTGGGTATTCCTTTCGCAGGAAAATCAGCTGCTTATGGTTAATTTCCTGATCAATCTCGCGGCCTTCATCGTCGCCATCAGCGTGCTCGTGGCCATCCACGAGTACGGGCACTACATCGTAGGCCGCAAACTCGGTATGAAGGTGCTGCGCTTCTCGATCGGCATCGGCAAGCCCGTCTGGATGCGGCGGGCAGGGCCGGACCGGACCGAGTACTGCGTGTCGGCGCTGCCGCTGGGTGGATACGTGCGGTTCCTGGACACACGGGAGGGCGAGATAGATCCGGCTGACGAGGGGCGCGCATTCAACCAGCGCCCGATTCCGGCACGCATCGCGGTGCTACTGGCCGGCCCGTTGTTCAATTTCGTGTTTGCCGTCGTCGCTTACTGGGCGCTGTTCGTTTACGGCGTGCCCTCGGTAACGGCGGCTATCGGTTCGGTCGAACCCGGTTCGTATGCAGCCGAGGCCGGCCTCGAGACAGGTGATCGCATCGTTGCGGTCGGCGATGTCGAGACGCGTCACTGGGAGGCGGCCCTGGTCGAGATCCTGGGCCAGATGGTCGACGATGGGCGCATTCCACTACGTCTCGAAGACGAGGACGGCTATGAGCGCACGGCGGTCATCGATGTCGGCGACGATAGCGCACGGCTGACCGAACCCGGCCTGCTCTTCGACGGGCTCGGTTTCCAGCCGTGGCAAATCAGCGACATGTCGGCGGAAGTCGGCGAGCTCACCGACGGCGGTGCGGCACAGCGAGCCGGCATACGCAGCGGCGACCTGATAATTGCGATCGACGATCAGCCGATCAACAATTTCAGCGACCTGCTGGCGCAGGTCGCGCCAAGGCCCGGCGAGACGGTCTCGGTCACTGTCGAGCGTTTGGGTCGAGCCGTCGAATTCGAGCTGACGCTGGGGTCGACGGAGCGGCGCGGGGAACAGGTCGGGCTTCTCGGCGTCGCATCGGCGACCGATACGTCCAAATTCTATTTCCTGCGCCAGTACGGGGTATTCGCCTCCGTTGGCAAATCGATCGAGCGAACCTGGCAGTCGACGCGATTCACGCTGGAGATGCTCGTGCAAATGGTGACGGGCAACGTGTCGATCAAGAACCTGAGCAGCCCGATCGGTATTGCACAGTTCGCCGGCGACTCGGCGCAACGCGGCATGGACTACTACATCAGCTTCCTCGCTATCGTCAGTATCAGCCTGGGCGTCCTGAACCTGTTGCCCGTCCCCGTGCTCGACGGAGGCCAGATCGTCTACCAAGTGGCCGAAGCCGTAAAGGGCGGGCCATTGTCCGAGCGTGCCCAGATCCTCGGACAGCAGATTGGCATTCTCGCGTTGCTCCTGCTAATGAGTTTCGCTTTCTATAACGACCTTGCGAGGATTCTCGGTTGAGGCGCATGCGTAACAACAACAAACGACTTGCGAACCGCTGGGCATCTGCCTGCCTTTGCCTGCTGCTGCCGGCAATAGCAATGGCGGACAACTTCACGGTTCGTGACATGCGGGTAGAAGGCCTGCAGCGCATCTCTGAAGGCACCGTCTTCAATTATCTGCCCATCAACATCGGCGACGAGATCAGCCCGCTGCGTGTGCAGGAGGCAATCCGCGCACTCTATGGCCAGGGTCTGTTCGATGACATCGAGATGCGCCGCGATGGCGATACGCTCGTCATTGTCGTCAAAGAGCGCCCGTCGATCGAGAGCTTCGAGATAGACGGCAACAAGGACATCAAAACCGAAGACCTGATGGACTCGTTGCGCAGCGTCGGCCTTGCCAAAGGCCGGACGTTCGACCGCTCGGTGCTGGATAACGTCACGATGTTCCTGAGAGAGCAGTACTACGATCGCGGCAAGTACGGCGTCCAGATCGATGCTGACGTGGCGGATCGTCCGAACAATACCGTGCGCGTCAAGGTCGACGTGAAGGAGGGCGACCGAGCGAAGATTCGCCAGGTCAATATAGTCGGCAATCACTCGTTTGACGAGAGCGACATTCGCGAAGATTTCACGCTCGACACGGCCAACTGGCTGTCGTGGTTTCGCCAGGACGATCGTTACGCCAAAGAGGCGCTGGAGGGCGATCTCGAGGTCCTGCGATCCTTTTATATGGATCGCGGCTATGCCGATTTCCGCGTGGAGTCGACGCAGGTAGCGATAAGCCCTAACAAGAAAGACATCTTCGTCACGATCAATATTCACGAGGGCGAGGTTTACACCATCTCCGACATCAAGCTGGTCGGCGAAATGGTCGTGCCCGAAGCATTTCTGCGCAGCTTCGTGTTGGCGCGACCGGGTTCGACGTTCAACCTGCAATTGCTGACGCAATCGGCGGAGCTCATGAAGTTCCGCCTCGGCGAAGATGGTTACGCCAACGCCGAGATATTCCCGGAACCCGAGCTCGACTACGACAAACGCGAAGCGGCAATCACGTTTCTTATCAATCCGCAAAACCGGGTCTACGTAAGGCGCATCAATTTCAATGGTGTGGCCGAGATCGATGACGAGGTGTTGCGCCGCGAGATGCGGCAGCTGGAAGGTGCCTACCTGTCGAACCGTCTCGTCGAACGCTCCAAAGTGCGCCTGCAGCGACTGCCCTACATCGAATCGGTCGAGTTCCGAGATTCGCCGGTCGCCGGCACGCCGGACCTGGTGGACATCGACTTCGATCTCGAATACCGCATGCCCGGGCAGTTCTCCGGCGGCGTCGGTTATTCCGAGTCACAGAAACTTCTGTTGAATGGCAGCATCGTACACACCAACTTCCTGGGAACGGGCAACCGCGTCGCGCTCGAACTGAATTCGGGCCGGTTTCAGAAGCTCTACAGCCTGTCGCACACCGATCCGTACCGCAGCATGGACGGAATTCGCCGAACGGTTGCCTTGAATTACCGGGACATCACGCAATTCACGTCCGCGGCGTCGGACTTCTCGACCACGAGTGTTGGCGCAACCGTCGACTACGGCTACCCGATTTCGGAATTCCAGACGCTATCGTTCGGCGCGACCTACCAGCGTTCCGAACTACTGTCGTCGACAACGAGTACGCAGCAGGCGCAGGAATGGGTGGCGAACAACGGCAACCCATTCGTTGTCGATATCGGTGTCGGCTCCACTTTTTTCGGCACCAAGTTCGACACCGTCGAGCTGCTGGCAGGCTGGACCTTTGACAGTCGCAACCGTGCGCTGTTCGCGAATCGCGGTACGCGGCAACAGTTTTTCGTCGGCATGACGGTGCCCGGCAGTGATGTCGAGTACTACACGGCGCGCTACTCGCTGACCAAGTATTTCCCGCTGCTCCGCCGCTGGACTCTGCGCCTGAACACGGAACTCGGTATCGGCGAGTCACTCGGGGACACGACCGCGCTGCCGCCGTACAAGCAGTACTATGGCGGCGGTCCGCAGTCGGTGCGCGGCTTCCGCGAATCCTACCTGGGTCCGCGGGACAGCTTCGGCAATCCTTACGGCGGCAACGTATTGGTTGCCAGTCAGCTAGAGCTTATACTCCCGCTGCCGGCGAAATGGTCGAGCCAGGCGCGTGCCACCTTGTTCTATGACATTGGCAACGTGTTCAACAACGGCGAGGTGCAGTTTACGGACAAACTGGGTAGCCCGGTCGAATACAAGTTCGACGCCGACGAGCTACGACAGTCGGTTGGTGTCGGAGTGCAGTGGCTGGCGCCGCTGGGGCTGTTCAGGTTCAGTTACGCCTATCCGCTGAATGCGTATGATGGCAACGACAGGTATTTCGGAGATCAGATCGAGAGGTTCCAGTTCTCCATTGGTCAAGCGTTTTAAGGATTGAATTTTTATGAGTTTTGTAAAGCAACATCTGGTTAAGGCGACGGTCGTGTTTGCGATGCTTTTCGCAATCGCACTGCCCGCGGCCGCTCAGGAGATCAAGATTGGCGTTGTCAATCTGCCGCTGCTCATGGATCGGGCACCACAGACAAAGGCCGCTATGGATGCTTTGCAGGAAGAGTTTGCGCCGAGGCAGCGTGAGTTCCTGGCGAAACAGAAAGAGTACGAAGATTTTGCGGCCAAGGTGCAAAAGGATGCATCAGTAATGGGCGATACCGAGCGCCGCAATGCGGAGAAGACGCTCCGCGACCTGCAGCGCGAGGTTACGCGACTGCAAAATGAATTCCGTGAAGATCTCAACCTGCGCCAGAACGAGGAGCTTGGCATTCTGCAGCGATCCATACTCAAGGAAGTCCAGGACTATGCCCAGGACCAGGGTTACGATCTCGTTGTGGGTGATGGCGTGTTGTTCGCCAGCAATGCCGTCAATATCACCGAAGAGGTGCTGCGCGCCGTCGAGGCGAATTTCCAGGCGACCAGCGCGCGCTAGCGGGTCAGGCACACGATGCCGGTCAGTCTCGGTCAGCTAGCAACACGGTTCGGCTGCGAGCTGGTCGGCGACCCCGACGTCGTCGTCGACGACGTCGCGTCTCTCCCCAACGCCCGGGAGGGATCCATATCCTTCCTTTCCAGCGCCGCTTATCTCGAGCAGCTGGCGTCGACGAAAGCAGCCGCCGTCATATTGCGCGACGAGCACGTTGCAGACTCGGCGACGGCATCGCTCGTGGCGAAAGATCCCTACGCAACGTATGCGCGCATAGCGGCCGTCATCAAGCCGGCCCGGAGTTTCCCGGCAGGGGTACACAAGGCTGCCTTTGTCGACCAGAGTGCCAGCATCCACGAGACGGCGCACGTTGCGGCAAATGCATTCGTCGACGAAGGCAGTACTATCGGCGCGCGGGCTTACGTCGGCCCCGGTACGTATGTCGGCCCCGCTTGCACCGTCGGTGAGGACTGCCGGTTGCTCGCCAACGTCACACTGGCTCGCGCCGTCGAACTGGGTGCGCGCTGCATCATTCATCCGGGGGCCGTGCTGGGTGCCGACGGATTCGGCAACGCGATTACGCCGGAGGGCTGGATCAAGGTGCCGCAGGTTGGCGGTTTGCGGATTGGCGCCGACGTCGAGATCGGCTGCAACACGACCGTCGATTGCGGCGCGCTGGACGATACGGTCATTGAGGACGGCGTGCGGATCGACAACCTGTGCATGATCGCGCACAACGTGCACGTCGGTGCGCACACGGCGATGGCCGCGATGACGGGTATCGCCGGCAGCACGAAGATCGGCGCCCGCTGCATGTTTGCCGGTCAGTCGGGTGCCGTCGGCCATATCGAAATTTGTGACGACGTCGTCGTCAGCGGCCAGGGCATGCTAACGAAGAGCATCACCGAGCCCGGCGTCTATGCGTCGAGCTTCCCGTCCGAGAAGGTGAACGACTGGAACCGCAGGGTGGCCCGGTTCCGGCGGCTCGATACCTTGTTCGATCGCGTCAAGTCTCTCGAGAAGGACTCCCGATGATTCACCCAACGGCGATTATTTCGGATAGCGCCAGTGTCGCCGACGACGTCGAGATCGGCGCGTACTCGGTCGTCGGGGATGACGTCGAGATCGGCGCAGGTACGCGTATCGGCAGTCACGTCGTCATTAACGGACCGGCGATTATCGGTCGCGACAACCGCATCTACCAGTTCGCCTCCATCGGCGACGATCCGCAGGACAAGAAGTACGCCGGCGAACCCACCCGCCTCGTCATCGGCGATCGCAATACGATTCGCGAGTTCTGTACGTTCAGTCGCGGCACCGTTCAGGACGCAGGCGAGACGTCCATGGGGGACGACAACTGGATCATGGCGTACGTGCACGTTGCGCACGACTGCCGCGTCGGCAACAACACGATCATGGCCAATAACACGACGCTTGCAGGGCATGTGCACGTCGGTGACTGGGTCATCATGGGCGGGTTCTCGGGCGCGCACCAGTTCTGCAAAATCGGCGCGCACGCATTCCTTGGCATGTATTCGGGCGTAAACCGCGACGTCACTGCCTACACGATGGTATCCGGAAACCCTGGCGTGCCGCGCGGAATCAACAGCGAGGGCCTGAAGCGTCGCGGCTTCGACAGTGACCAGATTCGCAACATCAAGAACGCGTATCGCATCGTCTACCGGCAGGGCAAGAAGCTCAATGCGGC
>JAAUYH010115300.1_pt1 | contig 10770 bp, 11 predicted proteins | sample 7278061 | NCBI WGS metagenome assembly JAAUYH01 (sample SAMN14350203, study PRJNA611818) | marine sediment metagenome | isolation source: surface marine sediment (0.6m) | place: French Polynesia: Moorea | collected 2018-08 | reverse complement strand
CCCCCCTAACCCCCCAATTCTGGGGGGGATCGGAGTTCAAAGTCCCCCAGAATTGGGGGATTTAGGAGGCCGAAATGACTCCGACTCCAACTTGTGTGTACACGGTAACCCTGGAAGGAGAGATAAGCACCGCAAAGCTTTCATAGAAATAAGTTGGCTCATTTACTCAGAGGCCATAGCAGCTATTTATTCAGCGCCGGGCTGGGCAGTTTAGGAGTTACTTCAGGATATAGTAAAGAGATAAAAGCATCATTGGCTGACCACTCTTCCCAAACAGAGTCTTCGAAGAAAATGATATCCAGCCAATCTTTACTTTTATATTGACTCATTTCCATACTGATAGTCTGAATTGCCGGCACATTTTTTAGCGCCTCAACAAATTGGTGAAATTCAATGGTGTCGCCCCGACGCTCTGACAGCAGAAAATTCAACTCTTTCACTAAATTGTCGTCTAGGACATGCAAAATTCGAATGAATTCATCAAAAAGCCAGATATTATTAGACCAAAAAGCAATATATTTATCTTCCCCTTTTTGTTCTAGTTTTTTATTGGATATATCAAAGCCTAGAACTAAAACGACAGCTGCGCTAACTGCTATAGAGGCCCCACTAGTCGGCATTGCCAGGCCAAAACCCAAAACGAAAGCGGCGATGCTGGATCCCAGCAAAATAAAATTGCTTCCAAGGGAACTTGGCGGACTTTTCCTCCGTTTGGCTTCACTCAGTCTTCCCTTGATACAATCACGTCTGCGAGTGATTCTATAGGCAAGAACACAGCGTTCAAAATTCATCTCATCGCGAAACATATAGAATCAACCTTCATTTATTCCCAATCGTAATTTCCCAATACCGAAGAAGAAAAGCTCCTGTGATAACGGCCATGCCGAGTAAATCTATATAGGTTAATTCAGCTTGACTTTTTAATAAGAAAAAAATGGCGGCCAGTATACTTAGAAGTCCCCACGCCATAGTTAAAATATTTCGAAGCAAGAAAAATACAATAGACATAAATTTCTGGACTCTAAGATAAGATTGTTTGTTGGCTTAGAAAAAACCAAATAATTTTGATTTAAACCCTAAATTACCAAAGATTTACTTTGCCACAACGACTCAGTCTAACAACTTAATATTCAGATACCGTAGGCGTATCATTTAAGCCGAGAAAATCCAGCGGAGAAAGAATACAGAATGCAGAAGTCAATCAGGAACTGAATTCTGTCTCCTGACTCCTGTATTCCCTCTTAGGAAAAATTTCCCACTTTAAGTTGTAAGCCATACTGTATACCTAATCGCTCAATTAAGGTAGATGTAAAATCCTAATTCAGGATTCAAATTGTAGAGACGTCATTGCAATTTCTGTCAATCTCTTGACGCCCTCTACAGTTTCAGCATTTAACAGACTGTCACAGCAGATTTTAGAAGTAAACTGATCTTCGGAACGTCTAAAGGCGTCAAGAGATTGTCATTGGCTATTAACGCCTTCCTCTTCATTTTGGCCATAAGCATCAAGCTCTATGACATTTCGGTCGGGATCACGAATGAAGATGGCTGACATTTCGCCAAAGCTGAATGACTCTGTCACTACAATCTGATTCGCCTCCATAAACTTCCTTGCCGCCTCAATTGATCTGACGGTCAAAGCGATATGGGTAAATCCGGTATATTTCGCGCTCACATCCATGAGTATATTGCGGCCGTCTGGCATGGTCGACGGCCCCAGCAAATTGAGGACAATACCACTTGGATGCTGCATGATAATTGGGCGACCTTCTTCAAACCCAGTATCACTGGCAACGCTGAATCCAAGCAGTTCATAGAATATAACTGAGCGAGACTTTTCTTTGATTCTGACGCCAATATGATTGATCCGTTCAATATCAAGCATGTTTGATGCCTCCGTGTTGCCCCAATTAATGCATAACACTCCGATTGCGCAATCGTTTAACTTAAAGCGAGAAAGTATCTCTGAGGCAGGATATAGGAATCAGTAGGCAAAATACAGAATTACAGAATACATGAGTGTCCGATGAGGATTCAATGAGTCACTCACTCCACAATTTCTAAGGCGGACATAATTTCGTTGCTGGCGTTCCTGGATACCTTAGGAATATCAAAACAAATTATTGATTGAGGCAATAACCATGTCTACAGCCAACAACCAACAAAACATCGAACAACAAGGGCAACTCTCTGATCAACAACTTAATGCGATCGCAGGCGGCGTTGATTTTGATCAATTACGCCGAGAGAACCTCGATAAGGACGCCGTAGACTTCGACCAGCTGCGTCGAGAGAACCTCGATAAGGACGCCGTCGCCTATCCTGCGGATTAACGATATTGACTCAGACGGCGCGGGCGTCCCCTAGTCTCCTAGCTCCCTTCAATCCAGTCCGGTCGTCTGAATCACGGCGCTAAATCGTGTCTGATTCCTGTAGCGGTTTTGCGTGCTTCCAGTTTGGTGTGAGCTCCTTGGATGTATCAATCATCTCCACACCAAAGCTCCAGCCTAGAAACTGGAGCTTTTTTGACTAAAGGGCGCCATTTCTCCTAGTTTGCAGTGAAGCCGCTATTTCCCAAACTCCCAACCCATGACTCCTGGATGTCCGGTGGGGTTGGAACGTTCTGACTGGCTAAGCAGTCAAGAAGTCTTGGGTCAGATAAAACAAACATTGGGCGTGCAATTTAAGCCGGGACAATCCAGTAGAGAAGAATACAGAATTCAGGAGTCAGGAGTCAGAATCCAGTTTCTGACTCCTGACTCCTGAATTCTTGCCCCGTTAGAATGTCCCGACTGAAGCTAATACCCAATTTTATTCATAGGATTAATTTCCCGCTTTAAGTGGAAGCCCGTAATTGCTCTATCTAGGCTTATGGGCACATTAAATTAGCTCTCGCAAGCTTTTGGAGATATATGAAGAATGAATAAATCAAGGAGTTCGATGAAAACCCGCTCAGTGCTTTGGCTCTATCTCACTCAGAAAGTATTTACTTCTAAGCACAAGCTTGTTATTAATCCCTTTAGGTTCTTATTTCTCCACCGGGTTGAACTTTTGGAACAGTGTTGGCAAAAGGATTATCGGATAGAGCTACACCGACAACAATTTCAGAAACTCTGGCGTCAACAAGATGATGTAACCCAAATGCCTCCTCAATCCAATATGAGCGATCGCACCCAGAAGTAAGTAGGCGTGTGCCGACCTGAACACACTATTGAGTCAGCGCGTTACGAATAGTCTCCAGTCGTTTGCGGTTAACGCCTAAATCGGATTTTCCAAGACGGGCCGCAGATCGGACATGAATCACCTGGGCGGCGGCGTCCACATAGAACTCCACATCATCAACAAATCCCATCATCTTGCTGGAAAATTCAGCATATAGGTAGTCATTGGACTCGGTGATGATTTGAGCCCGTTCCAGATTTTGGATGATCTCTTTGAGTTTCGCGATCGCAGCCTCAGGCGTTCCACTGTAGGCTAACGGAGCAATATAGTGCGCCTCATCGGGGTCTTGACTACAAACGCAATTTGGGGTGCTGGGACAGGGCGGAAACTTACCGTCCTTAACGCCCAAGTTTGTCGGTCGAGTTCCGGAGAAGGAAAAAAGCGACATAGTCTTTTATCTGCATTGTGTACCCGGTTCTCCTTAATAGTGAAGCACGATTGGTCAGAAGGATCCAACTATCCAATCTCATATCGCCTCAAAAGGGTAGCGATAAAGGCGGCGGCGGTGGTTGACGTGCGGATTTCGCGGCCGTGGGCGGTTTTGTGGATTCGCCATCCGGCAACTGAATGGGGCGATCGCCACAGGTCTAGATGGGGGACTGGCGGGTCGGCGTAGAAGCTATCTTCTCCGGAGCCCAATAAGGCGGAGCTCCAGTGGGTGAATTCGTCATGGCTGGCGCGATGGATGGGGAAATCGCCGATCAAGGGGACGCCCCATCCATCCAAAGCGATGAAAGCGGTAATTTGACCGCCCCATCGCCGCCAGACCGAAGCGGCTCCAATTGCCCCCGCCACCCCAGCGCTAAAGCTAAGGAAGGTTAAGGGAAGATCCGTTGCAGGGGTTGAGTGATTTGGGGAGAGGGTCTGCTGTTGTAAAAACTGCAGCAGATGAAATGGGGAAAAGGCGGGTTGAGAATGACTGGGAAAGACCAACGCTTGAGCCAGTTTTGGAAAGTACTGGGTTAGGGATTGCAAGCAGCTTTCAGTTAATTCTGGCCCATGAACGCCCGGACAGATTATTACAGTCATGCTTCGATCAGCCCCCGAACCCAAAAAAATATGAAATTATGGATTAACTAGAGAACTGTAATCCATCTCACATGCAATTGGAGTCCACCCTTAATCAGCTCAAGGCGGCGTTGCCCAGCGGCCAGCTTCCCTCCAGCTATGGCGTCTATTTCAAAAATACGCTGGTTGCGCTTTGCCATGCCTTAGAGGATCACATCTTACAAACTTCACATGAGTCTGAGGCGCTGCGCCCGCTGGCGCTAGTGACCTTCCAGCGAGGTAAATGGTATTTGCAGGAAGCGGACCGCTATTTTGACCTGGCTCAATGTTGTAGTCATGTGGCGATCGCTGCGATGCCAGAGAGCGGTTTCGCGGACCACAAAACAGGGCAGTTAGGCAACGTATCGCTGATTAATTTGGACAGCGATGATAGTTTAGTTGAAGAATGGAACCTGATTATCCTCGCGCCTAACTATGCCGCAATGGTGCTGTGTCATGAACTTTCTGACGACGACTACCATGCAGACAGCAGGCCAACGACGGACGTTGAGCGAAAATTTTATGGCCTCTGGACCTTTGATCGCCCGCTGGTGGAGAAAACGGCGGAAATTTTGATTCAGCGCTTAGCGCCCTACAACGAGCCGCTAGCCAACCAGTTGCTGCAGCGCCATCGACAAATTAGCTCTGAACTTAGCCCTGTACCAGCGGATTTGAGCGGCGTGGTGTCTCGGATTGTGAATTACCTCCAAAGCAGCCAGCAACAGATCGTCACCGTCAGCCGTCAAACCCGTGAACTGCGAGAGTTGGAAGGCCAAGCTTTGCGGCTGAATCGGAACTTGGCCGCCAATAAGCTGCAGGCGTTTCTGCGTATGGCCCAGCGGATCGATGAACGGGATAAGGCAAATCCGGTCGCCTCGCTTCAAGTATCAGCCTTGGCGGAAACACTGGGGCAAATTCTGGACTTACCTACTTTGAAACTGAGGCGGCTGCGGTTAGCCGGACTGCTATTCCGGATTGGCTTAGCGGAAGCGCCCATTGAGGTGTTTACCCAAACGTCAGAGCAACTGGATAAAGTCAGTCTGGTGTTCTGGCGCGATCGCGCTTTGCTGGGGGCTCAACTCCTATCCTCAATGCGGGAGCTGGCGGGGGTTAGCGAAATAGTTTCAAGTCACCTTGAGCATTGGGACGGCAGTGGTATGCCCGATGGATTGAAGGGGGAGGAAATTCCCCTAGAGTCTAGGATTTTAGGGCTTGTGGCATATTTTCAAGAGCTAACGCAAGCCCGGGGCGATCGCCCGGCGTTAAGCCTGGGGACGGCTCTGGAAAAATGCCAAGAACTCAGCGGCGCCCGTTTCGAGCCAGCCTTGGTTGAGTCGCTGGGTACGGTGGTTCGTCTGGCGGAAATTGGCCTGACGAAATTACCCCAGAAGCCCAGTCAATTGCCCACCGTCTGGCTGGACGGATCGGGGGAGACCAATGAATCGAGGTCGGGGGTAGTTTAATGAGTAATTCGCCTGCCCTGGACCTAGCGGCGATCCACAGTGGTCAAGTCAAGTCGCTAGCCCATGCCCAACTCGCCGGAGTGAATTTAGAAGGCGCCCAACTAGCGGATGTTGATTTATCCCAGGCGACGCTACGGGGCGCCATCTTAACGGGGGCGGATTTGCAGCGGGCGATTCTGCGGGCCAATCTCCAGGGGGCTAATTTGGAGGGCGCTGACCTGCAGCAGGCCGATTGTCGGAATGCAGACCTGCGGGGCGCCTCCCTCTTGGACGCCAATCTAGGGCAGGCTAGCTTTGCGGGCGCATTTCTGGCGGGGGTGACCCTGAACCGGTTGGACTTGAGCGCCCTTGACTTTCGCGGCGCCGATTTACGCGGCGCTAATCTGACTCGAACAATTTTGCAACAAGCCGACTTCAGCAACGCCAACTTATCCGGCGCCGACCTCTCCCAAGCTGATTTAGAAGAAGCCAATCTAAGCGGCGCTATTCTGCGGGGCGCAAACTTAACCGGCGCCAATCTTCTCTGCGCTCAAATCGAACACGCCATTTGGGACGGGGCCATGCTGCAGGGGACCTGCGTTGAGGGCACACCGCTGGCGCATATCCAAACGGAGGACGAAGAGCATTATTGACCACGACGATCTCGTTTCCCTCAATACACCCGGGTCGATTCAGCCTCACGGTGTACTGTTGGCGTTGAGTCAATCTGATCTAACCATTCTGCAAGTTAGCGATAACACTCAAGATTACCTGGGGATTGAACCTCAGGACTTGCTCAATCAGCCCCTCAGCACACTCTTCAGTCCTCAGCAACTAGGGACGGTTGAACAGTCTCTATCCGAACCCTTTGACGGCGTCCTTCCCTTACAGCTGGCCGTAAACACTGCTATTGGAATCAAGCCGTTTGAGGGGGGCGTTCATCTGACAGACGGCGCGGTTATTTTGGAGCTAGAACCGAACGACTCTCCTGACAATGCAAATGGTTTGGGCTTTCACGCCTTAGGGAAAAGGGAGATCGCTAAAATGCAACGGGCGTCAAGCCTAACTGATTTTTTGCAGCATATGGTTATTGAAGTTCAAAAAATCACTGGCTTTGATCGGGTTATGGCGTATCGGTTTGGACCGCAGGGGGACGGGGCTGTCATCGCTGAGGTAAAACAACCAGAACAATCCTCTTATTTGGGACTACATTATCCCGCTACAGACATTCCCAAATTGGTCAGAGACCTGTATCTACGCTGCCCGCTTAGATTTATTCCTGATTTGACAGCTCCCCCTGCTCAGCTGATTCCGGTTCAGAATCCGGCCACTCAACACCCCCTCAACCTAAGCTTATCCATCCTCAGGAGTGTTGATCCTTGTTGCATTGAATACCACACCAATATGGGCGTAAAGGCGCTCCTGGTGATCCCGCTAATTCAGGATCAGCAACTTTGGGGACTGATTTCCGCCCATCATTCCTCCCCAAAATTTCTCCCTTATCCGGTGAGGACGACCTGCGAATTCTTGGGTCAAATGGTGTCGCTAGAATTGGCCAACAAACTGGTTCAGGAAGAATTCGACTACAAGGCCAAACTACAGTCTCTACGGGCCGAGGTGATGGTCTCAGTGGCTGCGTCAGACACCCTTAAAGAGGCGCTGATTAAGCCCGAACCGCGCTTATTGGAGTTAGTGGGCGCAGACGGAGCGGCGCTTTGTCTGGGGGGCGAAATCACCCTGATTGGGGCGACGCCTGCGATTGAGGACATCCAGGCGTTGATGCAATGGGCCGATAGTCAGGTCAGCGACAGCCTGTTTTGCACAGATTCCCTGTCCAAATGCTATCCCCCCGCCGCCGCCTTCAAAGATACCGCCAGCGGCCTTCTATTACTGAAGATTTCTAAGGTGCGGCGCTACTATGTCCTGTGGTTCCGCCCTGAAGTGCTGCAAACCATTGACTGGGCAGGCGATCCCAATGATGCGGTTCAACTTAGCCCCGATGGCCGCGCCCTCTGTCCCCGAGCCTCCTTTGAACAATGGCGGCAGACGGTGCGGTTGACGTCACACCCCTGGAAGCCCTGTGAAGTGGACAGCGCCATAGATTTAAGAAATGCGATCGTGGGCGTTGTCCTGAGTAAGGCAGATGAATTAGCCAAGATTAATTTGGAGCTAGAGCGCAGCAATCAGGAGCTGGCGTCCTTCGCCTACGCTGCGTCCCATGATTTGAAGGAGCCCCTGCGGGGGATTCATAACTATTCAACGTTTTTGCTGGAAGACTATGCCGAAATCCTGGATGAGGGGGGGGTTGATCGCCTCAATACCTTAATTAAACTCAGTCGTCGGATGGAGGCGTTGATTGACGTCCTATTGAAGTTCTCTCGACTGGGACAGGCAAAACTCAATTTAAAGTCGACGGACCTCAACCACGTACTCAAGCGAGTTATAGACGTTTTTCGCATTAGCCGAGAAGAGGATTCGCTGGATATTCGAATTCCTAGATCACTGCCGACCATAGATTGCGATCCAATTTTGATTGGCGAAGTCTTCAGCAATTTAGTCGGCAATGCCCTCAAATATAACGACAGCGCTGAAAAGTGGGTGGAGATCGGTTATTTGACTTCTGATGAGCAAGCGGATCGGGGCCTGTTTTCCCCAAGCCAACCCCTGTCGACCACAACCGTTTTCTATGTCAAAGATAACGGCATCGGGATTCGAGAGCGCCACTTAGAGAATATCTTTCGCTTATTCAAGCGGCTCCATTCCCAGAAGAAATACGGCGGCGGAACGGGGGCAGGGCTGACCATCGCCAAGAAAATTGTGGAGCGCCATGATGGTCAGATTTGGGTTGAATCCATTTACGGTGAGGGAACAACTTTTTACTTCACATTAGATTGTCCGTCACAGACATAACAAAAATATAAAGAAGTTAAGATTTCTGAACATTTGCTTTTAGGCTAGATTCACCTGAATGTTTAATAAATGTCCGATCTCTTAGTCTGCTTTAGTAAGCCTCAATGCCTACGAAATTTTACGATCCCCTGCTGCTGGTAGCAGAAGACAGTGACGAAGATTTCGCCGTTCTGCAACGGTTAATGAAGCAAATGGCGGTTCAGAATCCAATTCATCGCTGTACAGATGGCGACGAAGTTTTAGACTTCCTTTATCAATCTGGGGACGAGATCGGGCAAGAGTCGACTCCAAAGCCGTCGATTATTTTACTGGATCTCAATTTGCCGGGGACAGATGGTCGGGAGGTGCTGGAACAGCTAAAGCAGGATGGCGATTTCAGGGAAATTCCAGTAGTTATTTTTACCACGTCGTCTAATCCTAAGGATGTAGAATTCTGCTATCAAAACGGGGCAAATGGCTATCTAGTCAAACCCGTTAACTCCATCGAATTGCAGAGAACCGTTCAAGCCTTTGTAGACTATTGGCTTGAAGTGAACACATTGCCGAGCTTAGGATGACTGTTTCGGGGGGCGACTTAAGCCGGAACTGTCTGACGGGGTCAGAAGTCAGGAGACAGGAGTCAGAAATCAGAATCCAGTTCTTGACTGACTTTTGAATTCTGTGTTCCTTCTCTACTGGATAGTCTTCTATCCCAGTGAAAATTTCTCGTTTGAAGCTGAAACCCTGTTTCTGTTTGCGGTCTGAACTTCTATTATTTTTAAAATTTTGTTAAATTTAATATTTCCTTTACAATTAGGGTGTTTGAGCTAGACTTTGAAGAGGGTTAATTCTGAAGTCTCGTTTGTATTCTGCTTTACTGCAGTCTCCCGATAACAAACGTTATCCAGGCGTAGGGCCACTAAAGTCGGAGCGATCGCTTGTAGGGAAGATCTTATGCAAAATGCCTCAATGCTACTCATCGTAGATGATTGCGCGGAGGATCGCGAGGCCTATCGTCGTTATTTGCTGAAGGATTCTCACCAGTCCTATCAAATTATCGAAGCGGATGATGCGGAGGACGGTCTTAATCTGAGCCAGGAATCCCTATGTGATGCTATCTTGCTTGATTTTCAGCTGCCAGATATGGATGGCTTGGAGTTTCTGGACAGACTGAAGGGGAGCCATGCGGAAACCCCCGTAATTATGTTGACGGCCCATGGGGATGAAGAGGTGGCCGTCCAGGCAATGAAGCGGGGAGCCCAGGATTATTTGGTTAAGCATCACCTGAAGCCAGAAGTGTTGCAGTTAGCTGTCCGCAATGTGATTAAGCAGAATCGTTTGCAGAGACGGCTCGGTAAAACCCAGGAGCATCAGCGTTTAATCGCCACCATCGCTCTTCGCATCCGCCAATCCCTTGATCTGCAGCAGACTTTGAATACGGCGGTTGCGGAGGTGCGACAACTGCTGAAGTGCGATCGCGTCGTCGTCTATCAGTTGACTCCTAACCTGACCGGTAAAATTGTAGCTGAGTCGGTGGCGCCGAATTGGCCGCCGATATTGGGCTATTTAATCTCTGATCTTGACTTTCAGTTGGGAGAACCTGAAGACAATTCGGAGGAAAGTAAAAAAACGATTCACAATATCTATCAGGCGGGGTTGAGTCAGGGACATGTGGATCTGCTCACCCATTTTGAAGTCAAAGCAAACCTGTCGGCGCCGATTACGTTGAGCGGCATTGGCGGGGCGCCGCCTAAACTTTGGGGCATGCTGGCCGCTCACCAATGTTCCAGTACGCGCCGTTGGCAAGCGGATGAAATCGAAATCCTGGATGCGTTGTCGGTCCAGCTTGCGATTGCGATTCAACAAGCGGAACTGTTGGCGCAAACCCAAACCGCCCTGGAAAAGCAAAAGGAACTCAACAACTTCAAGTCGCAGATTATCGCCACGGTTTCCCATGAGTATCAATCACCGTTGGCGGCAATCCTGGCTGCGGCGTCTACGCTTTCCAACCATGGCGACGAATTAAACGAGTCCACTCAACAACACTTTCTGCAAATTGTTGAACAGAAGGCCAAACACATGTCTAACCTGGTGAGCGACATGCTGGCGGTGAACCAGGCGGAACTGAACAAGACTCAATTTAATCCCGTTCCTTTCGATCTGTCTCAAT
>JAAUYH010110280.1_pt1 | contig 10770 bp, 8 predicted proteins | sample 7278061 | NCBI WGS metagenome assembly JAAUYH01 (sample SAMN14350203, study PRJNA611818) | marine sediment metagenome | isolation source: surface marine sediment (0.6m) | place: French Polynesia: Moorea | collected 2018-08 | reverse complement strand
GATGAGTGTCGAAGAATACGACCTGAAACTCTTAGAAAAGTTTGGGAGAACGCAGAATTGCGTCTTAACTATCTCAGCAACACTAATGGAGGCCATATCGAAGGATTGATAAACTAATAGAATTTTGATGTGTTCTTCTTTCAAATGATATGCCAAATGTATGATAATGGTAGAAACACTACAAGTTATGAGTAGTTCTTTATATAGTTTTCTTTTTGGGACACCCTGTACCAACAAAACCAACCTGAACTAGACGCAATGCTATTTACATCGCTACTGATGACGGTGCGAAATTGAGGTTGCGGGTAATTGCCTGCAACAACACGCATTGTTTCGTTTTCCTATTCTGGGATTTACAGACTGCAGGGATACTGTTAAAAAGTATTTTGGCTAAATTATTTTCGCCCTCCATAAAAATACAGACAGTAGTGGCTCTGCAATGAATAAAGCAGTAAACGACATCATGTACGTGCTATGTATAACCATAATCAAGACTATAAGCAGTTCACTGTTTCCTGTGGCGTTCATGATTCCACACAGAATGTTCGGCTATGGATTTGAATATTTCTACTGGGGTTAATGCGAATGAAAGTATTTAAATGCTCGATTCAGGAAGGACTGCAGAATCAGGCAAGACTATCTAATGGCTTACGGATGCAATACTGTCGAGATTAGAGCTAAAGTCAATAAGTGTACGGAAATATCGGCTTAACGCTACGGCGTGGACCTCAGTTGTATTTTGCTCTGATAATAGATGCAAAAGATAAGGTATATTTCGATTTGAATCCTGGGTGGATTTGCGAAAATGGAGATGAGCGCGTGGAGTACTAGGTACGAGAGCATTGTCATCAATGTAACAGGAACTCAAGGTCTTAAAAGCAAAAAAATTACTCAGAAGGTTAGTTGTTATTGTTCATATTGAAAAGAGAAGGTTTTTTTTACCGCTTTAGTCAGATCCGTAAAGAAGCTCGTACTTATAACCGATTATTTCGTTCTGTACATGACATGGTGCATTCAAATACACACGATGAAAGCTATGGACAATAGTCTTTATTGAAAGCCGACAGCGTACTTCATGATTCAACTGAAGTTTGAAGTGCTTTTGTTGAAAGTCAATGTGGTCCTTTGTGCCCTACAATCCTACTGCAGGCATCGGAGGTACCTCAAACATATCCACTAGCGGTGTTGTTTACTTCCACTAACGATTTGTGGTGCTGTTTGTGCTCCTCGTGAAGGGTTTTGATGACCCATTTTACGATCTTGGTTTTGAATTCGCATTTAGGATCGTTCGTTGAATTGCGCCGTTGTCAATCTCTTTTCGCCCCGATTCCTTATTCTACCAGCTAGCGGGCCAGCATCCCTCACTAGGGCGGGTGTTCTTGTTGCCGCTAAGGCTTAAAATCGTGTTAACAGGCTTCTGGGTGACTTCTCGACTCTCACAAGTGGCTGCCATCTCCCCTTTGTCTTTTTAGTGATTACTTTACTCTTCAGAGAATTACAACTCTGTCAAAGAAGCTGAATATCGGTTCAGCTGAATTAGCCAATGGCGGACACAGCTCGGAAATTCTTCTTCACAATCTAAATTACTTCCAAATGGCATGAAATATTTTAGTATTCCAGAATAATCTCTACAAAAACATGGTACTGCACCTTCTAACCTTTATTTATAGCTAATTTGATGACATGTAAAATAAATTACAGCTTATTTCAGAATTCTGTTTCTTGTTTCGAAAATCCTGGGAAATGTCAATAGTGAAAGAAAACGCATGATCTGAATCGATAAAATTTGTCCTTGGCATCGAAAACGAACTTTTAAAAACGCGAAAATCATCTATCGTTATCGGGTTAGATGTATCGCTTACTTGGATAGTATTATATCTAAGAAGCAATTATATTTCGAGTTGTTCGAAATCATTTGTAATACTTTTTGAGTGCTCGATCAATTTCATATGGAAAACATAAAATTATAATCTTGAAAGAAGGTCAATCTTCTACACGAGTCTATCCCAAGCGATAGGGCAGGCAAAACAAACTGGTTCTATTAGAACAAGCGAAAAGATTAACTTCAGATCTTATGCCTTATCTGCGAATTTTTAGACTTTGGTTTTACGTATCAGTAGAATAGTAGAACGACGACACACAGAGATATGAAAATATTTGCCGATCGGAGTTGAGCAGTGTACGTTTCATACAGGCTCAATTCGATCAAACAAAATTTGTAGGCGATCGGACTTATCTGAACTCTTACTTAGTCATTAAATGTTCGAAATGCCCTCCGTTTTCTCCAATTATGAATCTTAAACGAATTTCCATTTTATCCTAAACATTTCGCTGAACCTTTCTGTCTATTGTCGGCACAGCTGCTAGTTCGCTTATGGTATTAGAACACTCTCTGTATACGATATCTCATATTCGTCTCCATAGAAAGTAGTCAAAAGGTGACAATTCTGGAGACCGTGCTGGCCATGGATTCTGTCCACCCTTCGCCATCTATCTGTTTGGAAGCTTTCCATCTAAGCATTCTCGCACTTGTAATGGATAGTGCCCTGGAGCGATATATAGCTGAAAAATCATGTTTTCAGGGTACTCATTGTTGCGCAAAACAAGCCGGATGGCAAAACAACAACAAAAGCCACAAACGCCACCACTTGGTATCAGACGTAGTAAACCTTTGGTTGAAAGATCGGTCCGCGCGTCGCTCTGTCCTAATGAAGAAGTCGAGTAGGGCGCGCCTTGCGATTCGAGTAGCGATAGTTAAACTCACCATTTTTCGTTATAAGAATGATTTTTATCTGGTCAAGTATCGCTGTTCACGATTTGCGGAGATTTGTTCTCCGCAAATTACTTGACGTTGCTACTAAGTGCAGTTCGCTTGTCGATACCACAAATCCGAGCTCAGTACAGTTGTAGCAGAAGAACTGAGTTATCACTAATATTCGAAGTGCAATTCATTACTTTCAGCATCAATGTCTTTCATGTACCCAAAGTATGTCCGAGAGTTTCTTCGTACTTCACATTTCTGTGACGCAAAGTATAACTCTGTTACCTCCGCATATAGCGGTGGAAGAGAAAAAGAAGAGAGCGCCTCCATACATAGAAGAAGACAACGCTTTTCTGAATCTAAGCATTAATCTCAAGATCTGACGGATCTGAAGGGGACCTCCTGTTCTCTTAAGAACCTTACATAGGCAATTTATCTACAAAATCCAGTCAAATCGTGTACGGATGGTGAAGGCAAGTTCTTTGTAGCTGGTGGAGAAGCTACGGAGGTTTTCATGCTGGAATTTGGGGCTCATGTAATCCTATAATATGCCAGAGTCTTCATTAAAAGTTGTGTAACCAAATAACCCGACACATAGGTTTTCAGCAGTACGGTTTAATTGCTCACCAAAAAAGACTAAACCGTGCTCCTTGTTTGACATTGATATCCCGTTGTTGATTTGAGCTTTATTTTTACCTTGATTCAATGATATAGTTTGCGGTTCGGGATAGTAAGGAGAGGTTCGTGTTTTAATGAAAGATGATTTGATGTACTAGGTAGCTTACTCGGGAGAATTTGTATGCACTTGAGAAAAGCTGTAACCATGCTCGACAAAAACACCAGTTGACTTGATGCAGAATCGCTTCGAAAGCTCGTAAAAGAGAGAAGAATACAAAGATGAACAGTTTAGATGAAATAGCTGCAATATCGAATGATAATTCCACGGTTATTTTACTTCGACGGATGACGAATGAGTCGAAAAGAAGATTTCAGGGAAGAGTGACTTCATTCCGATGTTGATTTAATCAAGAAATATCGTTCATTGGGTATACATACGATTTTTAGCATGCTACTAAATTCGAATCGTCATTCCTTCTCAGATTAGCTTGTAGTATCAAGTGATCTATCTATGAAAATCCATTCTTAACATTCCAAACTTTGCTTCACATAACAGTCACGGTCTGTACTGCTATTTTCGAAGATTTATCTCTCGTCTTTCAGAGCTTCTGTGGAATTTCTGTCCTGATTCGGCTCGTCGGTGGCAATATAGTGTTGATTCGCTGAATTTTTAGTGTGATATACTTACGTAGGCCATTTTACTGCTTTAGGCCTTAGAGCATCCAACTACCGTATAGCTCATTTAGGCTATGCAATTATACGTATCATAATTTTCTTTATTTTCAAATTCAACTTTTTATTCTCAATCATACATGAAAGTGGCCTGTTTCAAGTTAATTAACTGTTAGGTTCGAGTCTAGTCTGTTTCTGTATAATTTGAGTTGAAAATTAGTCGGGCAGTTCCTTTTTCTATAATGTATTTCACGCATCTTGGATTGCGCTCCATAAAACAGATCTATTTTGTTTGTATTTTTGTTCTTAAAGTTTGAAGAGGTTTGATATGGTAGCAAGCAACAATAATACTGACCGTAGACCCGTACTGTCCTCCTTGCTCGTTGTTCACGATAGTAATATTTATTCTGATGCAAATACTCTTTTCTAGTATTTGCGCATGAGGAAAATAGACATGTTCTAGATCTTCTGTCGAAATATCTTCTGTAGCAAAGTAACATATTTATTTGTATCATTGGAAGCACGTGCAACACACAACTGTAGGCATTAACTCTCTGAGCACCGATGCGCGGAATGATGAAAGCAGATATTTGTCTATGAGACAGTCTAGAGTCATAAGAACATACTTCGATAAATACGTGATTCCTTGGATAAGTTACCTAAGATATGTTAGTTTCGTCTAGATTAAGTAGTTGAGTCGCTCTCGCTAGCGGAATGGCGTTTGCATTTCCTTGAACACGAAATCATAACAGTAGTTAGCCTTCCTAATTGAATGTCTTAACAGCCCATAGTACAAGTTTCAGGGTGATATTGGGACTGTCTTTCTGATCCATTACCGTTGCAGTACTATTTTCCGCTAGTACTGAAGAAACAATCACCTTTCTAGCGTTAGGCGCATACCACGCTGGTTGCCACGGTCAGAGCAGTGCAAGCATTCGTGGTGAACATTAGCGCGTATCCATTGCCACACAGCATACTAGTAGACAATAAGTCCTTGTGCTATTCTAGTACGCACAGAATGCGACTCATTCTAAACGTGTTCGCTACGTTAGCCAATATAACCTTTTCTATACTTTCTAAGGACTCCTTCACTGACATAGCTCCTGCGGTTTTAATATCGACCGATACTTCAGTCAGTGAAGATGTTGCAAGTCGGTCCTTCTTCATAATGCAGACCGTTGTAAAATAATCCACGGCTGATTCATCCCTCCAAACAGTTTCCTTTCATCAACACACCATGACTAGTTCCTGAATGGCTTCTGGAAAATTTTTTCCAATATCTTGGTTCAATTTTGCTCTCCTTCCTGTTCTTTTCTCCGACCATGTTTCTACTTGTACTAGCTCTTCTTTTGTGGCCCAAATTTTTACGAAGCTAACACTCTACCTTGAGCTTCCTCTCATCCCGCTTGGATAATGCTCGCTTGGACCTACTTGTATAGCTATCGCGTACAAGTGTCAGTTGACTTACTAGCTTTATACTCCATGTGAATTTTCTAGCGCAATTTTTGGCTTGATACATTGGCCTTAATCAAAAACCTGGATATTTAACAGCAGAATTTCGGGAGATTTTTTGAACCTAAATGACTCAAGTAGAATAGCCATCAGCAATGATTCATCTAATTCCGAAGCCTATGAAGCGGACTGCGTTTAGTCACACTTCGCATTTGAACAGATATTTAACTATTTCCTCATCATTATGATTCGGCAGTTCCGAAGTGTTGTAAATAATCCTTTCCCAAACGTTCTGACTTACGCGTCAAGCTTCTAAGCAAACTGTCCACTTTATAATTAGGTCAGTTTCAAGCTACATGTTTGATAGATACTATACTTCTAACAGGACATGAAATGCTACTTACTTTTTCTTGATAAACATTCTACTTCGACGTCCCAACAACTTTCGACGATCCAACCGTCATCAACGTTGTACGTATGTGGAGCGATCAAAATTCTAGGTCTTTTTGACCTCATAATATCCTTGATCTTCTTCGATTAGATGTAGAAGTTGTCCTCGAGTCCCCAAAACTAAGAAATGTGCACTCCTAATACGGATACAGAATCCGTTCTAGTGAACTGCCGAACACGTGTCTCATTCAGGGTTATCTAATCAAGGAGGTAAACTGTCTCATGTCAATTTTCATTCATTTTTCTATCGTAAAGGTTTTAAAAAATTGGTTGCTCTTCTGTCACACTTAGGACCTAATTGTTAGATTTTTGCTTTATAGTAACAATCAGCATATAGTTCATAGTTTTCCAATACACCAAATAAGTATCTTTTCCGATCTGCTTTTTTCGAGAGTATTTCTTGCTTTGTTCTGAGGATTTATCCATCCATGCAACTAGGCTACGACTTGTTTCGTTTTTACGAATTCATCAGACATGCCTTACTGTCAAGTTCTATTTCCAATTTAGGTATAGTGCACGAGTATTTTCAGTGCACTGAAATTTTTTTGCACATCCCGTTACGCTCCGCACGCTGAGCCATTCTATTCCTATTATTTTATCCGATGAACTGATGAATGAAACTGGCCACCCCGAAACCTGCTTTAACCATCGTGGGAGACACTCTTACACTTGTGTCGAAGAAGACGACTTGCTCCGATGCGCTAGAACCCAAAGCAACACGTTTGAAGTGTAGAAACCGAGCCTATCGATGATCCAAGAGGTTTCGGGGACTGCCAAATATCGCAATTCAGCTTCTTTCTTATCGATCGAGGACCACCGAACATCCGAGAGGTTTCTCGAGAGTTCTAAGATCTGAGCTCAGTCACTTACTGAATATTCATTTATTCGCAGGCATCTGGGAGGGTCCCTGGAGCGGGCAGACATCTCATTTTGGTCACTTGTCTGGAATTGGAAAGCATAACGAACATCCAAGAGTTTTCGCGAAATTCTTAACATCTGAATTCGCGCATCTATCTGTAAATGGTAAACCAGCCCAACATCCCAGAAGTCTTACCATTAATGCTTTTGCCGCAAGAACAACTTTTTTACTTTTCCTATTTCTTTTGCTGAAATTCGTGGATCGACACGCAATAATCGTCTTTCTTAACCTCTTTTTTCTCACGTACCAGTTCTATACTTCCAACTGCCTTGTTTTTTTGGCGAGAGATTGTTTGATTCTTTCAACATCACAAAGCTTTACTTGCGCCTCAATTTTCAAATTTCATGCAAAATACAGGTTGTGAACCGAAGGTCATTCAACCGAGTTAGTAAAAAATAATAGCGATTTTCGTGGCAAAAAGACAGACCCAGGTACGTCACCGCTAGTTCTAGTGTAGTCAAAAAAGAATTTTCAACGCATTACATGACAAATCTATTATGCGCTGATAGTGTTTTCTTATTTGGATTGGTACATGCCGGGTCTATGAAAAATTGCAGCTGGGTTGATTATTCGCCGCCAGACATGAATCACTCAAATGACCATCCCGATAATATGGCCGTTAACGATTCACGGGGACAGTCTATTAAGGAAATCTTAAACTAAACAATTAGAGGTAAAATCGGAACAAGGAAGAGCATAAGTAAACATGGTTGACGTCGAACTTGAGATTTTTGAGTATTTACGTGGAAGAGACTCTATAATCGAAAGCTATAGGCGAATCACAGAACCACTGCGCAATACTGGCAGCATCAGCATCCAGGAAGCCGATTATCAATTGGACACTGAAAGAGAAATTCAAGCACTATTAATTCAGCGGGAGGCTGAGTTGGCAAAGAAGGGCAATTAATTAGAAGCAGGTCTTCCTGAGAATGGCGCAAGATTTGCAACTATTGAATTGAAAATGGCTGCAGTATTCCAAAATGAGCGAGTATTGGGCAGTGGCGAACCTGCCCAGACAAACCAGAAAGTATTGATCAACAAACCTAGTGCATTTAAGAGTGATATGAAAGAATCGCTTGACTCATTTATGCGACGTATGGACTTGTATGCCATACAAGTTCCGGATGATCACAAGGTATGTGAGGATGTCAGCTTTCCGAGAGGTCAAGCGTTCGCCTGGTTTAAGGTTGCTTATCAAAACGAGGAAAGTAAAATTTCGATGGATCCTAAAAACAAGTTACATGAGCGATTTCAGCCCGTAAACAGGTAAAAAAGCGCACGAGAAAAGCTCGCCTCATGCAGTCAAGTACAGAGTGTAGAGCTCTATAGCGAATCATTCCTCAAGATAATTATTGACATTCCTAATGTTTTGACGGAGTAAGTAATTGATCGTTACATGAGAGGGCTCAACCCTAATACTTCAAGAGAGCTCTGCACTACTACGTGTCATTCATTTACAAAACTTATGTCTGATACGCTTTGTGTTGAAGATTCTAAAAAAATCTTGTTTCAGGAGATTTGACGCTAGAAGTAGCAACAAAGAAAGAAGTGACCCTGTGTCAACAGACATAAGCAATACTAGATTGAGGCTTCGCGGGCGAGGATTTCGAGAACAGATGCTGAAGGATTATGAAAACGGAACATGCTTCATTTGTCACAAAAGAAATCGCCGAAGCGACATCAGCCCGCAAGGGAAGAAAGTGAACATTTTACAAGCCCAATATCAGGGAAATGATCTCTCCGAGAAAACAATATTAGACCAAGCTGAGAGTTTGTCTGGTTGATTTAGAAAGTGTAATAATGATCGAGAAGAACAAAAGATAACTTCAAAGGAAAGTTTATCGAACTCGGATAAGCCGAGTGCATGCCTGAAAATATATTTAAAGAGTACCCATGATATATCGCGTCACCGTTTGTCGATGTTCGGCGGAACTATTCAAGGTGTACAATGCCAAATACTTAAAGATGGCGGTGCAAGTGCCAATATCGTTCTTCGAGAGGGACAAGGACATTTTCACAGCACAACCTTCGAATATTAGTCTGTGCCACGTGGCGATGGATTCCGAAGAGACTGAGTGCATGCTAGTGGGTTCCCCAGAAGTGAAAATAGGAAACCATGTGTATAGTTCAAAATTTGTTTTGAGAGATCAAGATATGATGTTATTACTGGAACACCTTTCCACAAGCATGGTACGCCTTTAACTATATAAATTATTTCCGAAATATCAGAAATATGACTATCCAAGTCCGCACATTGTGAGACATTAAGATCCGATGTTTGCTCATCGTCAAAGCTATTCCAAAAATATCCGCCTGAGCCCGCTGTTTCTTCGGCGATTTCCGATGGCTTCCGCGGAAAATTCTGACCGAATTGAGCCCTGGTGGATTTAACATACAACGGCTGAAAATTTCATTCTTGCAATCCGTAAAAATCGTATTGAAAGATGTGTACAACGAAAGAGTCACTTATAATATCTTTACGACTGGTTTTTGTATAGTAGATCGCAAAAAACTTCAATCACCGAGGACTTCAAATCCAATGTCATTACCGATGCGTAAGAAACCGAAAACACACGATACGGAAATCATTCCCATGGTTTGAAACAAATTCACAATCAATTGTTCGAACAGCGTTCCGAGATAGTCTGCGGCGTACTATTCAATCGCATAAGACGCTCCGAACCGTCAGGACAGCAGCTAGCCTATCATCACTCTTTGCTTTGCCCTGAACCTCTACTAACTTCTTTAGAAAAGCAGTGTTTCGCTATCAGTGCGATATTCGAAGATAGCATTTAAATTTGCGATTGGAATAAGGTCCAATGCACCAGGTTTTTCCATCATTTTTACATAAACTTGGCAATGAGAGCGATTTGCAGCACGATATACGACGAAAAGTGAAGGAGGAGCATCAAATCTTGACTATTTTTGCCGAGAATGCTGCTGCAAAGTATGCATTACATGGCAGCTGCGAAAGTTTTTGAAGAACATCTTCATGCTTCCGTGCGGATATACTGGGAAAAGATGAGAAATTCGGCTTCGCTAATGGAGTATGCTGACATTTAATCCCGTTACCGTATGTCTAAAAAGCAATATTTTTGCATGGGGGATGAGGTATGTCCTGTGTAAGACACACGATAACTTTGCTAGCTGGTTTGTTTACAGAAGAACTTTATTTGGAAAAGTCTCTTCTTTGTATTCCTTTGTTCATTAGTATTCTCATCGCAAACAGTCGCGACAAGGGCCCATCAATTGCACTGCATTTTGTGGTTGTAGATCAAATTTTTGGTTATGCACGCATGCAACAGTAATCTTTACATACCTGAGTTCCATTGACCATAAAGAGTCGCATGCTCGTATAAAGCGTGCGACAGGAGATTATTGGAATTAACAACGAGTGTGTTTCGTCATATAAAGTAAAAGAGTCATAGAAAGGAAACAATACCAAATTTTTGGATTTAAAAGCTCACCTATTTCGATGAGTGCCCAGAATTACTGAATCAATCTAGTCAATTTCATTCTGAGATTTTCACATGAAAATAGAACTGAATAATTGTTTGGGATGTTGAATTTAAATGTGACTCCTAGTCACCGGTCTAATTGGAAATTCAGGATTGTGCTTGGTTTGAAGTTCATCATTTCCAGATTGTGTTTGGCCCGGACTAGAATTTTGAGAGAACTTTATTCTTCACACTTAGGAGATAATTTCGGACCGGAAACGTTGATTTCGTTTTTTGATTTTTTTTCAGACTTTTTCTGTACCATAGCTTGTTAAAAATAAATCAACAAGTCAAACCCCAGTTAAAAATGTACAAGTTAAATAAAAATTAAACATACCCATTGCGAAACAGAAATAATCCCAAAATTCAATGTACCTTGGCAAGGAAGAAAGGCGCGAAAG
>JAAUYH010018758.1_pt1 | contig 10771 bp, 9 predicted proteins | sample 7278061 | NCBI WGS metagenome assembly JAAUYH01 (sample SAMN14350203, study PRJNA611818) | marine sediment metagenome | isolation source: surface marine sediment (0.6m) | place: French Polynesia: Moorea | collected 2018-08 | reverse complement strand
GTTTAGTTTCACCAGCGGGCGCCGGCTTAAACGTGGGAAATTTCCTGATGTAGCTGCCTGTAATGGCAGCTTTATCTGCAGGGGGCGAACCAACAAATGTCACTTGAACAAGGGGATTTCCCTCATCATCTAGGGCTTCACTGAGAGTTGCCGTTGAATCAACCGTGCCATTAACCTTAAACTCAGACATCCCACTTTCTATATAGACAGGGTAGTCTGGCAATGCGAAGACGGTTTCACTGCCATTGCCAGTCCCAATAGATTTATTGGTGACCTGATTGGCTAAAAAGACGTAGTAGCCAACGATTTCTGCTCCATTGGCAGGAGCTGTGTCAAATGTGACTGTACTGGCATTCTCATCAAAATTGGCAGTTGAGTCAACTTCACCGTCAACACGAAATTCAACTGTGCCTGCGGGTAAATCCGTTCTGAAATTTTTTACTTGAAAGGATTTTCCACCACTTCCGTCCACAACATCCGTGATGGTTTCAGTGACTTCGATGGGGGGAGCTGTGGGAATCGTGATGGAATTGCCCATGACTCCAATGAAGCCTGGAGTACTAGTGCTTACGCCAGCAATTGGCTGTACCGCTGAGGCAACCTCTTCAACATAAACGCCAGGTGATAGATAGGTGGGCATGGTCTCAACTCCTTGAAGAGTGAATGGGCTAATCAATCAAGTGCTTTTAGCTAGGTTTGCGTCGGCTATTTTTCCAAGTTCAAATTTAATGTTTTAACGTCTCCTGTTTCTTCAAAGACAACTGTGGGTGGCGGATCTGGAGAGCGGTAACCTTGAGTCTTAACCAACACCGTATATTTGGGTTTCTCGGGGGCATCTTTATCAGCTGCCTCTAGCCCAACTAATGCGTACTTCCCGTCAAGATCGCTAAAGGTGGACTCGCCTGTTTCTTTAATCCGGATCTCAGCCAGAGTTACAGCCTGTTGCTCGTCTTCCTCTGTAGTCGTTGTAATTCGCCCTTTGAGGGTTGTCGCTGGGATGGCTATATCTGCGATCGCAGGCTTAATCCGCCCTGCTTCATGTCGGGGCACGGTGGTGGTCACTTGGGCAGGGGCATAGCGGCGCTTAACTCCGACCAAAGACCCTGTCAGGCTGTACTCACCATCCGGCAAGTCTAAGAAGTGAAAGTGTCCATCGGCTGCACTGTAGGTAGAGTCTGAACGGGACAAAGGCAGCGCCCGACGGTCCTGGAGATAGTTCAAAATGGTTTGGGCGGCGGCTAGCCGCTGATCGTTGGTCGCAGCTGGATCTTTGAGTTGGATTCGCGCCAAATGTACCGGATTAGGTTCATCCGGCAGCTGCACCAGCTGGGCCTGGTTGACAAGCCCATTAGTAAAGGGAACAGGAGCCTTCGTGATAGTGACCTGAGCCCCGGCGATCGCAGCTTCAGTTTGTTCATTAGTGACCTGCCCAGCGATCGCAACCCGATGTGTGATAGATTCCCAAGGTAACCACTGTGACATCTGACTTACTCCCTCCTGAAAGACCGGCGCTAAATTTGCTTTTCCGCCACAGATGGGGCTGCTTCCACAGACTCCTGGGCCGCCACGCCAATCGTGACCGTATAGTTAATCGCCGCCTTGGGCTGCCCACCCAGCGCTTGCCAGAACTCCGCCAAACTTTGCAACCGCCCCGGCTGGAGGGTGGTGGAAGGCAACGGTGGCTCCAGCCCCGCTAGATCCCCCTGAAGGAGACCGCTAGGAATCGTCGGATAGCGCAAGAGCACTTTCATCACCTCCCCTAATAAATAATGTTCCTCCTCAGCAGAGGTCATGGTCGGACCACTTGAGCCATCTCTTGGCCAAGCCGTAATTAGATAAGAGCAGTCAATACGAGTTAGCGGCGGATGTTTGATCATCACGCCATTACTTCGGCGTTCTACCGTCCACTCAGGGTTACGAAGTTCACGATTTTCCCGAATGTCATAGAGGAACAGATCAATGGCAGGTGGAGACACTGAAGAAGAAGGGAACTGACTATCCGGCGGCGCGAAGCTAATGCTCACTTGCCCAATCAATGAAGCTGGCAGGGAGCGCTCTAAGAGTTTTTTCAACGTTAGATCCAAGTCGTTAATCATAACTTAGCGCCTTATTTGACGTGTTTTCATTGCGGCTTAAACACCATAGCTATAGTCTTTAAGCGCACAAGAAAGGTATCCACTATCACTTCAAAAGTAAAGGCGTAGATAATGGAAAATCATCTAATTCTCTCCAGCCGAAATCTGTATATTTTGTCAGCAACTTTTGCAGATTCAGTGCTGAATATTCTCTTGTCTCTTGTTAGGCTATCAATTTTTTCTCTTAAGTAAGGACATTCATTAAGTCGGCGACCACAAGTAATCACTAATGAAGGGTCTGTTGAGTAGTATCATAGCTATTCCGAGGGGCATAGCTATAACTCACCATCCAACCAAGGCTTCAAAGATTTTTAGGGTCGCCTACTTTTTTGATGAATACATCAATTAGCCCTGCCTATGAGTAACAAATTAGAGTCAGAGAATTATTTTTCTCTCTCTACCTTAAGGATTATCCAAAAAATAAATTAGGCTTCTACTGGTTTACAAAAAGACGCTTAAGTTTTACGAAGAAATGCTTGAACTCTCACTGCAAACAAAGAAACGATAACTTAGGAAATAGCCAAATATTAAACTTGTATTTAAACAACTTGAACTGAAAAAAAGGCGTATAACTTAAAGCGGGAAAACATTAACCCCAAAATCGGCTGAAACCCTTGTGGGCTGGAACCATTTCCCCGTAAGTCTTCCCGCCTTAAAATATAAGCCCCAAAAAATACTTGGCTGGTTTTCTACTAATGCAATATGAGGATGAGCATGATTCAGAGTCTGAAAGCCTTGTTTTTAAGGGGTTTGATCTCATCTATCCTTTACAGCTTCATATCCATTTGGTGTAACAAGCCTAGATGATTTGTAAATGAAACAGGTTTTTCAGAACCTTGCGTCTCTTATTGGATAATGATCCCCGATTCTATGGATTCACGATTGCTTTAGGACTGCCTAGCACTCTTCTGTCAAAGTCGCCAGAGAATATTTGAAACGATTATTTTTCGTGCTTCATAGCCTGTTTATTCGAGGGGTTACAAACGAGAAACCTGAGTTCCAGTTTTTCTTCCATCAGAGTAATAACAGGGCGATATATAATTCACCTCATTGCAAATTTGCATATTGTCCAAACGCGCCTTCAGTTAGCACTTTGCCCATTTTTTTGTATTCCCGCCGGATAGCCCGCATCAAATGCTTCATGCTGAGCTTGCCGCCATCGTCAGCGGCAAGAAACGCACTGGCTAGGGCAATGTTTCGGATACTGCCGCCGGTCAGCTCAAACTGTCGCGCCAAAAAATCGAAATCGATGTCTGAACTGAGCGGCACGGCGTCTGGCCAAATCTTTTGCCAAATGCGACGACGCTTTTTGGGATCCGGGAACGGGAAATCAAGCATGAAATGGATGCGTCGGACAAATGCATCATCTAGGTTTTTCCGCAGGTTTGTGGCGAGCATCACAACCCCGTCGTATTCTTCCATCTTTTGCAGGAGATAGCTAATCTCGATATTGGCATAGCGATCATGGGCGTCTCGAACTTCAGAGCGCTTGCCGAATAGGGCGTCGGCTTCGTCAAAAAACAAGATGGCGTTGGCAGTTTCGGCGGCTACAAAAATGCGATCAAGGTTTTTCTCGGTTTCACCGATATATTTGCTGACTATCCTGGACAGGTCAATTTTATACAGTTCCACCTGAAGTTCATGGGCCACCACCTCTGCCGCCATCGTCTTGCCGGTTCCCGGCGGCCCTGAGAAAAGAACATTTAATCCTTTCCCTCTGGAGAGCTTGTCGTCGAATCCCCATTCACCATAGACCTGATAGCGATATTTCACCTGATTGCAGATTTCCTGGAGTTGCGCCGACGAATCAGCCGACAGCACAATATCCTCCCAACCATATTTTGGGTTAATCTTTTGAGCAAGCTCTTGTAGCTCATGGCCTGACTGGGCGCGAGCTGCTGCGAATAAATCAGACAGAGTGGGGAGGGGGAGTGCTTCTGCGAGTTCCGTTGGGCTGCTATCTTCGAGTTGGCTGGCTATCCTCCATTGAGCCTGATGGCAGGCTATCGAGACTGCTTCTGCAATTTGGGCATGGGTAAGGCGAAACCTTTCTGCCAACGCAGCTAGCTCAGAGGGAGGCAACGTCAGACCGATCCCTTGCAAGGTGTTTTGCCAATAGGTTAACCGCTGCGTAAACTCTGGGACCGGGAACGAAATAGGCAAGACGCCTGGAGGCGCCAATTCTTCTGGAACCCACCGCTGCTTACCTGAGAGAATAACTCGCCTCTTCTCGTCTGACAAAAGACTGAGGAAACAGTGATAGGCAAGTTTGTGCTCTGAAAGCCTTAGGGTATCCAGGTTGTCTATATAAAGGATGGCGTTTTGCAGTTGAGCTTCATGAAACGCAAGCCTTAGCACTATGTCAAAGTCTAGTTTCGAGCCCACTGCTGGGGCCAGATTGACAATCAATAGAGGAGCCCCCACATCATCCGCCAGCGATTCTGCAACGTGACGCTTTTCTATCTGGCTAGGCCCCTCAAAATAAAGGTAGAGAGCGTTTCCCGCTGTCTGGGCTTGTTGCACTAGGGGCAAAAGCCCTGCCTTCAGATGATTACCCATTAACCGTTCCTGGAGTGTAGATGCAGGCTTCACCAGAGTACAACATGGGTACAACTGCGGGTCTAACCCCGTTCGACCTAGCAGGAAACGGATGATTGCATCTGTCAGCTTGAGGCTGCTAGCCAGCAATGTGGAAGGTTCCTGAGGATTTTCAGGCAGCAGTTGCAGCAGAGCCTGTCGCATCAGGGGAGCATCGGATGAAAAGTGATTACACCGCACCAACCGTTCGGCGGCAGAGGAGCAGAGCAAATTCAGCGCCAGATCAACGCTAGGTCTGTGGCGGCGAATATCATCTTGCAAGTAGGCATACACTTGCTCGTAGCGCCGATCGATTTCAGGGGCGAGGGCGATCGCAACTACCTCTAAATCAAAGGCGGACAATCCATAGGTTTGCTTCAGCCAGATCAAGCGGGTGTTGGTGTCGAGGGTGTCGATCAGGCGATCAGGTGTTTCTGCCTGTGTTTGAAATAATGGCTCACCGGGGGGACGAGCCAAGCGGCGTTGGATGTCGGCTAACTCCAGGTGCAGTCCCTGGTAGGGATCATCGCCCAGCTCTGCCCCAAAGATCAGCGGTGCGGTTGCGATCGCCTGTTTTAACAGCTGGTCTAACCATTGCAGCACGGGCAGAATCTGATTCAGCAAAAACTCACCACTCGTCAATTGAATTCCATCAAAATGCTCCTGCATGATAAGCAACGGGATTGCGAAGATTGTCAAACGCGGAATGCCTCAGCCCCTTTGGATTCTACCAATACGTCCGCCGTTTCGACTAAACCCCTTACTGATGATGATCGAATGGAGAGTAGGCGCTGTTGCTAAACCGGTCTTCAGTCTACGTCTCAGCACTCAACGCTCCGGGTCAGCCCCTGTTGAAGCTAGAGAGAGATATCGAAGCTGATTACTCAGACAATAGTATATCTGGCTTATCTTTCAACCTTCCAAGAATAAAGTTTTGCAGGGAGATTATTCTCTGGAGGTGTGCTTAAAGCTTGCTCTGATGCTGATTCGAAAAACCGCTGAGAAACTGAGAATTACATATCCAGAGAGATCATACTCCCAGTGAGAGAGTGTTTTAAAAGTCTTATAGACGGTGTTTAGCTACCTGAGCCACGCAGAAACTACCACGGCAGAATAGGTTTTGAAATCCTTCCGAAGTTGGCTTAGGTGTCCTATAGCAAGCATCTCTCCCCTTTCAAAACATCCTCTGAGGGATGACAACAATCAAAAGACTCTAACTGAGATTAGGCGATCGCCATTTCTCAAAACTTCGGTAACTGAACATGATCTGTCGGCTTCGCATAAATCTGGTCAACCCTCTCAGCAGAATTTCCGACCCACTTAGCAATCTGAACACTGGCAATGTCCGCTTCTCGACACAAACTACAGAAGGTGTGGCAAGTCTGATATGAATTTGTAAACTAATTTATGTCAATAGTCAAAATTAAGATTAAGTGTACTAAATTGTTTTTTTCTCAAGGATAAGGTTAATGACTATCCGACCAGAACTAATCGACTAACTGCTCCAAGATTACCAAAATCCTCAAGACCTATTGGGTGAATCCGGACTGCTTAAACAACTCCCTAAGGCCATCGTTGAACGCTGCTTGGAAACAGAGACGGACCTTAATTTGGACTATCTCAAGCATGCGCGTTTGGGCAAGGGCAAGCGCGATCACCGCAACGGTCATGGCCAGAAAACCTTGAAAGGGAAGTTTGGCAAGGTGGTCATTGATGTGCCCCGAGACCGCAAGGGGGAGTTTTCAACAAAGCGGTAGATAGTGGGATACTGTTCCTCAAAAATCTTGGACTTTGGCATCGGTGTTTCCTGATTTGCTTACATTGTCAAAATTCTATGGGGTTAAGCGCGATCGCAGGTTGGCATGATTTTGAAGTGAGCAATCTCATTCCCCAATTCTCATCGCTCTTCTGTCAAAGTCGCTAGAGAGTATTTGAAACGACGAATTTTTAGTGCTTCATGGTCTGTCCATTGGAGGGATTGCTAACGAGAAACCGGCATTTCAGATTTTATCCCGTCAGAGTGATTAAAGAGCTTTAGAATCCGCGTTTCAGTTGGCTAGAAGCCGCGACTGCGCTTCTTTCAGCTTCACACCTTGGCGGTCCAGATAATTGCGTAGATTTTCTGCATAAACAAATCCTTCAGCTCTTCCGCGATATCTAAAGGAGGTGCGCCAGTCAGTGGTCATGCGATCAGCCTCTCCGCCCTTTGCAACTCATCGCATTCAATCGCTAAGGTGCCGCACTCCGGTGAAGCACAGAGTGTGTTGGTTCAGCCATTAGGTCATCCACCACCATCTGAGCAGCTTCCGCCTCTGGCTCTACCTGCTATGGCATTTCTTTAACCTGAGTCATATCACCCCGTAGTTTTTCTAAATCGGCCTGCTCCGCTAAATCCATCGCTTGCTGATGAAGTTCTTGAATCTTGCTCACTGCAACTTAGAAAGGTCAAGTGTTAGCGTAGATCCCCGTGGCTGCGTTATGTGTCAAGCTTATGCTAACTGTGCGCTCAAAATCCTATCCAATACTGAACGACTTATTCGCATGACCACTCGACCAATGATTGGGGGCTCTATCACCTTTCCACTGCGCCTAAGGCTTGCTCTCCTACTTCTAAAAATACTCTTCCAGAATAGATTATTGGTCCCATCAAGGAGAAAGAGTATTTCAAATGCAATGTTCCTATCCCCCTTTAGAAAAGGATCTAGGCGTTCAGAGAGGCAAGAATATACCTACTTGAGCACGAATAATCAACGACGATTAGGACTATTTCTTTAATTGGGTGTAAAGTGGGTTTAAGCTAATTTTCGACTCTTGAAACCCTTGTGAATAAGGCATTAATGTTCGATTCGTAATCGAGCGGTCGCGGGTTCAAATCCCGCCATCGGCTTACCGGCCAGGACATCATCTTTGACCAGGCGGTCGTGGATTCAGTGCATGGGCGAGTGCTCAAAGATGGCCTCAAGACCCAATTGAAGCGAAAGTTTCAGATCAACGACCAATTGCAGCAGCTGTTGAACGCCCATCGTCTCTCTCCAGTGGATGGGACAGATTTAGTCTTTCCCTCGCCTGAAGGCCACTTTTTGAACTTTCATAATTTCCGCAATCGAGGATGGTTGACAGTCCTGACCAAATTGGGCGTTCGGTATCGGAAGCCTTACCAAACCAGACACACCTTCATTACCCACTGTCTGGAGGAGGGCGTCAGTGTGCAGCAAGTGGCGAAATGGGTGGGAAACTCACCAGAGGTGATCATGAAGCACTATGCCGGCGCCCTAGCCCAGTTCCAAGTTCCTGAAATTTGACTCTGCTCTGGTCTGACTATGTTCCCGTCTAAAGGAACTGGGCCTGGAGATCGCTGTGCAAGAGGTTCCGTGGGTGTAAAACTCAGTTGAATCTTGAGCTTTACACCCACCGCTCTCTCTTGGAGACAACTGAGCCAAGTCGATAAAACCGATGTTCAGAAGCTGCTCAAGAGATACTTAGCTTACTCACACAATCATTGTTTGTCTGTTGCTTCAGCTTCCTGAGGATTTGAGCTGTGGGTAATTGCTTTAATTGCAATCCACAGTCGATGTACGGTAAAAACAGGGTGTCATGTTGAGTGGAGCGAAGCGGAATCGAAACATCTCAGGTTTTAGTGGGAGATTGAGATTCCTCGCTTCTCTCGGAATGACACTGGGTATTTGTGCAATTTTCAATGCCTAGGTACTTAGGTTAAGTTCTTGGGTCTTGCACGCTTTTGGCGATCGCGCTCTGGAAAAGCCTCAAACCCAGCTTATTAATGCGATCGCTATGGCAATTATCCTACAATGGTCAACTGATTCGAGCGTTAGCGAAATATTGGTTGGGACCTGAGTGCTTTTGTGAGCTTGAGGATGGGGTGATCGCTTGGGCGATGAATGCTTTTGAGTGGGCGATCGCACCTTTTCTTATCGAAGACAGGCGATCGCTTTTTGGATGATTTCTTTGGGTGATCTAAAAGCAATTAGCCGATTTAAGGAACAATTTCAAAAGATAGCTTTCCTTGAAATCGATAGATATAAAAATCTGTGTCTAGAGTAAAAATCTGCTGTTGATTAAGAGCCTCTGCTGCGACTACCAAGGAAGCATCGGCTAAATCCATTGGAACATCTAGATATTGTTCCATGGGCAATGAGCGCAGAAGCATCACATAAGGTCAAGATAATTTCTGTGGTTTTAGGTGTTTTTCCTGCAGAATTGGGCTTTGGACAAATTGCCCACGATGTAATTGGATTTTGAAGTTTTCCCAAGCAAAGTAAGTCCACCCTGATAATTGGCTGGACTTATAGGCAACAGCTCGATAATAAACTGATTTTTAGGTCGTAACAGGCTGTTTTTTTTCTGCCTTTTTACCCTTTTTGATTACGGGTTGACGTTCGCGTGGGGGTTGAGATTGACCTTTAAGACGTCCAGGGGATTTACCTCGAGGTTTGGGGGCCGCTGCCGGTGTGCCCATCTGCGCAGTTATTCTATTCCAGTCACGCTGTACGTTTGAAGGGGTGATGCGTCCCTGTGGCGGTTGGGGCAGATAGCGTTCCCAAGGCCGTGGCAGGTGAACGGTTAGCTCCCGCGCAGCCCAAAGTTGTACATAGGCTAACAGACTCAACTGTATCCAGTTTTCTTCATAGTCCCCTTCAGGGGTTTGGTAAGCGCCCATCAGCAGCTTTTGCTTGCTGAAACGGAACAGGTGTTCGAGATCGAATCTTTGGCAATAGTCTTGGTAACTCTCACGGGGTGACAATTCGTGTCGCCTTTTGCCAATCGCAATCAGCCACATGGGACGTTTGAAAATAGCTTTTCCAGTCTCTGCATCCCTCAGGAGAATTCGGTGTAAGGTAAACGGATGCTGATGCATCGGACAATCCTTGGAGCCTCGCATTAACATCTGACGCCAAGCACTAATACTGACATGAATTAAACGACCTCGAGCAGTTGTCGTGTCAAACTCAATGGTCTCATCCGGTTGATGCCAGGTGCTTTCATCTTTGAGGTCAAAGCGCTCGCCATACCACAGAGGATGTCCACGGCCAGCAGGCTCTTCACACAAGGGGGGAGATTGATAAAACACCCGATTACTGCGCACTCGAGCCAAGGTGACTAAATTCTCATGTTGCGCCTGCTTGAATAAGAATGGGCACACGCCGTAGGCGCTATCAACGGCTAAAACGCTAAGCTTTTTAGCCCAAGGCAACTCAGGGTTACTGAGCAATTGCTGGATTTGCTCTATGCCAACACTCTTGTCACTTTGGTCGATGCCAACCCGTTGGCCGCTCAATGGAATCGACCAAGGGGCTTGATAGGGGCTAACCTTCTCGGGTAGTTCCGCCAAAATCGAGTAGGCATGACCAATGTTGATGGGTTTGTTGCCTCGGACCAAATTGGGTTGATAGACAAAACCTCGCTCTTCTAAGGTACAGGCATGAGGACGGGGAACAGGAGTGACGTCTAATCCCAGCAAATGATAGGAGCGCTGTTGCGGGGAAGGAACCACCAGGGCAATAGTTCTCAGTAATTGCTTCAGATGTTCTGGGTATTGCTCCTCAGCAGACTGTTCCGGGCATTGCTCCTCAGTAGGCTGTTCCGGGCATTGCTCCTCAGCAGGCCCACAAGGGGCTGGGACAAAAAAACTTAATGGCTTTGTACAAAGAGCTGTACCCTCTGCGAAACAGGGGATCCAAGCTTAGCTCTGCGACGCTATTGGCTCTATCGTTGCCACTCAGAGCGTCCAATAGATCCATGATGCTATCGCAGTAGCGCTCAAGGCTATCGTATAAGTTTTGACGAAAGTTTTGGAATTGACGGGTCAGGTCTGAATAAGTCATCTTGGTTATGGGGGATAATAAACAACCCTTCTCAGGCTGTACATTATCCCCCCTCTTGACAGAATCAAACCTTGCCTCGCTTCAGATCATTTGTCCAAAGTCCAAATCCCAAGATCCCTTCCAAAGCAGTAATGAGTTATGGATTGATCAAAACTATGAACCCGCCTGATAATAATGACCCCGAATCCCCACTAGCCATCTGGATTGTGCTACTCC
>JAAUYH010186205.1_pt1 | contig 10776 bp, 9 predicted proteins | sample 7278061 | NCBI WGS metagenome assembly JAAUYH01 (sample SAMN14350203, study PRJNA611818) | marine sediment metagenome | isolation source: surface marine sediment (0.6m) | place: French Polynesia: Moorea | collected 2018-08 | reverse complement strand
GTTCAGAACTTTGACAAAATGGTTTAGAAATTCCTCCTGTCAATGTTGAGGAATCTTAAGCTTAATGCGGATGAAGGAATGGGGTGAGAATGTTGGCTCCCTAATATCTTGAAGTTGAACAACGCCGAGTTTTTGAATCCTGGCCTACAAAAGAGCTTGAATAATCATTCAAGTCTTAATGAATTCTTATGAACTGTATTACCTCAAACAGCCTTTTCTGCAAATGCATGGTGAAATCCAAAAGAAAACTAAAAAATGCCTAAAGATTTTCGGCTAAATTCACTTCTATCAGGGTTTGCTGCTTTAACTTAGGTATAAGTAAGGGACTTAAGTAAGGGATGACGGAACTCTAACAGCTACAACCGAATCAGAACACAATAAGTTGGTCAGCCAATTAAGAGAATAGTCCAGTTTTGACTGAATCAGCTCAACTGACGTTGCAACTGAGTTTTAACTCACTTCTTTGGCGCACTATAGCAAGTCACGACCCGTCGAATTCCTCCTGACTCACGAGGAGCCCAAAAAACACTCTGATTGATTCATTACTCACTGTCTGTCCCGAACCTATAAGTTTCTATCTCTAAGCGAGGTTCTGATTAGTTGTGAAAATTCCAAGTAGTATTCTGACGATGCTAGCGGGGGTCACCCTAACGCTAGTTAGCCTCTGGTATGGCCAGAACCATGGACTGATGCCGGTTGCAGCCTCCCATGAGGCCGAATTGGTGGACGAATTATTCGACGCCATGATGGTCATCTCTGTGGGCCTGGTCATCCTGGTGGAAGGCGTTTTGATCATCGCCGCCATTCGTTTTCGCCGTCGAGATGGGGATGAAACAGACGGTCCCCATATTGAGGGAAACGTGCCGCTGGAAATTCTCTGGACCTCCATTCCCACTGTGATTGTCCTGGGCATTTCGGTTTACAGCTTTAGTCTCTATCAACAGATGGGGGGGCTAAATCTGTCAAATCAAGCGGCTGATGCAGGAGCAGTAGAAGTCGCCTATGCCTCTGATAATTCATCCAATTCTGGCCATCTGGCTTCGGCGGGAATTGGTCTGACTCAAGGAATGGGCGACCAACCTCCCGTTGCGGTGAATGTCAAGGCGCTTCAGTACGCCTTTGTCTTTACCTATCCCGAAAGTGGGGTGATTTCAGGCGAACTGAAGGTTCCAGCAAATCGGGGGGTGAATTTGTCGATGGAAGCTCAAGATGTGATTCACGCCTTTTGGGTGCCTGAATTACGTCTCAAGCAGGATGTTGTCCCTGGCGAAACCACGGAGTTGTCCTTTATCGCTACTCGGGAAGGCACTTATCCCATCGTCTGCGCTGAATTGTGCGGTCCCTACCATGGGGCTATGAGGTCTCAAATCCAGGTGCAATCCCCGGACGAGTTTGATGCTTGGATGCAATCTCAAATCGCCAGTCAAGACAACGCTGTCGAAACGGTTGCAGCAGCGCCTGCGGCTGAGCGTTCCGATGCTGATTATCTTGCGCCTTTGGCGCAGCCTTTAAACCTTGATGTTGAAGCAGACGCCTTAGCTCAACTCCAAGCCCCCGCTCATAGCCATGAGCATCCCCACTATCAAATGGCTGCTCGGATTGACTAGACCCTGAGCGGGTGTTGCGTCCCGACCACAGAAATTGCAGCGGTTATCCGCCCAGAGAAACTAATCAAACAGTTACGAGGATCTATGGCACAAGTAGAGATTCTGGAAAGTCCAGCGTCGTCTCCCCCTCAGGCTCATGGGGGGGAGCGGAAGTGGACCGATTATTTTACCTTCAGCACCGACCACAAGGTGATTGGCATCCAGTACATGGTGACTGGTTTCATTTTCTATCTGATTGGCGGGGTGCTGGCCACCATGATACGGACGGAGTTAGCGACTCCACAGCCTGATTTCGTTACCCCAGAGGCCTACAACGGCATCATGACTTTGCATGGCACAGTCATGTTGTTTTTATGGATTGTTCCGGTTGGCGCCGGCTTAGCGAATTATCTCATTCCCCTGATGATTGGGGCGAGAGATATGGCCTTTCCTCGGCTAAACGCGATCGCCTTCTGGATGATTCCGCCTTCCGGAATTCTGCTGGTCAGCAGCTATTTCTTTGAAGCTCCCTCAGCTGGATGGACCTCGTATCCGCCGTTGAGTGTGAATACGGGCTTAGTCGGCCAGGGAATTTGGATTTTGGCCATTTTGGTGGGAGGAACCTCTTCAATTTTGGGGGGACTCAACTTTGCAGTCACCATGCTCAAAATGCGCGTTCCCGGCATGACCTTGTTCAAGATGCCGTTGTTCTGCTGGTCCATGTTAGCGACCTCTATGCTGATCCTGATCGGCACCCCAGTTTTGGCGGGCGCTCTGATTTTACTCGCCTTTGACCTATTCGCCGGCACTTCCTTCTTTAACCCGGCTGGCGGCGGCAATCCCGTCCTTTTCCAGCACTTGTTCTGGTTCTATTCTCACCCAGCAGTATACATTTTCGTTCTGCCGCTGTTTGGGGCGATCTCAGATGTCATCCCCGTCCATGCCCGTAAGCCGATTTTTGGCTATCAAGCGATCGCTTTCTCCAGCTTCGCCATTAGCTTCTTGGGTTTGATTGTGTGGGCGCACCACATGTTCACCAGCGGCACCCCTCCTTGGTTGCGGATGTTCTTCATGATCACCACCATGATCATTGCAGTGCCCACCGGCATCAAGATTTTTGGTTGGTTGGCCACTCTATGGCGCGGTAAAATCGCTTACACCAGCGCCATGCTGTTTTCCATGGGGTTCATCGCCACCTTCACCATTGGCGGTGTGACTGGCGTGATGCTGGCGGCGGTTCCCTTTGACATCCACGTCCATGACACCTACTTTGTGGTTGCGCACTTCCACTACATTCTCTTCGGCGGCGCCGTATTTGGGGTGTATATGTCGGTGTACCACTGGTTCCCCAAGATGACCGGCCACATGATGAACGAATTCTGGGGCCGTGTCCACTTTGTGCTCACATTTATCGGGATGAACCTCACCTTCATGCCGATGCATGAGTTAGGGCTCATGGGCATGAACCGTCGGGTCGCCCTCTATGATCCCCAGTTCACTGATCTGAACGTGATGGCCACGATTGGCGCTTACATCATGGCGGTATCCACCATTCCCTTTATCATCAATGCGGTTTGGAGCTGGCGATATGGTCCTAAGGCGCCAGCCAATCCCTGGCGAGCGCTGACTCTAGAGTGGCAAACCACCTCTCCCCCGGCGATCGAGAACTTTGATGAATTGCCAGTGCTGAAGACAGGGCCTTATGATTACGGTCTGGGTTATATTCCCGAGATCGATCCCCCAGAACTTTATGGGAAACAGGTTTCTGAACCAACAGCTTCTTGATCATCTTTAGTTTTTTGCGTATGGGCGCACGATTGAGTGCGCCCGTGGGCCAGAGACTCTTATGAACGGGTAATCCCCTTCCCATCCCTATTTTCTAGACACTATGCAAGGATCAATCTCTGACACCGCTGAAAGCACTCTAAATATCGCCCAGGAAACCGGAGCTGTGGACCACCACGCGGATCATCCAGACCATCGCATGTTTGGCGTGGCTGTGTTCCTGGGGGCTGAGACCATGATTTTCCTGGGGTTGTTCTCGGCTTTTTTAACCTATCGACTGATGGCTCCAGTGTGGCCGCCAGAAGGAACGCCAGGCGGTTTGGAGTTGCTCCTGCCTGGCATTAACACACTGATTCTGATTTCTAGCAGCTTCGTTATCCACCAAGCGGATACCGCGATTAAAAAGAATGATGTTGGCGGTTTGCAAAAGTGGTTTGCGATTACAGCCGCCATGGGAGCTATCTTCCTGGCGGGTCAGCTCTACGAATATAGTCATCTGGAGTTTGGCCTAACCACCAACGTCTTCGCTAGCTCTTTCTATGCGCTGACAGGTTTCCACGGTCTACACGTGTTTGTAGGACTGTTGTTGATGCTGGCGGTGCTGTGGCGCTCCCGCAAACCTGGCCATTATTCTAACGAAAGTCACTTCGGAGTAGAAGCAGTAGAACTCTACTGGCACTTTGTAGATGTAGTCTGGATTGTTCTTTTCTTCCTGCTCTACATCTTGTAATTTCTTTGCCTGTGTAATGCAGGGAAGTTCAAACAATGAATGGGTGCGCCGTCTAGGCGCACCCATTTGTTTTGCGTGTTCGTCCTTGTTGAAAAAAAGGAATACAGAATGCAGAATACATAAGTCAGCCAGGAACTGGATTCTGACTCCTGACTCCTGTATTCTTGCCCCATCAGAACGTCCTGGCTAGAGTTGATACCCATTGTTCGGTAGGCGGAAAGCTCCACAATCAATGATGTGGGAGTGATTAGGGCTCCTAAAGTATCAATTATCGCGTCATTCCTGTGAAAACAGGAATCCATCGTCGATTCCGGAGCCCATTTGCTGGATTCCCACCTGCCTGGGCATGGCGCCTAATCCCTGTGCTTATTGCTATGTGTCCAAGTGTTAAATTCGCCAGTAGTATCTTCAAAAGGGTGGCTGAAGCCTGGCATATCCTCTATCCTCTTCCCCTTTTGTAGGCTTTGCCTTCTTGAAGAGGAGATAGATTGAGGGGGATCCTTAACCGCATGGTGTTGGAAGCGGTTCGAATACATTGCGTTAAAAAAGGTAGAGACTGTATATGCAATATGCAACGTCTCTACCTATTCATCATTTGGGTTTGTTGTCGGTTGGACTAACGCCTAGCTTTTAATGCTTTAGCCTTTATCCTGAAGCAACTGACTAATCCAGGAGCTTAGCAGATCAAAGCCTAATTTAAACAAATCCACGGTGACTTTTAAGGTGCTAGATCCAACTTTTAAGGCGTTAGACCCAAGCGCCTGCAATTCGCCTTTTATTTTAGCCAGTAGTTCCGCCCTGGCATTTTCTTCGGCAGAGATCTCAGAAGCGTCTTCAGCCAGAGAATCTATTTCTTCAGCGACTTCGCTATTATCTTGGTCAGGGCCGCTCGCCTCTCCGTCGACTTGCTGGCTAACCTCAAGTTCTGTTGAAATATCTGAAGTTTCCTCTGGATTGTCTTTGGAGATTGGCGACGATTCTGAAGGAAGTTCCTCGCCACCGACTGCTTGGCTGTCAGCGATCGCCGGTTTAGCCGGTTCTTTGCTTGATTTAGGCAATTTCTCCTTAACCGGAGATTTGCTCTCGGCAGCAAGTTTCTGTTCCCCTAGCGCAGCATCGCTCAATTCTTCCTTGTCAGGGCTGCTGGATGCCGTTTCTGCAGATATTTCTTTTGAGGCGGCCACAGAATTAGCCTCGGCGCTTGGCGAGGGCTCCAAAACACGTTCCTTAACTTCTGTATTCGCCTCAGCAATGACTTGTTTGGTGGAGTTTTCGATTGGGGGAGACGGTTTGTCTTCAATGGGCTCCGACGGTTTGATTTTGTCGGTAAGCGCACGCTTCCCTTTGGTAGATTTACCGGCCTCGTTATCTAATTGAGCTTCGCCTGATTCAGTCAAACTATCCGACGAGTCGGCGTGCTTCTGAGATGATTCAGTGGGGAGTTGGGGAGGCGTTTGTGTCTCTGTCGCCTCTGCAGTCTCTACCCCGTTGGAAGATTGAATAATTGCCAGCGGCGTTTTAGTTTGCTTGACTGCGCTCGTGATGCTGTCTGCGATCGCATCGGTTTGCTCAACCGCTTGTGCTTGAGTGGGTTCTTTAGAAGTTTTAGAGGGATGCTCAATTGCTTCGACGACTAAACCAGATTCTTCCCATCCAGCATCGGGGTCAATCGGAGCGGCGATCGCCTGGGGCATCGCTAATAATCCGCCCTGCCAAAGGAATGCAAAGGCCGATAGAGCGGTTATCCCAATTCTAATAATATGTCTGAAGAGTTTGTTGGCTTTCATACACCTATTTTTCATACACCTGCATAAAGACGTCGCCAAGTTTATTCAAGTCAGATTTGGTCTAGAGGCGACGGCGGCTAAATCACGCCGTAACGTCCAAATTCAATACACAAAAGAGGTACACCGTCTAAGCGCTTGGCGCACCTCATGGTTACTAGTCATAGGGGGTTGACCACTAGCTAGAAAAAGCCTTGAGCCAATCGACGAATTCATCAAAGGCGACTTCAGCTTGAGAAGTCGCCTTTTCAGCCATCCCTTTGGCTTGTACAAAGACTTCTTTAGCGTTGACTTCAACCAGCTGCAACGCCTTCTCCGTCTGAACCTTGATGGCGTCTACCACCTGAAGATCCAGTTTTGCTGTCAAAGGAGCTTGGGCGTCAAAGTTGACTAATACACTGACGCTCTCCTCCGCAGGGGCGTCATCATTGGTCTCGTCTTCAACCTCAGAAGATGGACTCTGATCGAGTAGGCTGTGGCTGGAAAACTCAATCAAGTCAGTTTCGGACTCAATGGGATCCGCCGCCGCAGCTGGCTCAAATAAACAAGATAAGCCCACCCAGACCATCGCCAGAGTAAGGAATCCTGTGAGTCCCGCCCGAACCGTTTGCCCTATTCTACGCATCAGGGTATTGCGTTGCATAAACCTATCCATAACTCAACCGCTCAATTCATTTGAATCGCCTCACCATTTAGCAGTTCCTGAGGCAAATTACAGACCAGGTGGAAGTTCTAAATCTTCATCAAAACGTTAAGTTTTGAAAAAGGCGGGGAGCTGAGGGAGCACTGATGGAGAGGATGGGGGAGATGGGGAGGCAGGGATCAATGTGGTCGCATCCAATTAGGATCCTTAGTCGTATTTATATAGAGGAGATAGGACAGTGGGGGTGTAAGGTGTCGGGCGACAAAAAGTTGGCGCTTGCCAAAGAGATGGGAAAAACGGGGAGAATTCTCAGTGGAACCCGCGGATCTGGACAATGGGTAATTCATGATTAGGTTGATGACAATGGGGCTAGATCGGCCGCCTACTAATTCTTCCACTCCACTGGAAGCGAATGACGCTGAGCTGATACAGGCGCTGAAAGCAGGGAAAGTGAGCGCATTAGGGAGGCTCTACGATCGCTACGCGGGTTTGGTTTATAGTCTAGCTCTGCGAATTTTAGGCAATCCCGCGGATGCCGAGGATTTAACTCAAGAGGTCTTCATTATGTTGGGAAATGCCTATAATCCTAACCGAGGCTCCCTCAGCAGCTTTTTAGCGACACTGACGCGATCGCGGGCCATTGACCGCCTCCGAACCCACAGCAATCGTCATAAAATCCTGACGCGTTGGCAAAAGACGATATCGCCAGAGGTCTTCGCCGCGACTCCATTTGACCAGGCTTCGATGAAAGAACGGCGAGAAAAGGTGCAACAGGCCTTGGCGGATTTGCCAGAAAAATATCGTCAGGTGCTGGAGTTGAGCTACTACGAAGGGCGCAGCCATTCAGAAATCGCCAAGAATCTTGGGACTCCCCTCGGCACGGTCAAGACTTGGGCCCGTAAGGGACTGATTCAACTCCGGCAAAATCTGCAGGACTTCATCCAAGAGCACCCCAATGACTGAACCTTTAACCCCTAAACACTTCTCTGAACTTGCCGCTGGTTATGTTCTGGGTGATTTGACGCCGGAAGAAGCGGAAATCTTTCAGCAACGATTGACGAATCATCCCGAGCTGACTGCAGAAGTGACTCGCCTGCAGGAAACCTTAGGATTAATGGCCTACGGTTTACCTGAAACGTCACCGCCATTCAAGTTGCGCTCCAGCATCTTGAAGACGGCCGCCGCTAACCTTGAGGTATCGTCTTCCCCCCAAGGGTCAAACCAATCTTCTCGATTTCCATCATTCCGGTTGTTTACCCCCTGGATTGCTAGCGGCGCAGTCGCGCTGTTAGCAATCACCTTGGGGCTGGAAAATCATCGACTTCGACAGCAATCCCAGACCTTGCAGGCTCAAGTGACGCAGCAGGGCGAAACAATCGCCAGACTCCAGCAGGGGTTAGCTAACGATACCTCTCCGTTTGTCGACGCCATCACCCTAACTTCTTCCAGTACTTTTCTTACGAACAATTGGCAGGGAATTGAACAACTGTCTCAGGACCATATCCGGTCGCTCATTCAACCTCAAGGGCCTGTGGATTTCGCCTCTAACCGTCCTGAAGAGATTGTCAAGCAACTTCAATCCCATTTTTCTAAGCCCCTTTCCCTGGCGCGGTTAACTCAGGAAGATTCAACCCTTCTAGGCGGCAGTCCTTGCCAATTTGGCCAGATCCAAGGCTTACGGCTAACGTATCAGGTGACGCCGACGAATACCCTTTCCCTATATCAGCTTGAACGCGTTGAAAAAAATTCCTCTTTCCCACAACTGGATTCCACTCAACTCTATATGGATCCATCGAATGGCCCCAGCATAATCTTCTGGGCTGATGACTCCTTCCTCTACGCCCTTGTCGCCGAGTTGCCCGCCGAGCAACTTAAGCAATTAGCCGCGCAGGTCGTTTTTAGGAGTTAGCGTGCTGAACTACTGTCTACCGCCTACTCGAGGCTTTCTAGAAAAGATAGAGACCGGGTCAGTGTAGACGCAATAGGTATCGCGTCCTTTCGTCTTTGCGATATACAGGGCTTGATCGGCCATGGCGATCAAACATTCAGGCGATGAGTGGAAAGTGGGAATGAGGCTGGCAATGCCCAAACTAAAGGTAACTATATGGTTAGGGGCATTGGCGTGGGGTAACGCCAACTCTGCAATCTCAGTTTGAATTTGTTGAACAATATGAATAGCCCCCTCAAGGTCAGTATTCGGCAAGACGATCGCGAATTCCTCCCCGCCATAACGCGCTGCTATGTCAGCGGGGCGCCTAATGACTTGTTCAAGTATCTGGGCAATTTGTTTGAGGCAGTCGTCCCCGGCTAGATGACCATAGTAATCGTTATAGGATTTAAAGTAGTCGACGTCACACATTATCAGAGAGATTGGCGCTTTTTCGCGCTTAAGCCGCCGCCACTCCTGTTCAAAATATCCGTTAAAACAGCGGCGGTTGGGAATCTGAGTAAGTCCGTCTAAATTCGCTAATCGCTCCAGTTCTCGATTGGCGGCTTGTAATTTCTGGTAAACCTCTCCATGCTGAATCGCGATTGCTAATTGAGCGACCAATTGTTTAAGCAGGTCTATTTCCCACTGTCGCCAAAGCCGGGGGGCTATGCAATGGTGAGCGATCAACATTCCCCAAAGTGTGACGTTGTCTGGCGTTTCCTGCTGCAAAATAGGCAGAGCCAGAACGGCTTGTACATGCACGCTAGCAAGCATTTCTACATAGCAGGGTTTCAAATCCTTAGCTGCATAGATATTTTCAACAGCGCTGATTCGTCCTTGCAAGTAGGCGTCACTCCAGTGGTATTCCAGGCAAGGATCCAGCATAACCTCTCCCAGAATAGAGAACTTATCAGCGCTAACCGACTCATTGACAATCTGCCCGCTCCAATCTGGAAAAAAGCGGTAAATGACTACCCGATCGGTTTGGAGTAAGCATCGCACTTCTTCAACCGCTGTGTTCAAGATTTCATCAAGTTGTAGAGACTGGCGGATACGTTGGGTGATTTTCCCCAACAATCTTTCCCTTTGAGCGCGCTGATGGATTGATTGCTCTGCCTTTTGAATTCGCTTATCTAAGAGCATTGACAACGATAAGCTCAAATCTGGAGGCGCTCCCTCAAATGGGCTGCAATCTCTAGCAACAGCACCATCCGATTCGGAGCGAACCCAAAAATCTGGAAGCACGTCTAACAGCGCTTGCATTTCTTGTGCTTGATTCTCAAGTTTGGCTTCAATTTCTTGGCGCGCTTGATTCGCTTGCTGGAGTTTGGCATGTTGTCGCCGAATCGTCAGTTGATGGGTGATGCGAGCCATAACTTGACTGGATTCAAAAGGCTTGGTCACATAATCGGCTCCTCCCACCCTAAACGCCTTGTCACAATCAAAGGGTTCATCCGCCCCCTTCACGAATATCACAGGAAGCTCCTGGGTTGCAGCCATTTCTTTAAGGATGGAGCAGACTTCGTACCCATCCAACTCTGGCATATTGACGGCTAGCAGAATGAGCTCCGGAAATTCATTCTTCGCTATTTTTAACGCCTCTTTTCCAGTGAGTGCTTGATTCACTCGGCAACCCCAATCCATTAGCAGATTAGAAAGAACATGCAGCTGATCGGGTTGATCATCTACAACAAGAATATGAACTGGGGTTTCTGTCATAGCTGTGGTGTAAGAAATGGCGCTAGTCTCGCGAGCTCCAAACAGTTGCCCCCCAACGATATTGAAAATGTCGCCTTCCTCCAGGTGATCAGCCATTTTCTCGGAGATGCAATTTTTCCGAATCCATTTGCTTTGCCAACTATCACAATTGGCAAGGAGCGATTTTCGGTTGGGCAGTCCGCAACAGCAGATCCATCCTGAAAGTACGATTCCAAGTGAAGGATAAGGTGATTCTACCTAGATTCGCTGATTAACTTAGCAGTGAAACCACGGAATTTCTTGTTGCCGAGGTCGGTTGTAGTACTGAGTATCTTGGCTGAAAAGTAAGCGTAGAAGGCTTTTCTCAACCGACTTAAATGAATAAAATATTGAAGTTTTATAAGATTTGTTCCAGTTTTGCCAGAACAGATAAAGAGTAGCTGTAGGTCATATAACCAAAGCATATATGAGTGAATTCACGCATTACTTTCAAATCAAGTCTCCGTAAGCACCTAGAGCAGGCTGGCAGAAATAAAGTTCTGGTTACGAGAGCCTTCTCAGGCTGCTAGGGCAGCCTTGTCATAGGTCCAACAGCAAGGCTTATATTTCCAGTTAAAAGG
>JAAUYH010024927.1_pt1 | contig 10776 bp, 6 predicted proteins | sample 7278061 | NCBI WGS metagenome assembly JAAUYH01 (sample SAMN14350203, study PRJNA611818) | marine sediment metagenome | isolation source: surface marine sediment (0.6m) | place: French Polynesia: Moorea | collected 2018-08 | reverse complement strand
GATCGGCGATCGATTTGATTAAATTACTGTTAATTAATAAGATAACTATCTTCTCTCCCAAACCTCTAATATCTAAAGCGTCACGGGATGCCCAATGGACTAAACTTCCTCTTAAGATAGCAGGACAAGAACTATTGACACAGCGAGTTACCGACTCTCCGCTGGGGCGGATTAATTCGTAACTACATTCGGGACAATGATTTGGCATCTGATAAGCGACAGTTTGAGCTGGGCGCAATTCTGTGATTACCCTTAATACTTCGGGGATGATTTCTCCTGCTTTACGGATGACTACGGTATCGCCGACGCGGATATCTAATTGGGAAACTCGATCGCTATTATGTAAAGTTGCCCTTTGTACCGTTGTTCCAGCTAATTGTACTGGCTCCATGATTGCCATCGGCGTAACTGCTCCAGTACGTCCTACATTGACTATAATATCTTTGACTACAGTGGGCGCTTCTTCTGCGGGATATTTAAGAGCGATCGCCCATCGAGGAAATTTTTGGGTAAATCCCAATTGTTTTTGGAGAGCATAGCTATTTAATTTAACAACTACGCCATCGGTCATATAAGGCAGATTATGTCTTGCGCTATCCCAATCAGCAAAATATTGCGCAACTTCTTCTAGTGACTGACAAAGTTTGCGGTGGGGATTGACCAAAAAACCCATTTTTTGCAAAAATTCTAAGGAATGCCACTGGTTATCGATACTCTCTTCTGTGAGGTGCAGAGTATAACCAAAGAAATTCAATCTGCGTTGAGCGACTATTCGAGAATCTAATTGACGTAAAGTTCCCGCAGCAGCATTTCGAGGATTAGCAAACAGGTTTTCCCCAGCGGCTGCTCTTTCTTGATTAATGGTGGCAAAAACATCTAGGGGTAAAAAAGCTTCTCCCCTAACTTCCACTATTGGGGGCGGATTCTCTAGATTCAGCTTTAAGGGAATTGTTCTGATAGTGCGTATATTCTGAGTAATATCCTCTCCTGTCACTCCATCACCGCGAGTTACACCGCGAACCAAAATACCGTTTTCATAGGTTAAAGCGATCGCTGATCCATCTATTTTTAACTCACAAACATAGGCAAAGTCGGGAACTTCCTCTAGTTGTCGTTGCCATTTTTGCTCCCATTTGCTTAATTCTGACTGATTGAAAGCATTTTCCAGACTGTAGAGAGGAATACTATGTTTTACCGAATTAAATTGAGACGCAGGCTGTTCTCCCACTCGCTGAGTCGGGCTGTCAACAGTAATCAATTCAGGATATTGGCTTTCTAAATCCTCAAGTTGGCGATACAAGCGATCATATACTGTATCCTCCATAATAGGATTATCTAGCACATAATAAGCATATCCTGCTTTTTGTAACTGCGATCGTAGTTGAGCAACTTGTTCTCTAATTTCTGGCATAATTTTCATAAGGGATAGGGAATAGCAAATAGGAAATAGGGAATAGACAATAGGTTAATTCCCCTAGTATGCGAGTAAAAAAGCTAATAGCGGTGCCGCGGTCAACAAAGAGCGAATGCGCCAAGAAGCTTATAGCTAATCGCAAAGCGATTTTAAAACAAGAAATAACGCTGTGCCATTGGTAACTCCGACGCAGGTTCACAGGTTAAAAGTTCTCCATCAGCCCTCACTTCATAGGTTTCAGGGTTAACTTCAATATTGGGTATTGCTTCATTTAATTTCAAATCTGCCTTGCTTAAATTACGAGTATTACTAACAGCAATCGCAGTAGTTTGTAGCCCAATTTGTTCGGGAATTCCTGCCTCTAAACTTGCCTGGGAAACAAAGGTTAAAGAAGTTGCAGAGATCGCGCCACCGAAACTGCCAAACATCGGACGCATATGTATAGGTTCGGGAGTGGGGATACTAGCATTAGGATCTCCCATCTGAGCATAAGCGATCGCCCCACCTTTGATTACTAGTTCTGGTTTGACACCAAAGAAAGCAGGTTTCCAAAGACAGAGATCGGCAAGTTTTTCGACTTCTATTGAGCCAACATGATCGGCAATACCGTGGGTAATAGCAGGATTAATGGTGTATTTGGCAATATAACGCTTGGCACGGAAGTTATCTGAACCCCCCTCATTCCCCCCTACAAGGAGGGAGGATAAAACGCCTCTTTGTATCTTCATTTTATGGGCGGTTTGCCAGGTGCGAATAATTACTTCTCCCACTCTGCCCATGGCTTGAGAATCGGAGGCAATCATACTAAATGCCCCTAAGTCATGAAGAATATCTTCGGCGGCAATGGTTTCTCGACGAATTCGAGATTCGGCGAAAGCTACATCTTCAGGAATGCTTTTATCCAGATGGTGACAAACCATCAACATATCAAGATGTTCTTCTAAAGTATTCACAGTAAAAGGACGAGTCGGATTAGTAGAGGAAGGTAAAACATTACTCAATCCGCAAACCTTAATAATATCTGGAGCATGTCCTCCTCCTGCACCTTCCGTATGATAAGTATGAATTACCCGGTCTTTAAAAGCCGCGATCGTATTTTCCACAAAACCTGCCTCGTTCAGAGTATCGGTGTGAATTGCTACTTGAACATCATACTGATCCGCTACAGTCAGACAAGTATCAATGGTAGCAGGAGTTGTTCCCCAATCTTCATGGAGTTTTAACCCCATTGCCCCTGCTTTGACTTGTTCGATTAACCCCTCTGGTTTGGCGCTATTTCCCTTGCCCAAAAAGCCCAGATTCATTGGGAAAGCATCCGCAGCTTGTAGCATACGCCAAATATTCCAGGATCCAGGAGTACAAGTAGTGGCATTGGTACCCGTTGCTGGACCTGTACCGCCGCCGATCATAGTTGTAATACCAGACGCGATCGCAGTTTCGATTTGTTGAGGACAAATAAAATGAATATGACTATCAATGCCTCCGGCTGTGAGAATCATTCCTTCCCCGGCAACTGCTTCGGTAGCTGGTCCAATAATAATATCTACATTATCTTGAATATAAGGATTGCCAGCCTTACCGATCTTAAAGATCTTGCCGTCTTTAATTCCCACATCGGCTTTCACTATGCCCCACCAATCCAGAATTAAAGCATTGGTGATCACCATATCTACTGCCCCATCTTCCCTAGAGATGGGAGATTGTCCCATCCCATCACGGATTACTTTGCCACCGCCAAACTTTACTTCATCACCATAGGTAGTATAATCTTGTTCTACTTCAATAAATAATTCCGTATCCGCTAGTCTTACGCGATCGCCTGTTGTGGGACCATAGGTATTTGCGTAAGCACGACGATCCATACGATAACTCATAATGTTAATTCCTAATTTATTTCATTCTCCGTAGGGGCAAATGCTATTCGCCCGCATATCTAAAGTTCTTATAGATTAAGGGAATTGATCGCGATTACTGGTAGTAAATCGGAATATATTAAGGATTTGTGACCAAAATGCGCTCCTGCAGCGTCTTGTTTTGCGAGACCTTAAGAATTGACAAATTTATAGTGCGAATTTTGTCAAATGATCATCTCCCTCGCTATGTTCATCAATATTTATTAGGGGTTTGATGAAATAGATTTGGTATTAATGGAGCAATTAACCGAATAACAAATCAATTAACAAATTAATAGGGCAATCGCTAATCAATCAAAAATAAATACAATTAAGCTAAGAGCGAATCAAGTTTTATTTCCTCTACAATAAAAGCGAATTACTATTATCTTCAATAACGTAACTATGTTTTCATTCTTAGCTGATTCAATAGGATTGATTTATGACTTGTCAAAGGAATTATTAGCCACAGTAGAACTAACAACTTCAGGAAAAAAGTTGCGATGAGATGAACCAGATATATAGCAATACTTAATCATTTGTAAAAATAACTTCTGATTTCTGCTCTTCCTCCTCCCAGATTTTCATAACTAAAATAAGATTGCTATATAGATTTAAGTATAACTGTTTTAATGATGGGCATATTTGTTATTCAGCAATCGATGAGATAAATAGTTGCTAAAGGTGAGAGTTCGAAATCAGCATAACAATAAGCGGCATCTAAATAAATGTCAAACAAGCATTTTCAACTAAAATAGCTGATATTGAAGCCAAAGATGACGATATTCTAAATGATCAATCCAGTAATTATTTATTATGATAATTATAGGACTCTAGAATTAATACATAACAATCCTATTTAAACTTAAAAATATATTTATTGTAGTTCTTTTAAGATAGTAGTGAAAGTTAGACGTATCTACTATCTTAATATTCATCAATTATTGAGGATTGTAATAACATCGCAATTAATAAATAGAATTATGAAAAATTTAAAATATAAAAAAATATTGTCAGTTATTTTATTAACAATGTTAATTTCTTTCATGATTATAAGCGCTACTAACAGTCCAGTTACTAGCCAATCAACTACCAGCATTAATGCAGAAATTAGTAGCTTAAGATCAAGAGTTAATCGTTTAGAGTCAGAAATCAGAAGATTAAGTCGCTCTGGTGGTAATCTATCCACCCCTAGAGAAACAACCCCTCCTAGAAGTAATTCTCCTTCTACTATTGACGGTAACTTAGTCGGCAGAAGCGATCCTCTTTATGAACGTTTTGCTACTTTGCTAATTGAACTAAAAGAAGATGTCAAAGATCTTAATAAAAGATTGATAGAAGTTGAAAATAAAATAAAGTAAATATGATTATCGCCCGTTTACTTATAGTAAATAGTGAGAGACTGGTTCAAGGCGTTACATTAATACCAGTTTCAATTGAGTAATAATTAAAGAATAAATAGTTCTTTAGAATTTAAAATAGTCAAAAGCCTTGTGGCGCAAAGAACTTAACTAATTTTTAGCTTATTTCCGATTAAGCCTTTTTTCTCAATTTAATAGTGCGATCGCATTTTTCTCTAATTGCGATCATACCTTTGACTAATTTAAAAAAAATTGAATCCAAATCTGAGGTTACTCCGTATTCAGATTTAGTAGTAATTTCTACAAGAGCAATTATTAATCTATCTAATAAGAGCGTGATAAAAACAGATTGTGATTTATGTCAGGTGAGTAACACTGAGATAGAAAAGACAACAGATGAAGCAATTTTTGCAGCCTTTATCAAAGAAGATAGTTCCGCTTTGGGAACATTATATGATCGCTATGGCTTATTAGTTTATCGTTTGATTTATCGGATGTTAAAAAATTCTTCCGAAGCAGAAGATTTAACCCAAGAGATTTTTCTTTCTCTTCAGGAAAAGCCGAACTATAATCCGCAACGGGGTTCTTTTCATACTTATTTAATGATCTTAACACGCTCAAGAACTATAGATCGGTTACGCTCTAAACGTTCCCAAGGAAATTTATTGCATAATCTTGGCAGGATGAAAAATTTAATAGGGAAACAAAATAATGCTAATCCGATGGAGATTGCCTCGGCAGAAGAACGGGAAATTCAAGTTAGAAATGCCTTAGAATATTTGTCAGCTAATCAACGGCAAATTTTAGAATTATCGTATTACGAAGGATTGAGTCAATCGGAAATTGCTGCAAGGTTAAAAATACCTTTGGGTACTGTGAAAACCCATAGTCGTCGGGGACTACTAAAACTCAAGGAAAATTTACAAAATTTCGTTAATTGACAATGAAAAATAATAAAAATAATTATGAATCTTACAATTTAGAAGAACTTTTAGCGGGATACGTTCTAGGAAATATTGATGAAAAAGAATTGACATGGCTCAATAAACAATTAGTAACTAATCCGCAACTTAAGGATCAAATTCAAGAATTAGAAGCAATTTTAACTTTGATGCCCTATAGTTTACCAAAGAATGTTCCTAGCTCTAATTTACGCAGTAAAATTTGTAGTAAAGTTGCTTTTCGTAATCAACAAAGAGCTTCTGGAATCTCAAAACTCAATCGTTTAGCTTGGATTATTAGTGGCATTACTGCCTTAAGTACATTATTGTTAGGAGTAAATAACTATGGTTTACGACAACAGCTAGCTACCAATAATAACCAATTGCAACAGCAACAAGAATTAATTAGTCTGATGCGTCAACCAAATAATAGTTTGGTTGCTCTTAAAGGATTAGATGAATTACCCAGGGCGTCAGGAAGTCTATTCATTGCGCCCCAGGAAAAGAAAGCTGTTTTAGCCTTACAAAATTTAGTACCTTTGTCAGGAAAACAAGTATATCGTCTTTGGGCAATCTCCCAAGAGAAAAAAACTGGTTGTGCTAATTTCACTCCCGATGAAAGAGGAATTGTTCATCTTGAATTATCCAATAATGCTTTAAAAGATGCCAATTCTATCTTAATTACAGTTGAACCTGAAGCCGATACCAAACAACCCCAAGGTGAACCTATTATATATGGCTATTTTAAGATGTCGCGTATTTAAATTGCATATTATTCTATGAGAAAACAAACCATCAAATCTTTGCCGTATCTATCTTTGCCCTGTCCGACGCTTCAATTATAACTACTGAACTAAATTTGTAAGAGCTTACATTATGAAACAATATAAACGTGTTGTAATTGTTGGGGCTGGTTTTGCGGGTTTACAAACAGCCCAATCCCTAGCCCATAAACCAGTAGAAGTTATTTTAATCGATCGCCACAACTATCACAGTTTTATCCCCTTACTATATCAAGTTGCCACCGCTCAATTGGCTCCTGAACAAGTAGCTCTACCAATTCGTACCCTGTTACGAAAATATCCTAATGTTAGTTTTTTGCAAGCAGAAGTTAAAACAATCGATTTTGCAGCCAAAATAGTTAAACTTGCTAACGAGACTATCGCCTATGACTATCTGGTGTTAGCTACAGGTAGCCGTAGTCAATTTTTCGGGATTAAATCGGCAAAAAAATACGCTTTTCCTCTAAAAACTCTGGTTCATGCCATAAATCTACGTAATCATATCCTAAGCTGCTTTGAACAAGGGGAAAGAGAATGGGATGCTACCCAACGCCAAAAACTATTAACACTCGCGATCATAGGAGGTGGTGCTACCGGAGTAGAATTAGCAGGCTCGTTAGTCGAGTTAGTCAATGATGCTTTGCACAGAGACTATCCCAGATTAGATCCTCAAGAAGTTACTATTATCTTAGTTCATTCTGGCGATCGCTTATTACCAGAATTTCCTCCGTCTTTAGGAAATTACACAGCAAAAAAGTTGCGTCGTCTGGGAGTAAAAGTGATGTTGCAATCCAAAGTTACTGCCGTTTCACCCCAAGGTTTTGAACTGGATGATGGTAATGATTTTTCCGCTTCTACTATTATTTGGGCGGTGGGAGTCACAGGTGCTATTCCAAAAAGCTTTCCCTTTCCCCAAACAGGTAATAAAGGGAAAATTACAGTTTCGCCAACGTTACAACTAACCGAATATCCAGAAGTTTTTGCCATTGGCGATCTCGCTCATGTTGATTCCTACTCTCAAGATCTATCTGGAGTTGCGCCAGAAGCTTTGCAGCAAGGAGTATATGTTGCTAAGGCGATTGAAAAAATTATTCAAGGAAAGCCACTCGTACCTTTTAGATATTTCAACAAAGGAAGACTCGCCATTATTGGCTGTTATTCAGGAGTAGGAAAAATTGGTGCCTTGAAACTTAGGGGCTTTTTTCCCTGGTTTTTCTGGCTAGTGGTTCACTTAGTTTATTTCCCTAACTGGCGCAACCGTCTCATGATTCTTATGACTTGGCTCCATACCTATATTATCCGCGATCGGGCGATGCGATTTATTTTTTCCTCCACTAATCATAATGCAGAGAAAGATAGCAGAAGTCAGACAAAGATTAATAAACACCTTGCCAAAATAGATCAATGATCAGCTATAGTCTGTGTTGATCTGTGGACAATATTCAAAACTTTAATTCAAGCAAGAATCTAATACAACAAGGAGATTCAACCATGAAAACTACTATGTTTCAAACAACTAAATCTAATACAAACTTTCAAACCTATGTCCTACTAATTCTGCGTTTAACTCTTGTCGCAATTTTTCTCTATCATGGACTACCAAAAGCAATTTTTTGGTCAATGGCAACTGAAAAATTTGTTGGTTTTGGACTTCCTGGTTTCTTAGGACCCATAACAGGAATTGCTGAGGTAATTGCCAGTATTTCACTATTGTTTGGTCGTTTTTGGAAGACTAGTAATTTAATTTTATTATTTATAATTGCAGGAGCTATTGTTACAGTGCAACTGCCTAATTTTTTAGCAGATAGGGCAAAAGTTGCAGGTTTAGAAAGGGATTTATTAATTTTAGTAGGACATTTAACTTTATTGGCTTTTGCTCCTCAAAAATCTGGAACAACAATTGAGGAATAAACTGTATAACTTATATATAGCAGTTCTGATCCTGGTGACAAGCGAACGCTGTAATTATTGTAATTATTCGCTTGTGCGCCTGCCATTGTAGGTTGGAATCGAAGGAAACATACATATGTACCTAGAATTTCATTAGTAAAACAAATAAAGAATTATCCCAAAAATTTTATGAATCGTTGCCAAAAAGTCTTATTAGGCTTAAATTCCTCTTGTTTGGAGAGATTTTGTAATTCTTTTCTCTGCTTTTGAAGATAGTCTTCTATTACATCTACAGTTATATCAGAAGGATTTTTTTCTAGCTCTTCTTTACTTATAACATTTTTAATCAGCCTGCGGACATCGACCATTTCATAGCTATTTTGGCACTCAATCTTGTATTTCCTAGCATTTAACCGTTTACGCAAATTTTCTAAAGGATAAGCATAAGGATTTTCACTTTCTGCGCATTTCTTACAGTTACAGGGAACCAGAGTTTGATATTGCAAGCCCTCAAAAGAACGATGAATTTTTTCTAGTGCGTGGATGACAACTGCGAGTAATTCTTTTTTGCGGTTTCCAGATACCCTAACTTTAATTTCCTGTTGCTTATAGTATTCAATGACTTCAGCGCGAGTTTCGTTTTTGTTGATAATAACACCACTTCTCCAAACCAGTTTTTGCTGTTCAATCCAAGGATAAGTTTCTACAATGAATCGGGTGATAATACCTTTGGGCATGAATTCGTATTTATAGCGCAAGATGATGTTACGAGATTTTTCCCAGATGTAGTCAGGTTGTTCGATATCAAGTAGTTGCGGTGCAATGTAGTAACTGGAACGATTATGAATTGGGTAGCAGAGTTTAAACCGCATCATTAATTGCAACAGTTCATCTCGCATATCGCCGTATTCGCTATCTTGCCAAATATCAGCAAGATTATTTTGGGTAAAACATCCCAGATTTTGCTTGACGGTTTTATTATCAAGCACTTTGTAAACTGCTGTTATAGCCCATTTCGGTTTAAGGATTACATAATTTTTCAGTGTAGAACTGTCTTGGAAATGGAGACAAAAGCCAAGATCGTGTAAATAGCGACTTAGCCGCAGCATATCTTCACAGTCGCTTAAATTATTAACTCTACAAAGTTGGTAATATTCTTCCAGGCTAATGTAATTGCGGGAATGGTTTTTAATGGCTGCTCGAATTCTTACCCAGAGTTTTGGTAGAGGTTTAGGTTTACCAACGTGGGGAAGATTGCTGATGTAAAGTTTTATGGCTTTTTTTATTTCTGCTAAACTCCGATTTGTCGCTAAATTAGTGGCTAACACTTCTTTTAAATTAATAAATTCTCCCTGTAACTGGCGTTCATTCACCTGAAACTGACGGTCTTGTTTTTCGTTTTTAATAATCAAAATCGGGCTATTATCGCCTAAAAGTTCGACAACTTTCAGCCACCAATATAAGTTATTATCTTTTCTGCGAGAATCGGCAACTAAAACATACAGGGAACGTTTGGTAAGGAAAAACTGATGGATTTGGTGATAAATTTCCCGACCGCCAAAATCCCAGATATTAACGCAAAAGTCTTGACCATTGGGTAGTGGAAATTTCCACTGGATTAAGTCAATACCTTCGGTTGATTTCTCATCTGACTTGAGTTTGTAGTTTTCATTTTTAATTTTCTTAGCTAAAGAAGTTTTGCCCCCTCCTTCTTCCCCAATAATCAAGAGTTTTGCTTCGTAGAGGGGTTCAGTTTCATTAGAATCTTGTACTCGGAAATAGAAATCAAGGATTTCCTTGACATCACCTGGATCTTTCCATAATTCCTTCGCTCCCAAAATTTCCGGCGGAATGGGGACTGGATTTCCACGCAAATCAAGTTTTTCAAGTTTGCTAAGTTTACTAATATCTGCTGGTAAACTAATCAGTTGATTGCTACTGAGGTCGAGGGATTGTAAGTTGCTGAGTTGTCCAATTTCTCCTGGTAAACTACTCAGTTGATTGTTGCAGAGGTCGAGGGATTGTAAGTTGCTGAGTTGTCCAATTTCTCCTGGTAAACTACTCAGTTGATTGTTGCGGAGGTAGAGAGATTGTAAATTGGTGAGTTGTCCAATTTCTACTAAACTACTCAGTTGATTGCCATTGAGATAGAGGTATTGTAAGTTTGTGAGTTCTCCAATTTCTCCTGGTAAACTACTCAGTTGATTGTTGTAGAGGTTGAGGTATTGTAAGTTTGTGAGTTCTCCAATTTTTCCTGGTAAACTACTCAGTTGATTGTTGTAGAGGTTGAGGTATTGTAAGTTACTAAGTTTGACAAATTCCCTTGGTAAACTACTCAGTTGATTGTTGTAGAAGTTGAGGTATTGTAAGTTACTAAGTTTGACAAATTCTCGTGGTAAACTACTCAGTTGATTGCTATTGAGATAGAGGTATTGTAAGTTACTGAGTTCTCCAATTTCTTCTGGTAAACTACTCAGTTGATTGCTATTAAGGTAG
>JAAUYH010123008.1_pt1 | contig 10777 bp, 10 predicted proteins | sample 7278061 | NCBI WGS metagenome assembly JAAUYH01 (sample SAMN14350203, study PRJNA611818) | marine sediment metagenome | isolation source: surface marine sediment (0.6m) | place: French Polynesia: Moorea | collected 2018-08 | reverse complement strand
GCCTTTTGCATCCACTGGCGCGCACATGGGTTGTCCTACGGCATCCCTGACGAAGTGCGTCTGCGGGTCGGCAAGGGCGAGCAATTGCTCGTCAACCTCTCACGCGGTGTGCTGGAAGAGGTCGCGGCCAAGTTTCCTCAGTTCGCCGTATTGAACGTGACCGCAAGCGCCGAGGTGCTGGCCGCGCGACTGGCAGAACGGGGCCGTGAGACGCCGGAAGAGATCGAGGCGCGGCTGGTGCGTTCAAGCGATTTACCCGAGGGGCTGCTCATCGTGACCATCGAGAACGACGGCCCCATCGAAGAGACGGTCGAAGCGGCATTAAGTCTGCTTCAACCGGTGAGGGCGTAGCGGTGGATTTCCTGGAACCGACCATCCGAGCGTTCGCCCACCAGCGCGACCGAGGCAATGTGGAACGGTCTGGGCAGTGCTGGCAGGTGCTGAAGCGCCGCAGATTTGGCAATTGCCAATTGTTCTTCGTCCAACTGACCGGTGAGCGTCAGGTGAAAACGAAACTCGTCCGCGACGTAAGGGTAACCCCATTGCCGCAGCAATGCGTGCTGCCTTTGGGTCAGGCCGGCGGCGCGGCGCCGCTCCAGTTCTGCAGTGTCCGCGGGCCGACGAAAATCGTCGAAGGCCCGGACGCAATCGAAGGCGAACTGTGCCAGCCGCTCGACCGGTCCGTCGGGCACAAGTGCCAGAAAATGGCCGATGACGGCCGGAGAAAGACCTTCGAGGGCAATCGGAGGTCTAAGCGCGGCAAACCCCGCAACCGCGTTGCGAAGCGAGGTTTCGTCCTTGCCGTCGCTCAGGACGAAAGGCGGTTTCAATGTCCCGTGAAAGCCGTATCTTCGGGGCGTGCTGGTGAAGACCTCGATGTCGTTCACGGCGAGTTGCGGCACCGCCTTGCCGGTTCGAACGTCCCATCCAAGCCAGGCGGCCCCGAAGTCCGCGAGGCCCTTGTCGTCCGGAAGATAGTAGATCGCGTAGCGTTGGAAGCTTGACATGAACACCCTCACAATGCCGCCTGTGACAGAACAGCATGACAGCCCCATGACAGAAGAGATTTGCCTTGCCAACGCCCGCCTTGTGTTGCCGGACCGTGTCCTTCGCGGTGCGCTTCACATTGCGGGTGGCACAATCGCGGGGATCGACGAGGGCGACGCGGTCCCCTTGGGCGCCGTCGATTGCGCGGGCGATCTGTTGCTGCCCGGGCTGGTCGAATTGCATACGGATAATCTGGAGCGTCACCTGGAGCCGAGGCCAAATGCGAAGATGCCGCACAACACCGCGATCCTCGCGCATGACGGCGAGCTTGCGTCGACGGGCATCACAACGGTGTTCGATGCGCTTCGGACCGGTTCGATGAACAGAGGGCGCTTCGAGGGGCGGCGCTATGCCCGCGCCGTTGCCAGCGAGATCCTTGCGTTGCGCGATGCGGGCGCGTTGCGCGTCCGGCACATGATCCACCTGCGGGCCGAAATCTGTTCGGAGACGCTGATCGAGGAATTGGCCGAATTCGGGCCGGAAGATCGGGTGCGGCTCGTGAGCGTGATGAACCACACGCCGGGGCAGCGGCAGTTCCGCGATCTGGAACAGCTGAAGGTCTACTATAAAGGCAGGCACGGATTTTCCGACGCCGAATTCCTGGAGGTCGTGGCGCTGCGCACAGAGGTGGGGAACCGCATGCGCGCAGCTCACGAAACCGCCGCCGTCGCCGAGGCGGCGCGCTTTGGCGCGGCGCTGGCCAGCCATGACGATACCACTATCAACCATGTGACGGACTCCTACGGCAAAGGCATCCGCCTGGCGGAATTCCCGACGACCTTCGAGGCGGCAGAAGCGTGCAAACAAGCGGGTATTGCGGTCATCATGGGCGCGCCCAACCTGATCCGGGGCGGATCGCATTCTGGCAATGTCTCGGCCGCTGAACTGGCGGAAGCCGGGCTTCTGGACATTGTCTCTTCGGACTATGCGCCGGCACTTCTGATGGCCTCGGCCTTCCGGCTGGCGGAGATCTGGGGGGACCTGCCGCGCGCCATCCGTACGGTGTCAATGTCACCGGCGGATGCCACCGGGCTTACCGACCGCGGCCGGATCGCGCCGGGCGCGTTGGCTGATCTGGTGCGGGTTTCGCAGATAGGCGAGACACCCGTAGTGCGTGCCGTCTGGCGGGGTGGCACGCGCGTTGGCTAGGCGGTTGCGCCCGCGTCTTGGTTCTGGCCTTAGTGGAGCCGGACAAAAAGGGTTGTGCCATGACTTTACCTTCCACAATGCAGGCCATGGTGACCATGGGTCACGGCGGTTACGATCAATTGGTTTGGCACACCGATTGGCCGCGCCCCGATCCGCGCCCGGGCGAGGTTCTGATCCGGGTCCGCGCCTGCGGTTTGAACAACACCGACATCAACACGCGTGAGGGTTGGTATTCCAAGGCAGTGACGGGCGCCACGGGCGCAGCGAGCGGTGCGCCGGCGAAGGAAGACCCGTCATGGGGCGGGGCGCCGATCCAATTCCCGCGCATTCAGGGCGCCGATGCAGTGGGCGAGATCGTGGCTGTGGGCGCTGGGGTGTCGCTGGACCGGATCGGGCAACGGGTGATCACGGACAATTGGCTGCGTGACCCGGAGGCGCCGGAGGACAAGGAGAAGACCGGCTATTTCGGCTCGGAGCGTGATGGGGGTTTCGCAGAATACGCCGCGTTGTCGTCCGAGAACGCGGTGCGCATTCGGTCGGTTCTGAGCGACGCCGAATTGGCGACGTTTTCGTGCTCTTACTCCACAGCCGAGGGCATGCTGACACGAGCCAGTGTTGGTGCAAACGATACGGTGCTGGTGCCCGGCGCGTCTGGTGGCGTTGGCGGTGCGCTGGTCCAGCTTGCCAAACTTCGGGGCGCACGCGTGATCGCCATGGCGTCCGAGGCCAAGCAGGCTGCCGTCGCAGAACTGGGTCCCGACCTGATCCTGCCGCGACACCCTGAGAACCTGCGCGCCGCGCTTGGGGCCGAACGCGTCAGCGTGGTGGCTGACGTGGTGGGCGGCCCGATATGGCCGGAATTGATCGACTGCCTGGTGCGGGGTGGGCGATATACGTGCTCGGGTGCGATTGCCGGGCCGATGGTCGAGTTGGACCTGAGGACGTTTTACTTGCGAGACCTGACCTTCACCGGATCGACGGTGATTGCTCCAGAGGTCATGACCAACCTAGTCCGTTACATCGAGGCAGGTCAGGTGCGCCCGCTTCTGGCAGCGACCTATCCGCTGAAAGACCTCGCCGAGGCGCAACGGGCCTTCGCGGCAAAGATGCACGCCGGGAACATCGTTGTACTGCCTTGAGCCATTCACTTGCGTTGCCAGCGAGTTAACGACCGGTAACGAAAAAACGCCGCCTCCACCCTCCCAAATTTTTTCGAGGAGTTGGTGAAGATTCGGATAATATGCATCCGGTTAGGCGATAGAACCTGGGAACTGGGACCGTCTGTCTCGACAACTGTCGGACGGTGTGCGGTCTTTTCAGTCGACACTCAGTCCTGACGGGACGCTGTCCGGTCGGCCCAAGGGGCGCGTCAGCGCGGTTTCACCGGTGAGGCTTTCGAGGAAAGCGACGATGGCCGCGATTTCGGGGTCGGACAGGGAAACTGGTTGGATATCGACGGCCCGTTTCTGGCGCTTCATTTCGCGGCGGTCCGCCTGAACGATGAAATCGACATGCTCGAGCCACGGGGCGGATGGCAGGCGTGCGTGCTCTTTCGTCCACATCCGGCGTTCCCCCTCGGGGTCGAGGTGATGACGGACGATGCCGTCCAGTGTCGGGTATGCACCGTTGTGGCCGTAGGGCGCCGTGAGCGCAACATTTCTAAGCATGGGCGTGCGGAACCGATAGGCGTCTTCGAGCCGGTCACTTTCACCCATACGCCCAACATCGCGAGGCTGTGGATCGAAGCGCCGCGTTTTGCCGGGGCCGAAAGCCGGAAGGGCGAGCGCATGGAAGGACTGATCAGACAAGAGCGGACCAGAGTGGCAGGCGGCACACTTCGCCTTGCCATAAAACAGCGTCATGCCTTCGAGCGCGTCGGGTGACAGCGCCGATGTGTTGCCTGACAGATAGCGATCAAACGGGCTGTCGTGGTTCTGCCATTCGGTACCCATGAAGGCGGCTAGCGCATTGGCGATATCGACGATCGTGACATCCTCTGGTGTTTCAATGTGATCGAAGGCCTGAACGAACAGCGCGCCGTATTCCGGGATGATGCGCACGCGCTTTGCGATGATGGGCCAGGCGTTGTCGATCCGGTCGTTGACCGCGCCCGAGACCTCGTTTTCCTCTGGGTCACCCGCCATTTCGAACCGCGCCGTGATGGGGAAAAGCGCCTGAGCGGCAAGGATCGTTTCCAGCCCTTGGGGCAGCCACTCTTCGGCAGGCGAGTTGAAACCGTTGCCGTAGAGGTCCGATGTCTCCAAACGGCCATCGTGAAAGAGGACACTGACTTCTTTTGCGCCGAGGTTCCAAAGCGCGGGAGCATTGCGCGGGATGCGCTTGCGGATGCGATCTGCCGGGCTTTGGCTGACGCGCTTTGGGCCAAGGCCTTCGCCGCCTTCGCCGATGCCAAGCGACAAGCCGTCCGTCCCGCCATGGTCGTGGTGGTGGCAAGTGCCACACGAGATATTTCTGTTGCCGGACAGGATCTTGTCATAAAACAGAAGCTGGCCGAGCTTGGCTTGGTCGGGATCGAATTGAATGAAATCCGCATCGACAAGCGGGCGGGGCAGGTCCTCTGCCGCCGCGGGCAAGGCAAGGCAAAGGGCCATGATATGCAAACACCATTTCACGCGTTCATCTTGGCCGTTCTGACGGCGCTCGCAACCCCCGTCTTGGCGGAAATCGAAGAGGCGCGGGACCTGATGGAGGCGGGCCGTTTTGCCGAGGCGCGAGAGGCTTTGCTTCCAGCCGCGCGGTCCGGCAATGCGGATGCTGAAGAATTGATCGGCGTCATGTACGCCATGGGACTGGGCGTCGAGAAGGATCCGGAGCGCGCCTTTGAGTGGTACTTGCGATCTTCGATGAAGGGGCACCCGGGTGCGCAGTCCGGGCTTGGGTGGTACTATGAGCTTGGCATCGGTCTCCCTGCGCCGGATTTGGTGCGAGCGTATTTGTGGTACGGGTTATCCTCGATCGGGGGGGACCCGGACGCGGTGGATTCGCTTGAGGAACTGACCCGGCGGATGAGCGCAGAGGAGATCGCGCGCGCGCAGGTTCTCATAGACGACTACAAGCCCTGGATGTATCCGTTTCGCTAGGCTGTGCAGGCGCGGGGGTGCACGTAGTCGGACGGCAGCAGATCGACGTAACGATCAATGTCTGGCCTCGTGATCACGTCGCGGTCTGCAAGCTGATCCATCGCCAAAAGCGCGACGTCTGGGCTGTGGAAGACAGCGTCGGCCAGGATCGCCAGGTGCTTCAGGCGTTCGCTTTTCATGTCGTCCAAGGCGACCAGGTTTCTCAGAAAGACAGCATCGCCATCGACGGCCTGGGACTTGTTTCGCCTGGGCCGAAGGGCGGACGACGCTTCGCCGCCGACCATATAAGACTTCAGGAAGAGGAATTTATGGAATGCGAAGCCTTGGGCTGAAAGCTCCCGCATCTGGGCATCGAGAAGCGGCTGGCCTTCGTAAAGCGGGATCATGGCCACTTCCGAGATGATCGCCAAGGCCGCGCGCAGCTTTTCCCGTGCATTCTGAAAGACCACAGTTTCGCTGCCTTGGACGTCGATCTTCAGAAGGTCAAATTCGGGGAGTTCTGTGATGTCATCCAGCCGCTGTGTCTGGATGGTTTGCACTTCTGTCACGCGCATCTGGTTGGGCCAGCGGCCCATGAGCTTGATGAAATCGGCATTCGGACGGAGTAGCGAGGTGAAGCCGTCACCTTTGCAGATATGGAGGGATTCAGTGTCTCCGCTGCCGATTGCAAAGGGCAGATATGTTTCATCATCCCGGGCTTCCGCCGTCAGTTTCCAGTATGCGTCCTCTTGCGGTTCAAACCCCCAAATCTCGCACAGGCCCATCTCGCGAAGAGTGGCGTAGGGCGGGACGTCCAACGGGTTCGCGCCAACGTCGACAATGCGGGTCAAGCGCTCGGGTTCCAACAGGTCGTGAACGGCGGCGGCACGTTCGGAGTTTGTCGGTGGATCAAGCATTCCGTCTTCGTGCCCTGTGTCCCCGGGAAGCAACAGCGGGGCGATAGCCCCGAGACCCCGCGGTTCTAAAAACGGAATGCTGAAGAATGGGTTAATCCGGTGCCGCCGTGTCTTGCGGCCGAGTCCGCGACCGAAGGAAAATATCGGTCAGCGTGGGAAAACGCATGCAGAGAGCGGCACCTCGCCAAGCGAGTGCCGCTCCATGCCGCTGCTCAAGGCAGAAACACGTCCCTGACGTAAACCGGGACATCCAGTATCGCGATGATTTCTTCTGACCCGTCCAAGACGGTCTCAAGGTCTGAAATGCCGTTGGTCAGGCTGTAGTCGCCGCTTGACGGCTTGCCGACCGCCTTGCTCATGACAAGGTCCACCATCTGCTCGTAGCGATAGATGCGCGAAAAGTCGGGGTCGGCGGCGGAGTGCGGAAACGACTCGCCCATGCTCCAACCCCTTTTCCCCTCCACGTAGTCCAGTCTGAAGACCAGCTCTTCACCGGCGGCGGAGGATATCCGCCACTCGTCCGAGCTTTTGCGGGTGCCATCAGCCGATCCGACGAGTGACCGCGTGCGCGAGACCTCGGCAGCGACGTTGACGCTGTAAGGATTGCGTTCCGGGACGGTCGTCAGAAGCCGAAGTACGTATAATCGCACTGCATCGTCCTTCTTGCCTAGCCCCACCAGAACGGCAGCACGGCGGTTCGGCGGATCCAGCGGCTTGCCGTCCGGGTCCATTTCAAGGATGCCATCGATCAGCACCATCAGCAGGTTTGAGCCTTTGAGCGGTCCGCTTGGGAAAGGAACGGAGGCCCAGCCTTCGGGCATCAAAGCTTCTATGCCGTCAGCATTGGCGTTCAGACCCACCAGGACACGCGCGTCGACATTGGAGCCGACAAGGGTTTCTGCCCGCGCCGAAACGGACGCGCCGACAAAAAACAGTGAAAGCACCAGCAGGCTGAAAACTGAGTTGGTTCGCATGACATCGCACTCCTTCTTGAAGGGGCGTGTTTTCGAGGCCCCATGCGGAGTATCAATCACACTGATTTCAACACGTTGATTTGCATCAAGTCGTTCCGAACGGCGCCCTCAGGCCGCCATCGCCGTTGCAAATCGCTTAAGTTCCCCGGTCTTAGGGTCGCGGATGGGTTCCGCCGAATACTGCGCGATATAGGCGCGGCGCGGGCGGTCGGTGGTGTTGGGGCCGGAGCGGTGGAGCGTGATCGAGGAAAAGGCGACCACAGTGCCGGCGGTGCATTCCATTGGCAGGCCGGGATCGTCGCCGAAGTAGCCGTTCAGTTCGTTCGTGTCATCCTGCCATTCGTGCGGGTCGATCTGCGGGTTGGCGTCGATATCACGCGGCAGAAGGTAGACGCAGCCGTTCGCCTCGCTCGTATCGTCAAGGGCCATCCAAATGGTGACATATGGCGTGTGATCGAATCCCACATAGGCGCTGTCCTGGTGCCAGGCGAAGCTGGCGCCCTTGCCTGCGCCTTTGACGACGAATTGTTCGTTGAAAAGATAGGGCTCGGCGCCAAGGCATTGGCGCGCGATGTCGGCCATGGTTTTTCCGAGGACGAAGGTCTTCAGCTCTGGGAAGTCACCGTGGCGGTGGCGAAGGAACCGGCGGGCCTCGCCGAGGCCGATATTGTGGAGCCCCGCGCCGCCGTCCTTTGGCGGTTCTGCAAGCAGCGTATCGCAGGTCTGGCGCAGCATGGAGAGTTCGGCGTCGGACAAGCCGTTGGGCAAGACGGTGTAGCCGTCGCGGCGGTATTCGGACATGTGCCTCTCCCTTTTCGGTTCGATTCTAGGGGGCCGGGCCGCGCAGACTTTCCGATTTTCGACCCCCGCGTCGGAAATGCGTCATGTGGGAAAGAAAAAGGGCGCTCGAAAGCGCCCTTTCCCGGTGATGCAAAGCCGATCAGTTCAATTCGTTGGCGCGGATAGCGTCCAATTCGGCTTCTGCTTCGGCCACGGCCTCAGTCAGGGCGTTGAAGATTTCTTCGCCGCCATCGACGTTTGCCTTGAACCAGTCGAAGACAGGGGCCGCCGCTTCCTTCAGCGCCTGCTTTTCGGCGGGCGTCGGCACGTAGATGTCACCGCCACCGGCTGCGAAGTCCTGATAGGCCTGGATCGACTTCCGCTTGGGCGAAGCGAAGGTCGCCTGCTGTAGCTGATAGAAGCCATCGACCACGACGCGGCGCAGGTCTTCGGGCATGGACATGAACTTCTCGTTGTTCATGAACCAGAGCGCGCCCATGTAGGCGTGGCCGTCCAGCGTGATGTACTGCAGGCCCGCGTCTGGGAATTTCATGCCCATGATGTCAGTGATGCCGTTTTTCGAGCCTTCGACAACGCCCGTCTGGAACGAGGTGAAAAGCTCGGGCCACGGGATCGGCGTGGGCGATGCGCCAAGCGCTTTCACCAATTCCTGCGGCAGGTCGGCGACCACGGTCCGGATCTTCAGGCCTGCCATGTCGGCGGGCGACGTGATCCGCTTTTGCGTGTTGGCGAAGTTGCGCCAGCCGCCGGTGTTGCCCACCGTCATCAGGCGCACGGCACCGCCGGAGGTTTCTTTCACCATTTCCTGCATCTTGGTGATAAAGGGCGAGCCGTTAGACAATGCATGTTCGGCCACGCGGTCGTCCGCCATCAGATAGGGCAGGTCGAGGACCTGAACGAAGGGAAAGACGTTGGCTGTGCCGCCGGATGTCTGGATGACTACGTCGATGTTGCCATCGGCCACACCGGCGAGGCATTCCGACCCGTTCGAGCAAAGCTGCGTGCCGATGAACAGCTCGACCGCGATTGCGCCGTTGGAAGCCTGTTCGACGTAGTTCTTGAAGACGATCAGACCGTCATAGTCCTCGTCGTTTTCATTCGAGTTGGCCGTCGCGCGCAGCGTGAAGTCCTGCGCCTGCGCCGCAAGGCTGGACCCGGCAAGCAGGGTCGCCACCATCAGCGACTTGGTTAGTCCTTTCAGCATGTTATTCTCCCTATTGAACGTTGCTTCAGGTTATTCGACAAACCCCGTCAAACGCGGGATCGTCATGGAAATCGCCGGGAAATAGGTGATCAGGAAGATCACGAGTATTTCGACGGCAAGAAACGGCAGAATGGCCTTCGCAATGGTCTCGACCTTTTCCTTCGAGACCGAGGACGCGACGAATAACACCACTCCCATGGGTGGCGTCGCAAGGCCAACGGTCAGGTTCACGCTCATGATGATGGCGAAGTGGACTGGGTGGACGCCGATGTCGGTGAAGATCGGGCCTAGGATCGGCCCCAGGATGATGATGGCGGGGCCTGCATCCAGGAACATGCCGACGATGAACAGCAGGATGTTGATAAGGAACAGCAGGATATAGGGGTTCTCGCTGAGGCTGAGGATATAGTCCGCGAGGATTTGTGGCGCGTAGGAAAGCGAGACAACGGTTTTGAAGGCCATCGCGGCGCCTACCAACAGGAGGACCACGGCGGAGGTCATAGCGGAACGGCTCAGAACTTCGGGCAGGTCTTTCAGCGTCATCGTGTTGAGGACAAAGAAGGCGACGATGATCGCATAGAAGACGGCGACGGCGGCCGCTTCGGTCGGGGTGAAAACGCCCAGAAGGATGCCACCGAGTATCAGGATAGGGGTTTGCAGCGGCACGACGGCGCGCTTGGTGACCGTGCGGAAGTCGGGATCGACGGTCTTGCGGAGGCTGACAAGCAGTGCGTGCGCAGCGATCACACTGACAGCGAAGGTGCCCCAGACCATGGCAGCGCTGGCGCCTTCGCCACTGGCAAGGCCGGTCGTGCCGCGGAAGATCGCGAAGATCAGCCAGCCGACATTCAACCGCAGAAGAACAAAAGAAACCCAGTGTTCCCTCGGCGTCAGCGTCTGGCCCTTCTTTACGATGCGTTCCGCCTTCGGCAGGTCATAGCGATTGGCCAGCAGACGGACGACCAGCATCAGGCCAAGGCCAACCAGAACGCCGGGAACGATGCCCGCCAGAAACAGTGCGGCGACGCTTTCGCCCATGACGTAGGCATAGATGATCATGATGCCCGAAGGTGGAATGATCGGACCGATGACCGAACTGGCCGCCGTGACTGCCGCCGCGAACCGGCGGGTATAGCCTTGACGTTCCATCGCCGGGATCAGCATCGAGCCTAGGGCAGAGGTGTCGGCGACCGCCGAGCCGGAGAGACCGGCGAAGAGCATGGACGACAGGATGTTCACATGAGCGAGGCCGCCTCGCAGGTGGCCCATCAGGGCCTGGCTGAACTCGACCAGGCGTTCGGTGATGCCGCCCTTGTTCATCAACTCGCCCGCAAGCATGAAGAACGGGATCGCCATCAGCGGAAAGCTGTCCATCCCGTTGTAGACGTTGCGGTAAAGAAGCGTGATGTCCTTTTCCTGCCCGCTCATCCAAAGGAGGATGCCGGGGGCCGCCAAGAGACCGAAGAAGACCGGCAGGCCGATCATCAGGAAGATGAGGAAGACGGGGAGGAACCAGATCAGCATGCGTGGTTATTCCGCCATGATTTCTTCTTCGGGCGGCAGCAGGTCTTTCACCTCACCGCCCAGCATTTGGATGAGCGCTCG
>JAAUYH010169994.1_pt1 | contig 10778 bp, 7 predicted proteins | sample 7278061 | NCBI WGS metagenome assembly JAAUYH01 (sample SAMN14350203, study PRJNA611818) | marine sediment metagenome | isolation source: surface marine sediment (0.6m) | place: French Polynesia: Moorea | collected 2018-08 | reverse complement strand
GCTAGCAATCAAACTCTCTATTTCACTAACGCTTAAAGCCCTACCTCTAAGCTTTCCCGTTCCTTTGACGTGGGGCAGATCGATGGCTTTGTGATAGTCATTGGCATCCATCAAATCGAGGCGGTAGGCTTCGGTTAGTACCCGACGCAGTGCCACGAGCATTTTGTTGGTGGTTGTAGGGGCGAGTCGTTCTTTAAAAGCAGTTCTAACGGCGGCGGTGTGATGGTAGCGCAATTTTGACCAATCGAGAGAAAAAGCGTCGCATTCACCATCGGTTAGTAGTTCCGCGATCGCATTAAGGGAATACAGCATGGTGCGACGCGAACCTTTACTCAAAGAACTAAGGTATACGGCTGCGGGATGTAAAGTTACTGGTACGGGTTCTTTCAGCTTTAACTGTTCTGCTTGAGAATAAAGCAGGTAGCTCACAATAGACTTTTAATTTCTACCTAATAATTCTCCCATTACAGGAACATTTTTCAACTTCCGATCACTGTAATCTTTATAGGTTTCAATAGCTAGCTTTAGTCTTTTTTTGATTAGGGGGAAAGGGTCGTGAGAAGTTCCTTTTTCAAGAGCTATCAAGACAAAAACTTTCAAGGACGCTAAATTAGATGCAACTTCTTCTATAGGAGTATTTTGGCATCTACGGGGGGAATAGTTAGAAATATGGGCAATCAAGCTTCATCCGAACCAAAGGAATTGAGAAGGTGGTGAGAGGAAGTAACTGAGCTATGAGTCAGTCGATAAAACAACAAAGTAACTCCTTTTCTACTGGTGGCGGTGGTACTAACTTTGAAACTCGTATTCAGGCTGCCTTCACTGTATTGATGCTGACAGGGCGGATTTCACCGTGTCTTCCTCCTCATCCGATTACCAAGCTTAAATTACAGGGAAGTTATGCGGGGTTCAATACAGACGACTTTATTGTTTTCTCAAAGCAACCGCAATCAGAACGTGAAGCACGACTGTTAGCTCAGATCAAGCATGATATTAGCATTACCAAAGGTAATGAAACTTTCGCTGAAGTAATACAAAGTACCTGGGCTGATTTCAACGATGGAGATTTTGATTCTAGTGTTGATTCTTTGGCACTAATTACAGGACCATTAAGTGCGACAGACATCAAAAACGTTAGACCTATTCTAGAGTGGGCGAGACATTCAGAAAATGAACAGGAGTTTCTCACCAAGGTTGATACCCCTAAATTTAGTAGCGATGCTAAACGAAAAAAGCTGGCAGCTTTTAAAACCCATTTAAAAACCGCCAACGGGGGAAAAGAAGTTTCAGATAAGCAACTTTGGGAATTCTTAAAAGCCTTTCACCTCATCGGCTACGATTTAGATGCTGATTCTGGAAGTACCCTATCTTTACTCCAATCACTTATCGCTCAATACTCAAAAGAGACGGTATCGCAGTTGTGGGCAAGAATCGTGGGTGCTGTTCAAGAAGCCAACCAAAATGCAGGTACGCTTACCCTCGAAACTATAGCCGCAGACATTAGGACTACATTCGATACGGTTACATCTCTTGATTGGTCAGCAGATGTTCAAAAGCTTAGAGATCATGGGCGTTACATTTTAGGTGGAATCAAGACTACTATTGGTGGAGTTCATATTAAACGATCGGATTTATTTGCTGAATTTCTGGAAATGACGGAAACGTCTAATTTCATTTTCGTTTCTGGTGAACGTGGTTCGGGGAAGTCAAGTCTAATCGAAAAATTTTCAGAATATATAGGTAATCGCGCTCCTATCTTTTGCTTGCGTATTGAGGATTTAGATAAACCTCATTTGGACAATGTATTTTCAACAATTGGTTTGAGAGGAACGCTTACTGAGCTAGAAGCAGGTTTTGCTTTAATGCCCAAAAAATATTTGATTATTGAGTCGCTAGAAAAGCTTTTAGAGTTGAATTTCACTAATGCCTTCAGCGACTTGCTACATTTGCTAAATCAAAACCAGGGCTGGACTGTAATTGCTACTGGTCGCGATTACGCATATCAACCAATATCTTTCAATTATCTTCAACCTTCTGGTATCAATTTCTCGACTCTGGCGTTACAAGGATTTAGTCAAAATCAAATCCGAAGTTTGTACGAACAAGTTCAACCCTTACAGCAGCTTGCCAAAAACCAAGCCTTACAACCATTGTTGAAGATTCCTTTCTTTGCAGATTTGGCGTGTAGAGTAATTGAAGCGGGAGCAGAGTTGAAAAATGAGGATGGTGAAAAAGAATTTAGAGTTGCTGTATGGCGAAACGTAATTGCTAAGGAACAAGAACGAACGGGTGGTATGCCATTAAAGCGCAAACGCTGCTTTATAGATATTGCTATCAAACGAGCCAAGCAAATGGTTTATGGCGTGCCAGAGGTACAGTTTGATGAAGATACCTTACTAAAGCTAGAAGAAGATAACCTCGTTTCTCGAAATTTGGAATACGGACTTGTCAGTCCAGCTCACGATGTACTTGAAGACTGGGCTTTGGAGCAATACATAGAAGAAAGTTACCAAAGTTATTCTGAAAACGTCCATACCTTTCTTGATGCGATCGGTGATGAACCAGCAATAAGCCGTGCATTCCGTTTGTGGCTACACCAAAAATTGAGATACGGCGACAATATAAACGATCTTATTTTGTCTATTTTAGAGGATGGGAATATTCAGCGTTACTGGCAGGATGAAGCTATTGTTGCCCTGCTTCAGGGAGATAACCCCGATGAATTTCTCTCATTGTTAAAGGAACGACTGTTATTGAATGACGGAGAACTTTTGAAGCGTTTTTGTTTTATTCTTCGCATAGCCTGTCAAACACCAGATCCGATCTTGACAGGAGAGGAGCGAAATAATCTCGTAGATACCCTTTACCTCAAGCCTTATGGCAATGGATGGAAAGCAATCATCGGCTTTTTATTTAAATCGAGAAACCTGGTTTCGGAGGAATTGACACCGCACATAACGGCAGTACTAAGCGATTGGGCATCAATATTTAATATCAATGAAGAAATACCAGAATTGGCACGTCAAACAGGATTACTAGCACTTCATCTTTTAAATCCTTTAAAAGATTTATACCAAGATGATGGCGAGCGTAAAAAGCTGCTCAAAATCATTATTAAAACTTCCCCTGCAATCCCTCAAGAGTTTTTAAATCTTCTAATTGAAGATATCTTTGCTGCTGAAAATAAGCGATTGAGTTATGTTGAGGATCTTTGCAATATTGCCTTTCAAAGTTTTGAATCCGCCTTTTTCTGTAAATACTCTCCAAGCATAATAATGATGCTTTTTCTACAAGTATGTTTGATAAAACAATACAATACAAATCTTTTTCAATCACAAACAATAAATTACGACAGGGAAGTTGAAGAATGTTTTGGAGTTTACAAATATAAGTTTGATTTTTATCCTCCTAGTGGTGCTAGAGGTCCTTTTCAATATCTATTAAAATTTCATCCCAAAAAAGGACTAGACTTTATTTTAAAATTACTAAACACAACAACAACACAATATATTAATTCTGGTTTAGACGCTCCCAAACAGCACTCATCAGAGCTAACAGAAATATTGCCCCCAATAATAATCAAACAGCTCACTATTCAACTCAACGACGGCACAAGAGTCAATCAATATTGTTCTTCTCGTTTGTGGAGCGGTTATCGAGGAATATCTATTTTACCAAATTTGCTTCAGTCGGCATTGATGGCACTGGAAAATTGGTTAATAAGCTACACGAAATATTTCCAATCTCAAGAGGAGCTAGAGTGGATATTTGACTATATTTTGCGTAACACCAACTCTGTGATGCCAACAGCAGTATTGGCTTCTGTAGCAACAGGGTTTCCCGCAAAACTTGGAAGATATGCACTACCGCTTCTGCGAACTGCCGAATTATATTTTATGGACACACAGCGTTCTGTTCACGATTATAAAAGGGATATTAATTGGCTCGGATTGAGAAGAGATGCACTTTCTAGAGTCTGTGAAGAGGAAAGACGTGTAGCTTCACAACGTCCTTGGAGGCAAAAAACTCTAGAAACCTTGGCGATAGATCTTCAGCTTTTACAGTTAAGCAAAGATGATGTGTTTGCTGCTATGGATACAATACGCTCCTCAGCTCATCAAAATAAACTCCTTCATTTTTTACTTCAGAGGATAGACACTCGTAATTGGCAATTTAAAGAAGATCGAGAAAATAATCGAATTTTAATCAAACCCCAAGAGCTAGAACCAAATTTGCATGAAATCCAGCAAAAAACTCAGGAACAAACCGATTTATTTTCTCGCTTCTGTCGATTTAATTTGTTTATCAAGGATATCTCTGATGGCGAATCTTTGGCAGACAAATATTTAAAAACATGGAAAGAGGTAATCTCAGAAGCAAGAGAACTACTAGAACTTTTAGGGGGATGGCAACGATTCGTGAATTTTACTGTCATATCTCCCTCAAAGCTTTGCTCTGACTGAGTTTCATTAACTAGGAATTAGGGAGAATTCAAAATCAAGTGCTGGAGGTTTTCGATTTAGATTGAGGCTGTAACTCCCAAAACGGTTGATATGTTTTGTCAGATAGGGACTTAACGCGCCAATAATTTCCTCTTCAATCGTATTTCCTGCTTGAATATACTCCTGTAAGATTCGGCTAATCTCAAAGACATTGTAGAAAATCAGGCAATTAGAGACTAAATGATTGTATTTAATGATTTTACGCTGCTCTTCTCGACAATTGAGCTGAATCATTCCCGCATTGCCAAAACCAACCCATTTCGTAAAACCATTGAACGCTTCACTCTTATTCAAAGCTCCTTGAATGGTTTGACGCAACTCCTGACTGCCTAAATATTCCATCAGAAAGCCAGTTCTGATAGCTCTACCTAATTCGCTGAATGCTTGATATAGTCTGTTCTTACGGCTGTAGGTTCCTAATTTTCGTAGAATAGTCGAAGCCGTAAACTTGCCTGCCTTGATCGATAAAACCACTCGCAGCATATCGGGCAGATGGGTTTCAATTAGCTTCCAATCAATGACATCGGTAAATAGTTCGTCAATGTGGTCATAGCGAACCTGCTTGTCGGGACGACACAAAGTCAAATCCTGCCAATTACGAATGCGTGGCATCAATTTAATCCCCAACAAATAAGCCAAGGCAAATACAGGAGAGCTTTGTCCCTGAGTATCCGCATGAATTGTATCGGGTTGAATCTCCGAAGTATTTTTCAGCAGTCCATCCAAAATATAGACTGCTTCCCAAACACCACAGGGGATAAAGTGAGAAAACAAAGCAATATAGGTATCGCTGACGTGATAGTAACCAATACCTCCATAACCCCCATAGCGAATATGGTACTCAGCCAGAAGATTCTGCTCGTAAATATCCCATTTAGTTCCATCGGCGGAGACTCTTTTCCCTGACCCCCAAAACTTAGGCAGAGAGAAGCGATTATAGGCATTGATGATTCTATAAATTGCTTTCTCCAAAGATGGCAAACCAATGTGACGCTGATTGACATAAGCTATCTGTTTGCGATCGAAGTTACTCAAAGAATTGGCTGTCTGAGAAGACCCTAGATTACATCCATAACAGAAAGTAGCTGCTAAATATCTACTGACTGAATCTTCTATCTTGGAGTCATGTCCTGACAACAGACGGAAATATTGAGTCCAGTTGAGCCATAATTCCGTATCAGTCAGGATATCCAATAGATTGACTGGTTTAATGCGATTTTCAATCAGGGATTCAATTTTGGCTAACTTTTTAGAATCAACTTTCTTTTTCGGTCGCTTGAGAACTGGTCTGCCCTGTTCTAAACGAACGGATTGATTATTGGGAAAAGACTGGTCTGTCTCTTTAGTTATCTCTAGCAACCAATTTTTGACATGAGCTACAAACGCTTTGGGTTCTACAGGTAGCTCTACCAACTTACCAAACTCATCAATATTGGCTTCATATTCTGCCCAGTCAATCTGTTGAGTGCGATAATCGGCAAAAGCGTCACTATCTTCCACATACAAGTCTCCTGACTTTAATTCCCACATCACCTGAGAGAAAACGCACATCTCAAAGTATCTGCGATTAATGGAGTTTGGATAGAATTTCTTAGTTTTTTGATTGGTAATTAACTGCCACCACTTTTGGGGAATCCACTCTAAATCGAGCAATTGAATGGCTTGATTGTTTTCTATTTTGACAGCATCTAGCCAATCTTTTCTACTTCCCTGATGGTCGGTCAGAAACTGAATGCTTGCCTCAATTGATTTATCTTGGGTCGTCGAGCGTAATTTAACCTGTTTGAGAATCTGAAACAGTATGGCTCGATGGGAACGATAAAAACGCCAAAGAAAGGGATAGTAATTGTTTCCAGTGTAAGCTAGATGAGCTTCACATTCTGTCAGCAGTTGGTCGGGATTTTCTCCCAAAGCATTCTCTATTTCACTAAACCTTTCTTGTACTTCGCCTTCTGTAGAGTAAGCCACAATTACGTCTCTAAAGGTGCTGATTAATCTATCGGTTCGAGCTTGATATTCTTCCCGATACTTATTTAGAGCTTCTTTGGCTTTGACGTGAATTTTCTGCATCCGCCTGATAAACATCGTTGCTAGATCGTCTAAAGTACGTGCGGATTGAGTAGCTATCAAGGCAGCAGCTAGAGTGTAGCGTTTGTTGGTTTCTAGCTCTTTCATCCTGGCAGCATCTAAACTCATCGCTTCTGTGGCAAAATGCTTGAGTTTGACGTTGGGAATATAGGATAAAGCATCCTGATAAATATTGAGTTGGCATAGCCACTTTAACCGCCAGACTAATGCTTTAAGATTCTTCAGAATAGGTTTACCAGGGTCTTGTTTTAGTTCCAGCCAGGGTGTTTTAGAATTGAGTTCGGTGGTAGTAAATAATGAATCTAACTGTTTATACTCTTCATGGTTGAGAGATTGGCTGACTTGTTGATAGAAAGCCCTATCCACAGTTCCTCTGACTCGCTTTGCTGCTCTAACCAGAGTATTGAATACAGGCAGTTCGTAACGATGATGAACTAACTCTTCAATAGCGACATTGATGATATCTGCCAAGTCATTTTTGGTTCTGGCAGCTCGGGAGAACGAAGAGGATGAATGCTATCGTGTCCGTGTTTAACTCGATGTATTGCCAGATAACCATTCTTGAAGTCTACACTCGACCATTTGAGGGCTACTAATTCGGCACTGCGTAGTCCATGACGAAACATCAGTAAAATAATCGTGGCATCTCGAAGTCCATGTCTTCCCACATGACGAGCAGCCGTCATTAATTCCTCAACTTCGTGGGTCAACAGATATTCTCTTTCTCCTGAATAGGCTTGTTTAACTGGAGGATGATTTGATGAAGATAACTTTGCCGAAAAAGAACCTTCAGCAGTTGTTTGTAGCATAGGTCAAAACCTCATGCTCTCGTACCTACTTTCAGTATATATTGCCGAAATGAAGTTATTCTCGGCAGTGTTTTACCCGATTTAACAAGTCATTTTAGATTTAATTCTGATTTTGTTTCTTAACTCGTCTCTTGCCTTAGTTTATGGGAAAGCTATTACCAGAGAGTTAATCATGTTTTCGAGGTAATATTTGTGTGGTTTTTCCTAGAGACTCAAACTATTGCCAATCAAGGTTTTGAGGGTGATATGACAGTAAAATTCACGAATCGTTGCCATCCCCCTTTTACAAGCTGGAAAGTCTACTTATACATTAGATATGCATTACGGCAGTATTGTGACTGCTGCTGCTATTTTTCTGCGAAATTATTCCGATGAATCAGAAGAAGATGATATTAAATGGTGCGTTGAGTTAGTTGTGCCATCAGCAATACAAAACGCAGATACAGACAATATTTACGGTAACAAAATCGATATTGATGGAGCAGCAGCTTCGGCTTCGGTACTTTCTATTCCGTTAGATTTTACTGAAGATGATGAAACAGAGCTTCAAATCAAGAAATTAATCGCGATTTCACTGACACACGCACAAGAATATGTTCAAGTAGGAGCAGGCAACGGTATTAGAGAGTATCTTTGGGATAGAGACAGTGAGTTTGCTCAAAAATTAATTGAAGGTGCGGTGGAATATGCACGTTTTCTACAGGACAATCATTGTCAGGCTAGAAAAACTTATTACTCATCAGATGATGAAGAAAGGGAAGCTGAAGCACTAAAACTACAGAAACGGAAAGATAGTTTTCGAGAACATATGGCAAAAGGAATGCTCGCTACAAATTTTGAGCAAATTAAGCTTGAATCCCATAGAGCCTATTATCTTTTAATTCCTTGTTTGATGGTTCCGTATGGCTCGACAGAGCCTAGTCATGTTAGTTTATTGTCGCAAATACTCGAACTGATATTTCAATCGGAGCAAGCGAAAAACAATCAATCCAAAAGCAATAAAGATATAGAGTTTCATTACGAGACAACACATGCCTTTGCAAAGTGTCTTGCCAAACACTTGATCTGTTTGAATAATTCTGAGTTTGGAGAATATATTGAGCTATTAAGAATCGGCTGTGACACTGCTCCAAAATTCATACGTTATCTTGATATGTGTGTTGCTGTTCAAGCCGAAAAAAATAACAAGATAGAAACTTATTGGTGTTTTTGGCAACAGATGTCTCAAAAACTACAGGAGATAGCTATTAGTCTTAGGAAAAGCACATCCAGTAGAAGAGGGAAAGAGAATCGACGCGGTTTGTTGATTGGTTTTCTAAAAGCTGACGTAGAATGGCAAAAAATTGACTACGAAAATCAAGATCGAGATATAGCTCTGGGCAAGAATCATATTCTTGAGTTTGTTGCCAATACAGGGAAGAATGCAGATGTATTTGGAGCCTTAGCTGCTCTCATGTATCATTTTCCATCAATTTTTTTTGAGGAAGGATTACATGTCCTTTCAAAACATCAGCAAGAAAGTGAAAAAGGTAAATTACTTTCTGGAGCTAATGCAGCATTTTATTTAGAAAGAGCGATACAACGTTTTTTACAAGTAGATCGACCAGGAGCGTTACCAAGAAAAATACATGAATCGTGTTTTATTCTACTAAATGCCATAGTTGAAACTGCATCAAGTAGAGCGTATTATCTGCGGGAACATCTTATTCGTTCCCGCAGAATTTTGTAGGTCTGAAATTCTCCTTAAGCAGCTACTTCATTTACTACGGTCGGTTCTGGTAATGGCTCATTTGACTCTGCATAGGATTCAATCATTAGCTCTAGAACTTCTCTACCATTGATTGCTGCTTCTTCATAGGTTTTTCCATGAGTAGACCATTGTTGCCCTGGAAAGTCAGGTAAAGCTACCAAATATAGATTATCTTCTTCGCTCCACTGAATAATCATTTGATATTTAAGATTCATTGTCTCTCACCTCTTTGATAGCTCTATTTACATCTTTTTCTTGGTAGCGTTCGGCATCTTGTCCGTCTTTACCCGAAAGGGTTATTCTTCCATTGTAAAGAGGATGCGCCCACATGGTATGCTACCTTTGCCTCGTTTGGGAATTTGTTTAAATCCTGCTTGTGTCAGTAGCTTTTTCAACTCTCTTATTTTTTTGGGCATTTACCATTCATCTCCTAACTCCAACCAAATTTCTTCCGCTCGCTTCATTAGTTCGGGAATTCCCGATGACCAAAAAAGTCTAGCTCTAGATTGAGATTCGATCTTGGCTTTTAATCCACGAGGAGGTATATTTTTAATTCCAGGATAAGCAGCGTGAAGATATTCTCTGGTCGTCGTTCTAACTTTCTTTTCGATCACACAGCGAACTTTAATAATTTCTCGGTATTTACTCAAAAGAGATTTGGGCGATCGCTCCGCTAATGATTGATTTGCTGTTGAATTTGTTGTTGAATGAGATTGGGTTGAAATTAGCTGATTTTCATCTTGTTTTTGCTCGATTGATGAATTACACTTGCCAGACTCTTTCGTGGGAATTTGACCCATTTCTGTTGAGCTATGAGATTCTTCTGAAGCTGGTTGAGGATTTAAAATTTTGCGCGTCAGAGGTTCGGACATTTCTAAATTTTCAGGTTGAGAGGCAAGCCTTGGAGGGGCTTGCTCCTGAATTAAATCCTCTGTCCGAACCTCTAACTGCCCCACACACTTCATAGGGGCTAGGGTGTAGGAAACTTCCGTCGCTGTCTGGGTTTGAGGCTGTTCATTTTTTTCACTTTTGGGTTTTGGGGTGTAGGAAACTTCCGTCGCTGTCTGGGTTTGGGAGATTTCGCTATCTAAAGGTAGTTCTGGTTTGTGTTTGGGATGCCATTGGGCTAAGTTATGAGGCTTTCTCAGGGTGGATTTGGAGATAGCCGTGCCGAATATTTTTTGACTCTCGGTGGCGATCGCGATGGTTCTCTCTACCGCACCTTGAGGAAATCTGTTTTCGGCTTCTAATTTGGCTACGGTTTGTTTGATTCTTTCGGTGGCTTGTTGGGCTTTTAGTTGGTTTTGGTTTGGTTCTTTTGGTTGGGTAACTTTATCGAAGGCTTCTGGGTAGTCTTGTTTAAAGGTGCGATCGCGCCCTGGGAAGCTACGGTAAGCCAAATATCGCTGGTTGTTTTCTGTGGACCTGCACCAGTATTCGATTTTTTTGTCTATTTCATGACGGTGACGACACCATTTTTGGTATCCAGGGGCATTGGTAGCTACTTGCTTGACCCAGTTTCTCAGGGATTTTCCTGTTTCTCCTAAGAAGACTATGGCGTAACGTACCATGCGAGATAGGAGGTCATTGGTTTCTCCATGTCCCGTCCAACCAGTGGTGATGATTGTT
>JAAUYH010070026.1_pt1 | contig 10779 bp, 5 predicted proteins | sample 7278061 | NCBI WGS metagenome assembly JAAUYH01 (sample SAMN14350203, study PRJNA611818) | marine sediment metagenome | isolation source: surface marine sediment (0.6m) | place: French Polynesia: Moorea | collected 2018-08 | reverse complement strand
TAATTGGTAATTGGTAATTGGTAATTGGTAATTGGTAATTGGTAATTGGTAATTGGTAATTGGTAATTGGTAATTGGTAATTGGTAATTGGTAATTGGTAATTGGTTTGACACTCTCCGGGCTAAAGACAGGGGGTTTTCACCTTAATTTTTTATAATGGTGAGGGAACCAAAGGTCTATCGCCTAAAATGCGCTTACTTGCTAAGTAAATCGGCGGAAATAAATATAACTATGTTACGAAACGTAAATAGCCCTGAAACCTTTACCAATGACCAATGACCAATGACCAATGACGACTCTAACTGCTTCGCTTTATTTGTACCGACCTACTTACCAATTGGTAAAGTCACGCAAAACTCTGTTCCTTGACCTACCTCAGACCATACATTTAGACTACCATCATGTTTTTCTACTACAATTTGGCGGGCGATCGCCAATCCTAATCCAGTACCTTTACCTACTTCTTTGGTGGTAAATAAATGGTCAAAGATTTTAGCTTGTACTTCATTACTCATGCCTTTGCCGTTATCACGAATACGGATATATACCTGATTTGATTCGATTCCGGTGCGAATAGTAATTTGTTGTGGATTGGCTTCTAGTTCTTTGTAGGATTGGTTTTGCACCATTTCATCAAACACATCGATGGCATTCGCCAGGATATTCATAAATACCTGGTTTAACTGTCCGGGGAAGCATTCAATTGTAGGTAAATCCCCGTAGTCTTTAGTAACTTGAATGGCAGGACGATGCTCGTTAGCTTTGAGGCGATATTTTAAAATCAGCAGAGTACTATCTAGTCCTTCATGGAGATTGACGCTAACTTTGTGGTCAGTATCAGCGCGGGAGAAAGTACGCAGACTAGTGCTGATGGACTTGATGCGATTGGTAGCAGCTTTCATGGCATCAAGCAACTTGGGCAAGTCTTCTAGGAGGAACTCTAAGTCAATCTCTTGAGCTAACTCTTGGACTTCATCTGTGGGTGGTTGCTGTTGATGATAAAGTTCTAGATACTCCAACAAGTCTTGCACATAGTCTTTACCGTTGTTAATACTGCCATTGAGGAAGCCGATGGGGTTATTGATTTCATGGGCAACCCCAGCAACGAGATTCCCCAGGGAAGCCATTTTTTCGCTTTGTACTACTTGCAGTTGGGATTGCTCAAGCTGCTGGGCATATTCTTGAGCTTGTTGATACAGTCGAGCATTTTCCAGAGAGATTGCCGCTTGGGTTGTGAGGAAGTTTAATACTTCAACGCGATCGCTGGTAAATGCTCCAATGGTAAACTGATTTTTGAGATATAAAATGCCAATGAGCTGACCTTGATTTAGTAGTGGTAAACACAGAATACTCTTGGGTTGGTGTTGTATAAGGTAGTCATCAATCACGGGTAAATCAGTTTTCAGTTCGTCGATGACCACAGTTTCTTGGGTGTTTTTCACATATTGAATCAATTTCACTGGCAGATTGGGATTATTGGCGAGGTTTTGGGCGCAAAGTTGTGTATCATCTAGGGTAGCGATGGCTCGCACTTCCCATTCTCCGGTCTCATTGGGGAGTACCAACCCACAGCGATCGCCTCCTGAATTTTGTAGAATAATCTGGGTGAGTTGATGCAGAAGTTGATCGAGTTCAATGGTGCTGGAGAGGGCAAAAGAAGCTTTGAGGATTGCAGCAAAATCCAGAGCTTGATTGATGCTGGTACTACTGGAACTTTTGTGAGTACTCGAATGAACAGAGACGGTTAATGGAGAGATAGTCGTTAGAGTATTCCAAGTACCAGCTGATACCTCTGCTTGCTGCAAAATGGGACGGAGCAATTCGGGATAGCGTACTTCTAGGTCAACTACTTTGGCTTTGGCTCCCCAACGACTGTAACAATAGTAGGCTTGTTGCATGTAACCTGCGGCGACTTTTTCTTTGCCCCAGTCGAGATAAAATTTGGCAGCGAGTTCGTTGGCTAAGGCTTCTTCGTAACTATACTCATGAGCTTGTGCTGTAGTTATGGCTTGTTCGTACAGATTGATCGCTTCTAGTGTTTGTCCGTTGAGCCGTGCTTTTTCTGCTTGTATAAGGAGGCACTTATGAAGAATATTTTCTGGACAGGCTGCCTGCCACTGATTTAATTTTTCTTCCAAAGGAATTAAGGCTTGCCAGTGTAATTGACGTTGTTTCTCATCCTGAGTAGATTCAATGAGAGAGATGTGCATTAATGCAACATAGAATACACTAGAAGGAACTTTGGCATGGCTGGAAATGGTATTTTCAATGATGCTGAGTTGGGGAATCAAATCTGGGTATGCAGCTTGGTTCTCGAATAAATAGCTGTGACGAATTTTGACAGAATACAGCCAAGCTAAATGATACGGTGTATCACTGTATTTTTCTAGATATTCAGATTCACTAAAGCAATCATCATCAAAGGTTAAACAGGTGTGAGTCAAACCCAGAAGATTGCGAATGGGTTGAATGACTCCAACGATTAAAGCATCTAAGTTTTCAAAACTTTTAATATGACGCAAAAAATCAGCATGGGTTTTGGCGATTGTATATAATTCATCCAGATGTTTCCCAGAGGTGAGGCGATCTGAACCACTTTGCATCATCATAAAGCCAACGGTCAACCAGTTTCCGGCATCCATCCCATATTTGTAGGCATTGTCATAGTAAATATTAGCTTCTCGAATGGGACGACTCCAGCTATGTACATCCGCAGCAAAGAGAAAATTAGTCATTCCTCGTACATCTGCATTATCAAACTGCTCGCAAAGCTGTACGGCCATATCTCCAAACTGATAAGCAGTGGCAAATTCTTTTAACAAGACATTGGCAATTAAGCCATACCCCACATAGCCAAAGGGCGACATATCGCTATTACCATACTGCAACGAGAAAGTTGTCATTTTAGCCACTGCAAGTAATCCTAATATGGGCTGACCATCTAGCCATGCCGCATAAAAAAGAATTTGCAAAATTCGCAATAGCTCTGCAATGTTCTCATCTTCCATCTTGGGCAATAAAAGAATCGATTCAATTGTTTGTTGCTCTAAAAATCGATTGACTGTAGCAATTTCTTCATTCAGGGTGGCTTGAATACTTTCTGGGGTTACAGGCATCACCCAGCCTAGTAGTTGTAAACTCTGGCGTTGAATCGCGATCGCTTCGGCATTTCGACCCTGAAGCTGATATTGGGTCATTTGTATCCGATAAACCACAGCTTTATCTAGGGGTGTTTGAGCGTGGGCTAAGGTGACTGCATACAAAGCTTCCGCTCGTTCAAAATTGCTACAGAGATAAGCGGTTTCCGCTGCTTCTCGGTGCAAGGCATACATTAGTGCATAGTTAGTCTGCCAAGCTTTTGTAGTCAATAAGTCCATGCCAATCTCACAATAATTCTGAGCAGCTTGATAGGCAGCAGAGAGTTTTGCCTTTTGTCCAGCTTGTAAGTTTAACTGAGCCAGCTGCTGTTTTTGCATGGTATTGGAGATTGTACCTCTCCCTAAATTCAATTGATTGACAATCTCAAAAATCTGTTCGATTATTTCTTGCCCAGACAGTCCTTGCAGTAACAATTGACCAATCTGCAAATGGGTCACTTGTTTACAATTATCAGGTATCAAGGAATAAGCCGCTTGCTGAACGCGATCATGCAGAAACTTATAACTGAATGTTTCATTCGGTTGTTGTTCCGTTGTTTGAGCTTCTCCCAAGTAGAATTTGTACAAATCACTTTGGGGCAGAATTAAACCTTCTTGCAAGGCTTTCCAAAGTATCGTTGCCACTCCTGTTTGAGATTGCTGTGAAACAATTGCCAGTGTAGTTAAATCAAACTGTGCGCCAATACAAGCCGCAAGTTTTAAAATCTCTTGTGTTACTTCTGGCAGCTTTTGTAATTGCTGTGCCATCAATTCGACCACATCCGAGGTCAATGCAGCATCCCGGACTTTTACCATGTCACACTGCCAGTGACCTAAATCTGAGTCGAAGGTAATTAATTGGTCTTGATATAATGCCTTGAGAAACTGAGTAGCAAAGAAAGGATTTCCCTGGGTTTTCTGCATTACCAACTCTGTCAGAGGTTGTACCACAGATACGGGAGCATGAAGGGTATCTGCTATCAGGTGATTGAGACTGGTAAAATTCAGGGGTTGCAGGGTGATAGTGTGGATTGTTGCCCCAGCGTTCTTCATGTCATTGAGACTCAACATCAAAGGGTGGGCAGCAAAGACTTCATTATCTCGATATGCTCCCAACAGCAATAAACAACCCGTTTTAATATCAGACATTAACACCTGAATCAAGCTCAACGAAGCCGAATCTGCCCATTGCAAATCATCCACAAAAATTACCAACGGGTGTTCGGAGGTAGTAAAAACTTGAATAAACCTTTGGAAGAGTAAGTTAAACCGATTTTGGGCTGCAGTTCCTGATAATTCTGGTGCTGGAGCCTGTGCTCCAATAATCTGCTCTAATTCTGGAATCAGTTCCACAATCACTTGGGCATTTTCTCCCAATGCTGCTAAAATTTTGCTTTTCCAGTGTTGTAATTGGATATCACTTTCACTGAATAATTGCCTTATTAAATCCCGGAAGGCTTGCACAAAGGCAGAAAAGGGAATATTACGGTTGAACTGGTCAAACTTGCCTTTGATAAAGTAACCCCGTTGCTTTACTATGGGCTTATGCACTTCATTAACAACGGCTGTTTTTCCAATACCTGAAAAACCAGCTACCAGCATTAATTCAGAGTTACCATCAGCGACTCGGTCGAAAGTATCTAGCAGAGTTTGCACTTCGGCTTCCCGTCCATAGAGTTTTTCGGGAACAAGGAAGCGATCGCACAAACCTCTCTGTCCCAAGTCAAACTCAGCAATTGACCCTGTTTCTTTCCACTGGTTTAAACCGAATTGCAAATCATGCTTGAGTCCCAAGGCACTTTGATAACGGTCTTCGGCATTTTTCGCCATCAGTTTAGCGACTATTGCCCCCAAGATTTTGGGCACATTGGTATTTACTTGATGGACAGCTGTGGCAATTTTAGCGATATGGCAATGCACCAGTTCTAAGGGATCATCGGCAACAAAGGGTAAACGACCTGTTAGCAATTGATATAGGGTAACACCTATTGCATAAAAATCGCTGCGATAATCAATACCACGATTCATTCGTCCCGTTTGTTCTGGTGCTAAATAAGACAGTGTTCCCTCCAATACATTGGGGTTTTGGATTTCCTGGGTCTCTTTCGGCAACAGCGAAGCAATGCTAAAGTCAATTAGTTTAACTTGCTTGGACTGTGGATGAATCAGGATGTTAGCGGGTTTGATATCTTTGTGGATCACCCGAAAAGAATTCAAATCCTGGAGGATGTCAGCTAGTTGAATGGCGATCGCCAAGACATCACCTAGGTCTAATGACTGCTGCTGCATATATTTGTCCAAGGATATCCCACCCCAATCTGCCATTATCAGGGCATAGCCATTACCGAATCTCTCCAGGCTCAGGGGTTGTATAATACCAGCAATGGGTAAATTTTTGGCTATCCCATACTGATTGCGAAACTGTACCAATTCCCCGAATGTGGGATACTCTCGTTGCAACACCTTGATTACCACAGTAAATTGCTGATTCTTATCTACTGCTCGATACACTGCTGTTCGAGAACCAAGGTAAAGTTGTTCAGTGATGGTGTAACCAGAAATTTCCGGGAATTGAGGTGCTGTTGCTATCATAACTTTGAGGACCGATAGTTGCCCTTGGACTCATTACTGTTATTAAGATACCCATAAATATTGCTAATCTAATCTGGTATGACTTACGCATTGACAGAATGAGGAAAATACGAAGTATGTATTTTAGGTATTAAACATCAATTTTCCGATACCTTTTATGCAATTACTTTAATTATGGAATTATTGACAATAGTCTGAAACAACCTATTTTCGTTTATTTAGAGTAGTAAATCTGTACGATGCGTAAGTCCTAGAATTATACTCCAAGGGTAAACAATATAGGAATAATCAAGCTCTCAGGTTAAAACATCTGTAACTTTTGTGCATAGTAAATTTACTTTTACTTTGATCTTAAACAGATCTTCAATGCTTGAAGTGTAAATAGCACGCATGTTTTTGAGTTGGTGACAACAAAAAAACCTACTCAATAAAAGTAGATTTGACTAGTTATGAATAGATATTACCTAACTGCTGCTAACCCCAACGGGATCCAGTCCAATCTGGGAATTAATAAACGTCCACATCGTCAAATCATTAAAATCGTAAACAGTCATAAATGCACCCATTTCCAGCATTTTCATTGGTTCGCCAGTTGAAGCTACACCAATTGTCCGAATTCCAGCACCAAGCGCCGAAGTAATCCCACTGGGAGAATCCTCGAAGGCGATCGCCTGTTCGGGATTAACCCCTAACCTTTCTAAACCTACTCGATAGGGTGTGGGGTCTGGTTTTGCTGCTGCTTCTTGTTCCGCAATTACAACAGTATGAAAAATTTCTTCCAAGCCCAAAATATTGACCATAAACCTAGCATTTTTGGTTGGTGCATTGGTAACTAGTGCGCGCTTGAGACCATGTTTTTCCGTTGATGCTATTAACTGAGAAAAACCATCAATAGGTTTGAGCTCGTGAGCTTTATCCCGAAATTTTGATTCTTTTTCCTCTGCCAACTTCTCACCTTCCTCCGGTGATAAATTGGGTAACATATCTTTGATAATTTCTGGGTTTAGCCTACCAGTAAAACGAGACTTATAAATTTTTTCATCAATTTCTACGTCATACTCGAGAAGAATATCCCGCCAAATCTGGTAATGAATTGGGTCTGTATTGACGATTGTTCCATCCAGATCGAAGAGAATTGCGCTTAACATGCCTTCTTTTTAAGAGCTAAATAGCAGTTAATGTAAACAACAGTAAACATTATCTTTAGATATTTTACATTTTCTTGTTTCACTTCGTAATTATAACTGCAGTATTTTAGACAAACGTATATAAAATTGGATTATCAGCACATGTTAGAAAATAGTGCAAATAATTTATACATTTAGACATGCCGACCGCTAAAAAACTTTTTCGCATCAATAAGTTAAATGTACGAGTTTATAATTCTGATGCTGAGCTAGCAAGAGATGTAGCCCAAATAGTTCAGAAAACTTTAGATAGTATTCTCAAGGTTAGGGAAACAGCTAGAGTAATATTTGCCACAGGTAACTCTCAACTTAAATTTTTAGATGCTCTGACTAGTTTCAATGGTATTGATTGGTCACGGATTACTTGTTTTCATTTAGACGAGTACCTAGGGATTCATGCTGAACATCCTTCCAGCTTTCGCTACTATTTGCAGGAAAAGTTAGAGAAAAAAGTGAAGCCAAAACAATTTAATTATATTGAAGGGGATACCTTAGAACCTTTAAAGGAGTGCGATCGCTATACCAAATTACTTAATTCTCAACCCATTGATTTATGTTTGTTGGGGGTGGGAGCAAACGGACATCTGGGATTTAACGAACCGTCAGTTGCTGATTTTCAAGATTCTCAAGCAATCAAACTAGTAAAGCTAGACACGGTAAATCACCAACAACAAGTAACCCAAGGGCATTTTCCTAATTTGGAAAGCGTACCAAAATATGCTTTTACTTTGACCATTCCCACTATCTGTTCTGCGAAACAAATACTTTGTCTTGCACCGGGACAGAATAAAGCAAATGTTGTAAAGCAAATGTTGCAGGGAGAAATTACAAAAAATTTTCCGGCTTCTATTCTTCGTCAACAACCCCAAGCTACTTTATTTTTAGATGGAGATTCTGCAACTTTAGTTGATATAGGAATCCGGTTTGATTCTTGAAAGAGTTTTTAGGCTTTAGGCTTGCAACATAAGCTTTTGAGTCTCAGTATATTTTCAAAATTCAAATATGATTCCTATATGTAACAGATTTACGACTTGTACTAACTATTTTCAAGCTAATATCTATTACTCAATAACCAAACGCCAATACCTAATCCCCAAATAGTAGAATAAGGTACAGGTTTAAGCTGTAGGATGTGGAGGAAGGCAAATTGGATGAACTAAGGACAGCTCTAGAAATAGCTACTGAAGAGGAATTACAGGATTTGACCGCGATTTTGTTCAGTCGTAAATTTAATCCTCTTGATTATGTGAATACACCCGAACCAATAGAAATCCAAAGCCAAGATCGTCAAGCTTGGTTAGATTCTCTTGAAGAACGCTTCCGATTTTTAGCTGCAGATGGAATTACTGTTTTACGGGGAAAAACCAAACGAGTCACTTACCGCGAAGCAATTATTCAAGTCTGTAAGCACCTGAAAATTCCTTATTCAACTGAACTAACAACCATTGATTTGGAAGCTGAAGTATTTTTACACCTCCTAGGAAAAGTATGGAGGAAATTACCTAAGAGCGAACAGCATCAAATGACACTCCGCATCCAACGTCATTTGGCGCAGTCGGAACTCAAAGAACCTTTACCTTTGACATTGCAGCGCGATCCCTTGGGCTTAATTTTTAAAGCTGGTAGCGCCTTTGCTTTAACTTCTGTGGTGCAACCATTTTTACTCAAACATATTGCCCGTCAATTTGCAGCACATTTTGCAAGTTATCATGTTGCCAGACAAGCTGCAATTAAAGGTTCTGCGGCTGCAGTAAGTCAATTTAATAATTATGTCACTTTGCATATGGCTCGCCGGGGTATGGCTTTAAGCGCTGCTCGTTATGGTGCAATTCGCAGTACATTAACATTTTTAGGTCCGGTAATGTGGACGTGGTTTTTGGCGGATTTGGGTTGGAGAGCGATCGCAACTAATTATGGTCGTATAATTCCGACTATATTTGCTTTAGCTCAAATTCGTTTGACGCGCACAGAATGCTGGGAATTAGCTTAAAAAAACCTTTTCGACATCCAAACCCTGGTTTGCAGTTCTCCTGGAATTGCACTCAGTTAGGATTACTACTGTTACCTTTGTTTCCAACTCTAGGAGCTGTTACCCTGGGTTTGGCACTATTGACTGGATTAAAACAATTTCAGAAGATTGTCAACCGCCCAATTAATCAGGGCTTTGCTCTCCTGGGTCTAATTGTAATCATTGTTACTATTTTTGCCCAAGAACGAGTAGTAGCTGTGTTGGGCTTATTTAATTTGTTGCCATTCTTTTTGGCATTTATGGTCTTTGGAATTATTATTCAAACGACTATACAACTTCGACAGTTATCTTGGATCTTAGTTACTACGTCTTTACCAATAGTTTTAATTGGTTTTGGACAGTTATTTTTTGGTTGGTCTACCCCAGCAGAATGGGAAAATATTTTTGGATGGACAATCGCCGCAGGGGGAAATCCTGTAGGACGCATGGCTTCGGTATTTATGTACGCAAACATATTTGCCGGTTATTTGACGATTGTGTTTATTTTGGGTTTGGGTTTGTGGTTAGAATGTTTGCAAAGTTTAAATCTTCAAAGTTTAAATCTTCAAAATGTAAATCTTAAAGATGACAATCTCAAGAATTCAACTGTATATTCATTACCAGTCAAACCAGAGTTAATAACACGTATTTCGCCAAATTTTATTTTCCTGACAATTGCGGTTATTATTAATTTTGCCGCACTAATTTTAACTAATTCCCGTAATGCTTGGGTGATAGCCCTGTTAGCGTGTTTAGTTTATGCAATTAATCGGGGTTGGCACATTTTAGTTGCTGCTGTAACTGGATTTGCTAGTTTTGTATTATTAGCAGCTTTTGCACCTTTAGCGATCGCCAAATTCTTTCGCCGGATCGTACCAGAATTTTTATGGGCGCGTTTCAATGACCAAATGTATTCAGATAGACCAGTGGAGCTAATGCGTACTACCCAATGGCAATTTGCTTGGTCGTTAACTCAGGAGCGCCCTTGGACTGGTTGGGGATTAAGGAATTTTACTGCACTATATCAAGCCAAAATGCAAATATGGCTCGGTCATCCTCACAATTTATTTTTGATGCTATCTGCTGAAACTGGTTTACCTGCAACTATTATATTTTGCGGTTTAATTATTTGGATTTTGGTTGCAGGAATTAAAGTATTTATCAAATTTATTAACTACCAAAAGGAAGACCGGCTAATATTTTTTAGCTATATTGTAGTTCTGGGTGGGTTAATTTTATTTAATACCGTTGATGTTAGTCTTTTCGATTTACGTCTCAATACAATCTTCTGGTTGTTAATGGGTGCTGTTAGTGGAGTAACTTACAGGTATCAAAGAAATTAAGTAACAATTGGAGAATAAATAAAAATACTCCTAAAAAAAACTCCCTCCAAGAAAAAATTAGAGGGATTACTAAATTCAGAAAGGTTAAAGAGAAGGAAAAAAGTAGTTAAATTAAGTAAGTAGGCAAGAAAAAAGTAAACTTTGTAAAGAGATATAAAATACTCGTATTTGGCTCTTAGTAGCACTTTAGCGCTAAAGGTCTTACAACTTAATTGTTGTTTGACGATAGAAAAATCTAATAGTATTTACTGGAGTATGTTTATGAATCAGCAAACTTTTTTTCTAGCTGCAAATATTTGGGGACGCCAATTAATTCTTGGAATTCTTGGAATTTTATAAAATCGGGAAAATTCGCTGTAGTTCCTTCTGCTTTCAACTGACTCAGACAAGCAGTCATCACTTTTGTTACTGCTAATAAACCAGATAATGGGAAAAATACTATTTTAAAACCCATTTCTTGCAACTCAGAAGCTGAGAGTTGGGGAGTTTTACCACCTTCAACAATATTGGCT
>JAAUYH010056120.1_pt1 | contig 10781 bp, 3 predicted proteins | sample 7278061 | NCBI WGS metagenome assembly JAAUYH01 (sample SAMN14350203, study PRJNA611818) | marine sediment metagenome | isolation source: surface marine sediment (0.6m) | place: French Polynesia: Moorea | collected 2018-08 | reverse complement strand
TTTCGGCGAGCAAGTTCGATCCGACGTTTTCGGGCTCGATTTGAGCGCGCCGCGCTTTCTCTATTCCGAATTTTTCGCTGGTACAATCGCCACGCGCGCAATTCCTCTGCCGTCTTTTTCATTCTTTCGGCGTCGAATCCCGACACATCGGGTTGAGATGTCACCGTCGTGACTTTTGAAACCCGCGGTGCGATCCTTATTACGCAATGTCTTGGTCTTTCGTTCGAGCTATTGTGTATTGTCACGTTGGACACATGTGCCAAAACCGGGTGCGCAGGTTGTGTCTTCGGCAGTACACGATGTGGAATTGATTCCGAAGCCACAGACGCGCCGTTCTGATTTGCGCTAGTGGTTTCGTCGGACACAATAGTAGCATTCGCCGAAAACGTCGTATTCCAGGGCCACCCAGGATCTTCGACGACGGAGGTGGACGACGGGACAGCTACAACGAATGTGGTGCTTGGCGTTGATACAGTTGGAGGATTAGACAAATCGAGGCAGTCGAGGGAGTTCTGAAAGTGATTAGTTTCTGGGATGACACCAGATGTTGTGGTATTAGTAGGAGAAGTTGTGTCGGGAATGGCATCATTCGGCAGCAATCGATTAGAGCCCGTGTTCACCACTGGTGTCTCGGACACGAACGATGAACCGACAACGAAAGGAATCTCGACAGCAGCATTGCCCAACGCGTTGCCGATGGCCCAATGTAGCAATCGTTTCGAAGCGCCGGATTTCGGTACGCGCAGGATTTTATGTTGCGTCTCAACCGGAATGACTTCTTTCGATACACCGTTCTCGAATACCTCATACACTCCTTTTCCAAGTGTCTGGCCGAGATGCGTTTCGATGATGTTGTGCTTGATAGCGTATAGGTCGAGCGGGGATTTGGTTCGCATGAAGGAAAACGAGCACGTGCATTTCACATCAGAAGTTATTCCACAACTTGAACATTGTTTCCAATTATCCGCGCAGAAAACGGTGTGTATGGCACGCTCGTACACCAGGATGTCGTCTTCACCCGCGTTCACGAGCGGACGCAATGTATCGCGAGGAAACGCGAAGCCGTAGAATGTGGAACTTCGTTTCTGATGCGAGAAATATATCAATAAATCGGCATGCGTTTGATACGCGAGGCTGACAAACGTGCCATCCTCCTCGTTCGCGAGGAATCGCATCGCGCAAGGCCCGTTCTGGGCTGTGATGAGGTCTTCGGCGTACACACCGTAGGTCTCGGCGAGCAGATACCCTGCGCTGATCCCATCCTTACTGTACGCGGGAACAATCACGGTTTCGCTACTGGCGACGCCGTTGCATTGTGTCTTGGAGGAATCTTGTGCGCCGAACTGTAGACCGCTCTCGAACGCTGTGGAGTGTAACTGTTGAAGTGGTGACGAAATAATAGCTGCATCGTTTGCTGGCGAGTTGCCCATCAAATGGTCACGCGTCCAGTCTGTGCGTAACAGGTTCAACAATTGTTTCAACGCTGCGCGTCGCCCTTGGATTGATATCTTCGAACTGAGCGTTGTACCCCATGAAACACCATCATGCGGGATCGACATGGTGCATTGGTAACTGCAGTTGGTTGCAAGTGGATTTCGTGGATAAAAGGAAGTTGGTGGCACACTCGGCGATGCAGACTTAAATTTGACTTCTGTATGACTGGGATGGCCGCAAATCAAATCTCGCGAATCAGAGATCAGCTTGTGGAGTTTTCGTTGCCGAATGTGATAGATCACGTAAACAATTGCTAATGACAACACTGTGCCGAATGTTGACAACATCCCAGGAAATAATTGAATATTGCCATTGCAATTACAGACTATGGCTGCACATCACATAATGGAATACAGTTAGATTTTAGAGCAACATCGATCCGAGAGGTATTCGAGCTGAACTGTGAGTCCTGTAGGACCCATTAAGTATGATAATCAAGGGTCAGTTCGTTGAAATATAATTTTCTAAATTGTGTTTCTGGCCATGTCTGGTTTTTCAAGAAACTGTGTATGGTCTGTTTTAATTTTCAATTGAACAACGAAGAGTTCATTCAAACTCGTAAATCCGGAAAGTATTGTTTCATGAGGAGAGAGAAAATAATTAAAAAAGAAGACAACGAACCAGACTTAGAACCATGAGGAATCAACCGCTCTATCCCTGAAGGCTGTCGGAGATGTCCACTTGGGTACTTTTGGATCTAGCTTCAGTTTGATGATCTTTATGACAATTAACGAACACATAAAATATGTCAGTGTTTCTAGATCCAAGAATCTACCATGCTTCAAATAGACCTCGAGATGTGTCAGATCTCGCTGGATAAAAGAGTCTCGATACGTATCTGACCTGAAAAGGATGCACAGCACTCACTGCCAATTGTGTCGTATCTGAACCTCAGTATACGACTAAGCAGAAAACAATCTACCTCACTTTGCTGGTCATCAATATTTCTTACTCCTTCGCGACATACTTAATTTTTAACTTCTGTTCTGTGTTCCGAGTACGCACTGTGACATTGCAGGAAGATGCTCTTTTGAAGTGATGAATCTTGGTCTCAGTTGGTCACAAATAATTGCCGCAATATTTATTGATATCATTTTTGTACTGCAATATTTTTCGTTTATCATCTTGAAGTGTCTTTTTCTATTATTGTATATATTTCGATTTCGCATCATGATCTGTGCCTTGCATGATAAAGAACAGAGAATAAGTAATCACTGATCGCATCGAACATTACCGTATTATCTGTAAGTCCTACTTCATTATTCACCAACGATATTGAAGGAAGCTATGAACATGATTTGACCGCCACAACATTCAATGCAATTTCAGAAAGGTTATTTAAAAGTTGTATTTTGATACTATAGGTTTAGCGCTCATGACGGAACGCTGAGTCAGATTGCCAATAATTGTTTGGTGAATGAAAGAATTCATATGTGTTAATCAAAAATCAGATATTGACTATCTGAATCACAAGTTGATGTTAGATTTCAGAAGTATAATAATCCTTAATAATATAACGTGAAAAATATTGTCTCTGTTGATAAAGCTATACGTCAGTGTTGGAATGCAATGACAATAACGCTGTTATAAGACCTTCGACAGATTCAAGTCGTATTCTACTCGATCAGAATGGTTGGTCAGCAGAATCGATGAAATTTGAAGCTTCTAAGGACTACGAGCTGAACTAATAAAATCGCAAATTCTGTAGAAGCCTTGCTTACAACATGGGTGTTCACGTGATTCAAACGAAATGAGCCGAGAGTTCATGAGAAATTGTAACAAACTTATTCTATTGCTCACTGACTTCAGAGAGAATTAAATACACTATGTGAATGCCCATTTGCGATTGGCACACTTATCGAATTGGTTAATTAAGAAAAAATTGAATAAGAATCTGCTGATTAGGTTTCAAGTTTCGGAAAATGATCAATGAGAAGGAAATAATCTTTGGATTACTCTTTCGAATCTTGTGTCCTGAATAATCAGCGTAATGGAATCAGCGAGATAAACGCACCATAGAACGAGCCTGCAAGATATTAATCAACAATGAGGCAGTAATTTCGATCAACAAACAGAATAATCACGATTGAGACCCGAAAATCGATGTTTGCTCGACAGAAAAACCAAGAAATGAAAAAAAGCTTGTCCATCTGACGTGCTTATATAGCAGCTTTGAATTAATCGTTGGATTTGCAGCAAGAATCGAAAAATTGCAGTTCTGAGCTGAAAGTATACTTTCTGACCGTAAAAAGTCGATCAGTTGATTGGTATTCCTATTCTTTTCTTTTTTGAAATTCGATTCCCCTTTTCAGTATCAGTATTCAGTTTCAAAAGCTACGACTACTGCTAAAACATATTTTCAACTCATTAACATGAGCGAAGCTGATTTATCGAAATATTTAAATTTTTCATTTGTTTTTATTGAAATTCGAATTCCTCAGATTTCAGTTGATTTTTCTTGCAAAATAACCTTATAAATCGAATAAATTAAAATCAAATTGAAACAACTGATGGTTCCAATGCCAACTGAAGCACTCAAAATCCCGAGTATTGTCCTCTTTTATTTCGCAAAGTCAAGCATTTCTCAACTACGATGAGTGTAGCCGTGTGAAAGTCCGCAGATGTTGAATGAAGAGAGAGTTAAATGGAAACGGAAAACAAGATAATCCAAACAAACCTATTCTAGCATCGGCAGGAAACTGAGAGAAAGATTTAGACTTGTTTACCATCAGGGAATGTCTGGTGCTGATTCTGATGAGCACGTCTCTTACGCTGTTTGCGCAGATTCGAGCGCATCGCACTTTCTCTGTTTCGAATTTTCCGATGGTATGCTTTCCACTTCCGCAATTCTGCAGCCGTCTTCTTTATACTCTCTTCGTCGGGAATCTGCACCACGCTTAGACGAGGCAGAATGTATTCAGTACCATGCGATGCTGTTAGCAATGCTTTGGATGGTACAGGAGGAGCTGAATGTCTTGAAGTAGATGAGAAGTCGGCTGAGAGCGGAAATACAGGTTCTACGAGTACCGTATGTCTGGGTAATATCAGTCGGCTATTCCATGTTTTTGCAGGTAATGGCGTCTCGGTCGTGTTCGCAAGAGAATCCTCAGGAAATGCATTTTCCGTATTTACCTGGGAGTCGAAGAAAATTATCTCCTCGGTAATTGACTTATGATTTTGGCGCTCGAGTGCTGGTATGTCTGGATGTGCAAGAGAACTTGAGTTATTGAATGATTCTTGCAAAACAGAAATCTCTTGAGAAATTTCTCGGGCAGCTTGAATAGTTGGAACATGAGTCACATTGGATTGGGGACAATTGAACGTTTCCCCATTATACTGTTCTTCGCCAACTGAAGAAGTTACTCCTCGAGACACTTCTAAAGTAGTGTTCTTTAAAACACAGGCAACCGCCCAATTGACAAATCGTTTCTCTCTCCCCTGGTTCGCACAGGGGACAGCGTTGACATTGACATTCAGACGTGTTGTGATTTTTGGTACACCATTGGAAAATATATCAAACATCCCACTCCCCTTGGCATGTACAAGATGTAAGTAGTCAATATTATTCTTCATAGCAGAAGCCCTTAAACTTGAGCTACAGAAGCACATAATAGAGCTACCAGCAACACAAATAGGACATTCTTTCACGTATTCGAAATGAACAGTGGCACGAAGCACACGTTCTAAAGCGGAGACGTTACCACAACTTTGATCAACAAGATTGAAGAAAACGCTTCCCGGAAAGACAAAACAATAAAAGCGCGTAGTGCGATGCACACAAGACAAGTACAGCAACAGTTCGGCGTGAGGATGTCTAATAACACCGATGTAAAGCCCATCATGCTCACGAACAATGAAATTCTGCACCGAAGGCCCATTGATACAATCCATGAAGTCATGGCCGGACAAGCCAGCCATCTCTGACAAACAATAGCCCACGTTAATGCCATCCTTAGTGTACGCTCGAATCATCACTGATTCACTGCTTAATATGGTACCACATTTGTTGCTGCTTTGACCTTGGTCTACTGGATCAAAACTCATGTTGTTTTCGACTGAACATGTGTGCAATCGTTGAAGTGGAGATGAAAGAATAGCGGCATCTACAGCCGGCATCTTACCTAGCAGGTGGTTGCGTGCCCACTCTATCCGGAAGAAGGATAGCGCTTCGTGTAGGGCAATGCGCCTCTTAGCGACGGACGCTGAAGTTGCGGTACCCGATGTCATTTTCTAGTTGAATCACGTCGCGACGAGATGGACCGCTTGAATTTGGAGTGCACATGTTCATAATACTCTACTCACTGGCTGTAAATTCATGCCAGTCCTTCATGCAGAAAAGATGCGTGACAGTAAATTGCATTGATAGAACATTGCTAATGATATTCAATGATGTGCCAAGATTTGGAGGTGACCTCTAGAAGAGTTACTGTGGTTGGTGCCCCGTTGAGTTAGTGCTTTTTGACGATACGTTCCAAAAATTCAACCGTAGTAAGAAACGAGATTGCTACACCTGTACTTTCCGTGTCGCGAAATTCACTCCAGCATTGCCTTCGTTTGATATTGCTCGGATGTCTACAAATCCTGTCAATATTCCAACGCTCAAAAATCAATCATAAAACGAACAATATTTTACTTCCGTCTATTCTGTGCCAACACATTTATTTAAAACACAAGACATAGGAACATTTATTGTCTGTTCCCGGAACTTCTTCCGCTTCCTGGAGCTGCTTCAAAATCAAGCCAGGGACAGTTTTATTTCATGCCATGCGACATGCTGCTTGTCGATGTTTATGAGCAACCGTTTTATTCAAAGGCTATATCGCATGCGACAAGCGATCGATGTCACGTTTCTAGCAGAACACATACAGTATGCAGTTGTCAGGAGTTTCTTTCATAGAAACAGTTCCACTTTAAAGACTTTCTGTCACCAAGATCAGACCCAATCTGTCTATGATTGGTTCGCATTGTATCTAATATTTTAGATCGTAAAGATGTAAGACTTTGGAATGTTGAGAAGTGTTCATCTACTTAGTGACTTGTATACTGAACTCCGATGTTCTTGAACTAGTCTCTCTAGCTGAAGGAGATAGCTTTAACAAGAATCATTTACTACTAGGTTTTTTGTTTTCTTTCGAAGACTACCTAAAATTTAAGAGATGAGTTGTCCTTGTATACAATTACCCGGAAATTGGAATCCATGATTCGCTTTTACTGAAACAATCAACAAGCAATCAATAATTCTTCTTCGACCTAGGATGAATCAATAACGTATAATATGCATCTATTTTGAAATACGGCAGCCTTTAGAAAGAATCTCAGTGTTACTCCATTACAAAATTTTCGAGATTTTATTTAGCGCTTCGATGTGTTTGCCCATGTGTGGAAAAATGGGAATTTCCGGTATGTGAAAAATTATACTATATTCCATGTAGTATTTATTTCGAATCTAATACGAAATCAAAAAAATTGTACAAGAAAAAATAAATTGAGGTGGCTGATTTGTTCAATAAACAAATAAATAAATCGGCCTTTTAGCGAACAGTGACAAACTGTAAATGTGATGCGTCAATGATTCGAATAAACTGTACAGCATTTAACACTAATATATATTTCTCTACATCTCGGCTCTTGACACCAGTCTACTTACACGCCGAGTATTCAACACCTGCGGCGTACCGCCAATCACACACCCCATCCCTGCGAGTAGCGCAAACACATCACGGAAATTCACTCGAATTGCACGCTGGAACCGTGCAGCCACATTTTCGGTGGACACAATCCACCGCGCGAATTGCAACCACGAATCATGGAAACATCTGCACAATACTGCTGCTGCTGCGGCTAGCTCTTCTCCCGTCGCTCTTCCGCCTGCGAAACATACGGTACTACATACATTGTCGGATCCGTACAAGCATTGGAGCAGAGGTTCGGGGTTTGGGTGCCGCGCATTAGGAAAAGGGAATGGTTTAATAGATGCAGCGAATAATTGATTGATCGATTGATCGAGCTAACAAGCGAGCGAGCGAGCGAGCGAATGGACGAACAGAGGGGGAAATTTTGAAACTCATCGAGCACGCGACCCTGTATCTTGATCAAATTCATTTGCGTGAGCTCTAGACGCCGACAGTCACAATCGGGCGGCAGGTAGAGGGAGTGCCGCACGCCGACGAGTCTCGATCTTCGGTGTACTTGATGAAGATCGACTGGCTGTTGACCTTGGCTACCGAAGCGACCTGCGCCATCATCTGCCCATAATCACGATCCGTCGCAGACGACATCAGGAACGAATACGCGATGACTGAATCGCCGTTCACATTTTGCGCGTTCGAGCACTTGATGTTGACACGCGGCATGGCCGACTCGGTATTGATGCGAACCGAGGTGGGGTCACAGTCGACAGTTCCGCCGAGAACGGCAGTGGCTGCAACGAAAGCCAGCAGAGCAGAAACCAACATGGAGCGCATGGTAGAAAAGTGATGCATGCTGATGAAGCGGGAGTGTGTTGGTGTGGGTATGAATAGGTGTGTTTGTGTGTGTAGGTGAGTGAGTGTGTTGTGAGTGGATGTGCAAGATAACGGACTAGGCTGAGATTTATAGTGGATTGTGAGCGTTGAGAGCGGTGCTCTATGAGAGTGAGGCACGAGAGAAATGTGGTGCGGAGGGCACGGTGCGCCTATTGTGGTGCTCCTCCAAACGGTATAGGCTTATGGGTGTGCTTCCGGTCTAATACGACTCGGGATCCTCGAGCCGAGTACGGTGATGCGTATTCATTCACGCACATCATGCACGTACATTACCTTTTACTGCCGGGTGGCACAATGAGGCGCGAACATCGGCACAACGTTCAATGAAGGAGTGCGCTCATATCAGATCGAACAACAGATCAATTGATCATAGAAAAGGCGCATACTGAGGATCGCGCAACAATGCGGCGGCAGGACATTGTACAGCACAGTACAGTACAGCTATCTCGCTCACGCAGACTTTACCGCCCGTCTGTCCGGCTGATATACGACTGTGGACTCAGTAATGAATGGGCTCGCCGGTTGATTGAATTTCACACTCCACTTCATCCATACGCGCGTGTTTTCTATGAGGACCACGCTGCACCCCGCCACTTGTGCGAGCGGAACTCCGATCAACTGATCTCGAAGAAGTCAGTCAGGAGGCCCCGTCGCGACGCGCGGTAAAGTATCTGATGGGAATACGATTTTGCGCTCTCTATTGAATGCAGTTGTGTGTGTTTTGTGTCTGGTGTGTTGTGTGTGCACAGCCAGTGTTTATTCGCAGTAGGCGCATGACCAACAAACGCACGAATCTCTCGCACACACACTCGCTATTCGACAAGTGCATGAGGAATGCTAATATCAAATGAACACTCCGGCGCGCTCAATGTCGTTGCCGAATTCGCAATTACCTTGATTCCAGTGGCATGCATGAGATTCGGCGTACGGAGTGTACTGCCCAGAAACGAATCGCAGCTACTTCAATGTTTCAGTGGTTCTATCAAAACAAGTAGGCGACGAGAGAACAGCACAGCACGACACGGTGCGAATGTAGTGCGTGCTCGAAAAGAATGGCACCCTCAAAATGGGACCGGGTGAGGTGGAGGGCGCTGTTCCCGGTGAGATGTAAGGGGTTTGTGTACAGTACGGTCGATCAGTCGGTCAATCTAGATAGTCGTTCAGCGCAGGAACCAATACGATCGGTATCGCGATTCATCGGAATACATTAGCATTAGAATTGGAATTGGAATAGAACTGCAGTAACTTGTAAAACTGCAATACTTATAGAGCTTACTCTGAGAAGCGCAATATCATGCAGCAATCTGCTCGATAATAGCTGAACAATGAAGGTCGTATCTCATCTTCTTTGGCACCGAAACTGTAAATTCAGAGTTGTGGTCGGCATAATTGAAGATGGAGCAAAGAATGAAAATTGTACGAAATGTTGCGTCATTTTGCGAATACCGTTCCGCTGCAGTATCGAGCATGGAGATCAAAAGCTGATGCTCTGACAATTGAAACAGGACGGAGTGTGGATTCGATAAACTGGACGTACCATGTGCGAGTAATTGGCACTACAAGATGACATTCAACCGCTGGCAGAGGTTGAGAACAACTGATTCCTACAGAACATTGTTCTCGTGTTCTCGGAATAATTTATTCGACTATGGATGAAGCGACAAAGAATAATTCTTCCTGGTCTACACAACAGAATAAATTTGAATTATTCGAAATGCAAGCTCGACAGGAATTTTCGGAGATCAAACGGCTTTTACGATATAAGCTCGTTGGCACACTGTATTCAGTTCCAATTCATTGAATTTACGCCCTAATCTTACTTTCAGAATAGCAGTGATGGCATGCATGTAGCTTACATCACTCCCTTTGCGATTGAGATTCCTCTAGATGTTTCGAAGTTCATACTACAAACACCCTAATTCTACTTGATTAGGTAGAATCAATAAGTGAGTTATTACCAGTTTGCGTGAATAAATAATCGAGAAATGGATCAGTAAAGAATAGTCTATTCCTACTCGGCTGTTCCTTCGAATAAACAACTCAATAAATTAATTGCAATATATTAAATACAATATGCAGCATTTTTCCCAATATATTTGCTGGAAACTATTGTATAGTATTTCGAAGGTACAAACGCTTGCTCCGTTGCCGTTTTGCTTTGTAGCTAATCTACTTAGCAATCACACTCACAATCAGAAATTGGAAATAATTGATTCTTTTATTATTCTCCGTTGTTTGCCTGAGACGAATATTTCTTTGTCTCCGATCAAGGGTGTGAGAATATATGATTATATTCTGCAGATAGGTCCGACTCAATTATTGCTTCGGGAAATAAATTACTCGGAGGGCAAGTCCTGTTGAGTCAATTCGTTATGTTATTCTCATCTTCTAAGTCCCAGAACAGCAAGGACTATCTTGTATATACAGTACTATTATTGTTCCATGCCACATAGGATAATGATTGTTACAGCTGCGTGACATTCACTGATACAGACTGATTCTCAGTTCGTTGTTTTTCATGGTATGGGAGTACTATTGAATAACTATTCTGTATTGATGCACTTGGAGTATATTCTCAATTCGAGGCCAAGAATAAATATTTATGCGAGTTATTCCCATAATTAGAATACGAATATATTTTTTCGAATCTCCGCCTACAACTATCATCAATAAAGCAACTTTTCACATCACCGAATATCCACATTGCGTATGTTCCAGCGGCCGCGAAGAATGTGTTCTGTATTTGTGAATATTAGGAGTATT
>JAAUYH010006831.1_pt1 | contig 10781 bp, 3 predicted proteins | sample 7278061 | NCBI WGS metagenome assembly JAAUYH01 (sample SAMN14350203, study PRJNA611818) | marine sediment metagenome | isolation source: surface marine sediment (0.6m) | place: French Polynesia: Moorea | collected 2018-08 | reverse complement strand
GGTATACGCGGATGTCGCGATGCAGCCCGCAGCGCCGCGCACAGAGACCGATTTCCCGTTTTTGCAACCGTTGTCCATGATGGCGACAGACGAGTCGGGTGGATGGGGGAAACTGGCGCATGGCGACCTCGGCGCTGCGCTCGCCTCCGCCGACCGGCTTCGCGCACTCGCGGCAGACGCCGACAACCATCGCTCACTCATATCTACGGGCGCACTCCCCGCCCTGTGCGAGGCGTTGGAACGCGCGCTGGCCGATGAATCGGGCGCGTCGGCGCCACTGGCGGCGAGGGCGGTGGCGGCGCTTGCGGACATAGCGCGCACCACGCCCGCGGCGAAAGACTTCAACCGCGCCGCGCCATTGCTCGTGCGAACACTGGCGAAGTACCCGGCTGTGGAGGCGACCAGTTGGACCGAGTGGATAGGGAAGCAGGTGGGATTGGGAACCACCTCCGCAGATACCGGCGTGGCGCTTGATTTGAGGCCTGGGATTGCCCATGACACGATGCGCTGCCTCGCGAATCTGGCGCGTGATTCCGCTGCCCACGCGTCGTTGCTCACTTGCGAGGCGTTGGATGTCGCGGCGACGACGCTGAGGAGGGTGTCGGTGAAAAAGTTCGAGTTGGCGATGCAGCAGCACGACACGGTGATGGTGGACACGGTGCGGAGTGCGGCGCTGGCCGTGGCGGCGCTGGCGAAGAGTGCCGGTGCACGTGTGGTCAAGTTGGGCGCGCACAAGTCCTTGGTCGAGTACGCGTCGTGCGGGGTGGACAGTGTGGCGCAGACCTACGCAGCGGCGGGGCTCAGGAATTTGGCGCGACACCCGCCGGAGGATACGCCGGACAGATGGCGCGTGCATCGCGAAGTGGTCGTTGCCGGGGCGCCGAAGGCACTGGCGTCGACGTTGGCGCCGAATGCGGATAGTCAGGCGCAGATGTTTGCGATACTAACTATTGGGGACTTGGTAACTTCTGGGCATCACAGAGCTCATCTGATTAGAAGGTATCTGGCGCCGGTTTATAAGCCGATGATGGAACTGGCAGTCGGGGGGAATGATGCGGTGGCTAGAGCTGCTTGCCGTGTGGTTTCGGTCGCCTATGAAAATGAACTGCAGAACGATGAGATGAGTGCGGCGCTCATCGATGTGGTGGGACAATTGGTGCAGGGCCCGGTGGCGAGGGGTGATGTGGCGGCGATGCGTGCGCTCGCGAGGGTGGCCGTTGACAAGCAGGTCGCAGATGCGCTTGTTGCTGGAGGAGCGGTGGAAACTTTGCGTACGGCGGTGCAGAGGGGAAGGGGCCCGTACTTTGAGGAAGCGACGAGGGCGATGGCGAAGTTGGTGGAACATGAAAACATTAGGGCGGTAGTCGCAGACAAGGGTGCGTTGCAGGCGGCGTTGAAGCGGCCGTGCATGGAACACGATGGAATGTGGACAGCGACGTTGTGTGCGAATGCGGCCAGGGATGAGGAATTGAGGCCGATTGTGGCGCACGGCGCGCTGGCGGTGTTGGTGAGGACGGCGGGAGTGAGGGACGTGCGGGCGAGAAGGGAGGCGATGAGAGCGCTGCACAATCTGGCGATTGGCGGCCCTGCACGTGTTATGGTTGCGCAGGCCGATGCCGCGGCCACGTTGGTGAGCGCTGCGAAATGTGACGACGCAGTTACAAGACGCGCGGCCGTGGGCGCGCTCGCGGGGATTGCGGAGTCGTACGAATATGCACCGGCGCTCGTTGCAGCTGGTACCATTGACACGGTCATCAGCGCAGCGCGGGAGTCCGACGACGAGGACGTTATACGTGATGCGGCGCGTACACTCGCGCAGCTCACCGGCAACGAGGCTGTGCACCCGGCGTTGGCCGAACACGCGGTGCCGTGGTTGGGTGAGATGCTAAAGAAAAGTGGACCCGCGCATTACTACGCCGCTATCGCGCTCTGCAATCTCACCTATTCGGAGGGCGTGGGCAGGGCAGCGTTGAAGACCCACGGCGTGACAAGTACACTAAATGTGTTGGCGGCGTCTCACTTCGGACATGCTGAGACGCAGGCGGCGAAACAAGCGCTGTCGAACCTGGCAGGCGAAACGCCAGCAATGGTACCAATCGAACCGCGACCCTTTGATGCATTGTGAAGGGGAAGAATAGAACCCATTGGTAAAAGATCAGTTTACTTGGCATCGGGGTCTGTTACTTGCAACGCGGCACAGGCCATCGCACGTGGGGGAGTTGACTCGATGCCGAGCACATCCATACGGCCACCGTCCGGGAGCACGCCGAAGGAGTAAGTGGCGGCGTTCAGTTTTGCGCTCGCGTCCGACTTGTCGGGGACGGGTGGGACAGGAGGTACTGGTGCGCGTGCGCCACGCGCAGTTAGACGTTCTTCGGCTGCCGCAAGTTCGACCGCTGCCTTGCGCGCTTCGTAAGTGGCGTAGCTCTGTAGTGCAGCGATACCTCCACGTACGTCGGCTAGAGCGGCCTGTGCGAGCGAGGCGTGGTTCTGTGAAGAGCTGTTCACGTCGAATTGCTCGCGCGCAGAGATGAGACGCGAAGCTGCGCGCTCCACGAGTTGGGTAGTAGCGTCGACAAGAACGTCGAGTGCGCGTGACGAGGAGTGCGTGTAGCCGGCGTGTTCAAGGAGCAACCCAGCCGCGGCGCGCCCCAGTGCAGCGTACCGGGCGGACGCGGGCGGGGGCTCTGTGTTCAAAGAAATGGGAGGCGGTGGTGGTGGCGGCGGCGATGGTGGTAGCCGTGTTTGTTGTAGCGCGGCAGCTCGGAGGCGTAGGATACGACGACGGCTTTTAACGCTTCGCAGCACCGGGTTTGTGCTGCCCAGGATCGACGCGAACGATTGCGGCTCTTGCGTGCCAGGTGTGTCCTGCTCCTCCGAGGCGAACGTCGGCACGAAGTCGTCGACAGTGTACGGCGCGCTGAGCGCCGTCGACGCGTCGGCAGGCCACAACAGGTCGGTGTCTGCACGGGGGCGTTTGCGTGGGCCGGTGCCCGCCAATGCGTAGGTTGATGCACGGGCACGCGCGCTAGCGGCTTCCATGCGTGCCTCGGAGCCCGCGGGCGCGACGCCAAGCAGCCCCATGTCGTGCACGTAGCGACGGTCGTGGCCGTCAGAGGAGAGTCTGCGTGCCTGCGCCAGCAGGAGGACGCGGCGCACTTGTGCGGCCGAGGCGTCATCGCTGGGCGTGAAGTCCATCGTCACCTCGCCAGTGCGCGCGCGTTTTGCCAGGCCGCGGAGATTCAAGACCGAGGTGGCAGTGGAAGTGCCACGTAGGAAGTTGCTCCATTTCGAGGCATCCGTGCTCGCCTGACGTGCGGCCACCAATGTGGGCGGGTCCAGATGCTTCTCGATGAGCCCCGTCGCGTCCAGCTCCCGGAACAGCGCGCGGTAACACTCTGACGGGCTCTGCGTGCCATCTGGTGTTGATCCTGCGTTCGCCATTCCTTTTTTCTGGTCGACGGTAAATTGTTGTCGTTGTTGTGGTCGGGATTTAAATTATGTAGCTGTAGTTGCCACGTGTACATGTGAATTGGCCGAGATGTTCGCGGGTGGTGCCGTTGCTTGCGTGGTTTGCGCGCCTCGTGCACGAGTGCTGCCGTTCGACTCGATTGAGAAGGCGGCTGGGAAGTTGATGCTGAGTGCGCTGCATGTGTACCGTAATCAGATTTCTCCTGGACAGCCGAAACGATGCCGGTTTGTGCCGAGGTAAGTGAGTCGTGTGTTCTGGGTGTTGAGTGACTGACTGACTCCGATGCAGTTGTAGCGTTTATATGATTCAAGCGATAGAGAAATACGGCGCTGTGCGTGGGGGGATTCTTTCCATTTGGAGGCTGGCTCGTTGTAACCCGCTTGGTGGCCGTGGCGTCGATGAAGTGCAGTGGCCGCCCGTTGGATTTCGCGCGGGGAATTGGGATGAATTGTAACTTTCTGATAGTATGAGCGACCTTGCTGGGCACGGGTGAAGAAGAAGGATTGGCCACAAGCTATTCATTACTGCTCTATTCGGCTTCGTTATGTCTATTCGCAACAAGTCCGTACAGTATATTTATACCTTTCCTACCGTACCGGCGCTTTACCTTCCGACAGCCGCCCACGCTTCTTCATTATCCTTTCTGTTGTCCTGGGGTATCTCAACTGAACTTGCTACATAACCCACTTTTCTGTACCTCGGATTCTTGCGTCGCGGGATCCTCACGGTGATGTGGCGTTGGGATTTTTCTGTACCTCGGAATTCGGTGCTTTTTAAGTACTGTACTGTACTGGGAAATAAAGTGCATCAGCGTTCTCTATTGCAGTGTACCGCACACTCTGCTAACAGTATCGAAAGATATAATAGAAGCAGAAGAACGTGCTCGATTGCTGCAGAGCGTTCATTGCGATTGTTTGCTCTGCTACAAGAGGCTGTCAGAGAGTGCTGTCCCTGATAGTACTAAATTTGTCTTAGTGGGCTGGCGAATAGTGTGCACTGTGAGCGCTGGTAGTAATGCTGTAGAGATTGGCCAGAACGACCCAGAATTCGGTTGAGTCTCAGGCATGGTCTTGTACAGCAGTGAGCCCAAACATTGCAGTAGTGGGCAATGACGCAGGTAGCCTCCACAACGTTAGCTGGAATAGTAATACCACAGAGAAGATAGTTGAGCGATCGACGCGAATAAAGGGGATGAGAGAGGAACCCGCGCAATTTCAGTCGAAACGCCGGTACGGTGCAATGGTCACTATATTCCAAGCGGAACCTAACTCACCGATGTCGCGAAGGAGCCAATGCTAACGCGAATATACGGCGGCTTTTACTGTACTCCGCGCAAGTCGGAACCCTGTGCACGGCTAGCGCTCGCGGCGTGGCTGGAGAAACCCTGCCGTAGCGAGCCGACTCCAATCGTGGTGCGGCACATTGCTTTTCAAGCATCAACCTCGGTGCAGTATGCCGCTACGAGCTGTGAACCGAGGTACAGTACAAGAGATCTTGCCGCCCGTCCCATAATTCTGCACTCACAGCATGGAGGACTCGTCGTCGACGCACTCGTCGCTACCGCGTTGTGCGGTCGTGAGATACCGCCGTGAGGGCAACAAGGTTCACTGGACCCCGTGCGGGCCGCCGGCAAGCCCGGTCGCGGCGCGGGTACGGAATTTCGAGGACGCGTTCGAGCTGGAGGAGTTTTCCAGCCGGGCGCTCAACAGCAATCGTTCCTATCCTATCGTACTGCCGAGTGGTGGGGATATACCGCTGGCGGTTGCACGACCAAACCGGTTTGGTTGGTTGAACTGGAAAAAGTCGACAAGAAAGCAATCGAATTTCGCGCACAGCTCGTCAGATCGCAATTGGAAAGAAGACCTCGGCACGGGGCCACGGAAGATGCGCACCGCGCCGTATTCGAGACGTCAACGGTCGTACGGTTTTCCATGGAGCCGTGAGCCAAGTGCACTCAGTTCGAAATCGTCATTCTTCGGAGGGGTGGAGAGTGAACGAAGTGGCTACATGCGCTACAACTATGATAATCGTTACACGGAGGACGATCGGCCACCGCCGCCAGAGTTGCGCACAGTAGAGACAGGTTTCTATCGAAAGTTTCAGTCGTTGAAACGTCGCCTCGGCAAGTTGGCTGGTAGAAACAAGCGAGAGTTCGACTTTGAGGACCGACGTTTTCAAGATGACAATCGCTACCACTTCTGGAATGTCGACGCGTACTGAGCGATTTGTTGTGTTCTTAGCCCCCCACCAGTTGTAAAACTCCACCGTACATATTCGTTTATTTGCACGACTTGTCCCACTTTTCTCCAGTTCCGTTGCAACCACGCCTCTCAGTGATTCGTGCTCTTCACCTGTCCTGTGTGGGAATGGTATTATCTAAGCTGTCCTTTTCGTTTCTACGTTGTTGTTCCGAATTAGCGGTTCATCTTCATATAAACGAACATGGACTCTGTGGGTAACAACAACAAGCGGTTCGACCCGTTTCCTCACTACAGAACTGTAGATCGAGCAGTTTACACCCTACTTCACAATTCATTTTCCGCGTCCTCGCCCTCCTCAATGAGGCACTGTCCTTGAATTCCCATGAATTCACTGTACAGTAACAAGAGCGAGGCGGTGCCATGGTTACAGTACGAATAGATTAAAGAGTTGTGCGGAATGTTCCGCTCCGTCCTGTACGGTACTCGAGTACAGTAGGCCAAGGTTTAATGAGGGCACGGTCTATTAGCCTAGGTCAAAATCTAATTCAAGTGACGATTTCCGTGGTGACACGGAGTTACCGAAACACCGCATTTCCGTGTTGCCTACAGATGGCGGGTCGCTACAGCAGCGAATTCATTCCTACGTCACGCAGCTATCGTAATCACGCGGGCCAACACGCTGCGGTGCGATGTGAACATTGCCTGCTTCATGCTTTAAACCGCCATGGAAGGAACAGCGACATCAAGAACCCCTGTGTTTCGACTCGAGGCATCGCCCGTGCGGTTGCGTGTAGGTGGGGAGGATCGTGTTACGGCCGTCGCTGCGAGCCATGGCACCGTGTGGGCGGGCTCGGAGCGCGGGCGCTTGTTTCGATATGAAGGATCTACCGGTGCCGTGGAAGAGGCGCGCTCCGGGCTCGGTTCTGGCAGCTCGGTGACTCGGATTTATGCTGATGCACGCACGCGTTCGGCGTTGGTTTTTGTCACCGGTGCCGACGCGTTCCTCGTCAATGCGAGTGGGCCGGTACGACCTCGACCCGTAGCGAAACTGAAGGGCATGCGATGCACCGCCGCTGCGTGGGCGCCGGTGACCGCGGGGAAGAGCTGCATTTTATTGGGCACCGCGCTGGGCAGTTTGTTTTGTCTCAGGTTCGATGAGAACAATGTACGCGACGATAGTGTGGAGAGATTATGGGCGGCGCCTGGTGGCGAGGCGGTGGATGGCGTCCGCGTGGAAAGAGTGGCTGGCAAGCTCGTCGCGATTTTGGCCACCAGAAGCAAGATGTACGCGTTCTTCGATCAGGATAATTTGGACGCTTTGTTCGCGTCTGAAACGGTTTCCGCAGTGCAACGCACGGCCAATGGTGCACAGGCGGGGGATAGCGATATTCCATTGCCCTTTGAGTTGTGTTTCATGAGTGGCGATAGCGCGTTGGCGTCGCGTCGTTTTGTTTGGGCTGGTGGCGCGGGTGTCACGCACGCGCTGCTATCAGTTCGTCGACGAAGAGATAGCAAAAAGGCGGCTTCTATTCTTGCGAATGTGATTGACAAGTCGACACTGACTTGGGGCGCTCTGAAAGATGCCGCGGGAAGCGGTGCGCCGCTGGCTGTGAACCTCACCGCGTGGCATGTGCTTGTTTTGTATCCTGGGTCTATATTTGCGTTCAACTATATTTCTGGGGCGCTCATTCAACGGCTCGACGTGTGGAGCCCTGGGTCCGAGGTGCGTGAGGGTCTGGATGAAGGCGATGGCAGTGTACCGACAGAGCTACTGGCTGCACCCGCAGCTGGCATGGCACGTGATGTTGCCCGCGATGTGTTATGGGTATTCAGCGAAGACGGCCAGTTGGCGAAGATTGCGGCAGGTGACGAACAATACACCGACGCATGGCGTGCGGCGAAGGATTTGGGTCGATTCGATATTGCGATGACACTTGCCCCGATGGTAGCACCGGGAGCGGTCGTGGAAACGCGTCAGGCAGTGCTTCGTGCCCAGGCGGAAGACGCGGCGAACGTGGGCAATTGGGAGGCGGCTGCTTCATTATTTGCGAAGACTGAGAAACCGATCGAAGAGGTGTGTCTCGCCATTTATGACGCGGCCATCCATGGGGAGGGACAAGAAACAGATAAAACTGAGAAGCGCGCGAACTTTGTTAATCTCATGACTGAGTATTTGGTTCGGAAGCTGGACCAGGTTGGGATGGAAAGGCATACGCAGCGAACACTCATTGCAACGGTTGCAGTGCAGCTTTACGCAGGTCGTATTTCTGGCACGAAGGATGAGAAGAAACGGGGTGAAATTCAGACCGACTTCCGCAATTTTCTTGTTGACCATCATGCCGACTTGGATATTCCGACTGCGCTAATGGTTCTTGCGAATCATGGTTGTCTGGATGATGCGAAAGCTTTGACAAATTTGGCTGCTCGACCGCAACTTGCACTCAAGGGTGCTGTGCAGCGTGAAGATGTAGAGGATGCCCTTGCTATTCTTGATCAGGCCAGAGAGAACAAGGACCATGATACCGTGAGTGCTGCTGTCACGGCGCTTTCTCATGCTCTTATACATATCAGTCCAGGTCATATCGAGGAAGCTCTTGGCAATGATGCAGAGGAATTGCGATTGCTTTCTGCGCTTGCTCGCACGGCACGGATGGCGACGGAACCTGAGAAACGGAAAGAAGCCTACGACGCAGCGGTGAAACGAGCACGCAGTGCACTGGTGACAGCCGAGCCCGGGGGTGAGCATTGGACGGAATTGGCAAAGTTTCTTGCTGGCATTCAGGCAGAGTTTGGGGATGAAGAAGGTGCGCTGGAGACTGCGCAAATACTGCGTGCTGCGCCGGAAGCAAGTGCGGCGTCGAGTGCGTTGCGTGCTGCGTTGAGTGCGCGGCAGTCCCGAACTGCGGTATCGTTGTACTCTTCAGCTGGGCTTCTAGATGATGCGGTGCGGGTGGCTGCGGATATCGATCCTGCGCTTGCTGAAGAAACTCTGGCGAAAAACGGTGGTGACCGTGCATTATGGAAAAGTGTAGCGAAGGTTGGCGGTGGTGTCGCTGTCGCGGAGCGAAGTGGTGGGAAATTGAATGTACATGATGTGCTGGATGGCATGCCACAGTTCGATGTGGCGGAAGAGCATATCAAAGCAGCAGTTGTGAGAGAGCTTCGTGAACATCGGCGTGTGGCGGACGAGGCGGAGAAAGAAGCGAAGCAGGCAATCGAGTTGAGCGCGAGATTGCGCGCCGATGTGGACAGAGTACGAATGTGGCGTTCTAACCAGCCACAAAACACACTAGTAAGTTGTGATGAGGTCATCGATGAGCTTGATAGACCGTTCGATGACCCATTGCTTGACCTTCCAGTTTAAATAGGTTCAGTAAAATTGTGTTAAGGCGGAGGCAGCTTTTTACTAGCCAGTATCCATGGCGGCTTCCAAAGGTGGAGAGGATTAGATCCTTAGCGACAAGTCGATCGAGACACTTTATCTATACTTTCTTACCCTCCATTTCCGGAACTGAGACCTACAATAGAAGTTGAGCTCCCGGACAAAGTACTGAGGTACAGGCTGATGATGTAAATCATCCCGAAACAACGCAAAGAAGTGAAACTTGATCGTTCAGACCACATTCACATTCGTTCCTTCTTGTTACACACAATTCATCATTATATCAACGTACTCAAGTCGATTGATTCATAGTTCAAAAAAGTGATCTACAACCGGGAAAGCTAATGGTACGAGTATTGCGAGCTCCTGTTTTCGATTTGGCATCTGCGAGTTAGAAGTCGGTACGCGTAATACAATAGATTTTTTGCATAGTACAGGTGCTGTTGTAGTAAATGGGAAAACAATAAAACGAAATGGTCGGGGACATTTGGCGAATTAATCGCTTTCTGAACTTATAAGGACATTTCTTAAATTATTCGGTGCATAAGTCTGAATAATCGTTTTCTTTTTGTTTAATAGTAATATTCCTGCTGAATTCAAACATAGGTGTTGATTCCACTACCTCTACCTGCTTCCTTTCTTACTCTAATGCTGCTTAGAAATAAGTCATGTCCTTTGCTGTAATATTTGGTGTATTTCAACAGTATTCAGTACACGGTTTGATTCCGTCAAGAGTGTTTTCTTAAGAAATCATTCGGTAGCGAATTTATTCGCAATCTCCTTGATTCTGTTGGTTATATTAGGATACAATTTGCTTGAATGCGCAAGTAACTTATTTTTTGGAATTTGCTCTCCCATTGCAAGTTCAGTGATCTTGTACGTACTCTATTCTAACCTGAAAGTAATCTTTAATAATGGATTTCTGCAATAAAACGGTCGGTTGACGGTGTTCGTCTACGATAAATGTATAAAGCCGCATTAGCTTGCCAACATAATTTCAAAAATCCCAATAAAAACAATAGTATTCCCTATTTCTAGATTCCCCTTATTCTATACCATTATCTGTTCTTAATAAATCTGACGATTTTTATGGACAGAATAAAATTGTGAGTGACATGCAGAAGCGGCATCGGGAAAAGTTGCTCGATCCGGACCAAATTTTAATTTGTGCCTGTTATTACAAGGAATATTTGCAATTCGCACCTAGTAATAACCGCAAGACAATTCATCTTTGAGCGTAACGCGAATGAATGATTTGAGTTCGAGGCTTAGAGCAACATAAGACAATTGTCTAACAGCCCTATTTCCGGAATACTAATGTCTAAAAAATTTTATGATGATCTCATTCAATAGCCGTAACACATGCTTCTGCAGAATCTGAAGCAATGTTTCTAAATATGAAGCAAGAAATATTCTTGAATACATTGAATTTAGCTTGATAAATGTTTATATATTCAATTCACAGATAATCCATTATCATTGATCTGCTTAAGATAATCATTTCACATACTAAGTATGTCAGCTTCGTGTTTGCTACTGTCAGGTCAGAAATTCTTTTTTCGAGTAAATACGCTAATGTTTGGTCTTGCCTGTTTCAAAACCAGTAGAACTCCGAGAAAAGCTTGAGAAGAGCTGGATTGAACCCTCGCATTTGCTGTATACAGGCTATTTTCACTGTATACGTTTCTGGCAAAACAGTTTTTCAAGTATGCCACACGGAGTGTAG
>JAAUYH010088121.1_pt1 | contig 10782 bp, 7 predicted proteins | sample 7278061 | NCBI WGS metagenome assembly JAAUYH01 (sample SAMN14350203, study PRJNA611818) | marine sediment metagenome | isolation source: surface marine sediment (0.6m) | place: French Polynesia: Moorea | collected 2018-08 | reverse complement strand
GTCGACCAGGAGCTGGCCCAGAACATCAAGTCGGCCAAGCGCATGGTCGAGCGGCGCCGGCCCCAGGTGTGGGAGGTGCTCGAGGAGGTCATCCAGGAGCACCCGGTCATGCTGAACCGGGCGCCCACCCTGCACCGGCTCGGCATCCAGGCCTTCGAGCCGGTGCTGGTCGAGGGCAAGGCCATCCAGCTCCACCCGCTGGTCTGCACCGCCTTCAATGCCGACTTCGACGGCGACCAGATGGCCGTGCACCTGCCGCTGTCGTCCGAGGCTCAGGCCGAGGCCCGCGTCCTCATGCTGTCGGCCAACAACGTGCTGAGCCCGGCCAACGGCCGCCCGCTCGTCACGCCGACCCAGGACATGATCATCGGCGCCTACTACCTGAGCCAGGCCGTGCCCAAGGCCACCGGCGAAGGTCGCGTCTTCCGCAGCCTCGACGAGGTCGAGTTCGCCTTCGAGCTCGGCGACGTCGACATCCACGCCGAGATCCAATTCCGTGTTCCCGAGCTGCTCGAGACACCGGCCAACGGCGACGCCGCCGTCTACACGCCGACCACGATCGGCCGCGTGCTCTTCAATGCCGTGCTTCCCGACGACTTCGGTTTCATCAACAAGCCGATCGCCAAGGGCGTCATGGGCGAGATCGTCGACCGACTGGCCCGGGAATACCCCAAGGCCGTGGTCGCTCGCAGCCTCGACGGCGTCAAGGACCTGTGCTATCGCTACGCCACCCAGTCGGGTCTCACCGTGTCGATCGACGACGTGAAGACCCCAGAGTCGAAGCGGTCGATCCTCGACGAGCACGAGAAGGAAGCCGAGAAGGTCGAGACCCAGTTCCGGCGCGGCATCATCACCGACGGTGAGCGCCGCCAGAAGGAAGTCGAGATCTGGTCGGAGGCCACCGAACAGGTCAAGAACGAGATGGAGGCCGGCCTCAAGGCCGAGCACTTCAATCCGATCGACATGATGGTGACCTCGGGGGCCCGAGGAAACATGATGCAGGTCCGCCAGATCGCCGGTATGCGCGGTCTCGTCGCCAACCCCCGTGGCGACATGATTCCCCGTCCGATCAAGAGCAACTTCCGCGAGGGCCTGGCGATGCTCGAGTACTTCATCGCCACGCCGGGCGCCCGCAAGGGCCTCGTCGACACCGCTCTTCGTACCGCCGACTCCGGCTATCTGACCCGTCGCCTGGTCGACGTCGCTCAGGAACTGATCATCAACACCGAGGATCCGTTCGAGGCCGGCGGCACGGTCCGGGGCATCGTCATCGACGACGTCACGCCGGACTCGGCCGGCAAGCGCACTTATCTCGAGACGCGCCTGCTCAGCCGCACCCTCGCCGAGGACGTCAAGCTCGACGACGGCACCAAGTATCCGGCCGGCACCGAAGTCACCGAAGAGATCATGTTCGCCCTGCGCGACGACGAGTCGGTCACCGAGGTGCGCGTGCTCTCGCCGCTCACCGACGAGTCGGCCCATGGCGTCTCCGCAGCCTGCTATGGAACGTCGTTGGCGACCGGCAAGACGATCGAGGCCGGCGAAGCGGTCGGCGTCATCGCCGCCCAGTCGATCGGCGAGCCCGGCACGCAGCTGACCATGCGCACGTTCCACACCGGCGGTGTGGCCGGTGGCGGCGACATCGCCGGCGGTCTGCCCCGCGTCGTCGAGCTGTTCGAGGCTCGTTCGCCCAAGGGCAAGGCGACGCTGGCCCGCACCACCGGCGTCGTGCGCGTCGGCGAGGACGACGGCAAGGGTCGCACGGTCATCATCGTCGGGGACGACGGCACAGAAGACGTGTACACGGTTCCGTCGCTGAGCCGCCTCGAAGTCCAGGATGGTCAGGAGATCGTGGCCGGCGACGCCATCGTCGAGGGTCCCCGCGACCCCAAGGAGCTGCTCGACATCAAGGGCGTCCGCGAGACCCAGCGCTACCTCGTCGAAGAAGTACAGAAGGTGTACCGCGACCAGGGCGTGTCGATTCACGACAAGCACATCGAGCTGATCGTGCGTCAGATGACCCGTCGCATCGCCGTTCAGGAGCCCGGCGATTCCGAGTTCCTGCCGGGCGAGCGGGTCGACACGAAGGTGTATTCCGACATGAACCGACAGCTGGTCCAGGAGGGCAAGCGTCCGGCCGAGGGTCGCCCCGAGCTCATGGGTATCACCAAGGCCTCTCTCGCCACTGACAGCTGGCTGTCGGCCGCGTCGTTCCAGGAGACGACGCGGGTTCTCACCGAGGCGGCCATCGAGTCGAAGAGCGACTCGCTGCTCGGCCTCAAGGAGAACATCATCATCGGTAAGCTCATCCCGGCCGGCACCGGTATCCAGGAATACCGCAAGGTCGAACCGCACGCCCCCGACTACACGCCGATGGAGTACTACAGCTCTTCGGACGACGAGGAGCAGGACCTGGCTGACTGGCTGGCCGACCGCAGCGACGCCATCGGCCTCGTCGGAAGCGAGTAGAACCGGGTTGACTCGGTTCCGCACCGCGGGGTGCGGAACCTCGGAAGCCGCTGCGCTTTCTGGACCCGGATCGGCCTAAGCTCTGCGCGCAGCGTGACACTCCGGGCGAGGAGGGCCTGCGGCTCGGGATCTTTGGTCTCGGGCGCCTTGGTTGGCGGTCTCAAATCGGGTTGTCCGGCGCCGATTGCAGAACGATCGGCAGACGCGCGTAGGAACCGGTAGACCTCATGGAAAACGACGAACTAGAGCTCGGGCATTATGGCCGGATATTCCGGCGGAACTGGTGGATGTTCGCCCTGGCTGTGCCCGCCTGCATCCTGCTGGCCGTCGCCCTGCTCCCGGGGCCCCGCGACTTCTTCGAGTCGCGCTTCCTGGTGTCGCTCCGGGCCGGGCAGGTCGACAGCGGCCGCCCCAACGACCCCATCAACGAGGAGAACGAGGTTGGGCTGGCCCAGTCGCCGCCTGTCCTCGACGCGGTTGTGGAGGCCAGTGAGCACAACCTGACCCGCGACGAGATCGACGAGAACCTCGGCGTCGGCGCCTGCCTGGACGGCGATGCTCTCACCAACGAGAACGACTGCGACAGCCAGATCATCCACTTCATCTATCGAGCCGACACGCCCGACGAGGCCGCCGACACCGCCGAGCTGGTCGGCCGCACCTACCTCGATCGTCGCATCGCCCGCGAGACGAACCTGGTGCAGGAAGAGATCGCCAACCTCGAGCTGCAGCTAGCTGACATCGACTTGCTTATTGCCACCGAGGAAACCGCCCTGGCCGAGGCCGAGCCCGATTCGGTGGTCGCAACGCTCGTCGAGTTGCGCCTCCGGCGCCTGGACGACGAGCGATTCAGTGTGGCCAACCGGCTCAAGGAGCTCCAAGCCACCCCGATCGACGTCGGGGAATCGCTAGGCGACCGGGCGTCGACCCCAGTCGCCGACACCACGGGCGTACCTCGCCCGTTCAGCGTCTTCGCCGGTCTGGTCACCGGCCTGCTTCTGGCTGCTCTGGCCGCAGTGCTGTCCGACCGGCTCGACCGGCGAGTGGCCTCGGCCGCCGAGGTCGAGAACGACCTCGGAGTGCCCGTGCTCGGCGACATCCCTCGGATCACCGAGGACAGCCCGCCGCTCGTCACGGCCGTCTCCGCCCATACGCCGGGGGCCGAAGCCTTCCGGCGCCTGGCGGCGGCCGCGCTCGCCCCGCGAGACGGATACGTCGTGGACTCGATCACGATCACCGGCGCTCACGACAAGGAAGGGCGCACGACGACCGCCGTCAATATGGCCCTGGCCATCGCCCAATCCGGCCGACCGGTCCTGATCGTGGCCGCCGACCGGCGCAACAACGACATCGACCGGCTCTTCGGATTGACCAGCACACCGGGCCTCAACGACTTCCTCCGCTCGTCCGCCGACCTCGAAGCCGCCCGTTCGATGATCTCCCAGGCCGAGGAGCGGCTTGGGATAAAGGTCATCTCCAGCGGAACCGGGAGCGCGCCACCGCTGTCCACCGGCGCGATCGCGGCGCTCTTGGCAGCCGCTCACGAGCGCAACCTGATCGTTGTGTTCGACGCCCCGCCTGCGCTCACCCACGCCGATGGTCTCCAGCTCGCGTCGATCGCCGACGCCGTCTACGTCGTGAGCGGCCTGGGCCGCACGCGCCGCAGCGAGCTCAACGACCTGCGGATCCAACTCCTCAACGTGCAGGCCGACATCGCCGGTGCAGTCATCAATCGCAACAGCCGGCTCACCCTGCTGCCGGCCGGCGCCGGCGAGATCGGCCCCGGGTCGCTGCGCGTTCCTTCGGGAGTGCCCGGCAGAATGCCGAGGGGAACAACCGGGGAATCCGATGGCTCGCTGTCGTCTCTCCACGACCTGGCCAGCGCTCGCCCCATGGCCGGCCCGCCTCAGGCATCACCGGCCGAGCCGGCCGACGTCGTCGAGGGCGCAGAAGCCGCCGAGGAGGATCAGACGGCATGAGCCGGTCTGCCGACGAAGGCGGCCCCGGCACCCTGAGCTCCGACCAGCGTCTCAACGTGGGTCTGGTCGGGTCGTCGGGGGGTCACCTCGCCCATCTGCTCGTCCTCCAACCGTGGTGGGAGCATCACGACCGGTTCTGGGTCACCTTCGACATGCCGGACAGCCACGACCTGCTCGACTCGGAGCGCGTCGACTGGGCCCACTACCCGACGACCCGCAACCTGCCGAACCTGCTCCGGAACTTTCGGCTGGCCTGGCGGGTCATCCGTCGGGAGCGACCCGATGTGCTTCTCTCGACCGGGGCCGCTGTCGCATTTCCGTTCTTCCTGATCGGTCGCATGTTCGGCGTCAGGACGGTGTTCATCGAGGTCTACGACAGAATCGACCGGGCGTCGCTCACCGCCCGACTGTGCGCACCGCTCTCGAGCAGCTTCCTGGTGCAGTGGGAGGACCAACTCGTCTTCCACCCGCGCGCTGAGCTGATCGGGAGGCTGATGTGACCATGCACCTCGGGAGCACGGGCCCAGCGAAAGGACTCGACCGCCTCTTCGTGACCGTTGGGACCGACTATCACAGGTTCGATCGGCTCGTGTGGTGGCTCGACGAGTGGCTTGCCGGCGAGCCGGCGGTTCAGAAGGTCGTCGTTCAGCGAGGAACGTCGGCGACTCCCGAGCGAGCCGAGAGTGTCGAGTACCTCCAGCGAACTGCGCTCATCGACGAGTTCAGGAACGCCTCGGCGGTCGTCTGCCACGGCGGACCCGCCACGATCCTCGAATGCCGCTCCAACGGAATCGTGCCGATAGTCGTGCCCCGGGAAGAGCGCTTCGACGAGCATGTGAACGATCACCAGGTCGACTTCTGCGAACGGCTCGCCGCCCACGGCGACATCCAGCTCGCGCGTACGAAGATCGAGTTCTTCCGACTGCTCGACCTCGCCGTGGCCCGGGGAGCACCCGAGGTGGCGGTCGACGACGGCCACGCCGCCGTGTCGCTGGCCAACTTCGAGGACGCCATGGTCGACCTGCTGGGCGATCGGGCCCGAACGATCATTGGCCGGCCCGCCGAGGTCGTGCCGATCTCGCCCTCGCTCGCACGAATTCCCGTCCTGTTCATCGGTGCCGTCCCCCGTTCGGGCAGCACCGTTCTCTCCGACCTGCTCGACCAGCACCCCCACATGGTCAACATCGGCGAGATGGTGCACCTGTGGGAACGTGGGGTCATCGGCGACAATTTGTGTGGCTGTGGCCGCAAGTTCTCCGAGTGTGAGTTCTGGACGAAGGTCGGCGAACTGGCCTTCGGAGGTTGGGCCCACATCTCTGGCGACCGCATGCACGCGCTCCAACGTCGCGCCGATCGGACCCGGTACATTCCGGCTCTCCTGAGCCCGGGGTTGAGCCGGTCGCTGTCGACCAACATCGTGCAGTACGGAGCCGTGGTGAGCCGAATCCTTCGGGCTGTACTCGAAGTCTCGGGTGCTCCTGTCATCGTCGACACCTCCAAGCACGTGTCGACCGCGCTCTTGCTACGACAGCTTCCCGACGTCGATCTTCGTGTCCTGCATCTCGTTCGTGATCCGCGGGGTGTGGCCCATTCCTGGTCGAAGTCGGTCGCCCGCCCCGAGGTGACCGACGCCGATCTCGAGATGGCGCGCCTGCATCCCGGCCGCATCGGCCTCAGGTGGCTGTGGTTCAACTGGGCCTTCTCCAACATGGACAGGCTCGGCGTGCCGGTCACGACGCTTCGCTACGAGGACTTCGTGGCCGCCCCGACCGAAGCCCTCGACCAGATCTTCCAGTTCGCGGGAGTCAACAGCGACATGACGTCGTCTCTCGCCGACCATGCGACCGGACGGCTCGAGGGTCACTCCGTGGCCGGGAACCCCCGTCGTCTCGACCAGGGACCGATCGAGGTCAGAGATGACGAAGCCTGGAGAAGCCAGCTCGATCCGGCGATGCGCCGGCTGGTGACCCGGATCACCGGTCCCATGCTCCGCCGGTACCGGTACGAAAAGGGTGCCTGATGGCGCCGGTCGTGAGTGCGGTGGTGGCGACCCGCGATCGCCCCGAGCTGTTGCGTGAGACGGTTGCCGGGATCGCCGCTCAAGACTACGAAGGCGTCATCGAGACGGTCGTCGTCTTCGACCAGACCGAACCCGACCTCACCCTTCAGGTCGATGATGGCGACAGGCCGGTGATCGTCGTCGCCAACGGGCGGAGCGCCGGACTGCAGGGCGCCCGCAACACAGGAATCGCCCGTTCCACGGGTGAGCTCGTCGCCTTCTGTGACGACGACGACGTATGGGCGCCGGCCAAGATCAGACGGCAGGTCGAGGTTCTCGACTCCAACCCCGACGTTCACCTCGTCGGCTCGGGCGTGACCGTGGCCTACGAGGGCGAAACGGTGACCAGGATCAACGACGAGGCCCGGGTCGGTTTCGCTGACTTCCTCCGCTCGCGAGTCTTCGAGGCCCACCCGTCGACGTTCCTCATGCGCCGGGCCGAGCTACTCGACGTCATCGGACCGGTCGACGAGGACGTACCCGGCGGCTACGGCGAGGACTACGAGTGGCTTCTCCGGGCTACGAAGGTCACCGACATGATCATGGTGCCGGCGCCGCTCGTCACCGTGCGATGGCACACCGCCTCGTTCTATTCGGAGCGGTGGCAGATGAGAATCGACGGGCTCCAGTACATCCTCGACCGATTCCCCGAGTTCGAGGACGAGCCCGTGGGGCTGGCCCGAATCACCGGCCAGATGGCTTTCGCCCGGGCGTCGCTCGGCGACCGGCTCGGCGCGCTGAAGACCGCCTGGCGCACCCTCCGACTGAATCCGCGGGAGCTACGGGCCCCGCTGGCCATCGCAGTTGCCGCCGGCGTGCCTTCTCCGAGCGTCGTCTCCTGGTTGCAGCGACGCGGGAAGTCGGTCTGATGACCACCGCCGCGCTCGGCTCCCGGGCCCTCGAACCCGGCCGTCGGTACGAGGCTCGGCTGCGCGGCCTGCTGCACCCGGGCCTGCCCTTCTACACCATTGCTCTTCTGCCCCTCTTCTGGGCGATGGGTCTCGGCTTCTTCACGTTTGCGATCGCCGCCGTACCGATGGGGTTCGGGCTGCTGGTGATGAAACCGATCAGAGTTCCCAGGGGAATGGGGCTGTGGTTCCTGTTCGTCGGCTGGATGATCGCCTCGGCCGCGATGCTCGAACCGACCGCGACCCGCTTCCTCTCCTTCGGGCTGCGTGCCGTCATCTACATCGGGGCGACGATCATCTTCCTGTACGTCTACAACATCCCGCAGCGGTACCTGCCGACCTCCCGGATCCTCGGAGTGGTGGGCGGGCTCTTCCTCTTCACGGCCGTCGTCGGCGGGTACCTCGGTCTCGTGCTGGGCGAGGTCAGCTTCGCCACCCCGGCCTGGAGTGTGCTGCCCGGCAGCATCCGCGACAACTCGTTCGTCAGCGACGTGTTCCGTCCTCCCTTCGCTCAGACCCAGGACTTCCTCGGGTTCCCGCTCAACCGGCCGGCCATGCCGTTCTCGTTCACCAACGACTGGGGGGCGACTCTCGTGCCGGCCTCGTTCCTCGCCATCGCAGCGGCCGGCCACCTCCGGCGCGGACAGCGCCTGGTGCCGCTCATCGCCCTCGTGGCGGCGGTGCCGATGATCGTGTCGGCCAACCGGGGCCTGTGGATCGCCCTTGTCGTCGGCGTGGTCTACGTGACCATCCGCCGGGCGTCGTCGGGGCAGGCGCTCATGGCGATCCGCCTGATCCTCGTCGTCCTCTTGATGTCGGCGGTCGTGCTGATGACGCCCCTCGGTGATCTCGTCGGTTCGAGGACGACCAGCGACCACAGCTTCGGTGCCCGCAGCGACATCTACACCGACGTGATCGAAGCCGTCCCCGAATCTCCGATCATCGGCTTCGGGGCCCCGCTGGCCAATCCCGATCCCAATCGCCCGGCCATCGGCACGCACGGCATGTTCTGGACGGCGCTGTTCTCCCAGGGCATCCCCGGAGCCTTCTTCTACGCCGGGTTCTGGTTGACGATGGCCTTTCGGACCGGCGTCGACCTCCGGAACCAACAAGAACTCTGGCTGCACCTCGCTGTCGCCTCGGCGCTCCCCACCATGCTCTACTACGACCATCTGCCGGCCGCTCTGCCCCTCATGCTCATAGCCGCTGCGGTCTTCTTGCGGGATCGGCGGGTGAGCGAACACGAGCGGGTCCGCGCTACGGCCGGTGTCTGATGACCAAGGACGTGACCTCGTGGTGGCGCCGGGTCTTGGTCGGCGACCACGGCGAGCTCGTGGCGAGGCGGGCTGCAGCCGGCGAGGAGTATGTCGTTCTGCCGACCCGCACGAACCCCCGAGGTGTGGTCGACGCCCGCTCGCCGGTGGCCGCCGAGGAACTCGTGCGCCAGTCGTTCGAGAAGCGAGCCTGGCCGCAACTCGGCGCGCCGGCCCTGGCTCGAGCCGCCAGATTGGTGGGGCCGCGGTGGTCGGCGTCGGCTGACCCCGGACACGACACGCTCCGGGAGCACCTGTCGACCGTTCTCGGGAGCGACGTGCGCCTCGGAATCGCCGTGGGGCCGCCCCGCGTCAACCGCAAGCCGGTGGTGCGGTGCTACGAAGGAGACGACCTGGTCGCCGTCGCCAAGTTGGGCCCCGAAACCCACACGGCGGCGCTCGTCGACAATGAAGCCGCGTGGCTGACCCGCCTCGGCACCGAGCCGATCGACAGCGTGGTGACGCCCACACTGCTGCACCACGGCGAGTTCGGCCCGTCGGCTCTGCTAGTGATGGCGCCGCTGCCGGTAGCCGGCAACGAGGGTGTGGCCTTCGACCTGATGCCCAACCACCTGCTGGCCCGGTTCACCGAACGCCACCGGGCCCCCGCCGGCACCCGACTGGAGTCGTCACGCTGGTTTCAGGGGCTCCCGGATCGAGTCGCCGGTGACGACGACTCGATCCTCGTCGCCGCCCGGCAGCACTACCGCGATGAGGACCCTGCGATCGAGCTCGAGGCCTGGCACGGGGACTGGTCGCCCTGGAATCTGGGCCGGACCGCCGACGGATCCTGGTGCCTGTGGGACTGGGAGCGGGCTGCCGTCGACGTACCACGAGGGTTCGATTGCGTTCACCGACACGTGCAGTACGGCGACGGCGTCGAAGCCGCCAGGCGTGAACTGCGCTCGATGGGTCTCGACGACGACCAGATCGAGTCGACGGTCGGCCTCTACCGGTTGGAGCTGGCCACTCGGCTGATCGAGGGCGGGCAGTGGTCGCACGACGCGACCAACCAGCTGAGGCGGGACCTGGCGGCGGCGATCGGCGTGACGGCCGGCGGGGGTCGGCCATGAGCCGTATCGGTCGCAAGGCTCTGGGCAAGAGTCGGGTTCCCGAGCCGGTTCGCGACGTCTACCACTGGGTCAACCGGAACTCGGGCCGCCTCGACGCTGGGTCGCGGACCCTGCCGAACTTCCTGGTCGTCGGCGCCCAGCGTTCCGGGACGACCTCGCTGTTCCTCTACCTGCTCGCCCATCCCATCGTCTTCGGCCCCCGCCGGGCCAAGGGCGTTCACTACTTCGACACCCACTACCGACAGTCGGTCGACTGGTACCGCTCGTACTTTCCCCGCCGCAGCACGCTCGAGAGGCTGGCGGCGGAGACCGGTATGACTCCGGCTGTCGGAGAAGGCGCCCCGTACTACCTGTTCCATCCGACGATTCCCGATCGCATCTTCGAGCTCATGCCCGATTGCCGCATCCTCATCGTGCTACGGGAGCCGCTCGACAGGGCGGTCTCCCATCACGCCCACGAGGTCAGGCGAGGCTTCGAGTCCCTTGGTCTCGTCGAGGCCTTGGAGGCCGAGACAGAGCGGCTGGCGGGGGAGGAGGAACGGTTGATCGCCGAGCCGGCCTACGTGTCCCGGCCGCACATCCACCACGCCTACATCGGCCGCGGCCAGTACGCGGATCAGGTCGAGCGGTACCTCGACCGCTTCGGGTCCGACCAGGTCTTGGTGCTCGACTCGGCAGCTCTGAAGGAGGATCCGGCGGGCACCGTCGGCCGAGCCACCGACTTCCTCGGCATCGACGCCATCACCGACGCCGACTACCCGCTCTACAACAAGCGAGACCGCGACCCGGTCGACGCCGAGCTCCGGGCCCGATTCGGCCCCCTGTTCGATTACAGCAACGCCCGGTTGCGAGAGCTGGTGCCGGGGGTCTTGAGCTGGCTCTGATCCTCCCGGGCCTTCGGCCCTCCCGGGCTCGGATCCGTCGGCCTTCGGCCTCCTCGACCTCGCGCCGGCTGAGCTTCCCGGGCCTTCGGCCCTCCCG
>JAAUYH010080629.1_pt1 | contig 10783 bp, 8 predicted proteins | sample 7278061 | NCBI WGS metagenome assembly JAAUYH01 (sample SAMN14350203, study PRJNA611818) | marine sediment metagenome | isolation source: surface marine sediment (0.6m) | place: French Polynesia: Moorea | collected 2018-08 | reverse complement strand
GCACCCAAACGAGAATATTCAAAAATAACACTGTTATCTACTGTTGCTCCACTACAAATCCAACAGTTAGGACCAATCATAGCTGGACCAATAATAGTTGCTCCATCTTCAATTTTGGTCATACCACCAATGTAAACTGGCCCTTTGATATTTACTTTGTCCCAATTTACAGCAACATTAAGACCTGTATAAATGCCTGGGGAAACTTCTTTACCAGGGATGTCAACATTTTTAATTTCTTTAGTTAGAACTCCCCGAATAGCGTGCCAATAATCAGGAACTTTACCGATATCTACCCATTCAAAATCCATGGAGACGGCATAAAAAGGCGCACCCATCTCCACTAGTTGAGGAAATAATTCACCGCCAATGTCATACTTTTGTTTAGGAGGTATATAGTCAATAACTTGGGGTTCAAAAATATAAATACCAGTATTAATTTCTGTACTTAAAGCTTCTTCCACAGATGGTTTTTCTTGGAAGGATTTAATCTTACCATCGTCATCGGTAACGACAACACCATAACTAGGAACATCCTCTTTCGGTACAGATTTAGTTACAATTGTTGCGATCGATCCTTTTTCTTTATGCCATTTTAAAGCTGCAGTTAAATCAAGATCGATTAGTGCATCACCACACAAAACAATAAAAGTATCATCAAAAAAAGCATTAAAGTCTTGAATTCGTTTTAACCCACCCGCAGAACCAAGAGCTGCCCCTACAAGTTTTCCTTCAACAATACTTCCTTCAAATGAATAAGCGATATCAACCCCAAAACGTTGACCATCTCGAAAATAGTTTTCGATCTCTTCAGCCAGATGACTGACATTAACCATAATCTCACTAAAGCCATGTTTTCTCAGAAGTTCCAATAAAAACTCCATCACTGGCTTTTGCAAAATGGGAATTAAAGGTTTGGGAATTGTGTATGTAATGGGACGTACTCTAGTGCCTTTGCCAGCAGCAAGAATCATGGCTTTCATGAATGCTTCTCCTCAACCAGATCCATGTGGATTTTAGAACTACTCTAGTCTATCAGCAATATCTTAATAGAGCTAAAGTTCCAGTTGGAAATTGAGGGGGCGAATAGTTAAATCTTGATAAAATTCTTCTTGGGATAACTCTACTTTTGACTGAGCAGAGAGCAATAATAACGCCCAAAATATTCCTGCTTTCTCTGATGAAGAAGAATGATTAGAATTACTTATTAATACTTGGTCATTAGCATTATCTTTATTAATCCACCACTGTACTAATTCTTCCCAATCAATATAGTCTTGTTCGGGAGCTAACTTGGGCAAGTCTGAGTAAAGAAAACGTTCTAATTGAATAGCTAATTCACTTAGATTCTCATTATGAGCTAGTTGAGTAATGGCACGAATAGCATCTCTGCGGGAACGAGAAGATTTGCGGGGACGAGAATTAGTAGCATCTGCCTCTATTTCTGCTGCTATATGTTCTAGTTGCTCAATTAATTCTTGTAATGTTACCCTGCGTTTACCCACTGAGGCAGTTGAAGTACGTCGGCGTAAATGACGTTCTAAATGTAAAGGTAAAGAACGTTTGTTCTCTCCTTCTAGTAAGATTTCCTCATCAATAAATTCATCGATTTCTTCTGGCTCATTTTCTTGCCGTAGCAGTTCGAGGGTATCTGCTTTGAGCAAAACTAGCATTGATGCCCAGACAAAAGCTTGACCAGATTGAGGTAAATCAGCATTTTGTTGTGCTGCAATATTTTCATCGAGCAACCCTAATTCAGTTAAAAATCGATCGATTATGGAAATTACAGGGACATCCCAAGGGTCTATTTCTCCTCGTTCTGCTAAATTAATTAAATTGGCGATCGCGCTTTGAGTGGAGACTACAGCCATGAATTTAATAATTATTACTCATTAGTTAATAATAGTAAAAACAAATAATCCTAATTGGGTCAATAATTAAGATTAAGATCAACAATATAGCTATGAATTTATCTGTTGCCAATTTACGACAAAATTATACTCTCTCAGGTCTAAATGAGACTGAAGTTGATCCTAATCCTGTCCAACAATTTGCGCTTTGGTTTCAACAAGCTGTAGATGCTCAGTTGCTAGAACCAAACGCTATGACTTTAGCCACAGTTGATGCTAATAGTCAACCTTCTGCCCGTATTGTTTTACTAAAAAATTTTGATGAGCGGGGTTTTGTCTTTTTTACTAACTACGATAGTCTCAAAGGAAGACAATTGGCGGAAAATCCTCAAGCTGCTCTCGTTTTTTGGTGGGGAGAATTAGAAAGACAAGTCAGAATTGAAGGTAGCGTAGAAAAAGTCAGTAATTCTGAATCAGATAGTTACTTTTATAGTCGTCCTCAAGGTTCTCAACTGGGTGCTTGGGCATCTCCTCAAAGCCAACTAATTGAGAGCCGTGAAGTATTGGATCGCAAACTAGGGCAATTACAAGAGCAATATCAAGAGCAAAAAATTCCCCGTCCTTCTCATTGGGGTGGTTTTCGAGTTATTCCTCAAGTGATTGAATTTTGGCAAGGTCGTCCTAATCGTCTCCACGATCGTATTCGTTATAGTCTTATTGAAGAGAAAACTTGGGAACTTAAACGACTCGCTCCATAATCCCTCTTTTGGTTCATAAGGTATTGGCTATGTATTAGCTATAAATTTTCAATAATGCTAGTTTTTCCCACAGCTTGAACCATTATGGGTTTTTTTTCAATCCTAGGGGTTATCTGTAATCTAATTTTTTATTTTTTATTTCTAACGTTGGAAAGCGAATCGCGAATAAAGTATTAGAAACAGTAAGCTAGAAGGATTCAGAATTTATGAGCGTAAAATCAATCAGACTGCTTCCCATCTTCTTAGTTTTTGGCTTAGTAACTATATTAGGTGCTTGTACCCCCCCTACTGAAGACGTAACCTCTCCAGATAATGGTGCTGCCCAAGAGGGTGTAGTAGACTCAGAAGTACCAGCGCAAACTACAGAGGCTGAATAAATTCTAGCAATCGGAAGTTTTAGGGTTCAATCAAAAAGAGAAGAAAATATTGTTTTTTCATCTCTATTGAAAGTAATTTAACTGATAAATTTTAAAAAGGGTTTGGCATTGTCAAACCCTTTTTAAGTTAATAGACTAAAACAGAATATGGTGAACTATATATTTGCTCACTCTTTAAGATATTATGAGAATTCTTGTTGCCAGTCATACTTACATTGTCGATCTCAACTGTGAAAAACTCAGAGAATTGTCTCGTTTATCATCGGATCTAGAAGTAACAATAGTAGTCCCTAAAAAGTGGCGACCTGGTGGTGTACAAAATAAAATTATTGAGCCACAAGAAAAAATTGAAGGAAACTTGAGTATAGTTCCTATTTCTAACTTTAGTCAAAATAATCAAGGATTACTTACTTTCGGTGCTGATATTATTGAGTTACTTAAAAATTTTAAGCCTAATATTATTCAGGTAGAACAAGGAGCAAAATCGTTAGGATACGCTCAATTAATTACTCTTAATCGCTTCTTAGGACTCAAGGCAAAAAATATCTTTTTTACTTGGTGGAATCTTCCCTACACTAATAAATTCCCTATTTCTTTATTGGAAAAATATAACTTAAATAATACTCATGGAATCATATCTGGAAATCAAGATGGGGTGGATGTTTTACGAGAACATGGTTATGGAGGAAAAGTAAAAGTCTTACCTCAATTGGGGGTAGATGAACAACTATTTTCCCCTCAAATTCAACCAGAATTGATGTCTAAATTAGCTATTACTAACAATGATTTCGTTATTGGCTTTGTCGGTAGATTTGTACCTGAAAAAGGTATCTTAACTTTAATTAAAGCTTTAGCAGGTTTACAAGAATTATCTTGGAAACTACTTTTATTAGGTAGGGGTGAGCTAAAAGAAGAGATAGAAAAAACAGCAACAGAAGCAGGTATCCAAAGTAAGCTCATTATCGTCGAGAGTGTTCCTCACGATGAAGTACCTTGTTATATCAACCTAATGAGTACCCTAGTTCTACCCTCTGAAACCACTTATAATTTTACAACCCTAACGGCTGCGGGTTGGAAAGAACAATTTGGTCATGTTTTAATTGAAGCAATGGCTTGTCGTGTTGCTGTTGTCGGTTCAGATTCAGGAGAAATTCCTAATGTAATAGAAGATGCTGGTTTGGTTTTTCCTGAAGGAGATGCCCAAGCTTTAAAAAATTGTTTGCAACAGCTAATCGAACAGCCAGAGTTATTAGATAAGCTGGCTCAAAAAGGACTCGATCGAGCTAGAGAAAAATATACCAATAAAGCTTTAGCTCAACAACAATTAGCATTTTATCGAGAAGTATATATGTAATTTTAAAGTCATTAAATGTTGCCTTAAACATTTTTCAAGTTTAAAAAATCTACTGCATAAACCTTAGCTGAGAGTGACTATAGTTAAATAATAGAGCCAGCAATCCATTGACTATGTCATCAAAATTACAGATAGTTGGAGAAAAAACTTCTCACCATGAACAAATTATCAAGCGATTCTCAATGTACATCTATATTAGAGATGAACCTGGTAAGACAAGAGCTACACTAGTACAAAATCATTATCCTTTCTTAAAAGAACTGATGACCTACTTAGTAGAACATGAGCCAACTGCTAGTGAAGAATATTGGTCTCGTTTTTTTTTAAAAAATCTAATTAATTTTACTCATACTTATCCAACTATACTGTTTAATCAATTTCCCTTGTATGGTTTTTATTTATTAGTAATTTCTAATCAACTTTATCAACAATTATTAATTAGCTATTTACAACTCATTTGCTTCTATGCAGCAAAACAAATAAGTGATCGACTCAAACAATCGCCTAATTTTAAATTGCATTATCCTTTAGAAGAATGTTTTCTAATTGCTTGTGAAGCCTCCTTGAGACCAGGAAAATTATTAAAAAACTTCGATTTTTGTAGTAACTTTCCTCTTTATGGTTATGCGAGAAAAACTTTAAATCGGACAATTACTAATCAGGTAGTTAAAGATTTTAAACTGAGAGCAATTAAATTATCAGATTATGGTTTATTAAACTCCCTTACTCCAACTAAACTAGAAAAATATCTGAGATTCTACGGTATTTCTTCTGGGGAAATCAGGCAACATTGTTTAGCGTGTCAAATCTTCCAAGAACTATTTTTAGAGTTTTTTCCTCCCGATGCCAAGGGGAAAATCAACAGAAAATCTATCACTTATTTATCTGGACAACAATTAGAACAAATTGCTATTGTTTACAATCAGAGATTATCCAAACAAGATACCGATGCAACGTTAATTGTTTCCGAAAAAATACAAGAATTATTAACTGTTTGTATCAAAGCAGCAAGGATGACTTTGCAAAAACAGTTTATTTCCATCGAAGAGCAAAATATAGCCATAAACTTAGGTAATAATGAGCCAGATCGATTATTACAAACAGAAAAACAAACTCATTTAGCTGAACTAGAGAACACTATTTTAGACAGTTTTCATTCTCTCAATCAAAATGGTAAAACTAGTTTACTTTTATGGCTAGGGTTAGAAATAAATCAGATCGACTTGCTTTCTCTTCTCAATTTGCAAAAACAGTATCAAGTAACTCGTTATTTTCAAAGACAACAAAAAAATATTCTCAAAAAAACTATCTGTATTTTGTTGTCAAAATATTCAGCAGAAAGTATTAGTATAGAAGAACTAAATAGACTATGCTTAGACAATTTAGAATACATCAAAGAATATCTACAAAAATATTGTAAAGATTGTATTGGCAACATTCTAGTTTCGATCATAAAAAATAATTTTTCCTGGAATGAAAAAGAAGTCTTAATCAGCCATTCAGCCGATGATAATTTATGGAGCGAGCAATACAATCAAATATATGACAAACTCAAAAGTCTTTTGCAAGTAGGTATTGAACATGAGTTAAAAATTAATTTGTCTCAATTTAGTTCGGCTGAAAAATACCTAAACAAGTTTATCAAGAAATGGATACAAAAAAACACAGCTTTTCTATATCAAATGAGGTGAGTAAGATGTCCTTGACCATAGAAGATTTGACTGCGATATATCCAGACCAGTTATTATTAGAATTTACTCCCCAAGAACGAGAAAAAGCTTGGCAGGAAATTCAGTCCAAAAACTACATAAATATAACTACTCGTTGGCATACTTTTCTCAATTATTTATGTTTACATACTCTACTGAATTATTTAGAGACAGAACAAAATTTTAATTTAAGTCCTAAAATATGGAAACAAGCAGATTTACTAAATTTTTGGCAGATCTTATCAGGAACAGCGATCGAACTAAACCAAAAACGGATAATTATCATTCCTCATGAAGAAAAAAATTGTTCTGAATTCCGTGTCCCCAGAGAATGGGTAGATATTCCTGATTGGGTTGGCAATTTTTATTTAGCAGTAGAAATAAATCTAGAAAAATGTTGGCTCAGAATATGGGGATATACAACCTATGAACAATTACGCCAACAGGGTAAATATAATTCTGTAGATGAGACGTATTATTTGCCAGCAGAAGAACTAATGGAAGAGCTTACTGCCCTGTGGTTGATAGTAGAATCTAACCTGGACTACCAAAGCCAATTAAAACCTTTTCCCTTTGGAGAGCTTATCAACTCTAAGATAACCCTAAAGTTTTTTCCCCCCTCTTTATCAGCTAATGATGCTAGAACTTTATTAAGTAGGTTAGCCAGAAGCGATCGAGGATCTCTAAGACTCAATCTTCCTTTTGAAGAATGGTCAGCATTAATTACTGACGATCGCTGGAGAAAAAAACTATATCAACAACACAAACTAATGGAAACTCCCCAATTAAGTAAAAGTACAGTTGATTTGTCTGAATGGTTACAGGGAAAATTCACTCTAGGTTGGCAGCCTCTTGCCGAGTTTATCAATTCAGCAATGGATGCTAATGTTTATGCCTTGCGGAGTAACTCAGAAAGCTTGTCTTCTAAAGTAGAAGGGGTAAAGCTACTAGATTTAGGCATGCAGTTGGGTAATCAATCGGTTGCTTTACTTATTGGTATGACACCAGAAACAGAAAATAAAATAGGAGTCCGCGTGCAACTTCACCCGACTGGAGAAAAGAACTATTTGCCAACAAATATTAAACTGGCTTTGATTAACCAATCAGGCAAAATACTACAAGAATTTGAAGCTCGTAGTCAAGATGAATTGATTCAACTCAAACATTTTACTTGTCCAAGAAAAAAAAGATTTTTGATCCGAGTGGCACTAAACAGTTATAGCATTACAGAAGAGTTCTCCCTCGATTAATCTGAAATGGATGAGTAATTTTGTTTTCTTAAACCTAGGGAAAGGTTGCTTACTGCATGGTTTTCCTTTCGTCAGTGCTAGACTGCATTTGTCAGGAAAGATAATGGAATTTTCGGGAAGTCTACCAGCTTCTCCTAAAATTCTGGAAAATTATCGCCGTTGGCAGTTATTGTATGAGTTACTCTACAAAGCTCGCTCACTCAATGTTCGCAGTCCTTTACAATCTTGCTTAAGAACCTACCCCGATCATTCATCCCTAACCAAAGATCTTGAAGAAGATGATATTTGCATTAATGATGCAGATATTACTCATGTCTCGTCCAGTGACTTTACTAATATCTGTAATGAATTACAAAGAAATCTGAATAATTGGTTAGCTAGTCCTGATTTTCTACCTATAGAACGTCAACTACGCAGACAATTAGAACCTGAGGCAGAAATATATTTTATTATCCAGACAGATAATTATCAACTCAGGAGATTACCTTGGTATATTTGGCAATTCTTTACTGACTATAGCAATGCAGAAGTGTCTTTAGGTTCTTTAAATTTTGAGCCAAGAAAGCAAATTCCCACAGCTAGTAAGCAAGTAAGAATTTTAGCTATTTTTGGAGATTCTACCGGAATTGATCTAGAGAAAGATAAGCAATTATTGACGAATATACCAGGAGCAGAAATAGTCTTTTTAGTAGAACCTAAACGTCAAGAACTAGATGATACATTATGGGAGCAAAAAGGATGGGATATTCTCTTTTTTGCAGGACATAGTTATAGCTTAGAAGACGAGCAAACAGGTACAATTGTTCTTAACTCCCAAGAAAGTTTAACTATTCCTCAACTCAAAAACTCCCTGAATAAAGCGATCGAAAGAGGATTAAAATTAGCTATTTTTAACTCTTGTGCTGGATTGGGTTTAGCTATCAAATTGACAGACTTGTCTCTTCCCCAAATGATTGTGATGCGCGAACCAGTACCAGATATGGTCGCCCAACAATTCTTAAAGTATTTTTTAACAGCTTACAGTCGAGGACAATCTTTTCCTTTAGCGGTAAGGGAAGCAAGAGAAAGATTACAAAGTATAGAAGGAGAATTTCCTGGGGCTAGCTGGCTACCTGTAATTTTCCAAAATCCTGCTGAAGTACCTCTCTCCTGGCAACAATTAAAAAATAAACTCGATTTTAGTCCTCATCTTTCTCAACCTCATTTTTCCTCTCCTCAACCCAGACTAACTACAGTTTTTCTCACTACGGCGATCGTGACTATCTTCCTGATGATCTTACGATGGTTAGGGGGATTACAAGCTTGGGAATTAAAAGCTTTTGACTATTTTATCCAAAAAATGCCCTCAGAACCAGCCGATCGTCGTATCTTAATTGTGGGAGTAGATGAGGAAGACATTAACCGCTATGGCTACCCTTTACCAGACTGGGTATTAGCAAAAGTAATCAATAAATTGCAATTTTATCAACCAGCAGCTATTGGTTTGGATCTTTTTCGCGATCGCCCTGTGCCTGAAAATAATTTAGCAGGACATCAAGCTTTAGGCAAACACTTCCAAAATGATTCTAATCTAATAGTAGTCTGTGCAGGGGAAAATCTAGAAAATAGTGTTTCTCCTCCTCTACAAAGCCCTCCAGAACAAGTTAGTTTTGCTGATTTACCCGACGATAGCCGTTTAACTCAAGGACAAGATGATACTGTCCGTCGATATCTGCTTTCTCGCAGTCCTAACCCTGTCGATCAGGCTTCTCGGTGCGATAGTAGCTACTCTTTGGCTTTACAATTAGTCGATCGCTATTTTGAAACCCAAAATATTCCTGTGGCTATCTCAGGGGAAAATTGGCAGTTTGGTTCACAGATTTTTCAACGTTTAGGCAATAGAAGTGCTGGCTATCAAACTCTAGATGCACGAGGCAATCAACTTTTAATAGCCTATCGTCATGCTCATCCTATTGCTCAAACTGTAACTGTTCGTGACGTGTTGAAAAGTGGAGGTAATTTCGATCCGAGTTGGGTAAAAAACCGAGTAGTACTCATTGGTATGAATAGTCAAGCCATAACTGTTCCTGATATTCACGATACTCCCAGGGGAAAAATTGATGGTGTATCTATTCATGCTCACGTAGTTAGCCAGATCTTAAGTGCAGTAGAAAACAATCGACCTTTATTTTGGTGGCTACCGCAATGGGGAGATACTATCTGGGTATTTTGTTGGTCATTAACAGGTGGTTTGGTCGTTTGGTTTTGGCGTGTCCCCCTAGCTCGTAGCTTAGGTATGGCTGGCTCTGTAGCTATTTTGAGTTTAGTTGGTTGGTTGGGTTTAATCCAAGGTGCTTGGTTGCCCTTTGTACCTTCAGCTGTTGGAATTATTCTGACTGGAAGTTATGTACTAGTTTGGGAAAATTCTCAGCACAACCAGAAAAATCGTGATTAATCTAATGATTAAGAATTGTTAATTATTGCCAGATGCTGCATATGTACAATCTCCTTGTCCCAGAAACAAAGGTAATGGAAAGTTTATCTAATACAGAAGATAACCAGCATCAAATCACAATAAGATTATGATTCTAACTATCTGGCGATCGCCAAAAAAATTTTGGTTGATTTTACTAAGTACGATTAGCTTGATTAGTATATCTTATTCAGTAGTAGCCCAAGAAGTAGCAAATTTACCCCCAGCACCTTCTACAGGTACACCAGACGATTCTTTTTCCGCAGGAGGTACTCGGAGTGAACCCAACAGTAATCAAACTTGTGATTCTACTAATTCATCTCTAGTTTATTTACTCGATAGTGGCATTAGAGACTTCACTGTATCTGCTCATCCCATCTTTTGGTTTTATAGTCCTTACACTGTAGGGGAAATTGGTCATTTAGAATTTACTCTAGCTGAAGTACAAACTACTAAGACTATTTATCGTACCAAAATCGATCTTCGAGAGCGATCGGGTATTATGGGTATTGCTTTACCTCAAGAGCAAAAATATGCTTTAGAGCCAGACAAAGACTATAGCTGGAATTTACAAATTTATTGTTCTCCCACAGAAGATAAACCAGATATATTTTTTGAAGGTTGGTTACGACGTTTACCCATAACTTATAATTTGAAACAAGATTTAGCAGCATTTCCTTCTCAGCATTATTCTGTCTATCTAGAAAACAATATTTTGTATGATGCCTTAACTAATTTGGCACAGCTACGACAAAAAAAACCCAACAATTCTGAAATAATAGAAGCCTGGAATCATTTACTTACAGATTTGGGTAAAAAAGATTTAATCCAACAACCAATCTTAGAAGCAGTTATTTATTCTGCTCAAGATGAATAGACTTTTTGGTTATGATCTGTGGCTAAAATTTCCTAATAACACTATTTAGGGTTTGCTGAAAAAGTAGTCTGTGAGGATAAGTAATGAGTAATAAGTAAGGAGTAATGAGTTGCGCATTACTAAATTTAATTTTTGCTCCTAAATTTTCTCAAAAGT